>Ga0247812_10001626_pt1 | contig 12668 bp, 12 predicted proteins | sample UWRJL149409B1_FD_178011 | JGI IMG/M metagenome (GOLD analysis project Ga0247812, IMG submission 178011) | Plant litter microbial communities from Arlington Agricultural Research Station in Wisconsin, United States - UWRJ-L149-409B-1 | ecosystem: Environmental > Terrestrial > Plant litter >...
GCAGCAGTAGGTGCATCACGCATGATCTACTTCGTTATTTTAATTACGCATATCATGCTTGCGGTTATTGTGTTGCCTTTGATCCTGATCAGTTTTTTAAGGGGTTTCAGCATGCAGATTGAGCGTCACCGCAAGATTGTAAGGTGGGCTTATCCCGTATGGCTTTATGTAGCAGTTACCGGTGTGATCGTGTATTTGATGATTTCTCCGTACTATAACTTTTAAGGAATATCCTGGTTGTTTAGTCCTGCTTTTTTACTTTGGACTGAGGTAATTACGGACTGTTTTATTCGTTTAATACTTATATTTGTATCTCTATCGGCTATTAAAATAATTTTTAATAGCGCTGCATTCGCAGTAGGGAGAATGATGTTCATTACAATTAATTGTACACTATGAAAAAGGCATTAGTCATATTTATTCTTTTTATCTCAGTATTCGCCGGAACAGGAGCAAATACTGTATCAGCACAATGTGCGATGTGTACGATCAATGCCGAGCAGGGAGTAAAGAATGGGAATACACAAGCAAAGGGGATAAATTCTGGTGTGATCTATTTGATGGTGATCCCGTACATCCTGATTACCGGACTGGGAGTGTTATGGTATAAGAGATACCGTAAACAGCGCAGTACACCAATTTCGTAGTTCTTTTTCACGCAATGAACAAAACGACAAAACTGTTTGCATTAGTACACGGAAAATGCCCTCATTGCCGCAGGGGAGATATCTTCACCGGAAACTTATATGGTTTCAATCTACAGCGTACAAACGATATCTGCAGCCATTGCGGTCAGCGCTACGAAATTGAGCCCGGCTACTTCTATGCGTCCATGTATGTGAGTTATGCTATGAACGTGATCGAAATGATTACTGTGGGTATTGCTACTTACATTTTCTCTGGTGGTAACCTCGAGTTTGATTCTTTATGGCTGTATGTAGGTGTAATCTTCAGCGGCTGTTTTATCCTGGCACCATTCAATTATCGTTATTCACGTGTGATTTTATTACATTGGCTCTCTCCAAAGATTAGTTATAACGCCTATTACGACCAACCATGATCAAGCCGGAAACACTTGCTTTTTTAACAGCGGTAACAGAAAATAATAACAGGGAATGGTTCGCCCAGCATAAAGAACTTTATGAGACGGCGAAGGCCGATGTGATCCGGTTTGTAGAAGAACTGATCCCTGTATTGGCTGCTGCAGATCCAATGGTGCCTTTAGAAACACAAGCAAAAAAATGTGTGATGAGAATTTACCGGGACGTTCGTTTCAGTAAAAATAAAGATCCGTATAAGAATAACTTCGGGATCTCTTTTATGATCAAGCAAAACAACGAAACAGGTCCGGAATATTACCTGCATTTACAGCCCGGCAAATCTTTCTTTGCTGCTGGTTACTGGATGCCACAGGCGCAGCACCTGAAAAATATCCGTGAAGAAATCGATTATAATACATCAGAATTCCTGGAAATAATAGAAGCAAAAAGTTTTACTGATATATTTACATTGAGTGAACAGGATACGCTTAAAAAAGCGCCTAAAGGATATGATGCTGAGCACCCCCAGATTGGCTTACTAAAGCTTAAAAGCTTTATTGCTACTTTCCCTATCAGCGATGATGAACTGTTTGAATCAACCATTATTAACCATATAAAAAAGGCTTTTGTGGGTGTTCACCCATTTGTTCAGTTTCTGAGAAGGGCCGTAGTACAATAATTATGAAGAGAATTATTTTGTTTTTGGCAGTTGGCTTATTAGCCAGTGCATTTACGTCCTGTGTAGTATTGTCTCCAAAAAAATATAAAGCTTTGCTGGCCAGGCAGGATTCACTGAACGTGGGTTGGAACAGTGCGCAGGAAAATGGTACAAGCCTGGAAAAGACAATAGCAAAATTGAAGCAGGATACTGCTGATCTTAACGGACGTTTAAATGAACTGCAAGGTAAATATACTGAAGTAGACGGAAAGTACGCCAAATTACGCAGCAACAGTTCTACAGAGATCAACAAGCTGTCTGAAGATCTTAAAAAGCGTGAGCAGCGTTTAAAAGAAGTTGAAGACGTGCTTAAGAAACGTGATGAGGCTTCCAATAAATTAAAAGAAAAGTTACAGCAGGCGTTGCTTGGATTTACTAAGAACGGACTGACTGTGGAGATGAAAAATGGGAAGGTGTATGTATCCCTGACTGATAAGTTATTGTTCCCTTCCGGAAGTATAGTAATTGATGATAAAGGAAAGCAGGCTTTGAGTCAGCTCGCCAAGGTGCTAAAAGAGCAACCTGAGATTATTATTGCAGTAGAGGGTCATACTGATTCACAAAAAATAAATAACCTGGGTCAGATCAAAGATAACTGGGATCTAAGTGTATTACGCTCCACTTCTGTAGTACGTTTCCTTACAGAAACGGAAAATGTTCCGGGAATCCGCTTAACTGCGACTGGTAAAGGGGAGTTTCAGCCCCTCGGTTCTAATGCAACTGCTGATGGAAGAAGTAAAAACCGCAGGATTGAAATTGTATTGTCACCAAAACTGGATGAGCTTTACGACCTGATCAAACAGTAAGCATAACTGCATAAAAAAGCCCGGCACGATAATTCGCGCCGGGCTTTTTTATGCAGTTTAGTTTAGAAAGGGCTTACAAAATCTTTGAAAGAAGGAAGGATCAGATCTTTATCAGACAGTAGTAAATCTTCTCTGGTGATATCTTTGCTCCAGTTAATATTGAGGTCGCCATCATTCCAGATCACCCCCAGTTCAGAAGCTTTATCATAGTAACTCGTTACTTTGTACGTAAAGATTGTATCGTCTTCGAGCGTCAGGAAGCCATGCAGAAATCCTGGCGGTACCCATAGTTGTTTATGGTTTTCAGCACTTAACTCAATAGCAAAATGCTGACCGTAAGTTGTAGAATTTTTCCTTGCATCGACAGCAACATCAAGTACACTTCCCTGGATTACGCGTACTAATTTTCCCTGTGCAAAAGGCGCTTTCTGTGCATGTAATCCGCGTAAAGTCCCTCTTTGCGAGAAAGACTGGTTGTCCTGTACAAAATCTGCAGTAATCCCTGCATCAGTAAAAAATTTTGCACTAAAGCTTTCGTAAAAATAGCCGCGGTTATCTTTCCAGACTTTAGGTTCGATCACAAAAAGATCGGCTATCGGTGTTTCTATTAAATTCATATGTATTTCTAGGCGATATATTCCATTAATGTTCTGAAGGAAACGAATTTGTCTTTAAACCTGCTGTCCAGCTCCTGGATCAGGGCAGGGGCATGTACTGCCTGGTAGGTTTCATAGTCTTCCATAGACTGTGCAACATACTGCGAACAAAAGGTTACGCCTTCATTTGGAGAATCTATTACTCTCAGGAGTCTGTTGGATACGAACATTTCGGTAGCCAGAACTGCAGGAATATGCTCTTCCGTCATCCATAACAGCCATTCAACCGCAGCGCTTTCCTCGATAATAAAGGTTACATTGTATAATAACATGCCGCAAAGATACTATGATTCTATATTATCTCCGCGAAGTTTTCTGAAATGCTTCCGTGCTTCTGCGACAAACATGCTACCCGGGAAGTCTGTAATCAGTTTCTGATAGAGGATTTTAGCTTGTTCGGGATCATTTAGCTGTACCTCATACAGGCCTGCCAGTGTAAAAATTGCGTCGTCTGTCCAGATATCTTTTTGAGGATTTGCAATCAATTGTTTGAGTTGTACAATGGCAGAGTTAAAATCACCATTTTTTATAGCAATACGCGACTTGGTCATCAGGATATCATCACCAAGGTTATTCTTTGGATATACAGTTGTGATGCTATCCAGTTTACGGATCGCAGCAGGTAACAGGTTACGGAACTGGAGGAACTCCGCGTCTGCATACATCTTTAAAGCCAGTGTGTCTGCTGGTGTTTCCAGGTGATCGGATAAGAGTAAGCTCAGGTTTAATGCATCGTTAGCAATAAGCTGCGTAGTTGAAGCTTTTAACACATCTGCCTGTGACTTCGCATAACTGAAATTCCCCTGATAAAATGATAACCGGGCAGCACGGTATTGCGCCTCGTTACTGATATTCTGGTTCTCGAATTCTTTGGCTGCCTGCCCATATAAAAGGATTGCTTCCCAAGGTTTACCGGTCAGCACATAATTATCCCCTAACTCCAACTTCATTTCCCCAATCTCTGCAGCCGGCAGACCCGGCATTTTTAACGCAGTCTCCAGCAGCTCTACTGCTTTTTGAGGATGATAGAGATATTGGGCTTGCAGCGTTGCCAGTTTTCTAATGGCAAAAAGTGTCCTGTTATTTTTTCCATATTCATCCAGGACCGCCTGATATTGGGCAGCTACAGCAGCAACCTCTTTTTCTTCGTTTTTACCTGTTTGGATGATCTGGTACTTTGCATCGATCAATCCAAACCTGGAAGGGAGATAGTATTCATTCTCTTTCCCTTTTTCGAGCAGATATGTATAAGCCTTAACAGCCGTATCATAAGCCTTATTGGAAACAAATATCTGCGTGTAATTGAACAAAATGCTGCCATCATCTTTTATTCTTTTATCCTGAGCGATCAATTGTCTGAGCGCCATCTCGTATTCCTGCTGCTGTATATATTGCCAGGTAAGCAACTTGGCAAACGATTCGTTTTGCGGGTCTTTCTGGATTCTTTTGTACAGTGCTGTCTGCAGCTGCAGGTAATCTGCTTTATTTTCAAATAAAACAGAGAAAACATTTTCTGCTTGCTGCAGCATCTCTGGCATCGTAGCTAAAGTATTCAGGTATTCCTGGATCAGCCGTTCCTTGTCTTTTCTAAACCTATATAAAGCGAGTAATTCGAAATTAAACAGCTGATCATTGCCAAGGATCTTTCTGCCTTTGAGAAATACTTCTGCGGCAAGATCAAATTCCTGTTTCAGATAAAGTTCATTAGCAATCTGCCTTATTTTAAACTCGTCCTTTGGAAGGTTATCGAGGATTTTAGCACTGGTTTGGGCTAGCAGAATAAATGGAAATGAAAAAAAAAGGAGGATTAGAAATAATTTTTTCATAAAATTGGGATTGCCTGTGTATGCCAGGATCGTAAAGATAACTAATTGCGCGTATTTTAATTGTTACCTGAAATGATTAAAATACCCTGAAAATTAAGTTAAGTTGTGGATGTGTCCGATAGACACTGTGTAAAGGTAACAATGTTGGTGTATAGATCAGTTAGACAAGCTGCGATGCGTATTTTTGTGAGCTATTATTTGCTATGGGTGTAAAGAGATTATATTTATTACTTGTTCTTCTGGCCTTGTTCAGTGCTTGTATTAATAAGCATCAAGTGAGGGAAATTCCTGTTGCCGATTTTTTTAAATCACAGGATATCGGAGCTTATTCAATCTCTCCTGATGGCAAGTCACTTTCTTATTTGAAGCTTCAGGGTAAAAAGCAGAATTTATTCGTGGAAGACCTGGCCACCGGAAAATCGGTACAGGTAACGCAGCTGAACGAAAAAAATATCAATTACTATTTTTGGGTAAGTAATGATGACCTTGTTTATTATAAAGAGAAGGCCGGAGTGGAACGTGCGTCTGATCTGTTTATACAAAACAAAAACGGAGGCGGGGAACGCCGGCTGAGTGATAACGGAAAGAGCCGGATGCATGTATTAAAAGACCAGCTGATTGATGATAAATTTTTACTGGTTTCTTCTAATAAACGGGATTCTACCGTATTTGATGTTTACCGGTTGAATGTAAGGGATGGCAGAATGGATATGGCGGCGCTGAACCCTGGTAATATTACCGATTGGATCACTGATTCTAAAGGGGAACTGCGGCTTGCAACATCCAGCGACGGGGTAAATGAGACGTTGCTGTACCGGGATAGTGAAAAGCAGGATTTCAGACCGATAGTGACTAATAATTTTAAGACTACTTTCAGACCTATCGCAATTGCTGATGACCGCCCGAATATTGTCTATGCGATCTCGAATGTGAACAGGGACAAGAATGCGCTGGTAGAGATTGATTGTGTAACAGGAAAAGAGAAAAAAATACTGTTTAGCAATGATACGCTGAATGTAGTGGACGCGCAGTATTCGAGAACAAAAAAAATGATGGCTTTTGTAACTTGCGAAACCTGGAAAAAGGAGAAATATTATCTCGATCCGCTGGTTAAGCAGTTGTATATGAAGCTGGATAAGCTGCTTCCTGGTACAGAGTCCAAAATACTGAACAGGGATAAAGCAGAAAATATTTTTGTGGTAAGGACTTTCACAGATAAAAATCCGGGATCCTACTATCTCTATTTTGCAGATAAGGGAACGGTCAGGAAACTCAGTGACTTTAATCCTTACGTCAGGGAATCGGAAATGAGTGAAATGAAACCCATCTCCTATACAGCAAGAGATGGTTTGAAAATACAAGGGTACCTGACGCTCCCGTTAAACAAAGACCCGCAAAACCTGCCGGTAGTGGTATTACCGCACAATGGTCCGGGGGGCAGGAATTCCTGGGGCTATAACGCCGAAGTGCAATTCCTCGCAAACAGAGGATATGCTGTTTTTCAAATCAATTACCGTGGGTCTTCGGGTTATGGAAAATCTTTTATGGCTGCCGGTTTTAAGCAGTGGGGAGGAAAGATTGAGGACGATATTAATGATGGTGTGAAATGGCTGATTGCCAGGAAAATCGCTAACCCGAAAAAGGTGGCAATCTATGGTACAGGTTTTGGTGGATATATTGCTTTGAATAGCTTATATTCGAATCCCGGAACCTACGCATGCGGCGGTTCAAATTCCGGGGTGATCAATTTATTCAGTTATTTAAAATCTATTCCGTCTTTTTTAAAGACCAATTTGCAGATGTATTACGAAATTATAGGCAATCCAGTTACGGAAGTTGATTATATGCGCCAGGCATCACCTGTCTTTCATGCGGATAAAATTAAAGTGCCTGTATTTATCGCACAGAGCCCGGGTGATCCAAGGAGCAATTCTGCCGAGGCGATACAGTATGTGAAGGAATTAAAGAAGAATAAAGTCAATGTAACTTACCTGGAAAAAGAATATGCTGATTTTTCTCCGCGCGGAGTAGAAATGCGCCAGAAGTTATATACTTCACTGGAGCAATTTTTAGCTGGTAACCTGGGTAAGAAATAGTTTAGCATATGGCTTCAGAAAGAGATAGTGGTTACCGCAAGAATTTTTCCCTGATCCTGACCTTCATTGTCCTGATTTCTGTCTTATTTATCTTATCGCTCTTTTTAGCCTATAATTTCAGTAAGAAGTTTATCGAAAATGAATTTGTCTCTGAAAAGGTAAAAGTATTGGAAGAAAGTATTAAACCCTATAATGAGTTTTTTCAGAATAAGGTGCCAGAAATATCCTATTACCATGGGTACCTCGATTCTGCAACCACATCGAAATTTGTAGATACTGTTCTGAATGCCTATCCGTTCGTTTCGAAGGTTGTGTTTTACGATTCAGAGATTAAAAATATACCTGTAAAAGATGGGTTAAACACGGGGCATTTTTCATTTGGCCCTAAGTATATCTACCAGTTTGGAGATCTGGTGCCAATGGACTCGGTAAAGTTGTTTTCGAGTACAGACACAAAAAAGTTTACAAGAGGGGACGACTTTAATGCGCTGGGCATAAAACTGATCTCCTATATTGAAAGCCTTGACACGGCCAAAACCCCCACTCAGGATGAACTGTTTACCAATTTCAGTAATATCAGATCTAACAAGATTACCTATCTGAATATTCCGGCATTCGAGGATTTAAAAATCTACAAACAGATGTTGCGGCTGAAGCTTGACTCGTTGCCCGTTTACCAGCAGGACATGTTATCCTTCTACCTGGATCCCTATAAAATAAAGATCCTGAATACACGGCCGAAGTTGTTTCAAAACATCCGGATAGAGCCTTTAACTTATGATCCCCTGGATACTTCTGATGAATATATTGCAACGGAGATTACTTTGCCTGGCCCTTTTTCTGATTATAAGCTTTATTTCATTTCTGCAAAATCATTTGTGGATAAAGAGATCCTGAGTTATTTTCTGCCTATTGCACTGGTGATGTTGTTATTTTACGGCATTTTGGTGCTGGTTGCTTTTTTGATATACAGGAATTTGAACATTAACCATAAGATGTTTAAGCTGCAATATGACTTCATGAACAACCTGACGCATGAGTTTAAAACGCCGGTCAGCGTTATTAAAATTGCAGGGAACAATATCAAAAGTGCCAGTTCCTTATCAGAACGTGAGCTTAAATTATACGGTAAAATCCTTGATGAGGAAGCGGATAAACTCAATGGCCTGATGAATAAACTGCTTGCTTTTACACAAATTGAAAACCATGCCATCCAGTTAAACCAGGATGAAATTAACATGGAAGATTTTATTGAAAGCACAGTAGAATCACATAAACTAAAACATCCTGATTTTATAGTGACATATGAAATTACAGGTTTTAAAACATTTATAACTGATCCTGTTTTGTTGGGCAGCCTGTTTGACAACCTGGCAGAAAATGCCTATAAATATTCTCCGCCAGAGCATAAGCGCCTGCATATTACAGCGAGGCACATCAAAGGAAAGGTTGTGTTCAGGTTTGCAGACCAGGGTATAGGTATTCCCGCGCCGGAAATAAATAATATATTTAAAAAGTTTTACCGGATACAGAACCAGTATAACCAAAATGGAAGTGTTGGTCTGGGGCTGGCTTTCTGCAAAGAAGTAGTTAACTTTATGAAAGGTGAGATTTCTGTAAAAAGTAAAGTAAATAAAGGAACTGAATTTAAAATAGTACTGCCCTATAATAATTAAAGATATGTCTAAAGGAATTAAAATACTGATCGTTGAGGATGATGAAAATTTAAGATTTTTAGTAGTACACCGGTTAAAATCGGAAGGATACGAAGTCCTGGAAGAAGGTGAGGGAGAAGGCGCCGTAAAAACTATATTGGAAGAAAAGCCGGATATTGTATTGCTTGACTGGATGCTGCCGGGTAAACAGGGATCTGAGGTTTGTGAAGAGGTACGTCAGAAAGGATTTGAAAACCTGGTGATCATGATGACAGCAAAAGCGCAGGATGTAGATAAAATCGATGCGTATAACTTTGGGGTATCTGATTATGTAACGAAGCCTTTTAACATGGATGTATTGGTTGCGATGCTGGAAAGTAAAGTGAAATTCCTGCTGAACAACGATCGTTCTGAGATCCACCGTTTCGGTGATATGGAGCATCATCCGAATATTCATACACTTTACCGTAGCGGACGTAAAATAGAGCTGACAATATTAGAGAACAGAATTCTGTTGTACTTCCTTAGAAACCCTAATAAGGTGATTAACCGCGACGAGCTGATGCTGGTTGTATGGGGATATAATTCTGATGTGAATACAAGGACTTTGGATATGCACATTGTACGTTTGAGAAAGAAAATAGAGCTGAACCCGGATAACCCGCAGGTTTTGCAAACGGTACGTGGAATCGGTTACCGTTTTAATGCCGGATAAAATAAAGATCATACAAAAAGAGCAGCTATTTCTATAATAGCTGCTCTTTTTGTATGATCTTTCTGAGTTTGGATTACGCTCTTTTAAGTGTGAAAATGGTAATTTCCGGCAGGATACCCACTCTGCCCGGATAACCCAGAAAGCCATAGCCTACATTGACGTAAAGCTGCTGCTGTTTCTCCTGGTACAAGCCAGCCCATTCTTTGTAAATATATTCAATCGGGCTCCACTGATATTTTTCTGTACGCACACCGAATTGCATGCCGTGTGTATGGCCGCTAAACATCGCATCGATCTGCGGGTACTTTTCTAACACCTCAGCGCGCCAGTGTGACGGATCATGTGATAAAAGCAGTTTTACCGGAAGATCATCTGTATCTTTTGTAGCCAGGTCCATCCTCCCGTATTTTGGAAAGCGTCCCATTCCCCAGTTTTCAATGCCGAGGATGCCAATTTCTTCCCCATTTACTTTTAACCTTCTGTGTTCGTTCATCAGCAGGTCCCATCCCATCAGCTCATGCGTTTTGATTACATCTTTAAGGTTTTTAGCCTTAGCCGGGGAAGCTTCCTTACCGAAATGATAATCTCCATAATCGTGGTTCCCTAAAGAAGAAAATACCCCAAGGGGAGCTTTAACTTTACTGAAGATATCCTGGTAGTCTCTCATTTCTGTAGCCATATCATTTACGATATCGCCAGTAAAAAATATGAAATCCGGTTTCTCGCCCAGAAGCATGTCAATCCCTCCTTTCACTGCGGTTTTGTTATAAAAGCTTCCGGAGTGAATATCGGAGATCTGTCCCATCGTAATTCCTTCGAATGCTGCTGGCAGATTTGGAAGGATTAAGGTTTTTCTGCATACCTGGTAATCATAGGCGCCTGAAGTGATACCCCAGGTTAGTGAAGTTAATGGAACTGCAGCAGCTACTAATCCTGCTTTTACAATGAAAGACGAGCGGCTGATTGGTTCGCCGGTTGTTCTTTCTGCAGCAGGCTCAGGTTTTGCGTTGAATTTCCTGGACAGTAAGATCACCAGTCTGCGCAAATCATCAATCAGCAGGAAAGGCAGCATTACAATTTTACAGGCCGTAATCAGAAAGAAAGCAACCATGATCACTGAGCGCAGGGAAAGGAAAATATTTAAAAAGATTCCTGCGAAAATGCCCACGATCAGTATAATTGTGATCAGCCAATAGATCTTAGCTACCGTACTTTTTGTTTTTGCGCTCCAGGTTTTGAATACAGATAAGATCGCATTAATAAAATAATAGTCGAATGCGATGATTAAAACGCATCCGGCTATAAGAAAGGGTAATCGGCCCATTAGTAAGTATTAGATAAATTATTTTGTACTATCTGAAGTCCATTGAATCGTCATCCTCATCATCGTCACCCAGCTCGGCATTAAACAGGCTGTCGAACATATCAGAGAAACCGAAACCGCCATCAAGATATTTTTTATTCAGTTGTGAATACTCTGCCAGTCCGTGTAAAGCAAATTCCATCAGTAAAAGGGTCTGGTTAGTGCTTAATTTAGGATGGAATTTCTTTACCAATTCATTTAGTCCTTTTACCTGCATCAGTTCTTTCTTGTACTGCGCTTCGGTCAGGTTATCCGCGATATCGAGCGTATTGCCATCCGTAAACCAATCCGTAATCAGCTGGTAAGGATTGGCAGTTTTGGCTTTTTTCGATTTTTCCGGATCCGGGAAAAAGCGGCTGAACAATGTCTTGATTGCTTTGCCAATCAGCGTGTTTGCAACTTTCGCCGGACCTTCCAGTTCACCTTCGTAAACAAGCTCAATTTTTCCTGTAACCGCAGGGATAATTCCTGTAAGATCAGATAACCTTACAAAGGTGCTTTTTTCGCTATTGATCAGCATTCTCCTTTCGGCAGTACTGATCAGGTTCTCATATGCCGAGATGGTTAAACGGGCAGAAACACCAGATTTCTGGTCGATAAATTCACTTTTTCTCGCCTCGAATGCAACTTGTTCTACCAGATCTTTAACCAGACCATCTGCTTCAATTAATCGCTGCTCATCAGTAAGTTTTGCTTCCTGGAAAGTGATTTTTCTTGAAATCGCAATAGTTTTAGGATAGTGGGTCAGGATCTGGCTTTCAATCCTGTCCTTTAAAGGCGTAACGATTGATCCCCTGTTTGTATAATCTTCGGGATTGGCCGTAAAGACAAACTGAACATCCAGTGGAAGGCGTAATTTAAAGCCCCTGATCTGAATATCTTTTTCCTGCAGCATGTTAAATAATGCTACCTGGATACGTGCCTGTAAATCCGGCAGCTCATTGATTACGAATATGCTCCTGTGTGCCCTTGGGATTAATCCGAAGTGGATTACACGTTCGTCATTATAAGTCAGTTTCAGTGTTGCGGCTTTGATCGGGTCTACATCGCCAATTAAATCTGCTACGGTAACGTCTGGAGTTGCCAGCTTTTCAGTGTAGCGTTCCGACCGGTGCTGCCAGCTGATAGGCAAAGCATCACCATGTATTTCGATTTCGCGTTTCGCAAACCATGAAATCGGGTTTAGCGGATCATCGAATATTTCACTACCGGTTACATAAGGGATATACTCATCCAGTAAATTCACCATCAGTCTTGCGATACGTGTTTTAGCCTGACCCCTTAGGCCTAATAATAAAATATTATGGCGCGAAAGAATAGCAGTTTGCAGTTCAGGAATAACAGTTTCGTCGTAGCCTAAGATCCCTTCAAAGCCAGCATCCTTATTTTGAAGCTGCTGGATCAGGTTTTTACGCAATTCGTCTTTGACTGATAATGAGATGTAGTTTGAGGCTTTTAATTCGCCAAGAGTCTTAATTAAGTTATAATCCATATAGTTTGATCTGCCCGGATTACCGAACTATTTTTCTTCTGTTTTTAATATAATCTTCAAAAATGTATTCGCCCAATCCGGTTAGCGAGCTGTAGAAAGCCCTGCCACCATTGATCTGGGTAAACTCCCTTACGAATTGCTGCAGGTAGGGGTCCTGTGCGATCATAAAGGTAGTGATCGGAATTTTTAGGCGTTTACACTGTGCCGCCATATTCAGCGTTTTATTGATCACTTTCCTGTCGAGGCCCATACTGTTTTTATAGTATCGGCCATTCTCTTTCAGGCAGGTTGGTTTCCCGTC
>Ga0247812_10001628_pt1 | contig 12662 bp, 15 predicted proteins | sample UWRJL149409B1_FD_178011 | JGI IMG/M metagenome (GOLD analysis project Ga0247812, IMG submission 178011) | Plant litter microbial communities from Arlington Agricultural Research Station in Wisconsin, United States - UWRJ-L149-409B-1 | ecosystem: Environmental > Terrestrial > Plant litter >...
CAATTGAGTCTGCTATGAGCTTCAACGCGGAGACTTTATCAGCTTCATCTGTCAACACACCGGTCGCCAAGGGAGGTATTGAATCGAGAGGACTTGGGATAATTGAATCCTCTTCGTCGGAGAGGGACGTCATTAGTGCGAGTGACGAGGGAAATAGTGGTAGCGAGTGTGAGGATAATGGATGGAGGAGTGGTGTCGATGTTGTCGAGTTTAAGTTGGAGGGGGGAAGAACTAGGTTTGCTCGTAGAAATGTAAAGAAAGCTAGTGATGGACGTTAGCGGAGTATTTTATTTATTTACAAATTGAAGCTTCATGCAGCTTCCATCGACGTCGCGTATGCTCTCGGATTGTAAAGGTTTTACCTTCGGTAATAAACTCTTCAGGGAGTGAACTGATTTGATTTAAACAAAGAATGTTTATTGTACAGATAAGGAAGAAAGTTTTTGCGTAACAGTCTCAACCGTCGCACGAAGGAAAAGCCCGACTGAAGCCGGATAAAATCAAATCTTCGTGAGGCTGGTAGATTGAGAGGAAGAAAGGAAGAAAAGAAGAAAGGGAGAGAAATGGGAAAAGAGAAAAAAGCGTCTCCAAATACCAAAAGAATCGAACTAACCAGCACTGGTTTTAAAGCCAGGAACAGCATTCATAGTTCGATCCACGACCGTTCCCACCGTAGCAAAGCCGGGCTGCCCTATTCGCAAATCCAGCTGTTTGATAGGGAGATGGAGATGGTGTTTAGCCATGCTGGTCTATTAAAATTATTAAGCGTGCTGGAGGCGGCTGAAAGGGTATCTTATTGGCGACCGGAACAACGTTTTCTTTTTTCCATACAGGAAAGCTTTGACGACATTGGCATGGAATACGCAAGGACTTGGGAACAACAGTCCGCCGAAAACGAGGGATCCAGGCAGACTTCTTATACCAGAACTGTTGCCCATGACGAATCGTATGGCCCACGTGCGATTGGTGTGTAGCGGATGGGCTTATCACCGTCACTATCATTATCACTGTCAGGTCAGAGCTGCAATGCAAGCCATCGCGAGCCAACCGAGCCACCAACAACAAAAACGACACCTCTAGCCTCTAGCGGGCGCGCGATAAGCACACCAGTCAGGGAGAGAGAGAGAGAGTCTGGAACCATTCATTGATTCCTTCATTGATTGATGGATTGATTGATTGATTCATTCATTCGACCAGATAGATGGATCCTCCCCCTTAATTAACATCAAGGGGAGGGACAAACTCCGAAGTATCTCTCTCTCTCTCTCGATGATCGATCGAGGGTGCAACACAACTCCTCAACAACCACAACACCACAGTCGGGTAGCTCTACGGTATTATTACAGTACTGTACATCTTATTAACCTTATTAACCTCAACGTGGTTTCGTTGGTAGCGAAGAGGCAGCATCGCTCATCCATCGAGGATCAACCAAAAACCAAACCCGCCCCCAGTCCTTAACCTTAATGCGTTATATGGGGTGGTGCAAATTTTCCGTTGATTCTTCACCATTTCAAGCCCTCATGATCAGGCCATCTTTTCCCCTTTACGACTATTACGACTATTACGACAGTGCCGGTCTCCAGTGACTCCATATTCAAACTCTAGAGCCATGACTGTCGCCAATAATGAGCGCCTTACCCGCAGTCATGCTCTATGGCGTTGACTTTAGACTGGCCTCGCTTCCAATAACATTTCAAACATATCCTAAGCAAAAGCTTGCTTCCCGCTTCGATCGTGTGATCACTTCCCTAGTTTTCTCTTAACAAATCAGAAATCTTTGATGTTCCCATCTTTGCGAGTGCATGAATCTCATGCTGTATATGGCGATGAAACTGCACCTCCGTTGACCAAGCAGAAAGCTTAACGAAAATCTTATGTACTGTACTGTACAAAGATGTGAAGCTGCAGCTTGACGTTCTTCCTGGGTTTTCGTGCCATTTCTCTCAAGGCTTCGAACGTTTTGAAATTCCATGATCAATACAGTAAGACGTGCGGTTGAAGAAGAAGGTTCTGAAAATTTCAGAACACTGCTTACTCTACATGCCAGCTTCCCGGGTAGATATCACGATTTGATATGTTTCAACTGTCAACTGCAACTAGGCTAATAATGCCGAGTGATGCTTGAAACAGAACATTCTCGCTTGATCTTCCCACCCGGGTATTGCTCGTCGGTTCCACATAGATTAGGTGCCAAGTACTGTACCAAGAACTCTCTATCAGAACTATCCAATTGTTACGCGAAGTATGACGGGGAATGTGGAGAGAACCAGACATTTATGTAATCACAAAGGTGTGGGGAGTAGAAGGCCGTCCCATATCCCCGCCCAGGAAATCATTATCCCGAAAGCCAATACTATGGAGAGATTCCAGTTTACACTAAACCTCAACTCTAGACAATATGTGTCGGTTCTGCCTATAGCTACCATAACAATTACAGATCATGGCGGGCAAACGCAAGCACCAGGACATTACCTCTCCTGAGTTGATAGATGATATCGATAAAAAAGTCGTAGCAAGAAGTTATCCGCGAAGGAGGACTGCGGTTGCTGTAAGAGACGTGTTTCGAAACTCATATACTTACTTGTCTTACTACATTTAGTGTGAAGTATGCCGAGTAAGGAAAACTCGATGCGATGCCGGAAAACCAACTTGCGGCTTTTGCTCAGATATTGGTACGGAATGTCAATATCGACTTCCGGCAGATCGGGAGCGGTAAGTTCAGTGGCAGGGTAAATCAACTCCATGCTGAGGTGCTATTGAATAGAGCAAAGCCGGCATCACCGCCAGCTTCCGGGGCTCTTGAACGCATCGAGGCGAGACTTGCCGATTTGGAAGAGAAGGCCGAGCGAGCTGCACTAAAAGATGATAATTTGGCAACACACCAATCTCCTTGCAATCAGCTGTCGCCAAACAACCAGGCAGTGCTCTCCCAAGTAGACAAGACTTCACCCGCTTCATGCTCTGAGAGCCCACAACATCCTAAATACTTCCATAGATCATCATTTGGTGCCTCTTCTCGGCCAGCTCCCGAATTTTCTTTTCGCCAAACCTGTGGAGAAGCTGCTGTAGCCCGGCCGAATTTATTAGCTTTTGCATGTCCAGCCTTTATCAATTCGGGCAGTTGGGATGATACAGAAGAGTTCTACGATGACGAGATGTTAGCGAGTGAGCAGCTTCATTTGCAAATGCAAACTGCTCAATTACGAACATTAGATCTCTCTCGGAAGACAACTCGATACTTGCAACAAAGTTTTGTGGACAATTTTTTACGATGGATGCCCATTTGTGATCTCCAAGATTGTTCAGACTATATCAACCAAGCTTATTCCTGTAATTTTGACCCGTCCAATCCCTCGAGCGGCTTTGCAATGCTTGTGTTTGCAGTCGGGGCTGTTGCAGAAGGTCGGATTGGAGCAGTCGACGAAGAGTTGCCAGGGCTTGCTTATTTTGCTGAAGGCAGCACAATAGTGGATGGGATGTCTCTCATGACTAGAAGCTTGTCAATCTTGCAATCCCGAGTTATGCAAGCATCTTACTATCAGTTTTCTATCCGCCCATTACAGGCATGGAATGTTATCAGTCAGGCATCAAGAGACTGCATGGTAAGTTGAACTAGACCGTTGAATACTCACGAGTTGCTGGTGTTTCAAAAACAATGTTGACTTTCGTAGCACTTTCTTTCATCAAGTTTACCTACGCGTTTGGATGTGGATGGCAAGGAAATTCTACATCGAATTTTTTTGGCCTGTTCAATTCTTCTCCAGTGAGTTGATCCTAGGTTATTATTTCAATGGATTTTTTAAATTGAAATTCACAGTGAGCTAGAGGCAGTGGTCAAAATGCATCCCATAGGTTTACGCCATTTTCATGACATCATACCACTTCCTCTATCTAGGAAACGTGAAGAGGATCTCTATTATTTTCTAGCTCAAGCAGCACTCCGAAAGCTGCTCATGGAAACACTAGATATGGTTGGCCATCAAAGTATGTCCTAATTGTTCTAGCTGAGGATAGCAACTAAAAAAGCATTAGAAGGTCAAGTAATCTATGCTCCTGTCGTAACAGCCGAGCTTCAAAATCAAAGCAAAGGATGGTATCATCATTTACCACCTTCTTTGAAGTTTCCAATTGATGCCAGTCCATTGCTCGATCCAAGAAAATCATTCTTACGCATTCAATATATTGGCTTTTTTATCATAGTTGGATGGCCTTCAGTGCTTCAGGTCCTTGAGCTTGGGCCGACTGAAGAAATTGGCTCAGAGCTATCTCCAGTGCAAGAGCAAGCAAGGAGGTGTTTGGCAAGTTGTCGTTTAATGATAGCGGCTGCTGGAGAAGCACTTTGTCGGCGGAATTTGGGTTCCCAGCTGACATTATGGGCGTCAGTGCTCAACTCTTGCTTAATATAATAGACTAATAACTTTTCCTAGTACATACGTAGCACTTGTAGTAGGTATAATGACATACAAATCAGTTGAGCTTTCTTTTGCTCCTGAAACTAACGATCACTCCCATTTACTCAATGGCTACGAAGTTTTGCGGAACTGGGATCACCTACCTGTGATTCGGCGAGGCTTGAGAAGGGCCAAGAAGATGATGATCAGTGCTGAAATCCCACTCGAAGGTAGTTCTAATCATCTGAGGTCAACCTAAACTTGGAAATTAGCCTGTCCTTGATGCTATAGTCAAAAGACCCACATGTGTCAGAAAATTCAAAAATATCACCAGAAACTGGACCAATATATACATCTCTTGGAAATACCAACTTTCTGTTAAGATGACCAATTAGGTTCTCATGACGAAGAGGAGTTGAAACTCTGTCAAAGATACTTTAAAAAGGTGGATTTCTTGCACTAGATTTGTTCGCATTCGATGTAAACCCAAGATCGTGCGCATTATTCCGCAATTAGCTTGTAAATATCGAATGGCCTAGCAGTCGCGACTCGAGCTGTCTATATAAGCGTTATAAGTATGCAGCGCGGCCGTTTTTGAGGCGGCCTTTAACGTTCTCTACAGTTTCGAAGGCGATTGGCAGATATGATATCCAGTCACTCGGATTTATACCTAAATGTCCCTCTGATAAAATAAAAACTTAGAATTGAGACTGTCCATTAGAGATGGAAGGTTATATTTGTGCCTATAGTTCTGGGATATGTTTATCTGATATGGCAGTCGAGATTAGGAAGATGGCCTCCGCTTGATGTTTGCCACACGAGTGAAGCAGTAGACAGAAAAAAGGAGACATAAGAGAGAATAGAGCGAGAGAACCTAATGTCCGAAAAGGAGCATTCTAATGTTCCATAGGAACATTGGTATACTCAATCATGGTAACCTAGGGTATAATGATTCTTGATCATCATACTCAGCATGCTTTGTCTTTGGACCTCAGCCCAGCAAGTAGTGTTCGACAGAGGCACTACCCAGAGGTCGAACTCACTGCACCACTCCGAAGCACTGGGCTCCCAAAAGCTAGCACAATAAAGGAATTAGTAAATTCAGAATCAGAATCAAACCTTTGTTTAGTCATGCAACATGTTCGCTACGAAAGAAAAGTGTACCTGTCTCGCGCTAAGGTATTTGTTGTTGGAATGGCCTCAACAGCCTCTTGATTGCAGAGACACTGCCGTATATTGGGGTTCAGTGGTGACTGCGGCAGTTATATTTGCAACAGGGGCGAATTAGGCTTTGTAAGGCTATGAAAGCATATGAAACCTAAACAAATTCTAGTGTAGTCAAATAACGTGCTATTTTCATCACAACACTCTAGAAAGCAATTGTCCAATACTGCATCTGATCACAAAATCGCTGGTAGGGCATCAGTTGCAAGTCCATATTGTTTGTCTGGTGTTTAAATATCTCTATACAACGGGGAGTTGCAATGTTGCATTCTTTTTGTGGGGGGAGCTTTCCACTCGAAATAAGCGGTATTGTACAATTTTATGACCTTTTAGTACCATTTGGATCTCAACCCAGCGCGGCAATTTGATTTTCTCTCACAACAAACTCGGTCATGCCTTCTGCGATACACAGATCCAGCCCGTGACGCTACATGACTTCCTACTTATTCACTCGTAGTAGGAATAGGGATGGCCAGATGTCGAGCATTGGGAAGGCTCAATGTCAACCCACGTATTAACCTTGTCTTTACTATCTTTTACTGCCTCATGCTTTTCAATCCTTACATATTCTATTTCTCCTTCAAATTGGTTACTGGTGTCCCTCCACCAGAGAGTTCCTTCGGCGTTAGTCAGTGCTGGACCTTGCAAATTTGGCGCAATGGCGAGAAGATGATTGTAGGGCGAATAATAGTTATATGAAACAAGCTTACCATCAGCAAATTCTCCTTCTATAGCAGATTGTTTCCTTTCTTCCGGCCCTGCCTCCCTGTTCTCTAGGTGGTTCCAAAGCTGTAAAACCCTGTTGTTCGCGTCTAAGAGGCTGGAATATGCTCCTTTACATTTTGTTTCGACTTCGGCGTGCGAATCAGCTTGCCAATCCTGGAAAACCATATAGACGTATTGTTTGGGAGGTTCATGGGGTCTGATCTGGACCCGTTTGCTTGGAGGCTCTTCGTTGTTACTATTACTGCTGCTGCTGCTGCTGCGTTTGAGGGAAGCCATTCTTTTGCCAGAATGGATAAGCTTCTACACAGCTGGGAGTTTCAATTGTTGTTACTACGGAATCGTAGGAAATATGATGAATGCTGTAGCAACTTGGGATGTCGTTGGTTTTGACCCCACAATCTGCATCAATACAAGGCTCAAGCTTCTCTACCCCACCCCAAGCTAATATTTACAACCATCTATCTCTAGCTCCATTGTTAGTATGTTAACATTTTGCATAGCCAAACTAAGTGATAATACTTATAGACATTTCCTACAAACTAGGAGAGATTCACTGAGGAGCCTCTCGCCAGCCCTTGGAAGGAAGCAGAGTAAGTGGGGGCGGGGTATTTTAAGTATGAATTCCCAAGTCATATAGTTTTGCCAAGCAGCTCTGCATGAATCATGGATTTGGATTATTCCTCTCAATATCCGAACCTCTTCCGATCGCATTTAGATTTCCATCCACACCACCTGATCAGCTATGTGCAACAACCCCGCGAACGGAAACTGGGGTCTAGTGTACCGCAGATGCTTATTTAGTTATACTTAGACAGAAATGCCCATCAAGGTTCTCTCTTTCCTTCAGCTGTTCACCATTCCCAAATCACCATCATGTCAGCCATCAAACTACCCAGCTCGCAAAAAGCCGCCAGGTACCATACGAATACAAACAAGATTGAGGTCAACGAAATTCCAATTCCAACTCCCACAGATGATGAGCTCCTTATTAAGGTTCACTCGTCATCACTATGTCATTCCGATGTTATGCTTCTAGAACCTAACGACGCTGGCCTGATACTTGGAGACGGGAAACCTGTAACGATCGGACATGAAGCAACTGGCACAATTCTCTCCGTCCCGAAAAGCTGTACAAATCCGACTCTGAAAGTAGGGGCAAAGATTGGCTTCTTGTGCCCTGCCAACGTCTGTTACGAGTGTGAAGGATGTCAGGTACATAACTTGCACTGTGAGAATGAAAATAAGCAGATGGCAGGCTTTGGAGTAGACGGATTCTTTCAGGTACTACTCTTCAACTGTAAATGTAGATGTTGAGCTAATATGAAGTAGGAATATGTTTCTACACACTGGAGAAATGCAATGGTACTCCCAGATTCCTTAGATGTATATACGGCAGCGCCATTATTTTGCGCTGGTGGTAAGTGTGAACCTGAATTCCCGAAGCAATTTGCCGGCTACTGATGTATTACTATATAGTCACGAGTTGGCAAGGAGTTACCCGTGCTGGGATTAAAGAGGGAGAGTGGATGGCTATAGTAGGATGTGGCGGACTAGGACATCTCGGTAAGAACTCGAGCTATTCTCAAAGCCAGCCATTACTCATGAAACTTAGGAATTCAATATGCCAAAAAGTTGGGATATAAAGTTATCGCTATTGATTTAGGCGATGGTCAACTTGAGGAAGCTAAATCTTTGGGAGCTGAACACACTTTCAATCCTTCGACGGATAAAGACTACATTTCCAAGGTTAAGGATATTACAGGTGGTGGTTGCCATGCTGCCGTGAACTTCACTGCATCCAAACGAGCATATGAAGCCACACCACCTCTACTACGAGTTAACGGGATAATGATGGTTGTGGGCATCCCAAATGAACCGCTCGCTTTCTCGGCATTGGATGTTGCAATGAACAAGTATAGAATCGGGTCGGGAAACAATGGCACACCCCAGATGATGGGCTCATGCATTGAGTTCAGCGCCAAACACAAAATTGTGCCTCATGTCACAAACTTCAAAATTGAGCAAATTCAGGAGATGATTGATCTAATGCATGATGGAAAGGCTCGTGGAAGATTAGCAGTCAGGTGGGATTGATTTGTACCATATTGTGGAAGCGAAGTTGGTTTGAAAATTATCAATAGCAGTATCTGAATAAAGATTTGAAGATAGATTACTCTAAAAGAGTTGCTGGGCCTATCGTAGCAACATTTCATGACACGTCTTTTGAGTTGTAAATTTCGAAGCCCTACTGTAGATGCTCGGGAAAACCCCTTGTTCAATGGAAAGGGGCTCGCTTAACGTTGCTGACTAAGATACCATTTTAATTGTGCCCCCTCATTTCTTTACTTCATATGTCCATTTTCCAGGATTGATCATCATCAAATATCAGATAATTCATATCATGTAGAAATACTCACTAGCCAGCAAGTAACACAAACATTCTATGCTGGCTGACAAATTGTTCGCGGGCGATTAATAGAACCCGAGGCTATACTTTTCCGAGTACCCCGCTGCCGAGAAGCACTATAATTCAGTGTAACTTCGTAGCTCCTAACCTGAGTCAAATATGCTGTAGTACCCCAGAAAACCTGACATTTTGTGGGGGAGGGGTCGTCCGCGTGTGGCCGGGAGCCATCTACATGTTTGTTTAACAGCTCCCCTCCTACCCGGGTCCGACGGCAAACTGATATGGAATCCTTTTCCCATCCGTTTATCGAGACACAGAAAAATGCGTTAGCCTTGGCCGTGACAAGTATAACTTACAACTAGACTCAGTTTTCCCTTCCTCATATTCTTTTCTTTCTCATACCACTTTCAAAACATAAACACTCCCCATTACGCAACATCATGTCTCCCGTATCGAGCCAAAAGCGCCCATTGCGCATCGGAGGAGCCTCCGGGGGCTTCTCTGATCGTGTATTTGCTATCACACAGTTAGCTAAAAATCCGGATATCGATGTTATCATGGGAGATTGGTTGTCAGAGATGACAATGACTATTCACGGTGCCGGAAAAGTCAACAACATAAAGAAAGCAGCCCAAGGAAATGCAGAGAACACACTCGGTATAACTGGTACCGGCCATCATGCAGCATGGAATGTCGATGAGAGTGTGAAAAACGCCATGTTCGCAGAAAACTTCATTGATTGTTTTGTGCCTGCAATCCCATATTTGGCGAAGAACAAGATAAAACTGGCGGTCAATGCCGGTGCGAGCGACACGGAGGTTCTGGCGAAATACTGCAAGAAATTGTGTGATGACGCAGGATATCCTATGAAAGTTGCTTGGGTAGAAGGTGATGATGTTACCGAGGCTGTCAATAAACTCATTGCGAAGGGGGAGAAATTTGAGAGTTTGATGAACGGCAAGGCTTTGGCAGAATTGGGTCTGGAACCCGTCTGTGCTCAAGCTTACGTTGGAGGTCTGGGTATCGCAGAAGCTTTAAGACAAGGAGCAGATATCGTGATTTGTGGTCGTGTTGCAGATGCCGCGCCAGCAATTGGAGCTTCAGCGTAAGTCAATTCCACTTTAGTGTTTAGGGAGTCGACTGATATTGCACAGTTGGTGGCATGACTGGAGACCTGATCAGTTTGACGAGTTGGCAGGTTCCCTTATCGTTGGCCGTAAGTACATACTTTACCCACGAAAATGCACTACTGATCATCCCAGATTTGATTGAATGTGCTTCTTATGTGTGTGGAGGTTACTATTCTGGATTCAAGGATATGTTGAAGAAGAAGCAGCATCTGAATGTTGGCTTCCCAATCGCAGAGGTTGCCTTCGATGGGACTTGTGTTATGACCAAGGAGGAAAACACTGGAGGCATTATGACAGTTGGCTCTTGCACCAGTCAACTGCTCTATGAAATTCAAGGCCCTCTATACTATGGATCAGATGTCGCTGCTGACATTTCCGGTCTCAAGATGGCGCAAATTGGACCAGACAGAGTGCAAATTTCAGGAGTCAAAGGTCTACCACCTCCACCAACTACAAAGATTGGGTAAGTCATCTTTTTGGATCCTATAATATCGTACTGACATTCAGCAGAATCACGGCCGCTGCTGGTTGGCAGGCCGAATACCACATCTATCTGGTCGGTCTTGATATCGAGGAAAAGGCAAAGTGGACCGAAGATCAAATCAAGGAGTCGCTGGGAGAAGAAAACCTTAAAAAATTCTCCATGTTGAAGTTTCACGTCAACGGCTCTTCCCCAATCGATGCAATAAACCAAGATGTGGCTACAGTCGATTTCCGAGTCTTCGCCCAATCTAACGACAGGGAGTTGATGCGAATGGACAATCCACAAGGCTTCTTTCGATTGTCAATGGTCACCTTCCTCGAAAGTGTTCCCGGTGCCACACTTGGTAACGATATGAGACAAGCTGAAGGCAAGCCTTATTACGAATACTGGGTCACACTCTTCCCACAATCCGAAATTAATCACCAAGTCCATCTCCTATTCGGCGACAACAAGATTACAAAGATGGATACTCCCAAAGTTACCAAGACCCATCCCCGTCAACAGGATTCCTACGAGACCAAGGACCCAGTCGACCTCTCCACTTGGGGAGAGACCGTCCGCGCACCTCTCGGCTATGTTGTTCTTGGTCGTGGAGGTGATAAAGCCTCAGATTGTAACAACGGGTTTTTCGTTCGCAACGATGATGAGTGGGATTGGTTACGTAGCATGTTCACGATAGAAAAAATGATCGAGCTACTGGGTCCTGAGGAATACAAGAACAAGCCAATTGACAGATTTGAGATACCTGGTCTCAAGGCTGTGCACTTCCTTCTCCATGATCATTTAGACAGAGGCTACAATGCTTGCTCTACTTATGATACCTTGGGAAAGAACTGTATGGAGTACTTAAGGGCGAAGACTGTTGATATACCTAAGAAGTTTTTGGATCGTGGAAGAGTCTAAACACTTGTATTTATCTTTTGTTAATTTTTAGCCATAAATGACCGATTCTATATCACGCTGATGTATTTGCTTAATTATGTGATATATTCAAGAATCCTCTATCCGGTTACTAAAATATCAGAATACTTGACTTTGTGTGCCCGCTGGAATAGCGTTCAAGTGTCAGAAATATCTACGGCCTCTGAAGGTGGAGATTAAGTTAGTATGGGTAAAGTTAACCAGCGCAGGCTGTAGTTAGCTGTTTTTTCTGTTCCGGCGAACCCAATATGCAATTACCCGTGCGGGGTTACGGAGATATCAGGTTCTTTGTTTTAGTTTGAATGGCTTCGGTAAAGAGATCCTAACTTCATCGCGCTAAAATAGCATTTGATTTCTACATTATGTGGTTTAAAAGTACCAGCTTGTCTCCATATAAATCATTCCTTATTCCAATTCTCTCACCTTTGAAGTGAAAGTTATCGCCTGGTCTCTGCAGAGAATCAAAGACTTGAGGGAGGCTATTTAGTGATTATTTATGAGATGACAAGTGTGGCTATGAAGCGTCCTACCTTCTCAGAGCTGCAGCTCGATCCTTCACATCCTCCCCACTCAGCATGGGGGCTATACGGGCCCGATGATGAACTCGGAACACTTAACCTCCTGACCCCAGAGCGGACGGTTGCAGCTGCTAAGGAAATTCGGTCTGGAATTCGAGTGGGACTTAACTGGCCACTTGAGCAGATGGAATTTACCGGCGGGTTTCGAGAAATTATGAAGCATGAGATATTTCAAATTGGTCATAACATGAATGTTTGTTGCACTTGATTATAACTATGAAGAAACTCTCTGATAGAAGCAGGATGATAGGATTGAATTTAATACACAGACAAGTACTCAATGGGATGGTAAGTCTACAGAATAAGATACAGCTTTTCTGCCTTGGGTAGTAACTTGACCTCTGTTTGTTTTTGAGATACTGGCCAGGAAATTTCTTCATTGAGCCTTCAATGTCTTAGAAGCAAACAGCTTGTGGTCACTAGATTGACCCTCCCCCACCCAGTTTCCAAAGAAAGCTTAACTATGATCTCTATTGATAGTTTTGGTTGTCCAGGTCTTCGTCACTGGGGATTCGATGATGGTCGGTTTTACAATGGCATGACTCAAGCTGAAATTCTTTCGGGCAAAACCACCAAGTTAGGGATGCATGCTTGGACTAAACAAGGAATCGTTGGTCGTGGGGTACTGATTGATTTTGTGTCATATGCTGAAAAGAAAGGGATCAGGTATGATGCCACCGGATTCTATGCTGTCACCCTAAAGGTTGTGCTAGAGATTGCCAAAGAGGTCAATATTGAATTCAGAGCTGGTGATATCATCTTTCTGCGAACTGGGTTCACTCATGCTTTCGCAAATAC
>Ga0247812_10001629_pt1 | contig 12662 bp, 13 predicted proteins | sample UWRJL149409B1_FD_178011 | JGI IMG/M metagenome (GOLD analysis project Ga0247812, IMG submission 178011) | Plant litter microbial communities from Arlington Agricultural Research Station in Wisconsin, United States - UWRJ-L149-409B-1 | ecosystem: Environmental > Terrestrial > Plant litter >...
CTTCAAAAGGTGAGTTTAGACCTCATAAACAACACTAGTCAAGCCTCCCAGGCATAGAGTTGACTAGCACCCTATCACTACTATCGTAAACACAAAACACTGACAACGAAACCCTCAGTCGTGTCAATAGCAGAGCCAGAACCGTTCCCATCGCCTTTGTCGCTCGAAGACAGTCCTCGGATCAAACAGCACACTGCCAGTATCGCGTCAAAGAGGGTGCGCCCAGTCATGCCGTCTAATGCGTCTTCAAGGCTGTCGTTGGTGAGCAACACAAGTGTTGACGAGTTAAACGTTACGCCAGATACCCCGAATCAAGTCCCAGAAGGTCATGAGCATAGACACCATGAGCATAGACACCATGAGCATCGCGTCCACCAACATGATAAGTTGCTTTTACAAGTATCAGAGTGGCTCCAACGAGAGAAGGCAAAACGCGCTGCAAGGAGTTCCAAAGGCCGTCACACGACCAAGCATTCCTCTGGCGTGGCAGATGGTGAGAGAAGCTCTGGAACACCTGGGGAGCACGCAACCTCTGCTGGTGGCTTACAGCAGGATAAACCATCCAGGCACAGAAGTTCAAGCCAGGGTTCCGATAACAGTACGATCTCCCTGGAATCCTTGCAACGCATTCTAGATGATAGCTTGGCTGGCTTTGGTCACGACTCCCACTCCTCAATCTCATCTGGGCTAGGTTTGCGACAATCATCCTCTGTTAGTGGGAGGAGAAAGTCATATGTACGAAGGCGAGGCACAGCAAGCTCGGATACCGAATACCAGGATGGCGATGTGATTGTACCATCTTGTGATGTCGTACTGGACAATTCTAAGACAATGTCCTACAGTGGGGGCGGAGCAGAATCGTCAGCTGAGACTGCTACACTGAGCACTAGCAAACGTGCAGAGAAAGACAGAAAGGCATGGTTATCGTTCAAAAGTGAGATCGTTAAGCTTGCGCACACGCTCCGGTTGAAAGGGTGGAGAAGAGTGCCTTTGGAGAGAGGAGGAGATATTGAAGTAGAGAGGCTGAGTGGAGCCCTCACTAATGCAGTTTATGTTGTCTGTCCACCGAAAGATCTGGTATTGTCGGCGGCCAACTCTGAACACAAACACAAGCCGCCACCTAAGCTTTTGTTGCGTATCTATGGACCGCAAGTTGAGCATCTTATAGATAGAGAAAGCGAGCTCAGCATTCTTCGTCGGCTTGCACGAAAGAAGATTGGTCCAAGACTTCTTGGAACCTTCACCAATGGCCGCTTCGAAGAGTTTTTCAATGCACAAACACTTACTTTTGATGACTTGAGAGTCCCAGATACTAGTAAGCAAATCGCTAAGCGAATGAGAGAATTGCATGATGGCATCGAGCTTTTAGAACGCGAACGTGAAGACGGCCCTTTTGTGTGGCAAAATTGGGATAAATGGGTTAGTAGATGTGAAGAGGTAATCACATATCTCGACAAAGAGATTCTAAGCGGAGCAAAAGGAAAGCGTGAGCCATGGAGGACCCGAGGTCTCATTTGCGGCGTTGAGTGGAAGATATTCAAGACCGCCATTGACAATTATCGCAAGTGGCTTGTGGAACTGTATCGAGATAAAGGTGGTGTAAACAGGAATTTAGTATTTGCTCATAACGATGTTCGTGCTACGTTGTCTCCCATCATCCTCGCTGTTGCTAATATTGAAGACTAGACCCAGTATGGCAATATCCTTCGCCTTATACCCGAAGCACAAGGCTCTGGTTCCGCGCCATCACCTCTTCTATTACCTCAGAATACCCATAAGCAACTTGTCGTTATCGATTTCGAGTACGCCTCTGCAAATACTCCAGGTCTTGAGTTCGCAAATCATTTCACAGAATGGTGCTACAATTACCACGACGCTTCAAAGCCTTGGGCTTGTGACACATCCTCTTACCCAACTCTAGATGAGCAACGACGCTTTATTCGAAGTTACATCAACCACAGACCGCAATTCAATCCTCGCGCATCCGCAACACCCAAAATGTCTCCTATGGATAGTTTCTCCAAAGGCTCGATTTCTGAGTTTCTTCTAGACTCAAGGTCTCGAGGTGGTAGTACTACGAACCTAGCAGATAACTCTTACGTGGAGGAAGAGGCCCAGAGGGAACGAGAAATCGACCTTCAAGTTGAGCAAATGCTGAAGGAGGTCCGAATTTGGCGTGTGGCGAACTCTGCTCAGTGGGTTGCTTGGGGAATTGTTCAAGCCAAGGTCCCAGAACTCGATGCTGATAAAGTTCACGCAGAGACAGAATCAGTTCAAAAACTCAATGAAAAGGAGAATGATACACCTCAATCATTAGATGATTCAACCCCAGAATCGAAAAACGGAGCGGAAGGTGTGACTCCTGATGCATTGGCTTATGCAGATTCTGCCAAGGATCCTGAGCAACACGAGGGTGAAGAAGAAGAAGAGTTTGATTATCTTGCCTATGCACAGGATCGCGCCATGTTCTTCTGGGGAGACGTAGTCGGTCTGGGGCTGGTTAAGAAAGAGGAGTTGCCTGAGAAGTTAGTGAGCCGCCTGAAGATGGTTGACTATTGATGCTTCACTTGAATTTGCCACTTTATACATAGCATCCTCGGGGAGATATTAGCGAGATTTTTATTTTAGTTTTGCATTGCGCTGTTACTGGAAAACGTAAGTATAATCTAATTATTATATCTACATACAAACTCTTCTTGACTCCTTCTTTCCCAGCACACATATATCCACCCCCACTGGGGGGGGGGGGGGGGGGGAGGACTTCTGGGATTGCAGTTCTCAGGTTGCTTAGTGAACTTCGATTTTGATGCTACTACAAGCGTCTGTATTTAATGTTTTAATCATTAGTGTCTGCAACGGATGAAGTGGTGTGGTGTTGGGAAAATTGAAGGTATAGATAATTTCAGCAAGAATTAATTTTATGTTTTTGCTCTAATTTTCAAACAATATCACGAGTGATGAAACATTTCGAATTAGTGGTTTCAGATTCTATTTTCTAGGATCCATATTATATTCACACATAATTATTATTTTATCTCTTTTTCTCAGGATTTCATTAAGTCATGTTTTTGCGTCCAACCCAATGGTGTCGGATCATCTGTGTCCATTGGCCAATAAGGAGATCTATTTAATACAAATTTCTCTAAAGCCTGTAATAATATGTTAGCAACCGTTTTAATCGAAACCTAGTACAAAAGTGTTATTTCGGTATCTCGTAGAGCTTACTCTTGCATCGGCAGATTCTACACCTTCAACGGCCCTCCACTCAGTATCATAGAGACATTGCTGGCTTTCGTGAGCAATGAGCTCAAACCTCTCCAATCTCAATTCGCTCCGGAACCGTGAGAGCATCTCCTTGAAAGTGCAGTCCTCATCTGGCTGTATAGAAAATTGTAAAGATAGCCATTTCAATGACGTATGCTTGGAAAGAAATCTAAGAAGTGGCTCAGCCTCAGTTTTCATTCTGTAGATCCGCAGTATCTCAAGGTTGGGCCACATTGCAGAGTAGAAGACACCCTGTAATATGACCTCACAGACAGTTATCTGGTCCCAGTGAGGCTGCGATCTATCAACTCCCCAGCTCAGATCGAGAGTGCGCAGATGGGTCATGGCACCGAAGAAAGATCCCACGGCGCCAGCAGTTTCTGGAATATTGACCTCCCCATTGTCATCTCTTGTTGGGTCTGTAAGGCTCCTAGTAAATCCAATTTGGAGGCATTGAACGTCCGAAAATTGGCTATTCGAGTATAATTGGAACTCCTCCAAACAGTCCAGAGGAAGTAAATCCAATGATAGCGTCCTAACCTTGTTTGGAACTAAGTATACCATGTTAATTTTCTACTCAAGATCTGGAATTATGATGAGAACTTCGTCGCACTCACTGGCTCGACTTGCGGAAATTATCGCGGCATAGTTGAAAATCGCAGAAACACCGTCTTGTAAGGTACATAGTTAGGAACAAATCCACTGGCAGGGAAACGCCCGAAGCTTACCTTGAAAGCTACCACCACTACCAATGGTTAGTTCAATTCTGGTCAAATAGAGGAGCATGGATAAAGTGTCTTTGTATGATCCACATTCGATGCTGCGTAAAGAAAGACATTTCGTTCCACTTACTGGCCACGACGAACATTCATGATCATTGTTTCCCAGAGAAATTTGAATCTGACGTCCAATTCTTTGAAAGGAAACATGCATGACGAAGCAGAGAGGGATTTGAGATTGGGAAACCGTCCAAATGCTTTGACCAATGCATCTTCATCGCAGTGCCTTATTTTAAAAGGCGCCTTGTCGATATTATGCACGATATCTAGGATCTCAGAGCGATGCTGAGAACCTAGTTCAGATTCTTGACCGGCCTGGTTCAAGAGAAAGGCACGCATCATCTCGGCAGTATCCATGTCCCCAACGAGTATCACAACCTTCTCCACACTTTTCGCCAGCCATGAACATTCCGAAATCTTCAGCAGTCTTTCCATATCGTTGTAGTGCGGCCTAATTGTAATCCCATTTCTAAAAACCTCTTCTGTGCAGATAATGGACCATAATCGAGAAGTAGATCGCAGATTGACTAGTTCGTTGACTTGTAGGAACTGTGTAAAGTAGATTTTGAGCTCGAGCGGAAGATGCTGGATCGGCCCCTCCATATGATCAATTGCCTCTTCAACTTGCGTGGTGAGTAGTGCACCACAGACCGAAAAATGAAATTGTGATTGCAGACAATTCGATGACGTTCAGGTGAAGCTAACTTGCTGTTTACGCCATAGAATATTATGGTGGCTTTCGTAGCTCTGACTATGCCTGTAAATGTGAGCTTCGGATTTGATCAAATGATGGAAAACGTACCGCCTTGTTATTATGTTCAGAAGAAGCAATGATCTTCCCTGATACATGGTCTGGCTTCCAATATGTTAAAGCACTTTTTCGACGCAATGAAACAGGAGAAAAAGGCAATTCTATGTAAGGACTAGTGTAGTGAAGCTCAGCTACGCGGGGTAATCTACTCAAGAAGGCGGTGATATCAAAGCCACTACCTCAACTGAGTTCGTGCACTCAAATAAGGATTGACCGCCTAGAAATGACGGGCAGAATAATTCGTTATCTTGTGTGACAACAACACGTACGAAATTCAGGCTGCACCTTTCCCTTGTAGACAACAAACCTCAAGAACGATCGATAATTAGCAGCACTTTAACCCTCCTGCAAAACGTAATACGTAGCCACTAATCATTTTCGCCTTCCACTTGATAGATAGCTGGACGGAGTAAGATATACTTATTTGCTAACTACATTCGTACCATTTATGCCTCCGTCTGGCTGTGGCAATGTCCTTCAAAAAGTTGGCGGCTTCGGCACTCTGTGAGGATTATGAGATCAAACGTTGTCGCCAACTTAGCCTCTTACCAGTGCTCTTTTGTACGGTGCAGATGGCATATTTGCACTTGACAGCAAGTATTTATCTATTTATCACTTCAACATTCGGCGCTTCTCCTTCGGGGTAATGATCTATTCTGTTCATAACTTGAACTTCGGCATCTTTTTGTGGGATTCTTGAAACCAGGGCAGTGTGATTGAGGAGTACGGGGGTGATTTGCGAAGGTACTGCAAGTGTACAGCGGTTTTTCGAGACAAGGGCGATGGTTTTGGTGGCTGGGGGAAGCAAAAGGTAAGCTGCCAGGTTTGAAGCTCTTAGAAGCTGCAATCGAAACATGCTGCTACCGTGATATTTGCTGTGATTATCGGAATACTTTCCACATCCGCATTTAAGGTAATGCAATGTAGCAAAGCTGTTCACAAAGCCCTAGGTCTTGATTTCCATACACTAATCAGTATAGACAATGTTTCAGGTAAAAGCCTAGCTATTGCCCTTGGGTCCCACTGATCTTTTCCAATATATTTCTTCTAAATATAGGTGCAAGTGGAATCTTCTATAGTTGCATACGAATCTTGGTCTGGTATCAGCTCATGATAGCACCAGTATCGCCTTTACCCGCAGGTAATGCCTGCCGTTTGGAGACATTCCACGAGTACTGGACATACAGTATTTATTAAAATCTACCGGTAGTAGGCAGTACCTTGTAAACGGGCGAATTTATGGCAGGTTTTGCCTATTAGGGCCAAAGATCAAGATGCAGTAATGCGGTAGAAGTTAAGTTTCGAGCGTTTAGGAGCCCCAGAGCTGTAAAAAGGTAGTGATGCATATTTTCTGTGACTTTCCTACTTGTCAATGTAATTACATCGGCCGTATGTGGTTGGTAGTGAAGCTGATATGTGCCCAGCACTCCAGAAGTAGAATAGTGAATGAGAACGCAAGAAGAAAGCTGCAATTGTGAACCATACCTTGAAGATCCATAAAACTCCAGGAGTACCACCTGACAGTATTGAAATATGCATGGCCTGGCTACGCCATCAGCTTCACTCCAAAGATCAAGTGATTCCTGTCTACCTTGTTCTCGATGGATCGCTCTATGTACTCCGGCACGAATCCCTTTCTTCCGCCGTCAAAGTTTGGTAAAGAAGAAATAACGATAGCGCCGCTCTAGCTAGTCAGTTTTTACTTATCGGCATCTGTACGTAGAGAAGGAGGGGTAGACTATCTCAATCCCATCTTCTCGTGTGGTCATGCAACCAGGCTGCAGATACTTGGTTTCTAAACTCTGCTTGATGTAGACAGTGTGGCAAGCAGTGTGTGTGTGTGTGCCTTGCCTTCGCACTGCTTGCCTTCAAAGTAACGAAAGGGAGATCTTTGCTCAGAATGTAGAGCAGTCAACACCCTCGAGCTTTGACAGACAGCCTACAACACCCAGTTATTCAGGTTTGCACCCCTTGACTACTTCGAAAGGCACAGCGAGGCAAGGTGTCTTGAACATGGGTCAACATGTGCGAAGCAAAGCAGATGGTCACATTCTTCTGCAAGTTTCGTTTTTGTGATTTTGGTACCAGTGATAAAGCAGACTCCTTTCTGCGGTCAAGAAATCGGACGCACTTGCGCTCCGGTTTGCATAGTATTGACCGACATATTGACATACAGGAGAGAAGGAGAAGTACAAAACGCGGAAGATCCCAAATGACAAATGAAAAATGATAAGCGCTTAAAAGAGCGTCCGTTTCCAAACTTCTGGTTGACTTGCCGCTCTTACACGCTCTTGCAGTGTGACTATATGCTAGAAGAACACATGGCGTCCTTCAAGAAGAGCGCACTGTGCCACCGGAACGGGACGTATGGGCCAGATGATCCCTATAATGAGTCTCAACATCGAGCTCTTTGCATTTTCAAGTTGACAATCTGTAGGCTGGAGAGTATTAGTGTCATAATCTAGTACCTGCATGCTTAACCTTATGCAGTCCCGCTGTCGAAATTACATTCTCACGTAGCAAACGAGGCGTAAAGCTCGTATGAGTCTCATACTCATGAACGAGCCCTTCTGGCTAATACTTTAGCTACGTAACAAGCTTTGTGAAAGGTGTACAGGTACTCTCGTATACCGAGGAAACTAGGGACGAGAACGTGCATCCAGGTGTTGTGTAACGGCTGAGCCCGCTGATGAAACAAATTTCCTACCACACCCCAAATCCTTTCATCGGTATTCTAATCGCTGTTTCAACACCAGCAGACTGGTTGGTCTCCGATAGTGTAAGTAGTGACACCTTCCATGAGTGGTTCTCGTAGCGCCATCACAGATTCTATGCATCGAAGTTTCGAAAGGTCTTCGGTCGGGGTAGTCAGCCTTGAATACCTTGCACTCTGGAGTGCTATGTGCAGTATGTATTGCTACTATTCGACCAAGGAACCGATTTGTTTGGTCGTAAATTTCTTGTTTTACTTTCGTACATGCTCACTTATGTCTCAGTGGAGTTAAACTTGCGATATTGGAGATTACATAAGGGAAATCCACAAAGGCTAGCTCCGATAGGAATAGAAACATGAACAAATGTCGTGAGCAGGTTTTTACCTCGAATGGCTACAGTACCTACCAATCATTAGCAAAGAATATGATGAAGTCAAAGATGGGCATAAGCACGCTTGAGGTGACACTAGTTGCCTCATCATAAATGGAGAGCTATCAAATGCGCAGTTCTAAATCAGTAGTACGTATACTCCGTATAGGACTCCGGATAGTGCTCCCCAAGTAGCCAAGCAAGCTTACCCAGGGCATCAGTTGTGCATCATAAGTCTGGCTGCATTAAAAACTGTCCTAAGTTTGGGTGCTGACATCAATGCTATTGGTGAGCAACCAAATAATCATATAACATTCCTCTGTTAACGTCCCCAAGAGTCTCGAAAAATAGCAATTAGAAAACCCTTTTCCATTGTAAATTAGCTAGAGCTAAACTAAAGATGCCTGATCTAAAAACTAAGCCCCTCTGGGAAGAACTACTGTACAGTACTTAAAAATTACAGTCCTTGACGATGGGGGGGAGGGGCATGCAGGGGATCTTTTTGGACAAGGTATCTTGTGGATCTGATTTTCCCAATAATATCCAGCCCAATAGCATCCCCCTTATCGTATAGGTAAAAGGGGATCTTCCCTCCCCCGATGTGGATTCAACGGTAGTAGACCTCAATGTGATATAGTTAGTATTTAATAATCGAGGTTGGAGAATAACTGAGCTTTTGCCTTATATTATTATATGGAAGCTATCGTTAGGGTTACTTGGCTTTGGTTTCACCTGTAATGATTCTGACAGAGCTTTGTGTGTGTGTTACGAAAGTAAGTGATGGGTTTCATACCGTGAGTTGACGATTGGATGCGTAGATGAGCAGTAGACATATATAGTAGCAACCTTAGTAGTATGCTACAGTAACAGTACGACCTGTCTCCTGGTCGATGTGTACTATTCTCGAACAAGCAACCTGTTCGCACGTACAAACCTAGAGAACATGATTCACCAACCTTGCTTTCTTCTTGTTCCAAAAGATCTTAGTTCCCGATCTGGATTGCACAAGTTTGTTGGTTTACACACCGGTAGTTAGCAAGATACTCCCGGACACAGACCAAGTGACTATCTTTAGAATTACCGTGCATCCTTCTCTCCCGGTATCAAGCTTAATCTTGAGAGTCTGCTCCATAAAAGGGATCCATGATCGATATGTTGGTATTGCATGTAACATAATTTCCCGCTTTCGTGGTTATATTGCACATGTTATCACACCGTGATGCTACGAAGTACGATCTTGGGCTTGGGCTTAGACTCGGGCTTGAGATTGAGATTGAGATTGAGATTGAGATTGTCAGCTTGAGCTTGCATAACCAGGGTGGGGAAGCAAGACATCGCCCCGTTGGTCGCGCTAGGGACAAATCACCAGCACGCGCTGTGAGAGAAGATACAAGCAGGAGTCCTCTGGTCGTGCAGAAAGTCACGCCACCCCTTTGTTCCACGTTTATGAACCATGACGGGGGTAGCACATGGCATCATGGCCAGAATGCAACGCTGTGTATCTGACATGCTGCGTGGAACGTTCTTTCGAAAGCCATTGGAAGCTCTTCCTCGTCAGAATTATATTGGTTTCCCTACAGCCCTGAAATGTGGCTAACCTGCATCTGTTCTTTTTCTTTCTCCTGCAAAGCAACGTCAGGAGAGTACCGTAAAAGAGCATGACCCATCCTATCAGTACTATGCAGTAAGTACCTACGGCTAGTCTTCCCATGCCCCAGCCTCCCGCTGGCCCTTGCTCTCGCACTCCGTACTTTCTTACATACAGTACTGCCTTGGTCCCAACTCTCCCACCCAGGAGATCTCCAATCATCCCAATACATAAGATGCACATCCGGGCCGGGTGGCAGGAGCGGCCGCCCACGGTCATTTGAAACGCGCGCTTAATGGCTCTCCACCAAGCTTACATAGTCATCGCTGTACGGAGGTAGGCTGCTGTACGAGTGAAGTACAGGAGTGGCCACTAGTACTTAGCTCCTCTCTCTTGGTGCTGGACAGCTAGCGTGTTCCCGTGAGACGAGACGAAGGATGAAGATATGTTGACCGAACGAGAGACCCGTTTGCCTGGACTGGCATACGAGTATTTTCAGTTCCGTACAGGCCAATCCCCATGTTGACATCATAGGGCATTTTGTTGGTGATACTTTCGTCGCTCATGGAGCGTGGTGGCGTACCTCGACCAATGGCTCTTGATACATCAAGCGTCTACAGTACTGTAGAACTCTGGGGTCACCATCCGGACCGTACACCCTCCTCCTCGCTCTCCATTGCCCCTGTCCTCTACAGTAGTGGCAACCGATGGCATGATTGTCTGTGCGGGAATGAAGCGTGCGGTGCGGTGCACTGGTGCTGCCAGGCACATCCACAATTCCTGTATACTACCATGCCACGCTGCTCCACCAAGCCAACGGTCTTCCTATGAAGCCCAATCCCAAGGAGCGAAAAGCGAACTGTCGTCTTAATCGTTTTGGGGACGCCGCTGGCCCTTGTACAGTACCTGGGTGGGTGGCCGCCGGCATGGCTGAAAGTTCGCCCGCCGTTATCAAGGGCCCACCCCCATTTGACGTAAAACCTGCAGACGATGAACAGAGGAACACACGGTTGTCTGAGACGACAGGAGTATGTATGCGCTTTTTGGTACCGTTGATATTTGTGCGCATACGAGCGCAGGAAAGACTGCTGAAGAACTTAGCAGCCCCAGGTGCCGGCTCACTGCGAGGTGTGGCCAGTTCGTTAATCTTGTGTCAGATACTAACTGCAGCACCCACACACACTGCCGTAGTTACTGTAGTGATCACTACTTAGTTACACCAGTAAGGCTGACGGAGCAATTTCCCTACTCGGCCATTCATTCATCGTATCGGAAGCGCGGATAGACGCTGTTGACGCTCCAGGACTTTTGGTTTGGGGTTGGCCTAGTCCTGTACTGTATTAGGGGGCCACTTAGACTCTGCAGGCATTAACGATTTAACCGCACCGACCACATTCTTCCGGCCCAGTTATTGGGCAGGTCGGAAGAGACCAAATTGTTGGAGCTTTGGCCATTTGCAAATCACAGCTTCAGACGGAGGGACTTGTATGCATTCATAAAACGGTCTATGATTCGTTGCCTAACTGTACGTTTTCCAGCTGCAGTTTCCTCGGTATACTCTATTCGTCGATCAGTGGAGATTTGAGGAATCTGTCGGACGCTGCCTGCTTCCCAGTGCCAACATGAGTTCCTCCATCCCATAATGTTGTACAGTGCACAAAATGCCACCAAAATCAGGGTATTCTAAGATACAGTCCCCAACGCCCGCAATATAATGCTAATTCCCTTTGATCATCTTTCCGTCCACAAATAAACCCTAATTGCTTCTAAAAAGTGCTTAGAATAACAATAACACAAATAAGAAAGTATTATTGATGGTTTAACTCGTCGTAATTTCATTCCCGTAAGGTTCCACGAGCTGATTCTCAAATGCAACCGTCAGCCGCCCCAACATGATCATATGTCTTGCCTAAATTCGTCGCTGACTGCAGGGTGTTTCTCTACGTCACACTATTTGGTATGGCGAGAAGTTGGCAAAGGTAGAGCTTTGGCTTTTCCAAGCTCTCATTAGTTCGACCAGACTGGCTCTTGATGATTTTCTCCTGTCATATAATCGTGGCGCTGAAGGTAGCCTCCTGACGCTGATGTGAGAGATAAATCATGTCCACCGGCAGATACTCCTGGAGGTGGGGGATAATGGGCTGATGAGCTGTAGGGAGGTTGTCTCGACTGCTCTGCTCCAGGCCGCGACAGGAGATTTTTCAACGAGTTTGGATCCGTCGAGTTGTAGTTCTGTGGTCTGAAGTCGACCGTTTCGATATCAAAACGTTTCGAGCATCCATCTTCCATGTGTCTGTAAAAATTAGATTATGCAAATGGAAACTTCGATCTGGTCACATACCTTCTAAGGGTGTCCTTTCGTGCAAAGTATCGACTGCAATAATCACAGCGGTGGTTCCGTTGCTTCATGTGAACGCTTTGGTGATGTCTTTGTAAATCCGTCTTCCTCACGAATTTCTTATTGCAATCTTTCAATGGACAAGGGAAGGGGTATTCTCGGCTGGCATCATGAGTCTCCATATGGGCTTTATAATTGTAACTCCGTCCGAAAAGCTTGCCACAACCCTTTACGTTACATTGGAAATTAGCGTCCTCCTTGGTCGTGAGTTTACGAACTCCCCTCGTTCTTGCGATGGTACTTGGGGTTCGCCGGCGATCAATGGCCCTGCCAGGCGATTGTTCATGACTTTCAGAACGTCGATCGTATGGTGGGATTGGTAGCGTAGATATTGAGGGTAAGTCCTGTGATGTGGTATATTCAACCTTTGACCAACCTAGAGGAGCCGAATCGTTATAGTAATTTGCCTCAATGGTTCCTGGATACGGATTTGCGGTTGATAGAAGTGTATGGCTGATCTGTGGGGAACTCATCATCACAGAATCGTTACTGGTCGCATATTCCGAATGATGATCCTCCATTTTGATGCGTGGAGTGTAAGAATGAATAGAGCCTGCTTGTGTGAATATTTCTGAAGCCGGAGCCGAAGAGAATGACGAGCGCTGAGATGTGTTTCCTGAAGGTACTGGAGACACCGGAAGAGCAGCTAATTCAGGTGAATGTGTTGAGTATATATCGTGGGTGTAAGAAGCTGAAACTGAATTATGATATGGAGCAAAAGGATCATATTCTGCTGAG
>Ga0247812_10001630_pt1 | contig 12659 bp, 9 predicted proteins | sample UWRJL149409B1_FD_178011 | JGI IMG/M metagenome (GOLD analysis project Ga0247812, IMG submission 178011) | Plant litter microbial communities from Arlington Agricultural Research Station in Wisconsin, United States - UWRJ-L149-409B-1 | ecosystem: Environmental > Terrestrial > Plant litter >...
GGCAATTGTAGCGCTGCCCCGTGCAGGGCGGACCCGCGACAGGATCAGCCAGCCAGCACCGCAAGCACGGCGGCTTCTTCCACATCGGCCACCACATCGGCCTGGCCGATGCCGCGCCACAGCACCAGGCGCAGCCGCCCGGCCACGTTCTTCTTGTCCAGCCGCATGCGCGCCAGCAGCGCGGCAGGCTGCAGTCCCGCGGGAATGGTGGTCGGCAGGTGCAGCGCGGTCAGCAACGCGGACAGACGGTGCTCGTCCGCGGCCGGTGCCCTGCCCAGAGCGGTCGACAGCCGGGCGGCCAGCACCATGCCGACCGCTACGGCTTCGCCGTGGTTCAGGGCATCGCGGCCGGGTGCCGAATAACCCTGCTCGGTTTCGATGGCATGGCCGAAGGTATGGCCCAGGTTGAGCAGGGCCCGCTCGCCCTTCTCCAAGGGATCGCGCTCGACAATGGCGGCCTTGTGCCTGCAACTGCGCGCGATGGCCTCGGCGAGCAGCGCGGCATCGCCGCCCGACAGGCCGTCGGCATGCTGCTGCAGCCAGTCGAAGAAGTCCGGATCGCCCAGTGCACCGTACTTCACCACCTCCGCCAGGCCTGCGCGCAGCTCGCGTACTGGCAGGGTCGCCAGCACGTGGGTGTCGGCGATCACTGCCCGTGGCGGATGGAAAGCGCCCACCAGGTTCTTGCCGGCCGGGATGTCCACCGCCGTCTTGCCACCGACCGACGAGTCGACCATGGCCAGCAGCGTGGTCGGCAGTTGAACGCAGTCCACCCCGCGCATCCAGCAGGCCGCCGCGAAGCCGGACAGGTCGCCCACCACGCCGCCGCCCAGCGCGAAGATGCAGGCGTCCCGCGTGGCGCCCAGCGCCGCCAAGGCGTCGATGGCCCGGCCGAACTCGGCCAGCGTCTTGGATGCTTCACCGGCCGGCAGCACGTGCTCGGCCACCAGCAGCTCGGGGCGCGCGTGCACCAGCGCGGCACGCACGCCGGCAAGGTAAAGCGGGGCCACATCGCTGTCGCTGACCAGCAGCACGTGCCGGCCGCGTACGTGCTGGGCCAGCGCATGGCCATCGGACAGCTGGCCTGGGCCGATGGTGATCGAGTAAGGATGCTCGCCAGCGACGGCGACGTGCAGGGGGGAGGGTGCGGTCATGCGATCGGGTCCTGTCGCTGCCAATGCGCGGCCAGCTTGACCACAAGCTGGGACGTTGCTTCGGCAGCGGTGTAAAGGTCGGTGTCCAGGGTGAGATCGGCCAGCTGCTGGTACAGCGGGTCGCGGTGATACGCCAGGTCCTGCAGCACCTGCTCACGGTCGGGGCGCTGCAGCAGCGGCCGCGCCTTGTCCCGCGCCAGTCGTTCCAGCTGCGCTGCGACGCTGACCCGGAGGTAGACCACGAAACCGTGGCCGGCGATGGCCGCACGGTTGTCGGCATGCAGCACGGCACCTCCGCCGGTCGACACCAACTGCCCGTGCCCGCCGAGCACGCGCTGCAGCGCCTGCTGCTCATGCCGACGGAAACCGGCTTCGCCGACCAGGTCGAACAGGGTCGGGATGCTGGCACCCGCCGCCTCCACGATGACCTGGTCCAGGTCAACGAATTCCAGCGTGAAACGCTCGGCGAGGCGGCGGCCGATGCAGGTTTTGCCGGCTCCCATCGGGCCGATCAGGATCAGGTTCGGAGCAGGATTCATCGCCGTGAATCCTACCACTTCACCCCTCACAGCCGGGTGCTGCGCAGCTGCGTGCCGCCCAGCGCGACGGGGTGACACAGGGGAGACCGGCGCTGTGCCTGGGCCAGGGGCGGCAGCAGGGCATCGAACAAGGCATGCAGTCCGGTCAGGCCGGGCTCCCGCCTGCCCGCGGCGTCGAGCAGGTCATCCGTGTCCTGGCCTGCGGCCATCGGTGGAGGCGGCAGCCAGTGACGCGCCTCGGCGCGCGCGCTGGACGTCGTGTCCCCCATCCTGTTGGCAAGACGCGCCACGCTGCTGCCGTGGTCATCGAGCATCTTCTGCCATGCCTGCGCCGGTGCCATCTGTTGACTGATCAGGCACTGATACCGCAACAGCGATGCGGTCAAGGTGCCGCTGCAGAAGATGTCCGCATGCAGCGCCGTGTGGCGCGCATGCTGAAGGCGCGCCCCCAGCCCAAGCGAGGCCAGCGGAATACCGGCGATGGGAAGCCGACCGCCCACGCTGAAGGTCGATGCACCGCGCACGGTGATCTGCTGCATGTGCAGGCCACGGGCAGCCGTGGGAAAGTGCACATCGTCCTGGAACGATGGCCTGAAGAACCGCACGCCCACCGTCACCGCGGTCGTGCCTGCCAGGCTCAGCGCGCCTGCACCCTCCAGTACGCGCTTGAGCTCACCGGTAGTGTCCGCCGCCAGACTGGCATCGGGCAGCTGCTCCTGCAGCAACGTCAGGATGGCGTCGGTGCTGGTCGCGCCGGTCAGCGTGATGTTGGCCTCGACATAGCGGCCATCGCGCAGGGCATTGTAGTTGCGCTGGTGGCTACGGCTGATGCTGATGGTGACGTCCGCCGCGCCCGCGCCCCCCGTCATCTGTGATGTGCCGCCGTTGATCGTCATGGTGTCCGTGCGGATGAACTGTTGCAGGGCCTGGTGCGCGTAGAGCGGGCGCAGCGAGGGTGCATCCTGTCGCAGTACAGGCGAATCACGCAGGGTGGCGGCCAGTGCCTGTGCGGCGCTGCGCCGGTCGGCGGGCATCACCAGCCAGAGCCAGTTCACCAGGTCCAGCATGCGCGCAAGTGCCTGTTGCGGCGTGCGGCAGTTCCAGTCCGCGCAGGTTCGTGCCAGCACGTGCTTGAGCTGTCGTTTGTCGATGCCGCGCTGCTGTTCAAGCAGCAGGGACTGCAGGCAGAGGAACTCCGTCTGTACCCGTTGCAGCGCCTCTTCCTGCGTCGCGACTGCGTGCGTGTCATCTGCCTGCAGGGCGGTGAAGCGTCCCGCGTGTGCGCCAATCCCCGCGGTGATCCGCTGCCGAAGCTGCCAGGCCAGCGCTCCGCGCTGCGGATCGTCCAGATCCATCTCGGCCAACCACAGAGGTACGTCGATATCCACGCGCAGCCGGCTGCGTGCAACGGAGATTCCCGCGTTGGCGACGGTCGCGTCAGCGGCGGCCTGCATCGCGATCGTGCGTGTGCGGATGCCGACGTCGAGCAAGGGGGCAGGGGAGGGCACCAGTGCAGCGCCCGCCAGCGCTGCAGGGGGCGCACCTTTGTCGTCGCCGCTGGATACCAGGGTGGGCATCAAGGGGGCCCAGCGCAGCGCGGCACGCGCAGCGTATGCCACGCGGTCTCGGGGCGTGGCACGGCCCAGCGAGACGATGCTGAGCAGGCGGTGACCCATGCGGCTGCGCCACGGCGTGGCGACGGAGCGCCGCGCCCGGAAGGCGGCGTAGTCGTGTATCGATGCCGCGCCGTCGTAGCGGGTGTAGTCCACGCTCGCCGTCATTCCAGCGCCGGCCGCGAGACCGGGGGCCACCTGCGCATCGGCCGATATCTCGGCACTGATGAGGTGCTGCCGACCGCGCGCGTACTCCAGCGTCTCGAAACAACTGCTCTTGCTGCCGGACTGTGCGCCAAGTGAGAGTCCGGCGGTGGCCCCTGTGCCGGCCAAGGTCAGGCCGACGCCGGCGCGGGCCGAGCACCCGAAGGAGGTGCTGCGTTGTGCCCCTGGCGCGGTCATGGGTTCGAGGCGTGCGCACCAGCGCTGGTGCGACTGCGCGATCCGCACCGGCTGCAGGCCAAATCGTGCGTGGTCATGCAGCGCCTGCAGGCGCATGCGCTGGATCTCTGGCATTCGCCTGTCGTTCTGTGCCTCGATTTCCGCCTTGCACGCTTTGCGCAATGCCACCAGCGCAGCGGCGTCCAGCACGGGCGCGCGTGCGCGGTGCGCGATGATCGCCAGCGACGTCGCGCGATGGGCGTCGGCGCGTTCGAGCGCCGCGCCCAGGTCGCGGATCGTCGCGCCGATCGAGTCCGGACATACGGCATCGGCCTCCGGTAAAGGCGTGGGCTTCGGCATTGAGGGCGTCGACCATGAAGGGGCGTTGCGCACGCAGGAAAGCACGTTGCGCGCCAGGACGCGTGCCCCCTTCGCAACGGCGGCGAAGGTACGCAGCGGGGCGGCACTACCAGCAGCAAGGAGCACGGCGGGGGTCCGGTCAGGGTGGGATGGGGTAAGCCAAAACCCTAGTCAACCGACCCTGCAGATGTGCACGCATTTCCGTGCATATGCAGATGCCCGCGCGGCATGAGGGTGTGCAGGCAGGGTTTCTGCAAGCAGGTGATGCACGTGCGAATCGCATGTCCTCATGAAGAGGGGGGATCAGCTGCGCCGGGTGCGTCACTCCACGGCAGCGGTGACCGTCAGCCCGTCAGCGTACGCCGACGATGGCGCGCTCGGCGTCCAGTGCGATCGTGCGGTCAGCGATGCCGGGCAGCGTGCGCAGGGCATGGCGACTGACCCGCTCGTAGTACTGCACGAAACGTTCCAGCTGCGGCCGCGTCATCCCGCTGCGTCCGGGCTGCGCCGCCTGCAGGTGCTGCTCCTGTTGCCAACGCCAGCGTGGTATGACCGAGAAATCCGGCGGCTGCAGGAACCACAGGCGATCGCAGCGTTGCCATAGCGTGGGGTACTCGGTTTCCAGCGCCGTGTTGCACCAGCGCCGCCAGCGTCCGTCCGCATCGGCCTCGCGTTCCAGTGCGTTGAGGGGGGCATCCAGCGCATCGGCCGCTTCCCCCGGCGTGCCGAGGAACCAGCCCTCGAACACGAGCAGATCCAGCGGCGCCGCCAGACGAGGCCAATCCGCCTGCGGCAGGCGTTCATCCGCCAGTTTGTCGAATCGTGGCAACGCCCGCAGTGTCCCTGCCGCTGCGTCATCGAGCACGCTGTGGGCCAAGGCGAGGTCATGGGTGCCGGGTGGACCCCGGGTCAGCAACAACGGATGCACATCGCGCGCCAGCCGTTGGCGTTGGGTACGGGTGAGGTAGACATCGTCGATGGACAGGGTGGCCGCTTGGAGGCCGCGTGCCTGAGCGCGGGCCACGACCTGCGCGGCCAGCGTCGATTTGCCGCTGCCCTGCAGGCCGCTGATGGCCAATACCGGAACCCGGGTGGTGCTCACCATCGCATCATCGAGCGCCTGATCTACCAGCGCATCGGGGAAACCTTTCGACGGGGGCGTGTACGCAGCAGCCTTCATGCCGCCACAATAGCCCAATCCAAGTAGGGAATCCGTTGTCATGAGCGATCTGCACGCCGAAGCGCTTTCCACGTTTGCCACGTTGTTTGAGGAGGCTCGCACTAGCAGCGAGCTGGAGCCCAACGCCATGACGGTGGCGACCGCCGATCCCGGCGGTCGTCCGTCGGCACGCACCGTGTTGCTGAAGGCCTTCGATGCGCGCGGGTTCGTGTTCTATACGCATCTGGACAGCCACAAGGGGCAGGAGCTCCAGGCCAATCCGCAGGCCGCGCTGCTGTTCCTGTGGCGCAGCCTGCGCGAGGCGGGCATCCAGGTGCGCATCGAAGGGCGCGTCGAGCCGGTGGACGACGTCGAGGCCGATGCCTACTTCGCATCGCGGCCGCGGTTGAGCCAGATCGGCGCGTGGGCATCGAGTCAATCGCACACCCTGGCGTCGCGAGAGGAGTTCGATGCGCGGGTCGCCGAGGTCGAGGCGCGCTTCGCAGGTCAGGACGTGCCACGGCCGGCGGGCTGGAGCGGCCTGCGCGTGGTGCCTGACCGATTCGAGTTCTGGTACGGCGCGCAGTTCCGGCTGCACGAGCGCTGGTGCTATGAGCGCGCAGCCGATGGCACGTGGAGCAAGCGTCAGCTTTACCCCTGAAACCTTTCATCCGCACAGAGGTGCGGCCCGGCATGACGCAATGGGCACGGATCGGTTGCGGCGTGTGCCTGCGGCCCGCCCCCGGCAGACTCCCTGGTTCATCGCAGGGCCGGTTGCTCATTCGCACACTCGCCTTTTTTCTGGGAGGCGTAGATGGATCTGTTGAAGAGGGTGTGGCGCGTGCCGCCTGTTCGTGACGCCGCTGAGTCGCTGATGCTGCTGGCGGCGCGCTGCGTAGCGGGTGTGATGTTCAGTGTTTCAGGCTGGAACAAGCTGTTCACTGCGGGAGGGCAAGCGCGCATGGTTGCCACGCTGCATGATGCCGGGATCCCGTGGCCCACGATCAGCGCGCCGGTGCTGGGGGGTATCGAATGGGTGGCTGGCGCGTTGCTGGTGCTGGGTCTGCTGAGCCGCCCGGCCGCGCTCCTGTTGGCGGCCATCTGTGTCGTGGCTGCGCTCACCGACGGCATCATGCGGATTCCTGCCGGACTGGGCGTGCTGGACTGGCTGAGCTGGTTCTTCTACCTCAGCGAAGTCCCGCTGGCGGTGCTGCTTGGGTGGGTGGCACTGGCAGGCAGCGGCCGGTTCGCCATCGAATCCCGTTGGGCGTCGCGCCGTCCCGCATGCGTGTCGACGGGTGGCTGACGGGTAGAGCCGACTTCAGTCGGCTGATGGGTACGCGAAGGGCAGCCGACTGAAGTCGGCTCTACCGGGGTGCGCATTGCAGCGGGCGTCTGCAGCGTGGAGCGCGTCGGCTGATGGGTAGAGCCGACTTCAGTCGGCTGCGGGGTTACGCGAAAGTCAGCCGACTGAAGTCGGCTCTACCGGGATGCGCTGTGCAGCGGGCACCTGCAGCGTGGCGCGCGTCGGCGGGAGGGTAGAGCCGACTTCAGTCGGCTGCGGGGTACGCGAAGGGCAGCCGACTGAAGTCGGCTCTACCGGGACGCGCATCTCAGTGCGCGTCCGCTCGGCGTTACGCCAAGCCTGCTGCGCGCAGCCATCGCCAGAGCGTGGTGCGTGAGATGCCCAGTGCCTGGGCCATGCCTTCGCGGTCATTGTGATGGGTGGCAAGCAACTGCTGCAGGTGGGCAGGCGAAGGCCGTCCCGGCACGATGGCCGTGGCGACCGCCGCTTCGCCCAGTTCGGGGGCGAGCTCCAGTAGTCGCGCACGGCTGACGGGACCGTCGCTGGGCTGCCAGTGAATCCGCAGGCGGTCCATCAGATTACGTAGTTCGCGCACGTTGCCTGGCCATTCCGCAGCCGCCAATGCCGCCATGGCATCGTCATCCAAGGGGGCGTCCGCGCCTCGCAATTGCTGGAAGAACGTGCGTGCCAGCAGTGGGATGTCGCCGCGCCGCACGCGCAGGGCGGGCAGGGCGATGCGCAATGTCGCCAGGCGGTAGTAGAGATCGCGACGAAACAACCCAAGCTGCACGCGCTGTTCAAGCGATTGCAGTGTCGCCGCGACCACCCGCAGGTTGACCGGTGTGGGCTCGGTCGAGCCCACCCGCAACACCTCGCGCTCTTCCAGGACCCGCAGCAGCCGCGTCTGCAGTGGCAGCGGCAGTTCGCCGATTTCATCGAGGAACAAGGTGCCACCCTCTGCGGCTTCCACCAGGCCGATCCGTCCACCGCGCCGGGCACCGGTGAAGGCACCGTCGCTGTAGCCGAACAGTTCGGACTCAAGCAGCGATTCGCTGATGGCGCCGCAGTTGAGTGCAACGAAACGGCCGCGACGACCGCTGTCCGCATGCAGCTGGCGGGCCACCAGTTCCTTGCCGGTGCCGGTCTCGCCGCTCACCAGTACCGTGCTGTCGTGCGGTGCGTACAGGGCGATCTGCGTGCGAACGTCCTGCATCACCCGGCTGTCGCCGAGCAGCACCTGTCCGTGGCCCGGTGGGCTGCTGCGCCGGGGGATCCGTGCGGTGCGGATGACCGAGCGCGCCAGGGTATGGGTCAACTCCAGTGCATGCTCGAATGCCTGTCGCACTGAATCGGCCGAGTACAGCAGGACACCCTGCAGGCCGGCGGCTTCGGCGTGATCGATCGCCATACCGGTGCCGACGATGACCTCGATCCCGCTCGCGCGCAGGTCCGCGATGCAGTCGCGCGCATCTTCCCGGGTCACGAAGCGGCGGTGCTCGATCTGCAGGCCGAAGCTGTCCTGGAAGCCGCCGAACGTGGGCACGTCACTGGCGTGGGTGACCAGCCCGATGCGGGGTGCGATGCGCCGGGCCCGTGCGAGCGCTTCCATCAGGTCGAAGCCGTTGGCCTGGATCGGCACCAGCGGCACGTCCAGCCGGCTGCGCAGCCATGCCGCGTTGGAGCCGCCGGCGATCACTACGTCGCAGTGTTCCTGGCGCAGCCGTTGGTTGATTACGGCCACGGCTTCTTCGAAGCCGAGGTTGATCTGCTCGATGCGTGCGCGGCGGTCGAACTCCGGGATCACATCGCCCAGCAATCCGGTCAGGCGCGACACGCTCACCGTCCAGATGACGGGTCGGGAGGGATCGGCGTCGGCCGCAGTGAAGGGGAGGCGGGGCAGGTGCATCACGACCGGCTCGTCCAGGGGGGGTGTTTCATGATACAGCTGTTTCAATGTTTCATATGTTTCACCCATCGCTTGCGTTCATTGCATTGAAATCAACGACTTGGAGGTTGGCACGATCTTTGCGCCTGTCACCTTGACCACTGAAAGGATCGCTTCATGACTGCCACTCCCGTCTCCGCCGGCACCCGCTTCCGCGACGCGCTCGCGGCCGAATCTCCGCTGCAGGTGATTGGCGCGATCAACGCCAACCACGCGCTGCTGGCCAAGCGTGCCGGCTACCGCGCCATTTACCTGTCCGGTGGCGGCGTCGCGGCCGGCTCGCTGGGCCTGCCGGACCTCGGCATCAACACGCTTGAAGACGTGCTGATCGATGTCCGCCGCATCACCGATGTCTGTGACCTGCCGTTGATGGTGGACATCGATACAGGCTTCGGCCCGAGCGCGTTCAACATCGCGCGCACGGTGAAGTCGCTGATAAAGGCCGGCGCCGCCGCCTGCCATATCGAGGACCAGGTCGGCGCCAAGCGCTGCGGTCATCGTCCCGGCAAGGAGATCGTGTCGCAGGGGGAAATGGTGGACCGTGTGAAAGCCGCGGCCGATGCCAAGACGGATCCGGCGTTCTTCCTGATCGCGCGCACCGACGCGATCCAGGTGGATGGCGTGGACGCCGCGATTGAGCGTGCGATCGCCTGTGTGGAAGCGGGTGCCGACGGCATCTTCGCCGAAGCTGCCTATGATCTGCAGACCTATCGTCGCTTCGTCGATGCGGTGAACGTCCCGGTGCTCGCCAACATTACCGAGTTCGGCGCCACGCCGTTGTTCAGCCGCGACGAGCTGGCATCGGCGGGTGTGGCGATCCAGCTGTTCCCGCTGTCTGCGTTCCGCGCCGCCAACAAGGCCGCCGAGAACGTGTACGAAGCGGTGCGCCGTGACGGCCACCAGCGCAGCGTGGTCGATGCCATGCAGACGCGCAATGAACTCTATGACCGCATTGGCTACCACGCGTTCGAGCAGCAGCTCGATGCGTTGTTCGCCGCCAGGAAGTAACCTGCTCTCACGATTTCCGGGAGGAAAACCATGAACGAAACCACCGCTACTCCGACCTTCAAGCCGAAGAAGTCTGTCGCCCTGTCCGGCACTGCCGCCGGCAACACCGCCCTGTGCACCGTAGGCCGCAGTGGCAACGATCTGCACTACCGGGGCTACGACATCCTGGACTTGGCCACGACCAGCGAGTTCGAGGAAATCGCCCACCTGCTTGTGCACGGCAAGCTGCCCACCCGTGCCGAGCTGGTCGCTTACAAGGCCAAGCTGAAAGCACTGCGCGGCATCCCGGCCTCGGTCAAGGCCGCGCTGGAAGAATTGCCGCCGTCGGCCCATCCGATGGACGTGATGCGCACGGGCGTGTCCGTGCTCGGCTGTGTATCGCCGGAGAAGGACGACCACAATCATCCCGGTGCGCGTGATATCGCCGACAAGCTGATGGCCTGCCAGGGTTCGATGCTGCTGTATTGGTACCACTGGAGCCACAACGGTCGCGCCATCGATGTGGAGACCGACGATGACTCCATCGGGGGCCATTTCCTGCACCTGCTGCACGGCGAGAAGCCACAGGATTCGTGGGTGAAGGCAATGCATACCTCGCTCATCCTGTATGCCGAGCACGAGTTCAATGCGTCCACGTTTGCGTGCCGCGTGATTGCGGGCACGGGCAGCGACATGTACAGCGCCATCGCAGGCGGCATCGGCGCATTGCGCGGGCCGAAGCATGGCGGAGCCAATGAAGTGGCATTCGAAGTACAGAAGCGCTATGACACGGCCGATGAGGCAGAGGCCGATATCAAGGCACGCGTGGAGCGCAAGGAAGTAGTGATCGGCTTCGGCCATCCGGTGTACACGGTGTCTGATCCACGCAACAAGGTCATCAAGGACGTGGCCCGCGAGCTGTCTGAAGAACAGTCCAGCACGAAGATGTACGACATCGCCGAGCGTCTTGAGACGGTGATGTGGGACATCAAGAAGATGTTCCCCAACCTGGATTGGTTCAGCGCCGTCAGTTACCACATGATGGGCGTGCCGACGGCGATGTTCACCCCGCTGTTCGTCATCGCACGCACCTCCGGTTGGAGCGCGCACATCATCGAACAACGCATCGATGGCAAGATCATCCGCCCGAGTGCCAACTACACGGGTCCGGAGGACCAGGCGTTCGTGCCGATCGACAAGCGCGCCTGATGCGTGACGTGCACCCGCGTGAAGGGTGCACTGCGGAGCGGGACGGCTTGGCCGTCCCGGCTTCGTTCTGGCGTCGCAGCGCCCTGTTTGCCGGCGATGCGACCCCCGGCCCGCCAAAACGATCAAGAGCCAGCCATGAACAGCCCTGTTTTGAACACCGAATACCGCAAGCCCCTCGCCGGCACGACGCTGGACTATTTTGATACCCGTGCTGCGGTCGATGCGATCCAGCCCGGTGCCTATGCCACGCTGCCCTACACCTCGCGCGTGCTGGCCGAAAACCTGGTGCGCCGTTGTGACCCGGCCATGCTGGAGCCTTCCCTGCGGCAGCTGATCGAGCGCCGCCAGGACCTCGATTTCCCCTGGTTCCCCGCGCGTGTGGTGTGCCATGACATCCTGGGCCAGACCGCGCTGGTGGACCTGGCCGGGCTGCGTGATGCCATCGCCGATGCGGGCGGTGACCCGGCCCGGATCAATCCGGTGGTGCCCACCCAGTTGATCGTCGACCACTCGCTGGCCGTGGAGTATCCCGGCTTCGACAAGGCCGCGTTCGCGCGTAATCGCGCCGTCGAGGACCGCCGCAACGAAGACCGCTTCCATTTCATCAACTGGACCAAGAAGGCCTTCGAAAACGTTGACGTGATTCCGCCGGGCAACGGGATCATGCATCAGATCAACCTTGAAAAGATGTCGCCGGTGGTCCAGGTGCGCGATGGCGTCGCGTTCCCGGATACCTGCGTCGGCACTGACAGCCACACCCCGCACGTGGATGCGCTGGGGGTGATTGCCATCGGCGTCGGCGGGCTCGAAGCGGAGAGCGTGATGCTCGGTCGCGCCTCATGGATGCGCCTGCCGGACATCATCGGCGTGGAGCTGACCGGACGACCGCAGCCGGGCATCACCTGCACCGATATCGTGCTGGCGCTGACCGAGTTCCTGCGCGCGTCGCGTGTGGTCGGTGCGTGGATCGAGTTCTTCGGTGCCGGCGCGAGCGCGCTCAGCATCGGCGACCGCGCGACCATCTCCAACATGACGCCGGAGTTCGGTGCGACCGCTGCGATGTTCTCCATCGACCAGCAGACGCTGGACTACCTGCGCCTGACCGGACGCGAGGAGGCCCAGATCGACTTGGTGGAGACCTATGCGAAGGCGACGGGCCTCTGGTCCGACGAGCTGGGCCAGGTGCGCTACGAGCGCGTGCTGCAGTTTGACCTGTCCAGCGTGGTGCGCAACATGGCCGGACCGTCCAACCCGCACAAGCGCGTCGCCACCAGCGAGCTGGCCGCACGCGGTATCGCCGACGAGGCCAAGTTGGCGTCCGGCAAGCTGGAGCAGGCCGACGGCCTGATGCCGGACGGCGCGGTGATCATCGCCGCGATCACCAGCTGCACCAATACCAGCAATCCGCGCAATGTGATCGGCGCGGCGCTGCTTGCGCGCAACGCGAACCGTGCCGGCCTGACGCGCAAGCCGTGGGTGAAGAGCTCGCTGGCCCCCGGTTCCAAGGCCGTGCAACTGTACCTGGAAGAGGCCGATCTGCTGGTCGAGCTGGAGCAGCTGGGGTTCGGCATCGTGGGATTCGCCTGCACCACCTGCAACGGCATGAGCGGCGCGCTGGATCCGCTGATCCAGCAGGAGATCATCGACCGCGACCTGTATGCCACGGCCGTGCTGTCGGGCAACCGGAACTTCGATGGCCGTATCCATCCTTACGCCAAGCAGGCCTTCCTGGCGTCGCCGGCGCTGGTGGTGGCCTACGCCATCGCCGGTACGGTGCGCTTTGACATCGAAAAAGATGCACTGGGCACGGATGCGCTTGGCAACCCGATCACGTTGAAAGACCTCTGGCCGAGCGACGAAGAGATCGATGCGGTGGTCAAGGCCAGCGTCAAGCCGGAACAGTTCCGCAAGGTGTACGAGCCGATGTTCACCTTCAAGGTGGAGCACGGTGCGCCGATCAGCCCGTTGTACGACTGGCGGCCGCAGAGCACGTATATCCGCCGACC
>Ga0247812_10001632_pt1 | contig 12652 bp, 12 predicted proteins | sample UWRJL149409B1_FD_178011 | JGI IMG/M metagenome (GOLD analysis project Ga0247812, IMG submission 178011) | Plant litter microbial communities from Arlington Agricultural Research Station in Wisconsin, United States - UWRJ-L149-409B-1 | ecosystem: Environmental > Terrestrial > Plant litter >...
CTGATCGCCGGCGGCGGCGTGCTCGCGGTCTACGTGGCGATCTTCTACCCCTCCGGCCTGCTCGACGAGAGCCCGACGGTTCTCGGCCTGCGCACCTTCGCCTTGCCGGGCGCGGAGGCCTTCGACGCGGTCGTGCCGGTCGGCTCCCTCCTCCAGCGGCTCCAGAACCTCAAGAAGGAGCTCGCCGAGCCCGGTACTCCGGTCACCGCGACCCTGCCGATGCAGGTGCACACGGTGTCCTGGGCGGCGATCTCGCCCCCGCGCGGCGGTTGGACGCCCCTGGACCCGACCACGAGCGGTGTGCTCGATCAGATCGCGCGTGCCGGCATCGACGAGGTGGCCACGGCGATCCCCACCGGAACGGGCGAGCAGATCGTGCACCGTGTGCGCTCCGAGGTGTGGGGGCGGCCTATCCCCGGGCTCGAGCACGTGCCGGCGGGCGCTGGATTCGCGGCCCTCAGCCTCGGCTTCCTCGGCGACGACGCCGACGTGAAGATCTTCGAGACCGGCCCGTGGACCCGCCTCACCACCCGCCGCGGGCACGTGCTCGCCAAGCGCCGCGCCTGGACGCTCGCCCGGTAGCCGGTTCGCCCGTCAGCCGCTTCGCGGGTCAGCGCGCGAAGCCCGGTTAGCGGGCGAATTCCTCGATGCGCGCCGCCCAGCCTCGCGCCGCCGTGGCGAAGCTGCGGTCGACGCTCTGCGAGGAGCCGCCGACGGCCAGCTCGAGCTGGAGCCCCCGCTGCAGACCGATGATCTCGGACGCGATGGCCGACGCCACCTCGCCCGGCACGTTGTGCCCGACCAGGTAGTGGCGGTATGCCTGCGCCCACTCGGAGTTGAGCCCCTCGAGGAAGGCGACGTAGCGTGAGGCGTCGTGGATCGCGACGGCTACCACCTGGAGGAACAACCGGATCAGCGGCAGCTGCGACGGCGCGGAGATCAGTTTCCAGACCCGCACCAGCTCCGCCTCGACCGGGCCGGTGCCGTGCGGCCCGAGCAGGGCGGGGTCGCGCACGGACGAGGTGCGGGCGGCCTCCTCGAGGGCGTCCGTGATCAACTCCTGCTTCGACGCGAAGTAGTAGAGCAGCACCCGGTGGCTGGTGCCGATCGCCTCGCCGAGCGTGCGCAGGCGCAGGTCGAGCACCCCGTTCTCGAGCAGGTAGTCCGCTGTCAGACCGAGCAGGCGCATCCGCTCGATCTCTCGTTCTTGACTCATGCTCACCCCTGAGTCGATCCTAGCGGCAGATCGGAGGACGCCTCGCCGACGCCCGGCCCGAGCCGTACCGAATGGTACGCTGACCCGATTGCCCATTCGTAGAAAAGACGTACCGTGCGAATTCCGCTCCTGATCGACACCGACACCGCAGCGGACGACTGCTTCGCCCTCCTCGTGGGCCTGCTCGACCCGCGCGCCGACCTCAAGGCCATCACGATGGTGGCGGGCAACGTCGGTTTCGACCAGCAGGTCGACAACGCCTTCCTCACCGTCGGACTCGCCGGACGGCTCGGACAGGTCCCCGTGCACCTGGGCGCCCGCGATCCGCTCGAGCGCGAGTGGCTGAGCGCGAGCGACGTGCACGGAGACGGTGTTGGCGGGCTCAAGCGGGGCGACGACGGACACGCGCCCGACGCGGAGCACGCCGTGGACGCACTCGTGCGCCTCGCCCGCGAGCACAAGGGAGAGCTGCGCATCGTGGCGATCGGGCCGCTCACGAACATCGCCCTCGCTATCCGCAAGGACCCCGAGTTCGCGACCAACCTCGGCGCCCTCTACGTGATGGGCGGCTCGATCAATGCGCGCGGCAACATCACACCGGCGGCCGAGTACAACATCTACGTCGACCCGGAGGCCGCCGACATCGTCTTCTCCGCGGGCATCGCCGACGTCGTGGTGATCAGCTGGGACCCGCTGACGATCACCGACGCGGTGTTCGACCAGACGCGCATCGACCGCATCGCCGCGCTCGACACCCCGCTCTCGCGCTTCTTCGTGCGCGCGAACCAGGCCACCTTCGACTTCGACCTCGCGGCCGGCATCGGCGGATCCTCGCACTGCGACTCGCTCACCGCCCTGCTCGCGCTCGACCGCAGCTACGCGACCGAGGAGGGCCGGTACCGGCTCGAGGTCGAGACCGAGGGCACCATCACGCGTGGAGCCACGGTCTTCGACTGGCACTCCGACGAGAACAACGTGACCGCCATCGAGAAAGCGGATGGCGAGCGCTTCTTCGACTACATGCTCGCGCTGCTCTCGACCACCCCGGTCGAGTAGCCCCTCAGCTCAGCAGCGACTGCCAGTCCGTCGGCACCCTCTCGGCCGGACCGGGAGTGGTCTGGTCGAGCGGGTGCGAGGTCGGCTCCGCGAGGGCGGGGCCGTCGAGGGTCTCCCCGGAGCGGAAGTCGTAGAACCAGTCCTCGCCGGGCTCGAAACTCTGCATGTAGGGGTGCCCGGTCGACGCGAAGTGCGCGGTGCCGTGCTTGTTCAGCGAGCTGTCGCAGCAGCCCACGTGCCCGCACTGCGCACAGCGGCGCAGGTGGACCCACCAGCTGCCCAGCTCGTCGCATTCGACGCACCCCGCGCCGCTCGGAGGTGCAGTGACGTCAATACCCTGTTCGCTCATGCCTTCACCCTAGGCGCGGCTCAGTAGCCTGTCTGCGACAGTTCGTCGAGAATCGGGCCGAGCGAGATCGCTGTGAAGATCGCGTTCACGATGAAGGTGGCGATCCAGAGGGCCAGGAAGAGGAACATCGGCGCCATCCCGGATCCGGTGCGGCGGCGCACGACCACCGAGCGGCCGATGATGTACACCGGCACGTTGATCAATGCGAAGAAGATCCATGCCCAGTGGAACGGCTTCGGAACGCCGGCACGCACGAGCGCGCGGTGGTCGAGCACGCCGAACAGGATCGACAGCGCGGCGACCAGCAGGGACACTCCGAAGGAGATGGCGTCGGACGGCGTGAAGAGCGGGGCGTCGGCCGAGAGGGCGGCGTCGAACTGCTGGTCGAGGGAGAGCCAGGAGATGACGACGGCGATCAGGCTGATCGCGGGCAACGCCGCGAGAGCCCAGATGAACGGTGTGCCGGTGCGGGCGCCTGCGGGAGCGGTGAGCTTCTGCGCCATCACGTTGTACGGGTCGGCGGCGCTGTAGGGCTGGGCCGCGTACGGCGTCGCGGCCGGGGTCGCGCCGTAGGCCGGTGACGCCTCGCCGTACGCCGGGGCTCCCGCGCCGTACGCGGGGGCGCTGGGCTGCGCGGGCTGGGCGGCGGGTTCGGCGAAGTGCTCTGTCCACTGCGAACCGTCCCACCACTGGATGCGCCCCTGGCCCGCGGGGTCCGGGTACCAGCCGGCGATGGGTGTCGGTGTGTCGGTCATTGCTCTCCCTCGATCGTTTGGACCAGACTAGGCGACCGGCGCTGTCGGCCGCGGGAGCGGCATCCGCTCACCCCCTCGCGACGGCCCGGCCCGCCTGGCGTCCGCTGAAGATGCAGCCGCCGAGGAAAGTGCCTTCCAGCGAGCGGTAGCCGTGCATGCCGCCGCCGCCGAACCCGCTCGCCTCGCCCGCGGCGTAGAGCCCCGGGATCGTCTCGCCGCTGCCCCCGCGCACGGCCTGGCCGTCGAGGTCCGTCTCGATGCCGCCGAGGGTCTTGCGCGTCACAATGTGCAGGCGCACAGCGATGAGCGGGCCGGCGGCGGGGTCCTGCAGCTTGTGCGGCTTGGCCACGCGGATCAGCCTGTCCCCGCGGTACCTGCGCGCCTGGCGGAGGTCGTTGACCTGGGCGTCCTTCGAGAAGGGGTTGTCGAGCTGGCGGTCGCGGTACTCCACCTCCTGCCGGGCGCGGGCGATGTCGATTACGCCGTCGTCGATCGACGCGAGGAGCTCGTCGAGGGTGTCGGCGACGAAGAAGTCCACGCCCCTCGCCTTGAACGCCTCGACCGGGCCCGTCGCGCCCTTGCCGAGACGCTGCCGCGCCAGCTCGCGCACGCTCCTGCCGGTGAGGTCGGGGTTCTGCTCGCTGCCCGAGAGCGCGAACTCCTTCTCGATGATCGCCTGGGTGAGGATGAACCAGGAGTGGTCGTGGCCGGTGGTGCGCAGGTGGCGCAGGGTTCCGAGCGAGTCGAAGCCGGGGAAGAGCGGCACGGGCAGCCGCTTCCCCGTGGCGTCGAGCCAGAGGCTCGAGGGGCCGGGGAGGATGCGGATGCCGTGGTCGGCCCAGACCGGATCGAAGTTCGTGATGCCCTCCACGTAGTGCCACATCCGGTCGCCGTTGATCAGGTGCGCGCCCGCCTCGTCGGCGATCGACAGCATGCGGCCGTCGACGTGCGCGGGGACTCCGCTGAGCATGTGGCGCGGCGCCTCGCCCATGTCGCTCGGCCAGAGTCGGCGCACGAGCTCGTGGTTGCCGCCGATGCCGCCGCTCGTGACGATCGTGGCCGCCGCGTACTCCTCGAAGTCGCCCGTCGCCTCCCGCGAGCTCGCTACTCCGCGGGCCGCGTCGTCCGGGGCGAGAACGGTGCCGCGCGCGCCCACGACGGCGCCGTTCGTGACGACGAGCCCGTCGACACGGTGCCGGAACCGGAGGGTCACCAGGCCGCGGTCGACGCCCTCGCGCACGGCGCGCAGGAAGGGGGCGAGCACGCCGGGGCCGGTTCCCCAGGTGATGTGGAACCGCGGCACCGAGTTGCCGTGGCCGTTCGCGGTGTAGCCGCCCCGCTCCGCCCAGCCGACCACGGGGAAGAAGCCCACCCCGCGCTCGCGCAGCCAGGCCCGCTTCTCGCCCGCGGCGAACTGCAGGTAGGCCTCGGCCCACTGCCGGGGCCAGTGGTCGTTCGCCCGGTCGAAGCCGGCCGATCCGAACCAGTCCTGGCGGGCGAGCTCGAGCGAGTCCCGCACGCCCATGCGCCGCTGCTCCGGCGAGTCGATGAGGAACAGCCCGCCGAACGACCACCAGGCCTGTCCGCCGAAGCTCGCCTCCGGCTCCTGCTCGAGCACGGTGACCCGCTTGCCGGCGGCGACGAGCTCCGCGGTGGCGACGAGGCCGGCCAGCCCCGCGCCGATGACGATAGCGTGCGATTCGGGCATCCATGACTCCTTCGTCTGGTTCGCAATTCAGGCAGTTCCGCCGTCGACCCCGCGATAACGGGGCGACGGGAGGCCGTTCCGACGATTCTGCCTGAGTTGTGCCGGGAAGCTAGTAGGTGTCGAAGATTCTTTGGATCTGCTCGGGGTCGTGGGTGACCGTGAGGGCGAGGCAGGCGAGGATGCGGGCGCGCTGCGGGTTCTGGTCGTCGACGGAGATCCAGCCGTCGACTTGGTCGCCGCTCGCTCCGACCGCGGTGACGTGTCCCGCGCCCGTGCGGGTGGCCCGCACGATCACCGTTCCGGCCAGGCGCGCGGCCTCGAGGGGCGCGACGATGCGCTCGGCGACGGTGCCGTTGCCGAAGCCGGCGTGCACGATCACGTCGTACCCGGCGGACTCGATCAGGCGCGCGACGGTGTCGTCGAGTCCGGAGTGGGCGTAGACGATCCCCGCCCGGGGCAGCGCGCCGATCGACGCGAGCCCGAACTCGGTGTCGGTGGTGTGCGGTCGCGCGACGGCCCGGTAGTAGAGCGGACGACCGCCCACAACGACTCCGAGCGGGCCGTAGGGCGACGAGAACGACGCCACGCTCAGGCTGCTGGTCTTGGTCACGTCGCGCGCCGTGTGGATCTCGTCGTTGAGCACCACGAGCACGCCCCGGCCGGTCGAGGCGGGAGCGGATGCGGCAGCGACGGCCGCGTAGAAGTTCAACGGCCCGTCGGCGCTGAGCGCGCTGGCGGGACGCATCGAGCCGACGACGACCACGGGTTTCGACGACGCCAGCACCAGGTGCAGGAAGTAGGCGGTCTCCTCGAGGGTGTCCGTGCCGTGGGTGACGACCACGCCGTCGACCTCGGGGTCGTCGAGCAGCACTGCCACGCGCCGTGCGATGCCGAGCATCAGCTCGTCGGTGAGGTTGGAGGAGTCGATGCTGGCGAACTGCTCACCGGTGAGGCGGGCGAGACCCGCGGCCTGCGGAACGGCGGCGAGCAGCTCGGCGACGAGGGCCGTCCCCGCTCGATAGCCCGTCGCATCCGTCGCGGAATCGGCGGAGCCGGCGATGGTCCCGCCCGTCGCGACGACGACGACGTGGGGGAGTGCTTCGGGAGCCATCCGACTATTCTGCCCCGACGATCTCGTTCGCGTTGTCGGCGATCCAATCCATGAGAGGGAGCAGGCGTTGCGCCAGCTCGTGGCCGCGGTCGGTGAGGCTGTAGTCCACGCGCGGCGGGATCGTCGCCTGCGCCTCGCGGTGCACGAAGCCGTCGGCCTCGAGGGTGCGCAGGGTCGAGGCGAGCATCTTCTCGCTGATGCCCTCGATCGTGCGGCGCAGCTCGCCCCAGCGGAGCGTCTCCTGCGAGAGCGCGACGAGCACGAGAACGCCCCACTTGCTCGTGACGTGGTCGAGCACGGTACGGGTCGGGCAGTTGGCCGGGAGCACGCCCGCGGTGAAGCCGTGGAGATTGAGAGCGGATGCCGCGCTAACGTTCATGTAGGTAGCTTACTTATAAGTGGGTACCTTCGTTCGGGAAGCATCTCGGCGCGTGGTCGGTTCCCCCCGGTACAGACCCACGAAAGGACACCATGTCTCTCATCATCACCGGCGCTACCGGACACCTCGGACGCCTAGTCGTCGACTCCCTCCTCGCCCGCGGAACGGCCGCCTCCGACATCGTCGCCACCGGCCGCGACACCGCGAAGCTCGCCGACCTCGCCGCGCGCGGCGTGCGTGTGGCGGTGCTCGACTACGCGAAGCCCGAGACCGTCGCGGCGGTCGTCGCGCCCGGCGACACCCTGCTGCTCGTCTCCGCCAGCGAGCCGGGCAACCGCGCCGAGCAGCACGCGACCGTGATCGAGGCCGCGAAGACCGCCGGCGTCGCCCGCATCGTCTACACCAGTGCCCCGAAGGCCACGACCTCCGCCCTGATCCTCGCCCCCGACCACAAGGCCACCGAGGAGACCCTCGTGGCCTCCGGTGTGCCCTTCACGATCCTGCGCAACGGCTGGTACACCGAGAACTACGCGGGCGAGGTGGAGAAGGGCCGCGAGAACGGCGCCATCGTCGCCAGCGTCGGCGACGGACGCGTCGCGAGCGCGAGCCGAAAGGACTACGCGGAGGCGGCCGCCGTCGTGCTCACCGCCGAGGGCCACGAGGGCGAGGTCTACGAGCTCTCCGGCGACGTGTCCTGGGACTTCGACGACCTGGCCGCCACGATCGGTCGCATCGTCGGCCGCGACGTGGTCTACACCCGCCTGTCGCCCGAGGCGCACTCGGCGCTGCTGACCTCGTTCGGCCTCGACGCGGGCACCGTCGGTTTCGTCGTCGGCCTCGACGGCAACATCCGTGACGGCCTGCTCGGCGAGACTCCCGGCGTGCTCGCGCGCCTCATCGGCCGACCGACCACCCCGATGGCCGAGGGCCTCGCGGCGGCGTAGCCCGCGGCCCCATCCCGCTGGTTGGCCCGCGGCGAAGGACCGGAGCCATCCCGTTGGTTGAGTAGCCCGCGACGAAGGAGCAGGCGTATCGAAACCCCCACGGTCGAGCGTTTCGTGGAATCGCTCGACCGTGCCCGGTTTCGATACGCGAACTCGCAGAGCTCGCCTGCTACTCGACCAGCGGGAGCGGGATGGGGCTACTCGTCGAAGGTGTTGACCATGGCGTGCGCGGCACGCTCGAGGTAGGCCCAGAGCGTCGCGTCGTGCAGCGGGGAGAGCTCGAGCGAGTCCACGGCCGCGCGCATGTGCAGCAGCCACCGGTCCCGCGCATCCGGATTCACCTTGAACGGCATGTGCCTCTGGCGCAGCCGCGGGTGCCCGCGCTCCTCGGAGTAGGTGCCCGGCCCGCCCCAGTACTGCTCGAGGAAACCCGTGAGGCGCTGGATCGCGCCCTCGAGGTCGGACTCCGGGTACATCGGGAGCAGCACGGGGTCGGTCTCGATGCACGCGTAGAAGCGGCGCACCAGCGTCTCGAAGGTGGGGCGGCCGCCCACCTGCTCCCAGAAGTTGCCCTGCACCGACTCGCCGCTCTGGCTGAGTCGCAGGGTGACGGGGTTGGGCTCACTCATGGCGTCGTCTCCGGTGGGTCGGTCTTCTCCAGTCGCGGGGGCGTCGCCGGCTGCTGGTCCGGTGTGAACCCGCGCGGGTCATCCGCTGGAGGCTTCTTCGAGGTGCGCTTGCGCGTGGGCCGCATCGCGGCGGGCTGGGTGACGATCTCGCGCGTACGCGGCGGACGCGCGCCCTTGACGCTGGTCGCACCCTCGAAACCGCTGAGCATGATCGAGCTGAGCGACGGCATCCTCACGTCCATGTCGTCGAGCGCACGCTTGAGGCGGCTGCGCAGCTCGCGGGCCACGTCGTCCTTCGCGGCGTCGCGCGTCTTCACCACGATGCGGATCACGATCGCCTCGGCCGTGATCGACTCGATGCCCCAGATCTCGGGCTTGTCGAGCATGCGTGTGCGCCACTTCGCCTCGTTGGTGAGGGTGGTGGCGGTCTCGAGCATCTTCGCCTGCACGGCGTCGATGTCGGCGTCGTAGGGCACGGCCAGGTCGATGATGACCCGCGCCCAGCCCTGCGAGAGGTTGCCGACGCGCAGGATCTCGCCGTTGCGCACGAACCACAGCGTGCCGTTGACGTCGCGGATCTTGGTGATGCGGATCCCCACGTCCTCGACGACGCCGGTGGCCGGGCCGAGGTCGACGACGTCGCCCACGCCGATCTGGTCCTCGGCGACCATGAAGAGACCGCTCAAGACGTCCTTCACGATGTTCTGCGCTCCGAAGCCGAGGCCGGCGCCGAGCGCCGCGGTGATGAGCGAGAAGGCTCCGGTGATGTCGGGGTTGATCGTCGTGACGATCGCGAGCGTCGCGATGATCACCAGCGCGGCGGTGACCACGTTGTTGAGCACGCTGCCGAGGGTCCGGGTGCGCTGCACGACGCGCACCGCGGCCAGCGGCGAGGCCAGCATCGCCTGGGTGTCGGCGGCGCCCTGCTTCTTCTTCACTCCGGAGACGACGCGGTTGACGATCTTCGCGATCACGAACCTCGCCGCGATGCGCACGGCGACGGCCACGACGATGATGACGAGGACCTGGACGGGGACCGTCTCGTACACGACGGCCACCATGGCCCACATGGCGTCCCAGTCGAAAGCGGTCTCGATTGCGGGGTCTACTGCTGCATTCATATGCCGCCCAGTCTACGGTTCGCCCCCTGACAGCGCCCGGCGAGTGCGGCTGCGACTACAGGCCGAACTCCGCGTCGAGCGCGGCGAGGCGGGACTCGAAGTCGAGGCGGAGCGCCGCCTTCTCAGCGGATGGCAGCCAGGACGCGTCCACGCCGGCGAGTGCCATCGAGCGGATCTGCTGCGGCGTCGCGCCGATCTGCTCGGAGACGATGCGGTACTCGGCGGCCAGGGTGGTGGGGAACATGCCCGGGTCGTCGGACGCCGGGATCACGTTGAGGCCTGCCTCGATCATCGCGGCGATCGATGCCCGGCGCCACGGGCGCCAGGAGCGGCGCGAGGTGGTGGAGATCACGGTGAACGCCACCTGCTCGTCGCGCATGCGGGCGACCACGTCGTCGTCCTCGAGCACGTAGTAGCCGTGGTCGATACGGTCGCAGCCGAGCAGGTCGAGGCAGGTGATCGTGTTGACGGCCGTGGGGGAGTGCTCGGAGGAGTGCGCGGTGCGTCCCAGTCCGGCCTCGCCGGCCAGCCGGTAGGCGTCGGCGAAGCGCTCGGGCGGCCCGGCCGTCTCCAGGTTGTCGAGGCCGATGCCCGCCACGTACTCGTGCGGGTTGTCGAGCATGCGCTGCACGAGGGCGAGCGCGTGCTCGCCGCTCCTGCTGCGGTCGATTCCCTGGATCATCCGACCCGTCATGCCGAAGTCGCGCTCGGCCATGCGGATGCCCTCGGCGTAGGCCTCGACCGAGCCGGCGTACCCGAGCCCGGCGAGGTGTTCCGGCACGTCGTCGAAGAAGAGCTCGAGGTGGCGCGTGCCGCTCTCGGTGTGCGCGGACTCGAAGGCCTCGTAGGTGATGCGGGTGAGGTCGTCGGCCGAGCGGAGCACCTCGGTGACCCAGTTCGACGCCTGGAAGAGCGAGTACGAGACCTCGGGCTCGCCCGCGCTGCGCCCCTGCGGCACCGGGATGCGCGTGTTGCGGTACAGCGACGCGTCCGGCGGGAGGGAGTTGATGTCGGCGAAGACGCGCTCCGGGGTGTCCGGCAGCTCGAGCCCCTCGCGCCGGGCGAGGTCGGCGAAGGTCGACGCGCGCACGGTGCCGATGAGGTGGCAGTGCAGGTCGGTCTTGGGCATCCGGTCGAGGTAGGCGGCGGGGAGCTGGGCGGGAGCGGTCATCGGTGTTTCCTTGGTACGAGGGGCGCGAACGGAGGAGGCGACCGTCCCCGCGTGTGCGGGGACGGTCGCCGGAGGTGGGACTAGCCCGCCGTGACCTCGCGGGCGAAGCGCTCGACCCAGTCGCCGCGGGTCGACACGAGCTCGCTCGGGTCGAGGGTGGTGTAGCCGGCCGCGATCGGGTCGGTGGCGATGTCGCCGACGACGTCGACGATCGTCGACGGGATCTGCGCCTCGAGGTTCACCGGCAGGTCGCCGACGAGCTCGGCGGACGCGGTCTGCGCCTCGACCGACAGCAGGTAGTCGATGAACTCGTAGGCGCCGTCGACGTTCTCCGCGCCGGTCGGGATCATGGCGCGGTTGGTGGCCATGTAGCGGCCCTCGTCGGGAGCGGTCCAGCCGACCGGCTCACCCGAGGCGACCAGGTTCGTCGCGAAGCCGCTCAGGGCATCCGCTGCAACGATCTCGCCCTGCGTCAGCAGGTTGGTGACCTCAGTGGAGGAGCTGTAGAACTGCAGCACGCCGGGAGCCCAGTCGCCGAGGGTCTCGAGCGCGGTGTCGATGTCGTAGGGGCCGTCGCCATAGGCCTCGCCGACGCCGGAGACCGTGAGCTGGCCGGCGGTCACCGAGATGTCGGGCAGTGCGACGCGTCCGGCGTAGGCCTCGTCGCCGTAGATCGCCCAGTCGGCGGCCTCCTCGGCGGTGACCTCGTCGGTGTTGTACAGCGTGCCGTTGAGCTGGTAGCTGTACGCGGGGCCGAAGTAGCCGTCCTCGAGGGCGAAGTCGGCGATGTTCGCCAGGTTCGGCACGTCGGACTCGTCGAAGTCCTGGAAGAGGTCGTCTTCCTGGCCGAGCGCGGCGTAGTAGTCGGAGATCAGCATGACGTCGATGCCGGGGTCGCTGTCGGCGAGCTGCAGCTTCGAGAGGCGGTCGGCGTTGGAGCCGGTCTCGACGACCACCTCGATGCCGGTGGCGGCGGTGAAGGGATCGAAGATCGCCTCCTGGAACTCCTCCACGCCGAAGGGGAAGGTGCTGACGACGATGCTCTTGGCGTCGCCGTCGCCCGACGAGCTGTCGTCGGAGGCGGCGGAGCAGCCGGTGAGAGCGAGAGCGGATGCGGCGAGGCCGGCCGCGAAGGCGAGGGTGCGCTTGCGTGGGGTGCGGGACATGGAGCGTTTCCTTTGCTGTGCTGTGGGTGGAGGCGGTTCAGGCGGGGATGGGGACGAGCCGGCCGGCGGCGGCGCTCAGCGAGACGGTGTCGCCGATGGCGATCGACGCGGTGGCGTTGCTGCGGGAGTCGGAGCGCAGTCGTACCGTGGCGCCGCTGGCGTCCACGGCGTCGGCGGTGACGAGCAGGTCGACGCCGCGGTAGGCGACGTCGGTGACCGTGCCGGTGAGCAGCAGTCCGTCGGAGCTCCCGGCCGGTGCGACGGCGGTGACGTCGAGGTGCTCGGGGCGCACGGCGATCAGGGTGCCGTCCGCGGCAGTGACGAAGTTCTCGTAGCCGAGGAAGTCGGCCACGAAGCGGTTCGCCGGGTGCGGGAAGACCTGCTGCGGGGACCCCTGCTGCATGATGCGGCCGGCGCGCATGAGCACCATGTCGTCGCTCATCTCGAGCGCCTCGTCCTGGTCGTGGGTGACCAGCACCACGGTGAGGCCGGTCTCCGACTGGATGCGGCGGATCTCGGCGCGCATCTGCACGCGCAGGCGGGCGTCGAGGTTCGACAGCGGCTCGTCGAGCAGCAGCAGCTTGGGCCGGATCGCGATGGCGCGGGCGAGGGCCACGCGCTGCTGCTGTCCGCCGGAGAGCTTCTTCGGCTTGCTCGCGGCGAGGTGGGCGAGGCCGACGAGCTCGAGGGTCTCCATCACCGTGGCATCGCGCTGTGCCTTGGGCACCTTGCGCAGCTTGAGCCCGTAGGCCACGTTCTCGGCGACGCTCAGATGCGGGAACAGCGCGTACGACTGGAACACCATGCCCAGCCCGCGCTTCTCCGGCGGGGTGCGGGTCATGTCCGTGCCGCCGATGCGGATCTCGCCCGAGGTCGGCGTGGTGTAGCCGGCGAGCATGCGCAGGCTCGTGGTCTTGCCGCAGCCGCTGGGGCCGAGCAGCGTGGTGAGCTTGCCCTCCGAGATGGGCAGGTCGATCGAGTCGACGGCGGTGAAGTCGCCGAATACCTGGCTGACCCCGATGAATTCTGCTGCGATCGTCATCGGTT
>Ga0247812_10001633_pt1 | contig 12652 bp, 7 predicted proteins | sample UWRJL149409B1_FD_178011 | JGI IMG/M metagenome (GOLD analysis project Ga0247812, IMG submission 178011) | Plant litter microbial communities from Arlington Agricultural Research Station in Wisconsin, United States - UWRJ-L149-409B-1 | ecosystem: Environmental > Terrestrial > Plant litter >...
CTGTGCCTCGGGAAACCGGGTCACCCGCCGCCTTAGCTCAGTTGGTAGAGCATCTCACTCGTAATGAGAAGGTCGTCAGTTCGATTCTGACAGGCGGCTCCGTCAAGATCCGCGCCGTTACTGGGCTGTATTCGTGCCCGTGTCGATCATCGTCTTCGCAGAAGCTGGGTTTGCCCACATTTTGCCCACACTCGTATTTCTTGCGCGCTGATCGAGCGCCTCTGCAACGGCATCCAAGTCATCGTCGAAGAGGTCACTGTAGACGTCCAAAGTCATGGCCGCAGAGGCGTGCCCGAGCATCCTCTGGATCGATAACACTGACGCGCCCGATGAAATGGCAAGCGACGCGGCGGTATGCCGGAGCGAATGGGGGAGTGATTCTCGGCAGATCTGGATGCCTATCGCGCAAAGCCTCAACGGCTCTGTCGAAGGTGTTCCGCCGGTAATTTCCGCTTCGAAGCACCTGACCGTTCGGAGAAGTGAAAACAGTGTCCGCTGGAGCCTTCCCTGCACAAAGCTGATCGAGCTGCTCTGCAAGGAAGCGGGGGTAGGGGACGGATCTTCTTTCGTGATTCTTCGGAGAAGCACTGTATGCAAAATCGCGGCTGCGCGTAGGTATGATCCCTCTGCTATTGCTGATCCTTGTGTCCGCCATGCTTTTCAACTTGCTGACTGGGCAGATTGCCGTCCCGGAGCCAATGTTCCCGTCGCCTCGCTAGCTCACTTAAGGATCTCTTGAAGGAAGCGCGAGACGGTCGCCTGGCAGACGCTGCCACATCGCGGCCGACCGAGATGATGCCGGACCCGTGGCGCCGAACGAGAGCGGCCTGACAGCCTGAGGCCGTTTGTGACCGTCAACAGCGGGAGTACTACTTCGCTGCTCCCAGCGATGTTCCGGAGACGGGGTCGGTTACCACTGAAAGGCAGCGGGCGGTGCGCTCGCCCGCCAGCCACGAGTCTTCCATCGGCCGGTGCACCTGCAGGCCGACGGAACTCTGAGAAGCGGGAATTCCGATGAACGTCTCGAAAGGCGTTGAGCACCGCTCCATCGCCCGGTAATAGACCTGTTCGTCGCCCGGGTAGGGTTCGAACGGATCAGCCCCCAGGCTGATCTCCTGGAACACCTCCGTCACGTGCGGCTGGTCGCATCCGACCAACATCGGCAGCGGACCGTCCGCCTGACCTATCGTCTCGGGGTCCACGGCGAGGCAATCACCCACTACCAGGACGATGCCGTCGTGCGAGTCAGAGCTTGAATCCGTTCCGATGATCGAGTCCCCTGTCGATGGCAGCCCGCTAGTAACAACAGAGATGACTAGCAGCAGTCCGACAAGACCGACAGTCGAGAGTATTGCCGGCCATCCCAGGCGCAATACGCGTCCTCGGAAAATTGTCCACAGAACAGGAACCACACCGATGAGGGTCACCGCCAGAGCCAGGAGACCAGCCGGCAGCCACCCGGACCAGGTCGCCCCGCTGGCCAGACCGTGCGGTACCGTCTGCCAGAACTCCCGTCGGCCGAGCGCGTCTAGACCGGAGGGGGAATGGCCGAGGGCGGCCTGGAAGACCAAGCCAGCTGTGAAACACACCGCGACGATCACGAACGTCACGACGGCGATCGCGACCGCACCTCGACGGGAGATCACACCGCCCGCGCCTGTCCGGAAGAGCACAGCCACGCAGATCGCGATACACCAGGGCAGGCTCGCCGACGTCCATCCGGCACCGCTGAGCACAGCCCACACCGGCGCGGCGATCAGGACGATCAACGAGCTGAGGACGATCCCTCGAGCAAGACTGCCGCGCCCAAGCCTCGGGCGGCGATTAACCGGCCGTCGAACCCCCCTCGAGGGCATGCTGTAAGACGGGCTCCAGTCCCGAGGGCCGGTCACTCCTCGACCCCGGGTCGCAGCAGTACCTGGTTCATGCCGTCTCCCGACTGAGTTTATGGATCGCGCGGCACTGTACCGCACCGAGAAGAACAGCCCACGCCGGTGAGGCCGACAATCCGAATACAGCCCTTCTCGACTGACACCGGCCGGCTCGCTGCCGCCGTCCGCCTTCACTCGTGCGCCCGTATGCCGGTCGGTCACCGGCCGGTGGCGTCGCCCACGATGAGCCGCTACCGCGCCATTGCCCGGATGCCCGTTTACCCCGCCCGGCTTGATTGCCCGTAGGGCTGCCCTAATCGCCACACACTGCCGAGTGCAGATACGACCTGCTAGAGAGTTGTCGGAACCCTCCAACGCGATGCACCTGGCCCAAACTGATCGTTTGTAGATGAAAAGTCGAGGCGAAAATCGGGCTGCTCGCAACTTGATCGAACCCGGCCATCGAAAGTCTGCTCGTTATCAAATAGGTGTCGAGCAGGTTCAATCGGCAGGTGGTTAGTGGAGCTCTGGCTAAGGGCGGGCTTACGAGCATCCAGAACGGCTTCGCCACTGCAAGCGTTCGGTCGCCGGGCTAGGCGCACCCGGTGCAGGCGCGGAGGGTGCGGACGCAACGGTCTGCTGTCCCGAGCACAAGATGGCTATCCAGGTGGTCCCACTGAGGGCCTGCGAGACGCCTCGCAACCCATGAGTTACGAGACCCTAAACCGCGACACGCCTACGAGTTGCTGAAGTCGGTCCGCCTGGCGATTCGGTTGAGACAGTCAGCCCGACTCCAAGCTGTACACACGATCTCGGTAGGATCGTCCGTGGTGGCTGTTCCGGATGGAACGGCGGGTCGCCACGGGCCCGACGAAGGGGGAACGCGTCCAGCTTCTGGGCGCGAATACATACATGCAGGCTTTGACCCAAAAACCCCTTTTCGCGGCCGCTACCCTCGCGGCAACAACAGCTCTACTGCTTGCGGGCTGCTCCACTACGCCGACCGGTGACGGCGTCGACGAGAACGCATTCTCAGACGGAGCGCCGGCGTCTACTGGAGTGTTCGAATTCGAGTTTTCCACCTACGACTCCGAGGAAGAGCTGACGATCCGCATCCCCGAGGCCCTCATCGCCGCCGCCGGCTCCGATGCCGACGGCCTATTGGTCGGCGAGGTGACAGCAAAAGCACGCGAGCTGGACTCATCCAAGGCGTGTGCTGTTGACCTGGTGATTGACTACCGCGGAGACGGCCTCGATGCGCTGAGCGAACCGTCGATGACCAAGGAGGAGTACGCGGCCCAGGGCGAGGCGGAACTCGAAGCAGAGTTGATGCAGCGGTTCGGCGTGGGAACCGTGGATGAAGCACTGGCGACTGACCCCGGTGCGGCCGCAGAGGTGGAAGAGGTTGTGGGAAACCTGCAGCAGGCTCCGTATGCGGCCACACCGGCGTGGTCGACGCTCGACGCCACTCCCATCGATGAACTCGACGCCTCCGACCCCGAGCTCGGCCGGTACATCTCAGACGATTCCGAGACCCTGACGTATGTACAGTCCTGCGCCCCCGATCAGGTCGACGACGGCAGCTCAGACCTGTTCAACTTCCCCATTGAGTCCGACGGCACGATCGACACGTTCGCGTTCGTCGAGATGACCGTGATGAAGAGCGGAACCCTCAACGTCCTCGACGCGGGAGTCTCCGACTACGAGCGCGACTCGAACGGCGACTGGATCGGCGGCTAAACCCGCCTGCTTGCCAGGAGAGCCCGTATGGTCGTCCCTCTCCGGGGTCGGCCGTATCGGGCTTCGGGAGATTCCTCGCTTGGCCAGCCACTCGTCACGCAAAGTGAAACAGCCTGAAGTGGCTCACCATCTCGCGACGAATTGGTCGACGAGATGGTCGAGATCCTACCGATGGCCCTCACTCGAAACTGCAGTTCGTCATCTCTTTCTGAGCCCGCATGAGACCGGCCGAATTCATCTCCGGTAAATGGCTCCTGCCCACAATGACGCAATATTCCGCCGTTACGTGGGTTGTGAGGCGTCTCGTCGAGACTTTGCAACCTCTGAGAACGCCAGCATTGATATTACGAGCAGATGTCTCGCAGCTATGCGTTGAAAGTTATATTCAAGATTGCTGGAGTCGAAGACGGTTATGAGACAAGGTGATACGCGTGATTGACCGAATCGGGTGCGCCCTGATATCGATGACGGAATAGGGTTCTGACCGTCAGGAGCAGGTTCGTAATAGAGATGTATGGGCGGGCAACGCGGCCACGACCTCTACGTACGCCGAGAAGCCGGCCATTGCATTGGCGAGGTGGTCTCATCGGGGTGAAGTTGGTGTATTCAACTCAGAAGATGCCTGCGCTATCCAACGAGGTGCTGGGATGGGCGCCAAACTCGGTTGCTCAAGTCAGGCGACGGGATCGTAGATCGGGCTCACAAATAGGCCGACGGCGTTAGCTGCCATGGGACCCCTGACTTATTCGGAGCGCGAGATTAAACGGGTGCGCCTAAACGGAAGCGCCCGTTACTCCACGCGGCAGGCAGGAATCCTGGTGGGCAGAAGCAGACCGTCGAGGATAGCCATGTTCAAACACCATTCGCACTATCGATGCGGAGATTCCAAAGCGTATGACACGCGCTACATGCCTCGAATTCAAATGAATCCTGGTCCGGCCGTAGAGCGAGCGAATCCCACCTACTGCATCGGTATCGCGAGCCAGTCAATGCAGGCGCAAATAACGATTCGTTTGCCTGAGCGGACCATCAAGAAATTGCCGTCAGTTGAAATTCCAGTTCTCGTCTCTAGCAATTGCTTCGACGACTGAAGGCGCATAGGCAGTCTGCACAGCAGAATGTGCCATTGACACGAGCTCTATTGGATACTTGCCGGCATTGAGCACTATATGGTGCGCGTCAGACTTCCGGAGCCCGCGAATGTCGAGAATGTTGTTATCAATGAGTTCAGAAAGGCTTGCGTGGTAAATGCGAGCGTCGGCGCATAGGTCCAAAAAGGCGGCAGTTTTTTTAGGGGTCAGACCGTGCCACCCAGGAAATTCGGCGAGTCGAGCCTCGATTCGCTTCTGCCGCACCAAAGCGGAAAGTCTGGTGTTCCCATCTAGATCATCTGGCAAATATGCAAGCTGCACGTCACCGAAAGCAACAAGTAGGAAATAGGCGACTTTACTATCCGACGGGTCCACAATAGGGACGCCTCCGCGGGTTCGACCTCCGCGCACTCGGCGGTTAAATTGGCCCGAGTGTAGGACTTCCGCTAGCCGTTCAAGATCGTCGCCCCCAAGCTGTGCCACAATCTCTGCAGCCCTTGGCAAACTGCTCACTACTTGTTTGGTTGGAGCCCAAAGGAAGAGGATTGCCACCCAAAATAAGCGCGTTCCTTCATCGCTGTCAGCTAGCCGATCAATCCACCACGACGGGTTGCCCTTCCAATTCTTGCCAGCCATAGCGCGAACGAATAGCGGTAGAGAGACATCGTCCACATCTATGGCCGACGTTTTAATCGATCCAGACTTGATAAGGCCGATGGTTAGAATCGCCATGCGATACGTAGCCCACGAATCGCCGAAGTTGGATCGCACCGCCTCAATAGTTGAAGACCATCGTTCGGCGTCGTCCCAGCGGCTGGATGACGACGTTTCGAGAACCTCATCTATCTGTCGCAGTGTGATGTTCAATCGTGCGGAAGGTTCTGTGGAATCAAGGCGAGGTGTTGTGGCGAAATCTTTGTCCCTGAAAATACGTCCGTAAGGATGTGCGCTAAGGAGTGTTGCGAATCGCGCGACGTCACTGGTCGGCGATCCCACATTGAATCCGCCCCAGTCGAGAATGGATGTAAGCATCATCGCTGAGGCTGTATCGGATTGGGCGAGCCATCCAGGATGCCACGCTGCTAGCGCCCTGAGTCGATAATGAACGTCGGAAGCACTCGGCTCATCTCCGACTACGAGGTGCTCCACCGCGTCACTCGTCATCTTCAGAGTTCCACCACTTCGCGCGCTCTTTCGAAGCCGAGTTGTTCGTTCCTTACCGATGCTCGATGACACCCATTCATCAAATTCCGTTGAAAGCTCTGAACCTCCGTTACGCCTCAGTAGCGAGCAAGCATCAATAGGCTGATCGCTGTCTTCTTTCGTCACGTAGTCCCGAAAGAGCAGCTCGGACAATACATCTCGACCGCATTGCTTGTCGAGCGTGGCACCCTCGAAGCCTGAAAGTCTAGATATCGAAGCCAAGGCAACTCCGAGAGGATCGAAGACAAGCTGGATGACATCTTTCTGAACGAACTTTTTCGACCGGAAAATCCAGTCGGTCAATAGCGTCGCTCCCACGCTGCGCGCATTCAGACTCGCTCCCAGATCCTTCGACTCGGAGAGTTCCCGAAGACTGGAGCCAAGCGCGCCAATTTCGCCACCTTCGTAAAAACCGGCGTAGAAACGAGTCACGTTGGCCCAGTAGGGATTGGACGCAATGGCCTCAAACCGCTGGGCGCGGTCACCACTTACATTTAGATGCCTAAAAGTTCCCACTGGTGCGCTGGAATACAGGTGCTTTGCCGCGAAGTATTCACGGAGTGGCTGGACTTCGAATTCGTAGAGACCTTCGACCCGCTGAACCAACACGTATACACGTTCAAGCCCCCCAGTAAATAGATCATCAAGGATGTCTGAACTGTGCTCACCGAGAACCAGATAGTCGGCGATTATGGTCCGAATATCAGCGGCACTGATACTGCCTGAGGTGCGATCTGTTTCCGCGCCACTTTGGAGCAGCCAAGCTATGTATTCGACTATTTCTAGTAGGAGCGCCCTATGTTCTCTCACAATCGGGCTCTTTTCAGCCTCTCGAGTCATGAAAAGATTCATGTATTCGCGATACAGATCCGTTCTTACGTCAGGAAGTGAATGACCGATGGACAAGATGAGACTGAGAAGAATAGTCAGCTGCATCGGATTCTTGGTTAGTTCCCGAATATGCGCGAGTTCCAGCTTTTCACTCAGAATTCGACGAACTTCGTCGCCGCGGTCCTTGTCCAGACGTCGTGCTACCACCCATTTGTCGGCGTACGCCTCGATAGTGGCGTCATCAATTGGCGCAAGGTCCAACTTGACAAAAGTTTTCGCAAACGAAGGAGCGCGTCCAAATAACGATGGTCGGCTGGTGACCACGACTTGAAGGTCGGCTCCGTTTTCTTTTAGTCGGTTCAGCCCTTCAACCACTTTGTCGATCATGGCCTTTCGAGCTTCGAGGTCCGCCACCTCATCTAGACCATCGAGAAATAAGAGAATCGGTATGCCGGCGGCAGTCGAGGCGAAGTCGCTCGCTGAGTAGTCAAGACCACCAGATTGTATTGAGATCAATGACGCGAGAAACTTTTCCAGAGTGCGGGCGCTTGTCGGCGATGAGGCGGCTACGCCGAGATATTTCTTCCCTTCCAAATATCCAGCGAAATCGCGCAAATCAACTTTTATGGGCAAACGAAACGGTGCAGCACGGTGAGCTGAAGGAAGCTGGTTGATGAAATCAGTTTTACCAAGATATCGCGCACGATGGACCTGGCATACGTATTGCGCAAGAGTAGATTTCCCCTGACCTGGTGCTCCATGCAGAACGATCCATGGCAGCCCGGCCTGCACATCCGCGTCAAGTAGTAAGTCTGCTGTTCCCGCATTGATCGAAGGGCCAGAATCGTAGTCAAGCCCGCTCGGCCGAGTCGAAGGAAGCGCAAGTCTACGAATTGCTTCGCGGGTTTCCAGCGGAACTCGGGGACCGCTGTACGAAAATGCAATCTGACCCACGTCGGTAGGAACATCGACAAAGAGCGCTAGGAGTGAGTTGGCGAGCTCAACTTGGCGAAATTTGACCTCTTCGTCTTTGCTGTATTGCCCAGCCACGAATGCCCGAAGTACAAGCCCGACTCGATCCCGTTCCGGTCCTGCGAGAGCAGTGACGATCAGTGTCAGGGCGTCCGCGCCCGTCAGGATTGCTGGATACGAGAGTTTGATCGACAAGTCACCGTCGACGCGACCGTCAAGATCATCTCGCCAAAGAACCATGGCGGGAATGGGCACGTGCTCGTCGAGCCAACTCTGAACTAGATCTATCCGGCCGACATCGAGGTGTGAAGTGCCACTGGCGTTCGTCATCATGATGTATCGAGTTGCACCACGCTCGATTAGACGATTTATCTTTGGGAGTTCTTTAGTGAGCGCTGCGATCATCCAAGGAGCATTTTCTTCCTCGTCAGCGCGCTTGAACTTGATCTGGCCAACCACGCAATCAAGAGCGTCATCGGAACCGCGGCTGAGCGCATCTCGCCCGCCGTCCGGCTGGCCAACAGGAAAACATTGAAGATCGGGGTAGACCTTGGCGAGTAGCGCCTGGCAAAAATGCTGGAATTTTTCTGCGTCTAGGTTCTCGTACAAGTAAGGCATTTCGAATATCCGTTTCAATACGAGTGCCATCCGGAAGAAAGGCGCGAGCTGAGCCTAACTCGATGACCAAGGTGTGGCAGCCACCGAGGAATGAAATGCAGGAATGCTCAGAAAGCGCGCGCACGAGCATGACGGCCTGTAGCATCGGACCATGATCACAAGGCATCGTTAACTAATGGCACATCGTCGCCTTACGGTCGAGCCAACAGTTCTTGAATGGGCGCGAAGAACGGCCGGCTTGAGCATTGATGAGGCGGCCAGACGAATCGGGGTCGCAAGCTCACGTGTGTCTGAATGGGAAAGTGGCCGCTCAGATCCGACAATCGGCCAGCTGAGACATGCGGCGGAAACGTACACACGACCCTTGGCCGCCTTGTTCCTTGATCAGCCGGTCGAGGATGAAGCTCATTTCGAACTCCCAGATTTCAGGCGGCCCGAGGTTGAGGGGCAAGAGTCTGCAGTGCTGCGCCGCGCGATACTACGTGCGCGCCGCCAACGCGATGCAATGCAAGAAATAGTGAGCGATGGGGCAGAGCTTTCAACTCCGTCGACTGCTCAATTCCAACTCGACCGAGCCCTGGGAGCCGAAGAGGCGGGTGCAGCCTTGCGCACCGCGCTCGGCCTAGGAAGTCTGCCTTCACGCATATTCGGCAAACCGGAAGAGCTTCTGAGGAAAATGGTGCTCACCGTTGAGCGTCTCGGTTTTCTCGTGATACAGGTGCAACGTGTTCCGCTCGACGAGATGCGTGGTTTCTCGTTGGCTGGAGATCCTGCGTCGATAATTGCTTTGAATAGCTCAGATTGGCCACGCGGCAAGGTGTTCACTTTGATACACGAGTTGACGCATGTAGCCTCACGGCAAGACAGTCTTTGTGATCTTAGTCGCGTCGAAACTAAGCCAGAGGAACGCTACTGCGACGAAGTTGCGGCTTCAGCATTGATGCCCAAGGACCTTTTTTTCGTGGCGTGCGACGGTGTGGATGCAACGAAATATTCGGACTTGAGGGAGCTCGGTGACCATTTCGGAGTCAGCGCTGAGGCTGCATTAATACGAATGATTCAAGTTGGCAGAACTGCCTGGGATACCTATCCACCCATGAAAGCAACATTCCGGGAAGCCTACGCGCACTTCAAGCAGGAAGAAAAGAACGCGCGCGGAGATAAGGAAGCACCTATCTACTACCAACTCAAAGTCCGAGATCTGGGCCGCCCATTCATTGCCACGGTTCTTCGCGCTCACGATGATGGGTTGCTGAGCTCACGGGACGTAACTCAACTACTTGAGGTTTCCTATGACAAAATTCCAAAGCTGGCGGCTCGCCTCGGCTCCGAGGTGAATGTGTAATGGGCGCCATGTATTCGGTAGACACCAGCGCGTTGATCGACGGTATCGAACGTTTTTACCCGGTACGCAACTTTCCGCAGTTTTGGGCCCGCATCGATGGGTTGATAGATGAAGGAAGGTTCCACGTCTCTGAAGAAGCGTGGGCGGAGGCCACCGCAATGGATGCGCCTCTACGGGAATGGTGCGAAGACGCCGACGCCGCGCGAGAGCGATGCATCTATCTGACTTCAGCTAAAATCGCAGCGACCGTCGGGTCTATCGTGGCTGATTACCCGAGCTGGATAGGCCAAGGCCGTAAGAACGGGGCCGATCCGTTCGTAATTGCTGTAGCGGAGGCCGTATCAGGGACAGTAATTTCTGGCGAGATCAACGGCGGGCCAAGCAAACCCAAAATTCCTTACGTTTGCGGTGAACGAGGTACTGCTCACGGGCGACTTGTCGACCTTATACGAGCTGAAGATTGGGTCGTTGGTTAGGAAGCGGTCGTTTTTGTCCGTCACGTCCTTGCTCCTCTAACAGTGAACCGTCACATAATGCGAGTGCTACCAAATGCATATCGAGATTGGTCGCGTTATCTTGACATATTCGCCAATTACAGCCTTTTTGTTGGAGGCCGGATTCTCGCGAAGTCGGGCTATTCCGCTGAGAGCCCGCCGATCTTTCGTCGTTCGGCGGGCGCGGGTTCTGTGGCTGTCCAGCTGGCGAGGAGCCGAAGTCTTTCGGCGGTGGGGGAGCCTGGCTCTGCGGTGTAGATCATGAGCACGGTTCCGGGGTCAGCGGTGATGACGAGTTCTTCGTAGGCGAGGGTGAGTTCGCCGACGACGGGGTGGTTGAATCGCTTTGTCCCCGTTCCGTGGGTGCGGACGTTGTGTGCGCCCCATAGTTGCCGGAAGGTGTCGCTGCGGGTGGATAGTTCCCCGACGAGGTCTTGGAGGCCTGTGTCATTGGGGTCGCGGCCCGCTTCTGTGCGCATGATGCCGACACACATTCCGGCGAACAGGTCCCAGTCGGGGTAGAACTCGCGGGATGCGGGGTCCAGGAACTGGAAGCGGGCGAGGTTCGGTGTGCGTCCGCCGTCGCCGATGAGTGGTGAGTAGAACGCGCGGCCGAGGTCGTTGGTGGCGAGGAGGTCCTGGTGTTGGTTTCGGACGAACGCTATTCCCTCCGTGATGCTGCTTAGCGCCCAGTGCAAGCTTGGGCGAACGCTGGCGGCCTTCGTAGTTCGCCGGCGGGGACGTCCGGAGAGGGGGATGCCGTCGGCGGCTCGCGCGAGGTCGAACAGGTGTGTGCGTTCGGTGTCGTCAAGCTGGAGGGCGCGAGCGATGGCCTCAAGGACGGACGAGGATGCGCCGGAGATCGCGCCTCGTTCGAGTTTGGCGTAGTACTCGACGCTGACGCCGGCAAGCGTGGCCACCTCGTTGCGTCGCAGACCAGGTACGCGCCGGTTGGCGCCGGCGGGGAGCCCTGCTTGTTCCGGGGTGACCTTTGCTCGACGTGTCATGAGGAATTCGCGCACTTCGGCCTGGTTGTCCGTCTCCATGCACTCGACGATACGGCGCACCTGCCCGAGCTGGGGTGCTCTGGTGGTACACCCCTCGACAGAGACTCCCTCGCCCGCCGGTGCCGGGATTGACTGGATGCAGTCAACAAGCGAAGGAGTACCCACATGCGTGGTGTCATCATGTACGCGCCGGGCGACGTCCGCGTCGAAGAGCGGGCGAACCCGACAATCATCGAACCGACCGATGCCATCATCCGGCTCACCGCGACCTGCATCTGCGGGTCCGACCTCTGGCCGTACCGGGGAATCGAGACGCCCGACCACACGCCCATGGGTCACGAATACGTCGGCGTCGTCGAAGAGATCGGCGCCGACGTCCGCAACGTGTCCGTGGGCGATTTCGTTGTCGGATCGTTCGTCGCCTCCGACAACACGTGCGAGATCTGCGAAGCCGGCTACCAGTCCCGCTGCATCCACAACGTCATGATGGGTGCCATCGGCACCCAGTCTGAGCTCGCGCGCATCCCGCTCGCGGACGGCACCCTCGTGGCAACGCCAGGACAGCCCGACGCGGACCTGATCCCGTCGCTGCTGGCCGCCTCCGACGTGCTCGGCACAGGCTGGTTCGCCGCCGTTGCCGCCGAAGCGGGCCCCGGCAAGACGATCGCGGTTGTCGGAGACGGAGCGGTCGGGCTCTCCGCGATCCTCGCCGCCAAACAGCTCGGCGCGGAACGGATCATCGCCTTCAGCCGTCACCCGGAACGCCAGGCGCTGGCCCGAGAATTTGGCGCCACCGACATCGTCGAGGAACGCGGCGACGAGGGCGTGGCGAAGGTCAAGGAACTGACCGGCGGATACGGCGCTCACGGTGCCGTCGAAGCGGTCGGCACCCAGGAATCGATGTGGCAGGCCATCCATTCCGCCCGTCCCGGCGGCTACGTCGGCTACGTCGGCGTCGGCCACGAGGTAGAGCTGAACGGTCTCGACCTGTTCTTCACCGGCGTGCACCTGCACGGCGGGCCCGCCCCCGTCCGCCGGTTCCTGCCGGACCTGATCCAGCTCATCTGGGACCGCAAGATCGACCCGGGAAAAGTCTTCGACCTCACCCTCCCGCTTGAGGACGCCGCCGAGGGATACAAGGCGATGGACGAACGCCGAGCCACCAAGGTCCTGCTCACCCTCTGACATGCGCGACCCACGCCGCGGCAGCCAGCCCGCTTCGACACCAGCACCGAGCTTCGACACCAGCACCGAGAAGGACAGAGAACCCATGAATAGCCAGCCAAGACAGGTCGGAGGGGGCCGCGCGATGTTCGGCGACTTCGCCCCGAAGCTCGCCGAGCTCACCGACGATGTGCTCTTCGCCGACGTCTGGAACCGCCCCGAACTGTCGGCCCGCGACCGCAGCCTGATCACTGTTGCCGTGCTGGCCGCGGGAGGCCGCACCGGGCAGCTCGGCTTCCACCTCGGCCGCGCCGTC
>Ga0247812_10001636_pt1 | contig 12639 bp, 15 predicted proteins | sample UWRJL149409B1_FD_178011 | JGI IMG/M metagenome (GOLD analysis project Ga0247812, IMG submission 178011) | Plant litter microbial communities from Arlington Agricultural Research Station in Wisconsin, United States - UWRJ-L149-409B-1 | ecosystem: Environmental > Terrestrial > Plant litter >...
GTCGGGTCAGCTGAGTCCCAGCCAAAGGGGAGTAGACTTACCTTCCCAGCTGGTGACTGCTTGGTTCCATTGCTTGACTTCATGTTCTCGAGACCCTCCAAAGTGTTCCACAAACTCATCTCCGAATATTTCGCGTGCAACGCTAGTTTCCGCCATCATCTTCTCCGTAGCCCCTTCAAGTGAAGTGTTAAGCTTTTTCACAAATTTCTTCTTGTCTTCCTCAGTAGTGATCTGCGATATAGGTGGAAGGGGCAAGGCGAGTTTCTGCTCAATTCCTCGGAGACCCAAAAGAAATACCGCGGAAAGAGCAAGGTGGGGTTGCATATCAGCTCCAGGAACACGGATTTCTAAGCGGGTCGCATAAGGCGCGACAGAGGGAGGCGAAATGATGCGGATTGAGGCTGCACGAGAGTCGTATCCGTAAGTGACAGCGTTGGGAGCCCAGAAAGACTGTTGGGTGTGAGTGAGCAACCTGTACAGACCTCGATGCAAAGTACAAATCTTCACACCTCTCCTCCGACAAGGCGTTTGTATCCATTGATGGTAGGTACAAGCTATTGAATAAAGTAATGATCAGCCTTTTTTCTATGTTGACAGTAGGGATTCGAAATACAGCGGGGACCACTGAAAACAGAATTAGTGGCAAAGAAAATTGAATGATGACGGAGACGGACCATCGGGAAGACCATGGAGAATGCCAGCCAAAAACCATTCGCACTCTTGGCTAATCCACTTCGTGTCCTTGTAAGGCGCGTCGCTTCGACCTCCAGCAGCCACCTCCTCATCTGTGAGAGCGAAAATATTCCGGCCATCCTTTGCCTTCAAGGAAACGTGAATGTGACTGAATTGTATATTCGGTGAGTATGTGTATCTTTACAAGTTTTCACAAACCCTTACCCACTGGTTCCAGGAAGCTGAGAGCAAAATAGGCCATTAAGAATATGTAAAAGTAGCATAGCATAAATAAGATCTTACATTTCCATAGGGTTTAGCCATAAAGGACGGTATGACTGGGGAACATTAGGTCATGTCACCAACGGATGGAGATAATTCGCGATAACTCACTGCCCCTCCTCATGCCTAAACTTTTGGCGAGCAGCTTGAATAATGAAGCATTATCGGCCATTCTTAATGCGGAAGTATACGCAAGCGCAGTCTCGAAAACGCCTGCAGTGACCTCATAGTGAGCAGGCAAAAGTGCCGAGGGCTATGAACCTAGTGCTTACCCGGACCAGTCTCAGTATCTGCCAGATACCATTGAGGTCAGTTAAAATTTGTAACATATTAATGATGGGAGCTCAACGATGTCCTTCTATCCCTATGCCGAACTTAAGGCTCTCGTCAAATAACTCGTTGAAATACTCGGAATTCAGTGTTGTCCGAAGCATCGAGTAACCGTGCACTAGCAGGAAGGTATCAGTTTGTTAGAGTAGAAACGTACTGATTCATTTTGTACATACTTCCAGGCGTCAACGGTGTTAAATTTGTGAATTTCTTGTCTATCACGGACTGTGCGGTTTCTACAAACTGTTAGAAGTATAAATATACGCGTGAAGGTCAATTCTACCTTTGAATTGAAAATATTCATATTCTATCCCTGCTATAGCCTCCCAACCCTTTGCTTCGAGTTTACCAACGGCCTTCTTTAGGGTCCCACGCGGACAGGCACAAATAGGCTCTAATGTGTCAGGATCCAGGAAAGTTACCAGAAAGAAAGGTGCATTGTTCTCCCATGGCAAGAGGCTACGAAAACCATGTTTGAATACGAGGTAGGAGCAATAGCCACATGAGTCTTTCAAAGCAAGCTGAAGCAATACAAAGCCTCACCGATAGGTTGATAAGTCTACAGATGCTATCATATCGTGGTATCCATTTTCTTTGTTGGATATGAGAAGTTCTCGAGTGTAAAGGAGATCTTGTATGTCCCAACCACTAGCGAAGTGAACGTTTATCAAGGTCTAGTGAAAAGCAAAAACAAACTATCTCACAATATCACACTACAAAACCCAAATCCATGCTTTGCTGCACTGAGAAACTTCTCCTTTGACTACAACGGACGCGTTATTCTATGACGGTATTCAACGAATCAAACGGTAATTACCATATATTTGCCTCTAAATACCCCATCAACTGAAATAATGAATAGTGTATGAGTCGAAGCCAAGATGATTTATGTTGTACTAACTGTCAATGCCTGACAGGGGGCGCATGACCATGTAAGTTGATAAGGATTATCCTTGATGAAGTGGGGTACCCATACCTGCGACTTTGATCTTATGATGATCTTTGAGGAGACCTTCGAGGTCAGAGAAAGATTCCGGGGCACCTTCGGTCTTGACTGTTGCCATCTGACTGGTTGACTGGGTTATGGAAAGATGACGATGCTGGAGTATGGCTAGTGACTGTGACAGGGACTTAACTGGTCACATCCCGGCCATTTAAGGAGCGCGAATCCAGGCTCACTTCCCACCCTTGTAACGTGAGCGGGCTGTATTAACACCTTGGTAACATCCCGAACACTCAATGTTGTCATGCATATATGTAAAATGGGCATTGCGGGATCGTTTAGCTACAAATTTTCAATACAAATTATGTTGTAGCGAGGGAGCGGATCTGAAATCGTCTGAAATGGAAATAGTCATGCTGCGCATGGTATGGAACCGCTCAGGCACCAAAATAGAAGCCACGGCTGTCAACTTCGAACCCTCATCACCCATGTTAAGACAAGCGTCAAACAACCAAGTGTATTAATCGTTTCCGACCTTCCCCGTTGCCTTATATACCTCTGTTCTTAGATTCATCGTATTTCATCGATACCCCGCTGCTGCCTCGGTTAAGCACAATCCGTACGACATGAACCAAGCGCATAGCGCTCCTTCCGTTGAGGAAAAAGCAGAATTTGATCACTCATCCTCTGCTCATGACGAGATTAAAGTTTTTGGAGGACAAGTGTCATTCACTGAAGAGGAGGAAAGGGCTCTGGTCCGTAAGCTAGGTGCGTTGCAGAAATCTGGACGTTTCTTTCATATTAGTAATGAGAGATCCAATAGACTGGCGGATCATGCCCACAGTCACCATTCTATACCTCGCGAACTTCGTCGAGTGAGTTTATTAGTTTCTTCCATATAAAGTGCACTCAGTTGATTTCCAATTCAGTCGTACAAATATAGGCAATGCTAAGTAAGCCTGAGCTTCGCCGATTATAAAGTTGTCCGCTTCTAATGGTCGGCACAGGGTCGCGGGCTTGGAGAAGGACCTAGGCTTACACGGCTACCAATGTATATTCATTTACTCTTGGTATCTCCGAGGATATCAAGCTGACTACGCTGTCCTCAGATAATATTGGTCTTTCCATATTTTATATTATTTATGCTCTTTCAGAAGGTCAGCAACCTAACCCAGCCTTCATGGAATCATCTACTGACATATGTTATTATACTGCATGATCACCTCTCGTGCCGCGATCCCATCCATTGAAATGCACCTGACCTCGCACTACTTTCAGTTCCATCCAATCTCTTGCTTAAGCATTTTGGAGCCAACCGATGGCGTAAGTCTGGCATGCAGAAACTGGTGCATTATGCCATTCACTGATCTACTTGAGTTTAACAGTACCGTCTATTGTTGTGCTTTTTGGCTTTGTCTGCTTCTCGACAGCATTCGTCGTGGATTTTGGTATGTCGCCCATCTTGGCTTGCCTATGTTCATCAATAATTGATCGATTACCTGCGTATGATAAGGAGGATTCATGGCTGTCAGAGCATTCCTCGGGCTGGCTGAAGGTGGTATGATGCCTGGTAAGACTAAAGCATTTGTTATGAGCTTTCGTTATTTATAGTAGCCAACCATAGGTGTTGCTTACTACCTGAGTACGGTGAGTTCAAGGAAACACTCACATTTGGCGAGATTCAAATCAACCCTCACCGAAGTACTACCGCAAACATGAGTTGGTACTACGCATCGGTATTTTTGGTAGGGTTTTTGGACATCCAGTATTCCGCAGCGTATTCAACCCAGCTTCTCTTCATAGTGTCGGCGTCCTCACTCAGCGGTGCTTTTGGTGGCTTATTGGCAACTGTGGGTCACCTTGGATGTACTGAGTCATGTCCAGTTTCTAAACTACTGTCCTCAGGCTTTACTCAAGATTCCGCAGCAGAAGCATCTGTGCGTTTTCTGAACGCTCTATTTGTACATCTGACAAGTGAAGATTCTCCTGTAGACCTCATGGCCAATGGCGAAATATATGTACGCAGCTCATGAACACGCGAACACAAAAACTTTGAATAACCATCTCCCTTAGTTCTCATTGAGGGCATAATAACAATTGCTCTCGGAGTCTTGGCGTACTTTATCTTGCCATCCGAACCTCAGACAACTGGATTTTTGACGGAGCGCGAGAGGCTAGTTGCCACTGAAAGGCTTCGCGGCGATACGGCTGGTCTAGTGCGTTTGCTCTCCTTAACAAACTAACCGTAGCCTGACTTGTCCTTAGGTGGAGAAAGAGGGCACAGAAGTGCGCCTTGTTTCACGTGCTTGGAAGAGCGTAAATAATTGGGCCTGCGCTGTGAGATAGAATGCATTTGCTGCATTTGCGAGAAGCTGACGTTTTCTTTCGTAGCTTGGGTTCTTATTATGCAATATCACGGTAGGTAAATTTACTCCCCACGAAATCCGTGATGTTAATTTGCTTTGGAATTAAGATTCAATCTATCTCATTGTTCATGCCAACTCTTTTGTCGGGCTTTGGTTACTCGGCGATACAAAGTCAACTGCGTACAGTTCCCCCATATGTAAGCGGGCTACTATTCAAGTTCGTGTGACAATGACTTAATTATATCTTTCTCAGGTTGTGGCTTCCATATGGTCGATTTTTGTAGCATACGGTTCCCATAAGACTCATCGCAGGGGAATGTGGGTATTGATATCTACGCCGCTGTCCTTGGTGGGAGCCATCATTCTTTTGTCGACCGGAAACAAAAAGGTTGGATATGGTGGAATTTTCTTGCTTGCAACAGGAGGTATGTATAATATGGGGGTGTCTCATCCTAAGTAAGGTGGTGTGCGCGTGCACGTGGTTCTATCGGAACTCCCAGTATACTGCCTACTCAGCTCTCCTCTTCTCCTATTTCAATGGGTGCTGAACACAATCCTTTTTCAAGCTTTCCCTCTCGGGCCACTTTTCTTGAGCTGGGTAAGAATTACCGTGTGCATAAAGCTCAAGCGCCTGTGCGTTAACGCCCTTATCCCTTCAGGCTACTAACAATGCCGCACCTTACACTGTCCGTGCGGTGAGCTCAGCAATGGTAGTCTCTATAGGATCACTGGGACCAATCGTATCAAGCTGGATTTATTTGCCCAAGGACGGGTAAGTTCTTTCGGACACGCTAAAAAGCCGATTTGCTTATTTCTCCCCCATTAGGCCACGATACATCATTGTAAGCATCTTAAACCTTAAATTGTGCCCATGATAGCTTATACTTGCGTTTCAGGGGAGCGCTGTTCAAGTGGGGTCCTTAAGCTTAATCATTATTATCACGGTGAGTATTTATTTCTATTGTAGCGGGATGCGACGTGTAATTTTTGAACTTGTTTGCATAGTCTCTACTGATATTGTACAACGTGAGGGAGAATCGGCTCAGGGAGAAAGGGGGTAGAGATGATCGCTTGATGGCCGACCCAAAAACTGTGGCAAATCTAGGCTACCTTCATCCGAAATTTGTCATGACCATATAGATTTACGGCTGATGATTTATCAGTGATAAACATACTTGAACTGAAAACCAGCCCAATGAGTCATCGAGATTACAAGCAAACATTTGACCTTGCTTGTTTCATGTGATTGCCTCACCCAAACGGCAACCAACCAGCGCGCTTTGATACTAAACTCCGAACCACTTTGTCCTCAAACCCTATTGAGCTACTAGGAGAGGCATTCAATTGCGCAATGTCTAAGTCCCGTCGCCCACAGCGGGTTGGTCTCCCATCCTCCGGGGTCCCTCCAAGCACGCACGCGGAGAACCCACCCAGCACAGATTTTGCGCCAGCTACACCATCTGAACACTTTACCCAACCACCGGGTGGAACATATATTGCTGCTCAAACACCGGCTTCGTTCGCTTCCTATTACTCCACTCCGGTTGGGAGACCGTCATCGTACCCTACTTTTATGTCCTTCGAGGATACCGCAAAGCTCCACTTGGAGTGGATGAAAAAAGGAATTATGGATGCCATGAGATTAGACCGGGTCTTCAGGCTGGTGGTAGAGTGAGTGCCTTACTATTTATGTATTGTTATGAATGTTCTAAGTCTGGCGTCCTGTCGTGTGAAAAGGGATCGGGAAATTGGTGCTCATGGTCTGTTACCGTTTAGTCAGGTAGTTATTAGTATACTGACAGAGCTCTCCCTCTAGCTCTGAAGTCTTTTGTTCTCAATACGCTTTCATTAATATCGGTTTTGGTGTTCGACTTTTTCATTGAACCATTACTCGACCCAAAGCACCAATCCTTTATTAACCGCAATTTTGGGCTCCTGTATCAATCCCTTTGGCTGGCGCCCATTGTGGGGATCTCGCTCTACTTTAACGTGAGTGTATGAGTCTAACTGTGGTTTTTTGCGCTGACAGTTACCCTAACAGACTTCATGGTGCTCAGTTATAGCGAATAGGGCGTTTGCTCTCCGTCATGGAAGGAAAGCCAGCGTATCCTCCTCATACAGTGGGTAAGCACGACTCACCAAATACCCTAGGATGAACCCCACCTAACCCCACCTCATTGGGATACTAGGATGCTCACACAAATCGCCTCTTCAGCATATCGGATTATCCTAATATTCTCTTATCTAGTTCTCACGTTCCTTCTATCATATATTCCCTATATCGGGTCCCTCTTGTCCTTTTTCTATGTCTGCTGGGTCAATTCGTGAGTACACATGACTAATTCAACATTCCAATACGCAGCGCAGTCTGACGGTCTTCATTGCAGATATTATTGTTTCGAGTGAGTTAGATCGCATCTTTCAGGCTATGGGGCTTCTAATTGTATGCACCTGCAGGTATATTTGGGTTTCTAGGGGAATGTCTCTTTCACAACGTGTGCGACATCAGGAGGAGAGATGGAGTTATTACCTTGCATTTGGTAAGCCACCCCACCTCACCACTTTGAATGAGCCTCATGTAATTTAGGCTTCCCGTCCGCCATTGTGTGCATGTGGGGGAGTACGCTAGCCAACGCCGCAATCTTTGCGCTCTTCTTTCCCTCAGTAAGCTAGGACCCCGCCCAGGCTTTCTGCATGAATTTATATGTCACTTTCCCCTCAGTTCATCATCACTGCGATGCATGCCACCCCTGTTCCGCTGCATCCCTGGGTACCCGTTCCAGGATCGCAACCGGCTCAAGACAGCATGGTGTCGCCCGACGGCTTCCCCGTCTCAGCATCCGCCAGAGATGCGCAAGCATCAGCACCAATACCTAACCCCCTGATTCCAGTCCGGCTGCCAATATTTGCACCAGTAATTAAGGTAACCAGACACTTGAAGACTGTAAACGTTGCCTGACCACATTTGGCGTAGATGAACGATATAGTCGTTGATATCCTTACCGTGGGTGGCATAACAAATAAACGGAGAGGTAAAGGTGCCGGCACTCTTTATGGAGACGGTGAGATGGTGGGAGCAGAGGAAGGTGCTGGAATGGATTCACGCGCAGGCTATCCAGCGTTCGAAACCGCCCCTTCACTCCAACAATATGGAACCCAGGGTTTGACTGGAGGTCTGGGTCAAACAACCCGAATTCGCAGAAAGAAGGTGCAATGAATACGATTTCTGGAGTACGTCGAACTTAGAATATTACATCGAATTTTGCGGCCGGAGCCGAGAATGAGTTGCATTACGGGAAACAAGCTCGGAACGGAGGTGTGAATAAGAACACGAGATACTATCACTGTGGGGGTTTATTGGCTGAGTCCACCCAAACTGGCTTTGCTGCGTCCGGATCAGATGCCTGTTTCCAAATGTAAAGGTATCATAAAGGTGAGGGGTGAAGTAAGACCTGCAGGCGTACCATAACCTTGCCGCGTAATGCTTCCTGCTGGATTTGCAAGCGATGGGCGTCTACCTTGCGTTTAAGATCTGGAGCGAGCGACTAGAACGAATAATCACAATTTCGCGGACGGTCATTAGGGTGGTCTAGGATCATGGGGTGAACTCACATCGTAGAATTCTTTTTCATTCGGTGTTGTAGCTAAGGAAATTGTCAAAAGGAAGAGTCAATATTGCTCAGGTTTCTTAGTGAGTATAACAGTGATCGAGGTCACGTAACGTCCAGAAGAAGGCGGCAGGTTCTTTCCATTGCCTGAGCCGCGAGCAAAAGGGACATGTACCCAGCAAGACAGTCTCGCCGGTAATATAAATCAACTGACCTCTCATGAGCGTATAGCCTTATCAATAGAGTTGAGAGATTAGGGCTGATAAAATCCAATAGACGTACACACTGACCTCCACCAATAACTACCATTCATTCGTAATGATAAAGTCCAATCGATAAATAGGCGCATCCGAAGGTAAAGTGTGTGAATTCAAAAAGAGTATACGTCAGTTATGTTTTTTGGCTTCGTGCCACGAGGTCTCAAGGAAAGCGTAGAAGTTCAGGGTCAATATTTTGACAGATGTGCGGTAACAAAATAGGAGAAGAACAGTCAGATAGAAGCGTTAATGCACTGTCTCCCGTGAAATAAAAAAACGGCATAAATGAAGAAGGCCTCCAAGGATGAGGATCGAGGCCGAAATCTATACAAGTCGGTAAAAATGCGGTATTGAAAAGCCGCAGACTAGATCCAGACGCACGATTTGGCGTCAAGGAAGTGGAAGACATTAGAGCTAAGCCTCGTGGCTTTGCTTCGCTTTGAATATGCTTTCTTGACTCAATCGTTCAGACTGTAGTTGGGGAAAGAGCGGGAGATTGAGTTATCACGAGGATGTACCCGAAATATCTCTTAGTTGGGACATATCTCAACCACCTTTAGTGGGAGCCGAACCTTTGTTTTCAGGTAAGTACCGCCTGATAGGAGGCTGAGCAACAATTGGCAAGGGTGGCTGCTAAGATGGCAAATGGAAGGTATGCCGAGAAGATATAACCCCGCCAAGCCCAAAAATTTGTAAATGCTTCGCGCACCTTAACCGAAGCAATTTGCTCCAAAGGAAAGGCGGAAACAAAAAGTGAAGGGAAGAGGGATCACGGCCACTCACGAACTGTTGACCACACCACGAATTTCCCCCAAGCAATGTTGCCGCTCATATTTGCAAATATATATCCGGTGTAAGGGACTGCTTGATCGATTAAAGATTATTCTGATGAGATGTAGTGGCGATAGGTCGTGCTAGAGAAATTTGGCTTAGCGGAAGATGGTGGTGTGCGGATAGTGGGTCGTGAGAAAGGGTATGTTCGTTTCCAAATAGCCAGGGAGAATTGCTCCCGAGATTGACGATCACGATGCTTCCCTCTTCCCTTTTCTTGAAATGACATCGGCCTTCTGTGCACGCTACCGTATGACGCTAAGAATAGATAGATCTTCAACGGGTGGGGATAAGACAAAGGTTCGATGACGTTAACCCTCGGATATCCGGGGCTTCAGGTGGGTAAGCAAGGTATGACCTGTGTGGCTTGATTTCAAACCTTCTTGGTTGTTACCTTCAACCAAACCAGAAGGCTTGCATCGCTTTCTCTTGGTATTTTTCGTCACGATAATAACCGGTTCGAAGGAAGATGCCGTCTCTTCGATATATAGATGTGTTTGGTTGTCGCACACCTGTGGTCGTTGTGGTAACCAATCAATGGCACTTATCCTCTTGGGAGTTTTGCCTGGCTTTAGGCCCTACATTCGATGATCCACCGAGTCACAGGATAATACCGTGGCTGTTACTACACAGAAGCGCCTTTGCCGTCGATCTCGAGACGGAGAGACTCATGACACCGCGTCGGGTGAAACTGATCAAAAACACGATGCAACGCATGCGCATATTTTGATTTATTTCTCGTTTCCGAAGCTGAGAATGCCGTGATGAGACACGTGTGTGTATGTGAGAATGAGAATGTGGACCATTCATTATGAAGGTTGAAGTATACTGCGTCGCTTAGAGTAACGAGAACCACGATCACAATGCATACTACCCTTACGGTATATACGTATTATGGGGCAGAAGTGGCTTTATCGGATAAACAAAGATCGTATGTATTCCAGGATGTTCGGGGTATGCCTAAATAGTCTGTAGTACGTATTACTAAGAAGATATATAGATACAGCAACACCTAGGTGGTAGACATAACAATTGCGACGGCGACTTTTTGTAAAATTATCGCTTCGGGCCGGGAGGGGGCACAACATCATATCCACTGGTTCCAAGATCGGCAGGAAGCGCCGCGGTCTCGTCCAGATGCCTCTCGGACAAGAGTCCACGCTCTTCCTCAGAACCCAACAAGGCCGTGTTCTCGTCCACATCAGAGGCTGAAGGGGTAGGACGTAAGAATACAGGTGGAAGAACCAAGTTATTGAACAAGAACTATGAATGTATCAAGTTAGCTAAGTAATAGGGGTGGTATGCTGTGGTACTCACAGTTCCATAGACCAAAAGGGCAAATCCTAAGACTTGTAAAAAGGAGAATGGCCAAGTCAAATGCTCCCACCCTAGTCCCAAGCTAACGAGCCAAATTCCGAGAGTTCGGCATGTGTCAATTGTGCTTCTTGCGGTGGCTGAATTTACCGAAGGGATTCAACAAAGGATGATTAAGGTTTGAAATGACGACTCACCACTGAGATGTCTTGTGACACTCAGTCCGAAGAAGTTGAAAAGTCCAATAGAGAGGGCAATGACGAAGCTGGATCCCAGGACAGAAGGAGTGTAGATCATTTGTCTCCAGCCACGAGGCAAGTCGAAGTACGATGATTGATCTCGGAGCATGTATAGGAAAGGCATCGCGATAAGAATGGTGATCAAACCAAAGGCACCTTCAAGGCCAACGGCCACAAGAGGCTCTACTGAGTATTTGGACATTACTTTCTCCTCGATGACGAATTGGGAGGCAGAGCTAACGTTTGACAACTTAAGCCACACGAAGGAAAGGATATGGAGAACAAACTCACAATAGCTGAGCAAAGAGGACAAATAGCACGCCAACCCAAACCTTTGACGTATCATCTTGCATGACTCTAGCGTGTAGGTCTGCAACACGACGGACGAGATCCTGACCAGCCTCGCCATCGATGATACCAGTACCAGATGATTTAGCCAGCGAGCCACTGAGGCCAACGAGGCTGACACCAAGCATTACCGTAACAAGGGAAAGCCATCTGATAGGGGAGGTTAAAGGGGTAGATGGGAGCGGGGGCGTAGAACATACTGATATAGGAACAACCTCCTTCTCAGGAAGATTACGGAGAAGACACCAACCCACAGGACGAGTGCGCCCCTGGTCATTTGATAGATGGATACCGGGGTGAACAACAGACCAACATTCATCAGCTGATTGGGCGAAAAGTCAGATAAGATAAGATAGAATAAACATATGGGTCCTACCGTAGTACCCGTTAAATCACACGCAGCAGGCAAGAAGAAGAGGAAAATCTTCCACCCTTCCAGCTTGTGACCCTTGTGGCCTAGATGGTGCAAATCCTCTGGGCTGGGCTGATCGTCTTCATCTGATGACAAAAGTGGGGCCGTGGCGTTGCGTTGTCTCCACCACGCCCAAATGACGGGAAGGAAGCCTACGCGAAAAGAAAAAAAGGATCCGAAGATACGTGGGTCAACAGCAAGTTTAATTAATAGGGGGATGACTGCGTGGCAAAAGAGACTTCGGAGATCTGGCGGGAAGACTCACATCCCAACTCCCCGACAAACATGTTGAGAGTCTGCCACACGGGTTGTTCGAAATTTACCCTCGTCGCAGGGTCGTCTGTTGGATCGCAGTTTTCCACGCATTGCATATCTTGCCATTTACTCCATAGGGAGTTGGAACAGCCTAGAGTGAATGTGGTTGTTAGGGACGGCCGACTTGTGAAACTGAGCAAAGAAACCAACCAGTGAGAAGCATGCCCGCGATAAGAAACGGGATGAATGGCTTTGCAGGCGGCATTGATGACCGTGGAGGGGGGAGTTGAGTGGAGGGCTGTAAGAAGTGGAGACAAATGTGATGGATGGTGGCGAAACACTATGAAATAGACGAGTGCAGTGCCAAAATGGATTGAGTGGTTTTGGATGGGAATTGATGGAAGGGAGAGGGGAGAGACCCCGGACACCGTGGGGAATTTAGATGATGAGTTTGTTTGCTTCTTTGCAGCCTCCGCCCAAAGTCGCCCAACGGCTATACTGGGTAATTTATATGGAAATGCAGATTGAATGAAATCCTTCTGCCCCCTCCCTCCATGGTCCTCCTCTCTCTCCTACCCAGAAAGGGCGGCAACACTGGCTCTCGCTATTTCCCCTTTTCAGGCCACTTGGGTCTCACTCCTGTCTCAGTCTCCGGTGTCGTCCGCACGCGCATCCTCGATGACGACAAGAAATCTCCCCCAACGCGACGAATCACCATTTCACTCACATGCTACGAGGCTCGAACTACGAAAGTGACTACGACTACCACCAATGTTCTCGTT
>Ga0247812_10001637_pt1 | contig 12637 bp, 12 predicted proteins | sample UWRJL149409B1_FD_178011 | JGI IMG/M metagenome (GOLD analysis project Ga0247812, IMG submission 178011) | Plant litter microbial communities from Arlington Agricultural Research Station in Wisconsin, United States - UWRJ-L149-409B-1 | ecosystem: Environmental > Terrestrial > Plant litter >...
GAGCGTCACGCAACTCGCGGCGCGACGGGCCAACGGCATCCGGAGTCACGGTGGCGGCCAGCTGGGTCCAGACCTCGGCGGCTGCGGCTGACGCGGCATCCATCGACGGACGGGGAACGCTGGCGAACGGTGCCGGAGCGACTACGACGGGAGCAGCGGATGCCACGGACTCAGCCTGCGCGGCAACTACGGGCTGCTCGACCACAACGGCGTTAGCGGCGAGCGCAGCGGCCTCGGCCTCACGCATGGCGCGACGGGAAGAGTACTGAACGGCGGGAGTTGAGGGTGAAGCGATGGTGCCCGTTTCCTGGGGAACAACGGCTCCGAAGAGGTCGGAGAGGCCGTCTTGCTCAGGGCTCATTCGGGCATCGGCCACGCTTTACACCCTCCACGGAACTGGTCAAAAACATTACTTCACATCGACTACAACCTCACCGAGAGTACGCGACGGAGACAATTCTCACAACTTGGTAACGGCCGAGCCGGCCTGAGCCCCGGAGTTACGCGGCTGGAGCAAGATATTCTTCCCAGTCGGGAAGAGCCCGTTCGACGCCCCTGACAAGCCAGGTCGTTCCGTGGGGCGGGCGCGGAATCGCCCGCAGATCCCACGCCATTTCGCCGGGCGTGCGGTCGCCCTTCACGTTGTTGCACTTGAGGCAGCAGGCGACGAGGTTCTCCCAGGTGTCCTTGCCCCCGCGCGACCGCGGCATGATGTGGTCGATGGTCGTTGCGGCAACCCCGCAGTACCCACAGCGGTGATTGTCACGGCGCAGAACGCCCCGGCGCGAGACGGGCACGTTGCGCCCGTTCGGGATGCGCACGTACCGACGCAGGATGATCACCGACGGGCGATCCCACGAGCCGTGGCTGCCCCAGACCGGATTGTCCGGATCCGCGGCGATAACCGTCGCCTTCTCGTTCATCACGAGCACGAGTGCTCGCTTGAAAGACACAACGGCCAGGGGCTCATACCCAGCGTTCAATACCAAGGTGCGCATCGTCATCCTTTCGAAAGAGCCTGCACGGCTTGCAGGCATTCGACATGCGGGTTGGCGTTCACGGGGTGGGGTGCGGTCAACAAAAAAGGCACCGTCAAAAAGACGATGCCTTATTCATTGCGCGCAGGTATGAATACGCTGCGCAGACTGCAGTGCCGTATGTGAAAGAGGGCGCGCGCGTCCGTGGTTTGGACGGCCCGCTTTCCCAACATCGACTCTCCTAGAACCCGTAGAACTCCAAGGGCTTCAGGATAACGCGGGGATGTGTCTGGAATGTTGCGCGACGCTGAAAAGTTATAGGTGATTTTCGGATGCCGTTCCCCGCTGGTTGAGTAGCGGCAAACGAAGACGTCCTTCGTCGACCGTTACTTGAGCAGCGGAGGGGCAGAAGCGGCGGGAGGCTGCAGGCCCACGGCGGGGAGGATGACGCCGTCGATGACACCGAGGAGGAACTCGCGGGTGATCGGCTTGCTCTCGACGAGCATGCGATACATCGCCATTGCCTGGTTCACCATCGACAGACGCTCGACGTCGGTGTCGGCCGGGATCTCGCCGCGGTCAATTGCCCGCTGAAAGTACAGACGATTGACGGATGCCCGTGGCTCGATTATCGCTTCACGCGCGACCTCCGCCAGCTCCGGGTCGAGCGAGATCATCGACATGATGCCCGACATGATGCGCATCTTGCGCACACTCTCTTCGATCGTGCGGGTCTTGATGTTCGCGGTGAGGTCGCCGCGCAGGGTTCCAGTGTCGGGGAGGTTCTCCGGCTTGACCTCATCGCGCTTCATGCACGCGACAGCGTCGACGACGAGCTCGCCCTTCGACGCCCAGCGGCGGTACACGGTTGCCTTGCCGGCCTTGGCTCGCGCGGCGACCATGTCGATAGTCATGCCGGTGTAGCCGGTCTCGGCGAGGACGTCGAGGGCCGCATCCAGAATCTCGGCATCACGGGAGTGGTCGCGTTTGCGCCCGAGCCGCGACGGTTCGACGGGCGGGGCGGTGGCTGCTTCGAGCAGCTCGGCACGTAGAAGGGTCGTATCGATCTGCGTCGTTGCGTCGATCTCGTTTTTCATAGTGCGGCTATTGTACTACTTTGCAATCCGAGAAAGTTCCGGAACTGTTCATATCCGAAACTGCTTAGTTTCGTATATGGTGATCGTCATGACTTCTTCATCCACTCTCTCTGCACCGGCCGGCGCCACGCCCGCCGCTGCACCGTCACGCCGGTGGTGGGCACTCGCCGCCGTCGGACTCGCTCAACTCATGGTCGTACTCGACGCGACCGTTGTGAACATCGCCCTGCCCGCGGCCCAGGCCGACCTTGGCTTTTCAGACGGCGACCGCCAGTGGGTCGTCACCGCCTACTCCCTCGCCTTCGGAAGCCTGCTGCTGCTCGGCGGCCGACTCTCTGACCTCATCGGTCGCAAGCGCACGTTCATCATCGGGCTCGTCGGCTTCGCGGTGGCGTCTGCCCTCGGTGGAGCGGCCGACAGCTTCGGCCTGCTCGTCGCCGCCCGTGCCCTGCAGGGTGCCTTCGGTGCGCTGCTCGCCCCGACCGCTCTCGCCGTGCTGACGACGACGTTCACGATCCCGAAGGAGCGCGCTCGCGCGTTCGGTATCTTCGGCGCGATCGCCGGTGCCGGTGGCGCCGTCGGACTACTGCTCGGCGGATTCCTCACGGAGAACCTCGACTGGCGTTGGAATCTCTACATCAACGTCGTGATTGCTGTCTTCGCGATTGTGGGCGGCATCCTGTTCGTCACATCGACCGCGCGCACCGGGCCGCGGCCGAAACTCGATATCCCCGGAACGATTCTCGTCTCGGGAGCCCTGTTCGGCCTCGTGTTCGGCTTCGCCAACGCCGAGACCGACGGCTGGGAGTCGCCGCTCACCTGGGGCATGCTCGCTGGAGCTGCCGTGCTGTTCGTCGCGTTCGTGCTGTGGCAGCGTCGTGCGGCCCACCCGCTGCTTCCGCTGCAGATCGTGCTCGACCGCAACCGCGGAGCCGCGTACATCTCGGTGCTGATCGCGGGTGCGGGCATGTTCGGCATCTTCCTGTTCCTGACCTACTACCTGCAGGCGTCGCTCGGGTACTCACCGATGCAGACTGGGTTCGCGTTCCTTCCGATGATCGTGATGCTCGTGCTGGCCGCGCAGCTCGGCACGAACATCTTCGTTCCGCGCTTCGGGCCGAAGATCATGGTGCCGACCGGCATGGCGCTCGCGACCGTGGCGATGCTGCTGTTCACGCGGCTCGACCTCGACAGCACCTACGTCGGCGGGGTGCTGCCGGCTCTGATGCTGATGGGCTTCGCGATGGGAACGATCATGCCCGCCTCGATGCAGACCGCAACGCTCGGCGTTGATCGCCAATTCGCCGGCGTCGCATCAGCGATGGTCAACACGAGCCAGCAGGTCGGTGGGTCGATCGGTGTTGCACTGCTCAACACGCTGGCCGCCACCGCCGCGACCGACTACATCGCGTCGCACACGGCGTCTGCCTCCGTTGCGGCCGAGGCCGCGGTGCACAGCTACTCGACGGCGTACTTCTACGGTGCGATGTTCTTCGCCGTCGGCGCGGTCGTCTCAGCGCTGTTGTTCCGCCGTCGCGGACAGGGCGTCGGGCTTGGGTCGCCAGCCACGGCATCCGGTGATTCTGCTGCCGAGCCGGTGCTCGCGCACTAGTCGCTCCTCTTTCGCAAAACTCAGGCCCTGCGACTACCCCAGCCTCGTATAGAGGTCGGGGTAGGCGTAGGGCCTGAGTTTTGCGAAAAGAAGAAGGGGTTAGACGCCTACGAAGATGTGCACGGCTACCTCGTTGGGCAGCTCGAGTCCTTCACCGTGGCCATCGACGGCAACAAAGACATACGAACCGGCCGCGGAGATCGTAACCTCTGCACCGGGCATGACGCCAGCGCCCTGCAGCTGCTGCAGAAGCTCCGGCTCGAACTGCACGGGTTCACCGAGACGACGGATGACGCCGGTCACGGGCTCGGACGTCGTCGAGACGCGCTCCACCAGGTTGATGACGCCGTCCATGAATGCGGGGGCCGGGGTGTGTCCGAGTTCGCCGAGGCCGGGGATCGGATTGCCATAGGGCGACTCGGTGGGGTTGCCGAGCATCTCGAGGATGCGGCGCTCAACCTGCTCGCTCATGACATGCTCCCAGCGGCAGGCCTCGTCGTGCACGTAGGCCCAGTCGAGGCCGATGACGTCGGCCAGCAGGCGCTCGGCGAGACGGTGCTTGCGCATCACGTGCACGGCCTTGCTGCGGCCATCGGGGGTCAGTTCGAGGTGACGGTCGCCTTCGACGACGACGAGTCCGTCGCGCTCCATGCGGCCGATCGTCTGCGAGACCGTCGGACCTGAGTGGCCGAGGCGCTCGGAGATGCGCGCGCGCAGCGGCACAATGTGCTCCTCCTCTAGATCGAGGATCGTTCGCAAATACATCTCAGTCGTGTCAACGAGATCGGTCATCGGTGCCTCCAGCTCGCGTATTACCAAACTCAACCTTACTTTGTGACGCCCGACTCTTCTGGTCGGGCGCGGCGTGCTGTAGTGAACAAATAGAATTGACGAATGGCGACGATCACAATCCCCACCGAACTCCTGCCCGTAGACGGACGATTCGGTTGCGGGCCGTCCAAAGTCCGCCCCGAACAGCTCGCGTACCTCGCGGGTGCCGGAGCCGCACTCATGGGCACCTCCCACCGCCAGGCGCCCGTCAAAGATCTCGTTGGTCGCGTACGTACCGGCTTCGCCGACCTGTTCTCCATCCCGGAGGGCTATGAGGTCATCCTCGGAAATGGCGGCTCGACCGCGTTCTGGGATGCCGCAGCGTTCGGCTTGATCCTCAACCGCTCCGAGCACCTCACCTTCGGTGAGTTCGGCGCGAAGTTCGGCGCCGCGGCGACGACCCCGTGGCTGCAGGCTCCGCACATCATCAACGCGGCCGGCGGCTCACGCTCGGAGATCGAGATCGTCGACGGCATCGACGTCTACGCCTGGCCCCAGAACGAAACCTCGACCGGAGTCATGGCACCGATCACACGCGTGAAGGCCGACGCCCTCACCGTGATCGACGCCACGAGTGCCGCCGGCGGCATCGACTTCGACGCCTCGCAGGCCGACGTCTACTACTTCGCCCCGCAGAAGAACTTCGCGAGCGACGGCGGCCTCTGGTTCGCCCTCTTCTCCCCCGCCGCCATCGAACGCGTCGAGCAGATCGCCGCGAGTGGACGCTACATTCCAGAGTTCCTGTCGCTCAAGAACGCGGTCGACAACTCGCGCCTCAACCAGACGCTCAACACCCCCGCGATCTCCACCCTGCTGCTGCTCGAGAACCAGCTCGACTGGATCAACGGCAACGGCGGACTCGCCTGGGCATCGGCCCGCACCAAAGAATCCTCGTCGGCCTTGTACGACTGGGCAGAGGCGAGCACCTACGCGACGCCGTTCGTCACCAACCCCGAGCACCGCTCGCAGGTGGTCGCGACGATCGACTTCGACGACACCATCGACGCCGCAGCCATCGCCAAAACACTGCGCGCCAACGGCATCGTCGACACCGAGCCATACCGCAAGCTCGGACGCAACCAGCTCCGCGTCGCCACCTTCACCGCCATCGACCCGAGCGACGTGCGCGCACTGATCTCGTCGATCGAGTACGTGGTCGGCGCGCTCTAGAGCTTCAGAACGACGGATGCCCCGGCTTTCGCTCTCGCGAGCGGAAGCCGGGGCATCCTGTGTTTAACGCCTCGCCGTCGTTAAGCTGACCGCATGAGGTTGTGGCTGAAAGACAGCGAGCGACGGCCGGATCCGGTGCCCGTTGCCACCGATGACCGGCTGGCGGTTCTCGTCGGCACAGCGCTGTGGCTGGTCGCACTCGTGATCGTCGGTCTCGTCATGCCCGTGCCGTACGCCCTGTGGACGTGCGGCGCCGGCGTTGTGCTCGGCCTCGTCGGGCTCGCGTACACGCACCGCCGGCACCAGCGGAAGCATCTGGCCGGGGACGAGTAGCTTCTCCGTTGGTCGAGTGCCTCGCGTCGAGCCACTCAACCAACGGAAAAGGCGAAGACGCTATTTAGTACGTCTTCTCGTGCTCTTCGTCGTCATCGTCGGACTCATCGTCGGACTCATCGTCGGACTCATCATCCGACTCCGGCTCGGGCACGTCGGCCTCGTCGATGTCTACGCCGTCGAGGTCGCCTCCGTGAAGGATGTCGCTCCCGAGGTCGTCATCGTCGTCGGACTCTTCCTCGTCGTCAGACTCATCGTCGTCTTCGTCGTCGGACTCGTCGTCCGCAACATCCGATTCGTCGTCTGCGTCGTCTTCCGAGTCGTCGGCGTCGTCATCCGACTCTTCGGACTCATTCTCCTGGGCGGCCTTGTAATCGGCGAGGCGGTCGCTCCACGGCACCCAGTCGGGTGCGAGCAGTGCACCGTCGCCGGGGGTGAGCTCGGTCTCGAGCACGCTCGGCTCCTGACCCTCGGGAAAGCTGACGCTAACGGTCCAGCGCCACCCCGGGTACCCGACCATCTCGGTCGAGAAGTACATCGTGACGATGTCGCCACCCTCGTCACGTTCGTCGACGAGGTCGCCGATCGTGTTCTCGGGGGTCATCTCGAGCAGGGCCGCACGTGCGGCCTTCTGCAGCGCGATCTTTTCGTGCACATCGAGGGCGCGCGACGGAATGACCGCCGGCTGCTCTACTTCTTCGGTTGCTTCGGCGTCGGTCGTGACATCCGGAGCGGAAAATTCAGGGGTATCGGAATCAGGCATCCAGTTCATCCGCAACCTTGCGCAGCATCTGCGCGATCTTGCCACTGTGGCTCTTGTCGGGGTAGCGGCCGCGCTTGAGGTTGGTTCCGATGCCGTCGAGCAGCTTGACGAGGTCTTCGACGATGATCGCCATGTCGTCTGCGGGCTTGCGGTTCAACTTGGAGAGGCTCGGCGGGGTGTCGAGCACGCGCACGGAGAGCGCCTGCGCACCCTTCTTGCCATCGGCTATGCCGAACTCGAGCTTCGTGCCGGCCTTAATGCCGGTCGTTCCTGCGGGGAGAGCAGACGCGTGCAGGAAGACCTCCTGGCCATCATCAGAACTGATGAAGCCGAAGCCCTTCTCGTCGTCGTAAAACTTAACCTTGCCGGTCGGCATCTCGTAACTCCCTTGTGGATGGTGCACCTAAGACTAGGTGCGCCCCGTGTGGCCCTATCCTTATGACTGTGGCAGAAAACACTCCGGTAACCATCAATCGTAACGAACGCATCCTCGCCTATATGGTCGCGTCGTCGATAGGGCTTTCTGTGATCTGTATTTTCGCAACCCTGGTCTCATCGACAATGGACGTCGACTACTCCGTCGGAATCTGGCAGATCGTCACCGTGCTGCCGATCGTCGGGCTCCCGATCGGTTTCATCCTGATGATCACGCTCCTCGTTATTGCTACTGTTCGGCGCAGTCGAGCGGCAAGGGATGCCTCACAGTAACGGGTCGGCCCTCGCGCTTGCCTCACGGCTGCGTGCACTGAGCGACCCGGACCTCACTGCTCTCCTTCGACTTCGCGACGTTCGCGAAGTCGGTATCCGTGACTTTTTCGACCTCGCGGACAAACTCCTCGACCGCACCTCGATCCAGCAGGCGCTCACGCAGCTCGATCGACGCACCCTCCACACGCTCGCACTGATCGGCAAACTGAGCGCGCACGGCCGGGTTGCTGCGGCGGCGGATGTCGCGGCCGCCCTTGCCGGACAGGAAGACGCCTCGCTTGCTGTTCTTCCCTCGACGGTAGAGAGCCGCGCGGTGCGCCTCGCGCAGCGCGGCCTGATCGGCATCGAAGACGACGGGTACGTCTGTTACGACCTCGTCTACGAGCACCTCGTCAGCTGGCCGACGCTCAAGCTTCCGAGCGTCGAGGAACTCGCGGCCCCGCTTCCCGTCGCCTTCGGCACGCCGGGGCTGCTCGACGAGTCGAGCGTCGACCACTTCGCAGCTGAGCGGGCCTTCGCCAGCACTCTGTCTGCCGTCGAATTCGTCACTGAACTGCTGCACGAGCCGGCGCGCGAACTGGCCCGCGGCGGCCTTGGCCAGCCCGACACCAAGCGCCTCGCGCTCGCGGCCGGGTTCGGCATCGAGCAGGTCGCTCCCTATGTTGTTGTTCTGTCGCGCGCCGGGTTGATCCAGCTCGTAAACGGACGCTGGTCGCCGACCGAGGCAGCTCGCGATTGGATGCTCGAACCCACTCCGAAGCGTTGGGGCCGGTTGGCCGGAGCGTGGGTGGGGGCGTTGCCAAGCGACATCCGCTTTGTACTCGGCGATCGTGATGTTTCGGTCTGGGGCGACCACTTCGACGAATACATCACCTGGCTCTACCCGGCCGCCGACGCCCGGATGCGCGCCCGCATCGACCGGCAGATCTACACGGCGGAGCTGCTCGGGATCTTCGCGCACCACTCCCCCAGCCATGCCGGATCGGCGCTGCTCATCGACGGGCAGGAAGCCGCGGAGGCCGCGATCGCGCGGTCGCTGCCCGGCGAGGTTGACAAGGTCTACCTGCAGCACGATCTCTCTGTCGTGTCGCCCGGCCCGCTCAACCCGACCGTCGACATGCGGCTGCGGTCGATGGCCGACGTGGAGAGCCGCGCGCTGGCGTCGAGCTACCGGATCACGCCAGAGTCCATCAACCGCGCACTGTCGTCGGGCGATACGGCCGCGACGATTCTCGAGTTCCTATCCGGGATCTCGCTGACCGGCATCCCGCAGCCCCTCGACTATCTCGTATCGGAGTCGGCCAGCCGGTTCGGCCTGCTGCGCGTCGGCAGCTTCAGCGACTCGTCGGGCAGCGGCGCGCACAGTTACCTGCGCTCGACCGACGCGAATCTGCTCGCGACCGTGCTCGTCGACCAGCGGCTTGCCCCTCTCGCGCTTCGCCGAGCCAGTGACGGACGCGCGGTCAGCCGGTTTGCACGCGACGTCGTCTTCTTCACGCTCGCGGATGCCCGGTACCCGGTTGCCGCAGAGAACGCGAGCGGGCAGGTGGTCATCATCGACCGGCACGTGTTCGCGCAGAAGGGCGAGACGGCGGCACCGAAGTCGTCGGATTCGGCGGCGATCATCGTCGAGCGGGTTCGTCGCAATACGGTCGCGGCCGAGCAGGAGTCTGCGACGCCGTGGCTCGAACGACAGCTCGAGCTCGCGATCAAGGCGAAGATGACCCTCGTGGTGACGGTTGCCACGCCAGAGGGCGGAACGATCGACTACGTGCTCGAGCCGGCCAGCCTGTCGAACGGGCGGCTGAGGGCTCGCGACCGGAAGGCTGACATTGAGCGGACGCTGCCGCTGTCGCGGATCGCGTCCGTCAGCGAAGTAACCTCGGCGAGCTAGCCGCCGGTCCCGCTGCGCTGCGCTCGTTGAGCGTGTCACAACCCGCCGCCGCGCCCGATTCCGCGCAGTTCCCTGTCGGAAATTCAGGACATTCGCCGTTCGGCGCGCAGGCCACCCCCGCAGTTTCGCGGGTGAAGGCCGGTGGCTTACGCGGTTGTCCTGAAAAACCGACAAGCGTGTGGGTGTTGGCCCTTCGACAGGCTCAGGGGACGGGTGGGCGCCCGGGGAACGGGTGGGCACCCGGGGAACGGGGGTCGGGCTCGGTGGAAGGAGGGGGAAGTGGGCGCAGCCAGCGGACGTGGAGGGGGCGCTACTAAACTGTCGAGGTGAATTCGATACCGGGCCCGTCCGGTCCTCCCGTTCCAGGTCCGCTGATTGTCCAGAGCGACCGCACGGTTCTTTTGGAAGTCGCCCATCCCGATGCTGCCGACGCGAGGCATGATCTCGCCGTCTTCGCGGAGCTCGAGCGCGCGCCGGAGCACATCCACACCTACCGCATCACCCGCCTCGGCCTGTGGAACGCGCGGGCAGCCGGCCACACCGCCGAAGACATGCTCGGCACGCTCGAGAAGTACTCCCGCTTTCCGATTCCACAGAGCGTCTCGATCGACATCGCCGAGACCGTCGGCCGCTACGGCCGCCTCGTCATCGACCGCGACGAGGAAGGCACCCTCACGCTCACCGCGACCGACGGCGCCGTTCTCTCCGAGATCGCCCGCGCCAAGAAGGTCGCCAGCCTGCTCTTCGAGAAGCGCGGCCCGAATACCTACGTCGTGCAGGCCTGGGCCCGCGGCGAACTCAAGCAAGAGCTGCTGAAGCTCGGCTGGCCCGCCGAAGACAACGCCGGCTACACGCCGGGAACGCCGCATCCGATGGCCCTCACCAACGATGGCTGGGCGCTACGCGAGTACCAGAACCAGGCCGTCACGAACTTCTTCGAGAGCGGATCCGGGGTCGTCGTGCTCCCCTGTGGCGCCGGAAAAACCCTCGTCGGAGCCGGCGCAATGGCCACCGCCTCGACGACAACGCTCATCCTCGTCACCAACACGGTCTCGGCCCGCCAGTGGCGCACCGAACTGCTCAAGCGCACCACGCTGACCGAAGACGAAATCGGCGAATACTCCGGCCAGGTCAAAGAGGTCAAGCCGGTCACGATCGCGACCTACCAAATTCTCACGGCGAAGCGAAAGGGCGAATACGCCCACCTCGCGCTGCTCGATGCGCTCGACTGGGGCCTCGTCATCTACGACGAAGTACACCTGCTTCCCGCGCCCGTCTTCAAGCTCACGGCCGAGCTGCAGGCTCGCCGTCGCCTCGGACTTACCGCAACCCTCGTGCGCGAAGACGGCCGCGAGGGCGACGTCTTCAGCCTCATCGGACCCAAGCGCTTCGACGCTCCGTGGAAGGAGATCGAGGCCCAGGGCTTCATCTCCCCGGCATCCTGCTTCGAGGTGCGCATCGACCTTCCGCAGCAGGAGCGGCTCGAGTATGCGGCATCCGCTGACCCCGATCGCTACCGACTCGCGGCCACCGCGCCGGCCAAGCTGACCGCGGTGCACCAGCTGATCAAGAAGCACGAGGGCGAGCGCATCCTCGTCATCGGCCAATACCTCGACCAGATCGAAGACCTCGCCGAGTCGTTGAACGCCCCGAGCATCACCGGGTCCACGCCGATTCCCGATCGCGAGCGCCTGTTCCAGGAGTTCCGCGAGGGCATCACGAAGATCCTCGTCGTCTCGAAGGTGGCGAACTTCTCGATCGACCTCCCCGAGGCAACCGTTGCCATCCAGGTCTCCGGCTCGTTCGGCTCGAGGCAGGAAGAGGCCCAGCGCCTCGGACGCCTGCTTCGCCCGAAGGAGAGCGGACTGCCGGCGAACTTCTACACGCTCGTCGCACGCGACACGGTTGACCAGGATTTCGCGCAGAACCGCCAGCGGTTCCTCGCGGAGCAGGGTTACAGCTACACGATTCTTGACGGCGACTCGATTGACAGCCTGTCCGCGAACGCCGCATAGCCAGCGTCCGAAGAACACTCAGGCTGCGTTCAGCTAACGCGCAGATACTGGGTGCATGAGTGACGGCCCAAAGATCCTAATTGTTGATGACGAACCGAACATCCGCGACCTCCTGACGACGAGCCTCCGGTTCGCCCAGTTCGCGGTTCGAGCGGTCGGCAATGGCGCGCAAGCCATTTCTGCGGTGCTCGAAGAAGAACCAGATCTCATCATTCTTGATGTGATGCTGCCCGACATTAACGGGTTCGGAGTGACCAAGCGCCTTCGCGCATCCGGTTACACCGCCCCGATCCTCTTCCTCACGGCGAAGGACGACACCGAAGACAAGATCATGGGCCTCACGGTCGGTGGCGATGACTACGTGACAAAGCCGTTCAGCCTCGACGAGATCGTCGCGCGCATCAAGGCCATTCTTCGACGCACGATGCAGGATGACGCTGAAGCCATCATCCGCGCCGGCGATCTGACCATGGACCAGGACACCCACGAGGTCTCCATCGGCAACGAGCCGGTCGAGCTCAGCCCGACCGAGTTCAAGCTGCTGCGCTACCTCATGCTCAACCCGAACCGGGTTCTCTCGAAGGCGCAGATCCTCGATCACGTCTGGGAGTACGACTTCAACGGAGACGCCGGCATCGTCGAGAGCTACATCTCGTACCTGCGCCGGAAGCTCGACCCGTTCTCCACCGAGCCGGTCATCCAGACCAAGCGCGGCTTCGGCTACATGCTGAAGGCCTCACGCATCTAGTTTCGACACCAGCACTCACGACGCGGCGATGGGCAACCATCGCCGCGTTCGCTGTCTCACAGCTTTTCTTCTCCCGAACCCGGATAGCCTTGGACACCTGATGAACGACCGGTTCAACGAACGATGGGACGCGATCTCCCTCCGCACCAAGATGACGGGGGTGAGCGTCTTTTTACTGACGCTCGGGCTCATCGTCGCGGGTCTCGGTTCGATGTCTGTTCTGCGTAACTACCTCACCGACGAAGTCAGCAACAAGCTCTCGGCCGGCATCACGGTTCTCAACTCGAAGACGCTCGAGTTCTCGGTCACCGACGCGTCCCAGTGCCAGATCGCCTCCGGCCCGACCGACTACTACATCGCCGTCTACTCGGGCGCCGGCGAGCTGCTGTGTGACAACAAGGCCGGCGAAGACAAACCCGATCTCGGCACGATCACCCTGATGAAGGCCCTCGAGCTGCAAGAGCAGGGCGTCTTCTCCGCCGACAGCAC
>Ga0247812_10001641_pt1 | contig 12614 bp, 8 predicted proteins | sample UWRJL149409B1_FD_178011 | JGI IMG/M metagenome (GOLD analysis project Ga0247812, IMG submission 178011) | Plant litter microbial communities from Arlington Agricultural Research Station in Wisconsin, United States - UWRJ-L149-409B-1 | ecosystem: Environmental > Terrestrial > Plant litter >...
AAAACGTTCTGCAAATATCCATTCATCCTAAAATCAGACTGGCCGTAAGCAGCCAGGAAATTATTAAATGACATTTTATCCTGATTGATTTTAAAAATACCTTCTTTGATAATGAATTTCTTTGGCAGGTATTCTGATGTGATCCCGATATTTCTAAGTTCAAGCGTTCCTTTGTTGTGAAGTTTGCTGTAATTTCCTTTTTCGGCATCGCTTTGTTTGCCTTTCAAAACTAAGTCAGCTTTTACAAATCCATCTAAATCAAGTCCTTTTTGAGAGAAAACTTTATAAATTTTATTCACGTCAAGTTCGCCTTTTGCTTTAATGTCGTAAGTCAAATCATTAAAATTGCTCAAATCTGCTTCTACTAAAACAGGTTTTCCTTCAAAGGTAAACTGAGTTGGTTTTAGGCTTACTTTCAAATCATCAAAAGTTCCTTTCTTATTGTTGATTGTAGATTTTATTGTAATATTTGTGATCGGATTAGGGTAATATGGTGTTTTTAAATACCCGTTTTCTAAATCGATAACGCCATTTGTAACTGGGAAAAGTTTGTTTTTCTGATCAAATTTTCCGTTTGCTTTTACATCTCCGGCCAAGCTTCCTTTTAAAACAATATCAGGAATGCCGAGTGCTTTAGTCAGTTTTTCAAGGTCGATTCTGGCTTTAAAATCAGCATTGATATTTGGTGTATTTATCCCTTCGATATAAAATTTAGATTTTAAATAATCTTTATTTATGTTTAAGGATAAGTTTTTAGCATCTACAATAGCAAGATCCGGATTTAATGACGGGACTTTTGTTTTTACTTCTAAATTTAAGTTAGAAACCGGAAAAGCACTTTTGTTATAATTTACAAACCCGCTGTCTATTTTTATGTCCAGATTAAGATCAGGAGCAATATTTTGCGATGCAATATAATTTCCTTTTAAAGTTAAAAGCAAGTTTGTATTTCCTTTTAATTCTGTTTTAGAAAGCCACGTAATGTATTTTGGAGGGAAAGCAGTAAAAACATCATTCAGTTTACTATTGTCAGATTTAATCACAAAATCCATATTGTAACCCTCTTTCAAAAAGTCAAATTTTCCTTTAAAATCGACCATGAGCTGATTGATTTTTAAGTTGTTTTGTTGAAAAAAGAAAGACAAAGAGTTTACGTTTACTTTGGTAATCAGATCCGCATCGATTTTCTTATTCATTAAATAAGGTTCACCTTCATAAACAATATTTAATTTCTCGATTTTGGCTTTCGAATACAAATCAAAAACGGCCTGGTTGAGATCTCCTTTTCCTAAATAATTAAAGCCAAAAGCATCAAAATGAACTTTGGTCGATTGATCGTCGTAAATTATTTTACTGTTCAGTATCTCGATTCTCTCCAGTTTTAGCGATGCGTCAGCATCTGTACTGTCTTTCGGATCTGATGTATTTGATGATTTGTAAACATTATAATTCGCTTCTCCTTTTGGATTTACTTTTACGTTAATAAAGGAATCAGATAGATAAATCTGGTCTATTTTTACTTCCTTGCTAAATACTAAACTGGCGACATTTATTCCAAACGAAACCTCTTTTGCAGTAATAAATTTTTCGTTTTTATAAGGAGCTGATCCGTTAAGACTTAAGTCATTTAAAGTTAAAGTCAATGAAGGAAAGTGATGAAAAAACGAAACCGAGACATCAGAATAATTCAATTCTGCGCTCAGTTTTTCGTTAGCTGTTTTTTTAATTTGCTCCTTAATTTTATCAGCAAAAATAATAGGGGTCAGAAACAGTAATCCTATAATAACGACAAAAGTTATTCCGGTGTATTTTGCTATTTTAAATAAAATAGATTTGGTTTTATTTGCAGGCATAACAAATTGTGGTATTTATAAATAAGATCTAAATTGAATTTTATCCGTGAACAGTTTCTTTTTTACCATAATTGGTAATGATAGAACCTTCATATTCAATCCATTCTTTCCAACGTTTGTCTATATCTATATTGTCAGTGTATTTTCGGGCAAATCCCAAAAAGGTGGTATAATGACCAGCTTCAGAAATCATCAAATCGCGGTAAAATTTGGCTAATTCTTCGTCTTTAATGTTTTCAGACAGTACTTTAAAACGTTCGCAGCTTCTGGCTTCGATCATGGCCGAAAACAATAAACGGTCGCAAAGTGCATCTTTACGGCTTCCGTCTTTTTTCATGAATTTAAAAAGCTCATTTACATAATGGTCTTTTCTTTCTCGGCCCAAAGTTAAACCTCTTTTTTTGATGATATCGTGTACCATTTGCAAATGCTCTAATTCTTCTCTCGCAATTACAAGCATTTCGGTAACTAATTCTTCTAATTCAGAATTATAAGTTACTAAGCTTATGGCGTTTGAAGCTGCTTTTTGTTCGCACCAGGCGTGATCTGTTAATATTTCTTCAATATTCGATTCTACAATATTTACCCAACGAGGGTCTGTCGCTAATTTTAATCCTAACATAATTTCCCGGCATTTTAGTTCTTGCAAAATTAGTGTTTTTTATCACTAAAAATCGGGAATTATCGCATGATTGCGCTCAAAAAAGAATATTACCTGGATGGTTTTAAAATTAAGGCATACTAAAAAGAAATTTTGGGAAATACATTATTCGGCTTGTCATATTTCTTGATTCAAAAAACATATCTTTGTATTAAAGTGAAAAATCTTCAAATTATTTGAAAATGTAAAGATTTATGGAGCAAAAAGCAGCATTATTTGGAATTAAACATTCTAATAGAGATATTTCTAAATCCGATAGTTGGGGTAAAAACAAATTTAACTCTACATTTCCTGCAGCATTAATAGCTTACATGGATAGTATTGGTAAGAGCCCAGTATATTTAAAAATGGGAACAAACAATAAAATAGAGCATAGCTATATCTCAGGAAAAGAACTTTTTATGCTTGATCCTTTAGATGATTCTCTTTATTATTCGTTCGAATCATCTTTTGCGCCGTTCCAAACATTAACCCTAAATAATCCTCCAAGTGTTGACTTAATGCTGATGAATAATAGTACTTCTGAAATTTTAGCGGGTTATGAAGTTAAGTTAACTACTTTGCCAGATGAAAGTACGCATGGCCTTTCAGAAGAAAAATACGGGAGTGAAATTGTTATAAGAATGCCTTCGATACATTTTTTGGCATGTAGTTTAGCGTCAATTTATAAAGATAATCGCAAAGATTTAAAGAAATATTTTGGTCAGAATGGGTTTGGAAATATTTCAAGTTATACTGAAGCTGCACAAGTTAATCCAAAAATTGGTGACATTTGGACAATAATGAATAATCTAATAACTGATAATTTGCATAAACAAAAGCCTGCAATTATTCAGCCTATTTGGAAAACACTTGGTAAAAGACCTATATTGGCTGATAATTGTCTAGATGTATTTGTTTGGTCGGATTTAGCCTTTACAAAATTATTTATGACAGAATCAGCAAGAATTCCTCTTGATGCTACAGTGCCAGTTAATAGGCCAACAAGAGCATTAATTCAATTGTTTTTTATGCTTAACGAGTTTTATGTTCGAGGTAACTTTGACTCAAAAGATATTTTTCAAAAACTGACGTATACTGTTAAAAATGATAAAGCTTTTTCAGTTTCTGGGAGGAAGACAAATGTTCTTATGAACTGTGCGGAACTGATTAAACCACGAGTAACAAAGCAAGAAATAAAAAATATAATTTTAGGAGGTGGGCATACATTCCTTTCACCTGAAAGACGTTTTGATGCGGTATTGGCAAATTCAATAGATTTATTTTAATTTATAATTTATGATAACAGTTGATTTATTTTCAGGGTGTGGTGGCCTTTCTTTGGGATTAAAGAATGCGGGATTCGATGTTGTGGCGGCATATGAAAATTGGAGTGCGGCTGTAAATGTTTACAGGCAAAATTTTGATCATCCTGTTTTTGAATTTGATCTTTCAGATGTTGATGCGGCAGTAAACCATATTGTTCAATTTAATCCTGAAATAGTTGTCGGAGGGCCTCCTTGTCAAGATTTTTCAAGTGCTGGTAAGAGAAATGAAAATGGAACTCGAGGTGATCTGACACTTTCCTACGCTCGAATTATTACAGGCGTTATGCCAAGATGGTTTCTTATGGAAAATGTGGAGAGAATTAATAAAACGGAAATTTTTGTAGAAGCAAAAAGGCTTTTGCGAGAAGCAGGATATGGTTTTACAGAAATGGTCTTGGATGCTAGTAAATGTGGTGTTCCTCAAAAACGCAAACGAATGTTTCTGATAGGGCAACTAGAAGCGACAGATGATTTTTTAAGAGATCAACTGTTAAGAGGAGTGTCAAATAATAGTATGACAATTCGAGAATATATGGGGAATCAGCTAGATGTTGAAAACTACTATAGACATGCACGAAGTTATGCTAGGCGTGGGGTTTTTAGTATTGACGAACCTAGCCCAACAATTCGAGGAGTGAATAGACCTATTCCTCCAGGTTATGTTTCTCATTCAGGTGATTCTACAATGAATTTAGAAAATGTGAGACCACTTACGTCATTAGAAAGATCATATATTCAAACTTTTCCAAAATCTTTTCAATGGGGTGGATTGAGTAAAACTACTCTAGAGCAAATCATTGGTAATGCCGTTCCGGTAAACTTAGCATCTTATGTTGGTAATTGTATCTTAGCACATCAAGACGAAGTTAATAGAATACTAAATCCGATACAAGGAAATCTACAAGAAATTTAATCTTATTTATATCAAGAGACACTGTGTGGTGAAGGTACGATGAGTTTATCCTGTGTTTTCCTTACAAGGCATTTCTTTGAATTAAATAGGTGTTAAGAAGTTTTTAAAATCTAAAGTAAAGACTTTAGAAGTTATAATATGAATCAGATAAAAAAACTCTTAATCATTGGCTTTGTTTGGCCTGAACCAAATTCGTCTGCAGCGGGTGGCAGAATGATGCAATTGATTTCTATTTTTAAACAAAATGGATTCGAAATTACATTTGCAAGCCCGGCTTTAGACAGCGATTTTATGGTCGATTTATCTGAATCTGGAGTGAAAAAAGTGTCAATTGAACTTAATAATTCCAGTTTTGATGATTTTATAATAGAATTGAATCCTGATGTGGTTTTGTTTGATCGTTTTATGATCGAAGAACAATTTGGATGGCGGGTATCTGAAAATTGCCCAAAAGCGATTCGTTTATTAGACACCGAAGATTTACATTGTTTAAGAACAGCAAGACAAAAAGCATTTAAGGAAAATAGAGTTTTTGAACTTCATGATTTATTGTCTGAAGAAGTGGCAAAGCGCGAAATTGCGAGCATTTTAAGATGCGATTTATCTTTTATTATTTCTGAATTTGAAATGAAAATCTTAAAAGATGTTTTTAAAATAGATTCGGATTTGTTGTATTATTTGCCGTTTTTAGTTTACGAAATGTCCGAATTGGATTTGTTGAAATTACCTTTGTTTGAAGAACGTAAAAATTTTGTTTTCATCGGAAATTTTCTGCATGAACCCAATTGGAATACTGTTCAATATTTAAAAGAAACCATTTGGCCTTTAATTAAAAAACAATTTCCAGAAGCCGTTTTAGAAGTTTATGGAGCGTATCCTTCGCAAAAAGTGTTGCAGCTGCATCAGCCTAAAAATGGTTTTTTTATTATGGGAAGAGCTGCAGATGCTAATGAAATAGTTAAAAAAGCACGGGTTGTATTGGCACCAATTCGTTTTGGAGCAGGTTTAAAAGGGAAATTATTAGAAGCCATGCAATGCGGAACGCCAAGTATAACTACAACAATAGGTTCTGAAGCGATGCACGCCAATTTATCCTGGAATGGCTTTGTTACAGATGATACTGAGTTGTTTGCAAAAAAGGCGGTTGAATTGTATCACGATGAAAATCTTTGGATACAGGCTCAAAAAAATGGAGTTGCTATAGTCAACGAATGTTATCAATTGAGTAAATATTCTACGGCACTAATAGCGGCAATTAATTCATTATTGAATGACTCTGAAAGTCATCGTTTGCAAAATTTTATGGGAAGTTTGCTGCAGCATCACACCTTAAAAAGTACCAAATACATGGCAAAATGGATTGAAGCTAAGAACAAGAATTAGTTATCCATTTTTCCAAATCCTACAGTTTCACGATACAATTGTGGCGAAACATCGGCATTGGTTTTAAAAAATCGGCTAAAATAATGCTCGTCGTCATAACCCAATTCATAAGCGATTTCCTTAATCGTTTTGTTGGTCATGTATAATTCTCTTTTAGCTTCGATTATAATTCTTTCGGCAATTAAATCAGTTAAAGTTTTGTTGAAATAATTCTTGGATAATTTGGCTAAGGCTTTCGCCGAAATGTTCAGCATTTCTGCATAATGTCCGGCAGAATGTTTTATTTTAAAATTCAGTTCAATTGCATCTTTCAAATTTTGGAGAATAAAAGGTTCTTTAGAATCCGGAACCGATTTCATTTCCTCAAGTTGTATGTTTTTGAGTCTCGAAGCCGTGATCAAAAATATCTTTAAATACGAAATGAGAAGTTCATATTGTGCCAGTTCTGAATTTTGCATTTCAATTTTCATCTGATCCAAAACCATTTTAAAAGTCGAAGCGGCTTCTTCTGTAATTATTGTAAATGGTGGTTGGTACACATTGTTGAACAAAACGCCATTGCACGAAACTTCTTTCTGGTGGTAATGAATGCAGTAAAAATCGGGATGAAAATGAATTGCAATTCCTTCAATAGGTTCGCTTACGCATAACATAAAAGGTTGGTATGGCGAAAAGGCGAGGAGTGAATTTTCTTCAAATTCATGTTCGGCAAAATCAGCTTTTACCTTTCCTTTTCCTTTTGTAACCCAAATTAACGAGAAATAATTATTGCGCTGCAAATGATCAAAATGGCTATTGTTATCAAACGGAAGCAGCTTAAAAGCAAGGTTCCCGGTTTGCGGATTAATTAAAGTAAAAACACTTTGATTGCTCATAATTCTATGTTTTTTAAAATATAAAGATAGTCATGAAATAAATTCACAACTATCTTTATAAATTGTTTTTTGTTTGAAAAATTAGTTTTGTAATGCTAAGCCAGGAACTGCCGGAAAATCAATTTCTGTGTTTGCAGTATTGTTAAAATAGTTGGTTAGAACATTCAATGCAACATGTGCTACAGTTTCTGCAAGTTCAGCGTCTGAAACCCCTGCATTTTTAATTGCATTTACATCCTGATCGTTTACTAAACCATTTTTGCTAATTAATGTTTTAGCAAATTGAAGGATCGCTTCCGTTTTTGCATCAGCAGAATTTCCTGTTCTTGCGTCATGTAGAACTTGTGCGTCAGTTTTTAATAATTTTCCACCAATAAAAGTGTGTGCAGCTACACAATACTCACATGAATTGCTTTCTGAAACTGTTAGAGCGATTAGTTCTCCGGTTTTTGAGCTTAGTTTTCCGTGGCTCAATGCGCCGCTTAAATTCAAATATCCTTCAAGAACCGCTGGAGAATTTCCCATTGTTCTCATCATGTTAGGAACAACTCCTAATTTAGCTTGTACAGCGTTGAATAAATCTTTAGTTTTTCCTGTTACTTCTTCTGGGTTTAATGCTGTTAATCGTGTCATTTTATTTAATTTTTTATGTTAATTATTAGTTGTTGTCTTTTGACATTACAAAGGTGCGACGATTACAGATTGTAGAACATGGAGGATTTACGCTATGTGATGGACAATTTTCCCGAGGTTATTTTTTGAATAGAAGAGTATCCCGATTGTAATCCCTACGAGATAAAAAAATCCCCGAATTATCTATTTGATAATCGGGGATGGTAACTGTGAAATTACAAACTGTTCACTGCAACTGTCAACTGTGACTGAAAACTGCGACTGAAAAACTGCGACTGAAAACTGAAAACTATTTCAAAATACCTTCAACAGCCTGAATAGTTGTAGCGTGATAACCAGATTTTGCTTTATCAAAAACTTGTTTTGCCCAAACTTTCCCTTCAGGAGTTTTAACCATTTCTTTGTACAACATCATTACAGATCCAGTTCTGCTAATTCCAATTAAAAATTGTTCAATTGCAGGATTTGCTGCTTTGTATTGATGCATTATTGCCTGAACAAACCATTGGCGTTTTATAATAAAGTTTCCGCCTTTCGTAAAGTTGAATTCAGTGTCAATCGCTTCCATTTCTTTTGGTGTAATATCCGTTGGAAGATGGTCGATAAAATGTTGTTTTTCTGTTGTAGTTGTAATTTTTTTGCTTAATCCTTTCACGCCGGTTGTTCTCCAGCTTTTCTGGATTTTATCAATAGCGTCAAAATCTACGGAACTTACAGAAGTGATATTTGATGGAATTCCAGGTTTGTAGATCCAATCTTCTGCTTTTATTTTATCTGCCAGTGCTTTGTCTCCTTTTATAAGATTTTCATTGTAATATTTAATGAAATCTTCTGTAGTAATCGATTTAAAAGCATGCGCGTCGAAATAATTTTTGATGAAAACATCAAATTTTTCGCGTCCAACAGCGTTTTCGATCACTCTCAAAAAAGCATATCCTTTTACGTAAGGAATCATGCTAATTCCGTCGTCAGGATTTCTTCCTGTTAGGCTTACTTTTAATCTGGTGTCAGGACTTATGTCTCCATATTCAGCTACATTATCAACTAACTCTTTGCGAGTGATAACGTTTTGCATTTCAAATTCTTTCTCCCCAAAAATGGCTTCGCCAATACGGTGCTCTACGTAAGTGGTGAAACCTTCATTTAACCAAATATCATCCCAGGTAGCGTTTGTAACTAAATTTCCGCTCCAGCTGTGTCCTAATTCGTGGGCTAATAAACTTGTTAGAGAACGATCGCCTGCAATTACTCCCGGCGTTAAGAAAGTTAAATTAGGATTTTCCATTCCTCCATAAGGGAAACTCGGAGGTAAAACCAAAACATCATAGCGTCCCCAACGGTAAGGCCCGTAAAGTTTTTCGGCAGCATTAACCATTTTTCCAAGTTCAGCAAATTCCCAGGCTGATTTTTTTAACATGGATGGTTCTGCGTAAACTCCGGTTCTGTTGTCAATAGATTGAAATTCGATATCTCCAACGGCAATTGCCATTAAATAAGAAGGAATTGCCTTATCTTGTTTGAAAGTATAAACTCCCGTATCATTTTTCTTTTGCGGATTTACGGCACTCATTACGGCTAATAAATCTTTAGGAACGGTAACTTTTGCATTATAAGTAAAACGAATTCCGGGTGAATCCTGGCACGGAATCCAGGTTCTTGACCATACGCTTTCTCCCTGAGAAAAAAGGAAAGGTTTCTTTTTGTCTGCTGTTTGTTCTGGCTTAAGCCATTGTAGAGCAACAGCTTCCTTAGTCGTGCTATAGTAAATATTTACTTTAGTTGTAGTAGGTTCGATAGTGATGTGAAGCGGTTTTCCGTGAAATTCTGTGTCTTTTCCAAGTTCGAATTTGGTTTCTTTTTCGTCATCACCTAAAGTTACTTTTGTAATGTTTAATGTGTTTTCGTCAAAGATAATTTCTTTTCCTTTACTAATATTGTCAATTAACCAGGAAGCTTTTCCTGAAATAGTCTGAGTGTCAAAATCGACTTTTATGTCCAGATCCAGATGTTTTACAACAGCAAGTTCTGGTTTAGAATAACTGTGTTCATCTGTAACGGTAGTTGCTTTTTCTGTTTGTTCCTTTTTCTGACAGGCAATTATGGTCAGGAATAAAGTGGCAAGGATTAGTTTTTTCATTTTATGAAGAATTGAATTAGTGGAGGGAAATTAAACAAAAAATCCCGTTTTGAATAAACAAAACGGGATTTAATTATAAATAACCATCGATTTCGATCAGTCTGCCTTCGATTTTGCTCAGGCTAACGCTTCGACTTCGCTCAGGATAACATTGAAATTATGCCAACATTGTAACCGGGCTTTCGATGTATTGTTTTAATGTTTGTAAAAATTGAGCACCAGTTGCACCGTCAATTGTTCTGTGGTCACATGCTAATGATAACATCATTGTGTTTCCTACTACAATCTGACCGTTTTTAACTACTGGTTTTTCAACAATTGCACCTACAGAAAGGATAGCAGAGTTTGGTTGATTGATAATTGAATTGAATTCAGTAATACCAAACATTCCAAGGTTAGATACTGTAAAAGTACTTCCTTCCATTTCTTGTGGCCCTAATTTTTTGTTTTTAGCTCTTCCCGCAAGATCTCTTACTGAAGCACCAATTTGAGATAAACTCATAGCGTCAGTAAATTTCAATACAGGAACTACTAATCCGTCTTCAACTGCTACAGCAACACCAATGTTAACGTGGTGGTTGATGATGATAGCATCTTCTTTCCACTGAGAGTTAATTTTTGGATGTTTTTTCAATGCTAAAGCACAAGCTTTTATTACCATATCGTTGAAAGATACTTTTGTATCCGGAACAGTATTGATTGTCGCTCTTGCGCCCATAGCTTCGTCCATGCTTACTTCGATCACTAAGTTGTAGTGCGGTGCAGTAAATAATGATTCAGCCAAACGTTTTGCGATAATTTTACGCATTTGAGAATTTTTGATCTCTTCGGTGAAAACTTCTCCGGCAGGAACAAATACTTTTGGAGCAGCAGGAGCAGCATCAGCTTTTGGAGCAGCAGCAGTTGCTGTTGCAGCTGGTTGTGCTTGTGCAGATGGAGTAAAGTTTTCAATATCACTTTTTACGATACGTCCGTTTTCTCCTGAACCTTTCACCTGAGTTAATTGAATTCCTTTGTCAGAAGCAATTTTTTTCGCTAATGGCGAAGCTAAAATTCTTCCTCCGTTTGAAGTTTCTGCCACAGCTTCACTTGCTTTTTCAGCAGCAGGAGCAGCTTTTTCTTCAGTTGCAGGAGCGCTTGCAGGTGCAGCACCTCCGGCAGTATAATTGTCAGCAATTCCAGAAATGTCAGTTCCTGCAGGTCCTATAATAGCTAATAAGCTATCAACAGGTGCAGTATTTCCTTCCTGAATTCCAATGTATAATAATGTTCCTTCATTGAAAGACTCAAACTCCATAGTCGCTTTGTCTGTTTCAATTTCAGCAAGAATATCACCTTCAGCAACAGCATCACCTACTTTTTTCAACCAGGTTGCTACTGTTCCTTCTGTCATTGTATCACTCAAACGAGGCATAGTTACAACTATAACGCCTTTTGGTAATGCAGCTGCAGTCTTTGGTGCAGCAGTCTCAGTTTTTGTTTCAGCAGGAGCGTCTTTTGCTTCAGCTTCTTTTGTTTCAGCTTTTGGTGCTTCTGCAGTAGCAGGAGCATCACCACCAGATAAAAGAGCAGAAATATCTTCTCCTTCGTTACCAATGATTGCTAATAATGAATCAACAGGAGCAGTTTCTCCTTCTTGAATTCCGATATGTAAAAGAGTTCCTTCGTTGAAAGACTCAAATTCCATTGTTGCTTTATCTGTTTCAATTTCAGCAAGGATATCTCCTTCGCTAATTTTGTCGCCTACTTTTTTTAACCAAGTCGCTACCGTTCCTTCCGTCATAGTATCGCTCAAACGAGGCATTGTTACTTTTATGGCCATAATATATTATAGTTTATGAGGTGTGAATGGATAGTCTTCTTGTGCGTATACTACATCGTATAATTGTTGTAATTCAGGATATGGAGATTCTTCAGCGAATTTCACACATTCTTCAACCAAATCTTTAACTCTTTGGTCAATTACTTCAATTTCTTCTTCTGTAGCATACTTTTGATCCATAATTACATCTAAAACCTGAGTAATTGGGTCAATTTTTTTGTATTCTTCAACCTCTTCTTTAGAACGGTACAATTGTGCATCAGACATAGAGTGTCCTCTGTAACGGTATGTTTTCATTTCAAGGAAAGTTGGTCCGTCACCACGACGAGCTCTGTCGATAGCTTCTGTCATTGCTTCAGCAACTTTTACAGGATTCATTCCGTCAACTGGTCCGCAAGGCATTTCATATCCTAAACCAAGTTTCCAGATATCAGTATGGTTTGCAGTTCTTTCTACAGAAGTTCCCATTGCATAACCGTTATTTTCAACGATAAATACAACTGGTAATTTCCATAACATAGCCATGTTGAAAGCTTCGTGTAATGAACCTTGTCTTGCAGCACCATCACCAAAATAGGTCATAGTTACTCCGCCAGTTTCAAAATATTTATCAGCAAAAGCTAAACCAGCTCCTACCGGAATTTGTCCACCTACGATTCCGTGTCCTCCGTAAAAACGGTGTTCTTTAGAGAAAATGTGCATAGAACCTCCCATACCTTTAGAAGTTCCTGTTGCTTTTCCTAAAAGTTCAGCCATCACTCGTCTGGGATCAACTCCCATACCAATTGGCTGTACGTGGTTTCTGTAAGCAGTAATCATTTTATCTTTAGTCAGGTCCATAGCGTGCAAGGCACCTGCTAGTACAGCTTCCTGACCATTATATAGGTGTAAAAAACCTCTAACTTTTTGTTGAATGTATAATGCTGCAAGTTTGTCTTCAAACTTTCTCCAAAGTAGCATGTCTTCGTACCACTTTAAATATACTTCTTTTGTAACTTCTTTCATCTGAATTCTTTCTTTTGCTAAAGTT
>Ga0247812_10001643_pt1 | contig 12610 bp, 9 predicted proteins | sample UWRJL149409B1_FD_178011 | JGI IMG/M metagenome (GOLD analysis project Ga0247812, IMG submission 178011) | Plant litter microbial communities from Arlington Agricultural Research Station in Wisconsin, United States - UWRJ-L149-409B-1 | ecosystem: Environmental > Terrestrial > Plant litter >...
CAATTTACTGCTGGACTACTAGTCAAGTGATAATCGGTCACAAAAACAATTGGGCCCAGGGCAATCGATCCTCTGGCGATTTAATAAATGATGGCCTCTATATTCTATGAATACAATAAACTACATGTATCATGACGCATGACGCATGGAAAGTGAGAATTGCACCAAGCAGAACGGTCTAAAATTCAAGTAGGGTCAACTTGGTGAGATCTTACATGTCTTGAAACAACGGTATTCATGAAGGGCCAACAGCCAGGAAAGGTTTCTTTCAACGGAGTCCTCGTGATTCAATCAAACCGAAAAAACCTTGCTGATATGATACGGAATATGGGATTGACATCCCCTGAATGAATTAATTTGACGATGTCATTGTTTACAATTTTCCTACAAGGGTGCTGTGGCGCAGGCCATTTCCTTAACGAGGGGGGTGGCGCTCCCTTAGTTTCTATTATATGGTAATAAGCGAAAGTTGATATTATTAGCGGTGGCTTTTAAGAGGTCGAGAACGACGAAACCCCAGTATGGAAAACCCGGCAGTCTTTAAAAAGCGGTACTTGAGGAACAGGTGTGGCGTAAAGCACCGGTACTGGCTAGTGGTATGGAATTTTCAAATGACGATGCAATTTGTATCACCAAATAACTGACAATGGCATGGCATTCACTTCAATTATATTAGAGGCGGCCGGAGCTAAACCTCCCAACTCATGTAATAGGACCACCTCACTGAACTCCTGGAAGTCGGCAATTGTGCCAAGCGACACTTGATGGAAAATATATACTATATTTGACTACACGACGTCGAGGAACAGACGTCACATTTTCTGGCAACATGACGATGTTTCTTTTCTCTTCTCCCTGGTTCATTTTACTATATTTGAAAGCTGCCGACAGATGCCTAAGTATAATTTTGTCTTCACACCAAATCTTCCAATCTTCTTCTCATAATCAACATAATAAACCCCAGCTAAAATGGCTTTCCTAGATGGCTTCAGACGCTCAAAGTTCTACCCAATATTCCTCAGGGTCCTTCGCTTCCTCCAATTTGCTTCGGCGCTTTCCTCCCTGGTCGTCTTCTCCATTCGAGTCCGCAAGGTTCTTCAACTCTACAAAGCTCTCAACACTGCCACCGGCGCCGTCGAAGGTATTCTCGCAGCAGCTGTTGCATACACTATATTTACCACCGCAATCACATTCTGTCTGAAATCTAGCCGCGCACCTTCTTTCCTCCGTTGGGTGCTCATCGCCCTCGACTTGGCTTTTGTTGGAGCCTTCATCGCCGTTGCAGTCTTGACGAGACCAAAGGGTGGTTTGGCAGGACTTGGATGTTATGGATCTAGAAAGCAGATAGCGCGAGAGGATGGTTTTGTTAATGATCCCAACTGCCGATTCCCATTGGGCACATTTATCACCGCTATTGTTAGCACGTAAGTACCATTCTGAGACGTTTTTGTAGAGCTGCGTTTGCTAACACTTGCTACCTCAGTATCCTTCATTCTCTGACACTTATCTTCCACGAAGTGCGCGAGCATAGACGTGTTGTGGTCAACGAGCACCACAAGGAGATTGATCATAATAGAACGTAAGTCATCCATAGAGTACACTTCTCTTATGATAGGTGTGCTGACTTGCAATTTTAGCTCTGGGTTGACGGATAATACCAGACCTTCTGCTGTCTAACATGCCTAGGCGGAGGACAAGTGGCTGAATATTTTATTTTAACCAAATTTTAATAACAGGCTCAAGTCGTAGGAGAAACTAATACATAATGATTGATTATAATATATTTCATTTTTGGTTTCTGTCTGTTACTTGAGTGTTTTGTAATGTCTATTGAGATAGTTTTGCGTTGTGCAAAGCAATCATAAATGTGCCCTATACCTGAAGTCTAAGGCTTTAAATATTCTTGCTAAGGATTTTAGAGACAGGATTTGTATTCCAAACGCGTTGCTTCATTTACTGGATTGTCTCAATCTAGGGTTTTCCAGAAACTTGCTCTGTCTTTTATGAAAGATAAGAATTCGTACATAAGAAACGGTGGGATATGTAGCGGGTTTTAATCGAAGCAATAAATCAGCATTCAAACCACTAGCTTAACATCTGCGCAATTCCAGTACGACTGCAGTGTTGTCAATTACTTACAAACAATACTACTTAATAAGTTTCCAATGCCAGATTAAGATAAGGTACGTGAAATCACCTTCAATATTGATGGCTATAGAGCTAGTGTAGAACTCAGAGAATGATCCGGTTTTACTGTAGTTTCCCAAGTTCTTCAATGACTCTGATTGCTTGGAAGCTAGGAAAATGCGCGTAGGATCAAAAGGAGTAACAACCAGACTGAAATTGGCCCTTACTACCAAACTATATGCGCACAAAATTCATGAAGGAGCTTGCCTGGCCAGTAGCTCAGACCAATCCTCATGCTTGATGTATTGCTCAATCGAGGTAACCTCAACATCCACACCAAGCTGCAAATCTTGAGTTAGCCATCTCAGATATACTTTTAAGGGAAATATGATAGGAAGGGATTACGTCTTTTGCATGAACGACCGTAGGGTCTCCGCCCCAGTACCCAAAGTCTTGTGCGTATGCATACTAAAAGGTAATTGTATCAGTAAAGTACACATCCTGATTGACTAAAAAGTCAAGCCTTTCAATCACTTACCATTTCTCCAATCTCCTCTCCGTATCCGCCAGGAGCGATTTTGTCCAACTCTTCCACTGTGCTCTTCTCAAATGAAGCCGGAATGCCAGTGATCTTGCTCCAAAGCTTGACGTAATCAGACCATGGAAGTAAATCACCAAATGCTAGAAGATTTGTTCCAGGTTCTACCTTTGTCAAGGCTTTCACAAAGTTGCCAGCGTCGGTGGGAACAACAAGAGGAATTGGGACATCTCCGTTGCCTGGAACCTTGAGCAACATCGAGCCATCCGATTTCTAGAATATTAACAAGAATACATCTGCAGAATCTGAGCTAACAAACCTTCTCCCATGGTACAGCTGCCTGGCCCCACTTCCAATTTGTTACGAAAAGTCCCATTTGTAGAAATGATGTCTTCTTCGCCACTTCTGGGTATACGCTCTTCAGGTATTCCACAACCACGGCTTTTGAATCGAAGTGATATACCCCTTTATACTTTCCATTTGACCACTTCGATGCGTTGGAAAGCGTTGACCAAATAAACAGGTCCAGACTGTCAACTGAAGCAACGGCATCCATGATATTTTTGCCCTGCTCTACCTCCTTCTCAAAACACCACTCTCTCAGTGTTTGACCCTCCTTGAGTTTCGCGAGATCGGCTTTAGTAGGCATGGCAAACGCATTCGAGAATGCTGTGTTGCCGAAGATCACGGATGCCCCTTTGAATGCTGACTTGAGAGTCGAGACATTGTCTACATCTCCTTTGACTATCTCAATTCCTTGCGCAACAAGGGCTTGGCTATCTGCGCGTGCTGGATCCCGAGCAACTCCTCGTATCTTCCATTCTGGGTCTTTGAGAAAAGCTTTAGCGACGGAGCCACCCTATGGTTTTATAATTAGAAATGGTTTATTTAGTTTTGTTCACTGTAAGAGCCTAACCTGCACTCCCGTAATGCCTACTATGACTATTAGTTTCGCCATTGTCACTCGTGACCTGATATTTGTTTAATTTATGGTCGTGAGGCTTGACTGAAAACAATGATTATCTCGGCGAGGCACTGACAGTTCTAAAGCACGGTGGTTGCTTGTATAGATAGTATGTTATCAGTAACTAAGTTTTGTGGCTGGTAAGACGGCACAAAAACAGTCCTGGTGGGTTGCGCAGCGAGGTCCTGCGTCCATTAAACATAATTGTACCTCCACCGGCCTCTCCGCTACTGGCACCATCCTAATATTTTGTGATCATCGAGAAATTCACGATTTCCAATCTTCATGCGGGTTATCTCAACTAACGCCGATGCACATAAATGATTTCCTTATCCCAAAAACCATAGACCCCTCCCCCTTGTACTGCCGAAATATCAGTCACCTGATCACCAGTTCGTCGAGTTTGTATAGGAAAGGTGCATAATCTCCGATCCGAGCCAATGGTCGGTATCTGGTTCAAATACCGGTATTTCATGTGAGTGGACGAAAAGAGATGCATTTCAGCGTGGTCGGGATTTACCAAAGTATGCCACGCATCTGCACCGCAACTGGGGATATGAAGGGATATGTAGTTTAATGATTACTGATCAGAATTGACGCCTTCGTCGGTCAAGCCAGGGGGGTCAGTATCTCTGATTCGATTGGAGTTTTCTGAACGAACGAATCTCGATGTGATATCATTAGTGACCATAAAGAAGCAGGGAAACATGTAGTCACTAAGGATCGCGGAAGTTGTTAAAACTGGGCATGGCATGGACAATGATTTATAAACTTCCCGAGCAAGAACCAAATGGCGAACCACTGGTGCTTCGAGACCGGTATCCTTCAGATTGCCTCCATTTAATCACATTTTGGCACAATCTCCTCTTTTTAGGACCTCCGAAGTCCTAGAGTACAAGATTCCAAATCCGTAGATCTTTGAGGGATTACGAATTTTAGAGCTTAATAAATGTCCGATCCGAAAAGAAATGGTAGTAGAGAAAACCCTGGGGGAACGGCCTCGACCACTTTAGTTCAACAATTTGAGCTTTCAAATTTGGTGAGAGCACCTAATAGGCACATTGCGCCGCACTCACAGGTAGAAGAGCCGGGTACACGAGAGGCAATCCAACGCTACGTCAAGGATGGTCTCACTAAAGTCCAAAGGAGATCTAAAGACCCAAATCGAGTTGATATAATTGTTCCTGAGGACTTCTTGCACACTCCACTGGAAGCCACAGATCGAGAGCGTACTTTTCCGAGTCCCGCGGAGCCCGTAGAGAGATCTAAGAACGCAAGTGATGTTTCAGATGCAACCAAACATTTGGGGACCAATATCCATCTCTTAGAAACATTCGGGGGTGAGAGTATCGTTGGAACCCCAATGTCAGTTCTAGGGGAAGGCCGGGTTGATCCATTTACCAGGTATCCAATTGAAATGGGTGACGGGGAACGTTGGCTGATAGATCAAGGTACGGATCCCCTGCATCTAGTTCAGCATAGCCGATACTTCTGCATTCTCATTCTAATTCTAATCTTTGATTACTGATCTTCGTGAGTTAGTTTACACAAATGAAAACTTGATTTTTAAGAATCTGAAAGAGCGCTGGTTGCCACTAGTCATCAAAGATCCAGGAGCTTTCCACCAATTCCTATCTAATGTCGCATTGAATTTCTTTCTCCTAATTGGAGGACCGCAAAACTGCTTAATATCTGTGGCTCATCACTCTCTCGCCGTTCGGACAGTAAATTGGCAACTGTCTGACCCCGTTCTTAGAACTGGTAACGATGTAATTGCGAGCATCGTCGAGTTTGTATGCTACAGTGTAAGTATAACCTCATGTTCATGACAGGTATTGACTGCAGTTTAGGTATCTCGAGAAGATATCACTAGTTGCTGCATTCATCTCGATGGCTTGGCAAATATCGTTCGCATCCGCGGAGGGATTTGGAGTTTGGGCGATTCCATGTTGAGTAAATTGATTTATGGGTATGTGCCTCCAGATTAGCATTTAATGTTATGTATGAGTGAGTCTGATGCATCCAATTTTTGATCTACAACGAGGTATTACCTCACTTCGCTGTTAGGAATATTTTTCTTTCCAGAGATCGTTCTATTATGCAACTCAGTATGTTAATACCTACATAGTGTGGATATCTCAGCGGCTTGCCGATTTGACATGAAGCCCCGATTCCCGCTGCCGGAAGAGGTGCCTAGAGGCCACTTCAAACAGGTTCCACAAGAACAAGAGCCTCATGCAAAATCCACTCAAAAAGCGCTACCGTGGCTAAAACTACTCCCTGCTGGTAATCCGCTGATTGAGATATTCGGCCAAATCCACACCGCGATTCTTTACACAAAGTCTAAAGAATTGAGAAAGGCAAAATGGAAGTGTATCGAGTACATACTATACTGGATCGACCCTATTATGCATAACCTCTTGAGCTTAGAGACTGAAACAGATGGCAAACCATCCGAGAACTTACTTTTCAACATGTGCCGGCTTGGAATTTGTATTTTTCTGGGTCCAATTAGGCGTAATTGTGGCAAGCTAGGAGTCTCAACCAAGATTTATGTGAGGAAACTGAAGACCCTGTTATCGAATCCGCACAATGCCAATGTCATAAAAGTTCCTCGAGCTTTCATGCTCTGGCTCCTATTTTTTGGCATGTTGGAGAGTCGCGGACTGCAGGATGAGCAGTGGTATCTCGCATCTCTGGCGAAGACGGCTAGTGGGTTTGGGTTGGTTTGGGATGATCTTGTGGCAATAGTTTCTGGTTTCTTGTGGATGGACAGTGTGTACCAGAAGGAGCTGGAAGATGCAAAGTCAAGGTTTACATTGAAAGAAGTAGCCCTCTGGTTCCCTGTGGGGCGACAGATCTTGATTTAAGATTTTCCTCTCCGAGATAGAGTAACGACCTCTATATAAATTACTAAAGCTATGGGTTATGGTATACCTATATTTTGACGTCTGTCATGAAATTCCTTCTGAGCGTACACTTTCCACTCATTTCGATAACCTTCAGACGTGTGAATATACATCTCATTCTACCCAACAATCGTTATAAAAAAATAGGAAGATACGCCAGAAGTATGCTTTCCCCATCTTACGCTGCTATAAACAACAATCCATATCCAAATATTTCAATTGTAGAAGCTCTAGCTCCGCTGCTGTTTTGAGGTGGAGGTTATGATATGACGATAAGTACACGATATCTCAAATATTTCCGCAAACAATATCAGTAGACATAATAATTCTGGCATTAAACACAATAAATAGTTGATTAATTATATTTTACACAAAACGCTGCCTAAAAGCAATACCGATACCTGCAAATAATCCCAGAAACAGTATAGGATGGAGATGGTGTCTTTTAAAAGAGGCAAAGACAAGCAATTGTAAGGATCTAGTTTCAATGCTTGATTTATTATCACTGAGACGATGTTGATAGCCTGAAATAGCTCATTATCGGCTCTTGATTGATTGACCAGCAAGTCACCAACAATGGGGTTATCAAAACCATCATTGACATCCTTCAAGACTTACTACGGTGTGGCCGTCGCTTGTTTGTTTGCAAAAAGGGTATTCGTTTCGTAGAATCACGACTATTGAGCGCTACCAATGGACAAGCTACCTCTGGAGGATTTTGCTCAACAAAATTTCTTTTGCGCTTTTTCAAGTAAATCTATAGATATTTTAGAAGCAGCAGGAATTAGGCGGAGTTTCTCTACCTGGGAAAACATATAATTCACTACTCAGAATACATACACCCTTTTTTTATATATTAAAAAAACCCCTCTGGCGAACAACGATTATATGTTGCCATTATCGAAAGCGCGAAGGTTCTTGGTTTTCTACAATTGTAGAGAAACTTGGAGCTCTTTAAATCAATAGATAGTGAAGGATCAATACCAATTAACTAAGAGACAATAGACAGCCGAAACTCGAAAAATCGACCATGTTATCGGTGCATTTCGTTGTTGCCCATCAAATAGCTGGTCGGTACGGTGTTTGGCCGATATTTTGAGGCTAAGAAGTGAGATCCTGTCTCCAGCCACACCTCAATGCCCAGTAAATCAGCTGCAAAAAGTGTAACGAATCTAAAGGAAGAGTAACACATGTGAAAGCACCACCCTCGGATCAAAGAAACATCTAAACCATATTTGAGACCCAATCAAGGGAGAGAGTGGCACGGCGCTTCTTGCTTAAACTTGGAATTTCATTAATCAACTCTCTTTTCCCTCGCCAGATATAAGACCTTTGTATCCGGCGCCAGTGTGAATACCAGGTTGTGACTAATTTGTGCCTGAGGGAGAATCTGCATTTGTTCCACCCACGGGTCACTTTCCATGTCCCATGTATTCCTTCAAACTCCTACAATGACCAGTTTTGTACATATGTTTTCTATAGCGCACCAAAATATCCTCAAAGGACCTTTACCGCCCTATTCAGTTTCCTCGCCGTCGCGATCTACTTGTTGTTAGACAATCACACCAATTCATTTAACCTAATTGTAACATACCTGACTTCGCGTCCTTTGTCCTCTCACCGGCAAACCCATAGCATGCCGTCTTCCCCGATAACTACCCATATCTCTGAGCCTCATAATATTCTCTCGCACGCTGGTCCGCAGATCAGTCTCAATGGTCATTGTTGAGAGCTCCGTAGTGATTGCCATGACTGTCTTTGTGGACAGGGCACCAACCCGTGCGCCAGGGAAAATATGAAACTTCGCTAGAATACGGGATGAGTGCTGGTTGCCAATGCCGTAGAAGGTCTCAAGGGATTTCTAGGGAGAGAATTAGTCGTGTCTACCAGAAGCAGGTGGGAGAACAAACCTTAAGCAGTCGATTTTCCGGGAACGGAATCCCTAAAATGAATACCTATATCTGTTAGTTGATAAGAGCATTCTAATAGAAGTAGATTGCATACCATTGTATCGGCGCTGAATTAATTGAGCTTTTGGCAGATGTTTCGAGATGCTATGTCGTTGTTGTGAAGAAGATCCGCAGGGCACGTGACTATGGCGCTAGAACTAGACACCTTTACGAAACAGAGCTCCCCTCTCGGAGTCCACTATGTTACTTACCATTACACCAAACACAATTACATTAGACAACTGCATCAATTGACTTGCTGGCATTCAAGATGTTTACGCTCCACCGTGTCGTAGCCACTGGGCTGCTCCTCCTCGCCGTTGTCTTTATGTTCTTTACTCAATCAACACAAGCCGAAGGTGTAAAGGGCCCCAAGATCACTCACAAAGTCTACTTCGATATCAACCATGGGGATGAGTCTCTTGGTCGTATTGTCATTGGACTCTATGGAAAGACTACCCCAAAGACCGCAGAGAACTTTCGAGCTCTAGCCACTGGCGAGAAGGGATATGGATACGAGGGGTCTTCCTTCCACCGTGTCATCAAGAACTTCATGATCCAGGGAGGTGACTTCACAAAGGGAGATGGAACTGGTGGCAAGTCCAGTATGCACCTCCAATACCCACAATCTCGGAATGAAGTACTAATGTTTGGCAGTCTACGGAAACAAATTCGAAGACGAGAACTTCAAGTTGAAGCACTCCAAGAAGGGTCTCATGAGCATGGCCAACGCCGGACCAGATACCAATGGATCACAATTCTTCATCACTACTTCAACTCCTAGGTAAGGTGTTAATATCTTTTTATTAAAACTTTTTCTAATACAGGTTATAGCCATCTCAACGGAAAGCATGTCGTTTTTGGTGAGGTCCTCGAAGGCTACGAACTAGTCGAGAAGATCGAGAACGTACCAAAACAAGGAGATAAGCCTGTTCCAGCTGTTACAATTGTCAAGAGCGGAGAGTTGCCAGTACCAGAAGAAGGTATCCACGTGGAGCTATAAAGTACCTCCCTACCTGCTTTATTCCTGATGTAGAGGGCTTGCTGATGCTTCGCCCACTGCAGCACCTCTATACGGTAACGCTGAATTCGCACATGGCAACGATGAAATGGACGATAGTAAATCCTCGTCCACGATTCCCTCTCCCAACTCGCCAAACTCTGTAGTCAAGCCTAGTACGGGTTTTGTCAGCAGCTCGGAGGGATATAGCGTCTTGCAAAAGGGTCTTTTCTTTGTTGCTATCTTAGGATGCGTTGGTGTATATCTGCGAATTAGTGGCAAAAGGAATAGCAGGAGATATCCTCAAAAAAGCTTGGTCTGATACATAGTCGAATCGTTAAATATTTGGATCCATTTCTTCCACCCTTCAAAAAGTAGTCTCTAGAGTGTTCCTGAAATACTCGTGGTATTAATACCAGTTGTTAAATGCAATTAGTTCAGTGTTCCCATTGGTGGTTGTCTTAGCTAACTTGTTTGTCGTACTGTGTTCAATACTACGCCGTATCATCCCTGTCGTGGCTGATTCCAAACAAGCAAGGTGTCCAGTTGATTAGAAAACTACCACCTATCTTCGTCTTGACATACAACCAGCATTCCAAATTTGATTGATATCCGGCTTTGCGGAATGTTTCATTAAATCAGAGTTGACCCAGCCACGTGAACTATTGGGAGATGTCAGGCATCGAGGGTATAGTTCCTGAGTCGAGCGCCAATAAAAGGCAAAGTTTAGATGGTGCTCGGTCCGAAAATATCGAGCTTGAAGTTATTTCCAATGAAGCACAGATATCTAGAATTAATTCTGGCGAAAACAACACTGGTGAGGAGCAGAAGAAGTACCTCGAGGGATGGAGGCTGTATGGCTTGGTTCTTGGGTAACTTTTTCAAGACTGTATTGCAAGTGATCTAGCTAAATATTGCATTCAGACTATGCATGAGTCTACTGCTCTCTACATTGGAAACAACCATTGTTAGCACCTCACTGGTCTCCATCACCAATGCCCTCCAAGGATTTGAGAATAGAGATTGGGTTGTCACTTCTTATCTTTTGACATATACTGGTATGTTTCAAACAGCAGGCTTTCCATTGTTGCTGATGGCGGCGTCCAATTCATCACGAATGCATCAGACATTGTGATACAGCACAAATCCTACCAAGAAATTTCTCAGTTTTAAGCAATCCAATTATACCACAATGTCCGACATAATAGCGAGCTCAAAATATCTTCGAAACGGGTTCCAACATCTCTAACCTTAGATTTTACCATTTAAAAAGAGCTTAATTAACACATTGAAGGATTTCTCATCATATATGCTAAGTTTAGCGACATATTTGGATCTAAATTTATGATTCTCCTTGCCCTTTTGATCTTCACTATCTTTTCACTTGCGTGCGGTCTAGCATCCGGAATGACACAGCTGTGAGTCTTCTCTGAAAGTTGGTGGGTCGAATGCTTATGTTGCCAGCATCATTTTTAGAGCCCTCCAGGGAGTTGGTGGATCTGGAATATACTCAATGACAGGAGTCATCGTCGCAGTCGCTGTTCCACCTTCGCGATATGCAAAGTATATGGCTATCATCTCATCTGTTTTTGCCATTTCTAGTATCTTGGGTCCACTACTTGGAGGAGCAATCAATGAACATTCTACTTGGAGATGGGTATTTCTGCTCAAGTATGCCATCGTTCTCGCAGTTTTACAAACATTTATTAATTCTAACAGTCCACCTGCTGCAGCAGTAGCTACAGCGCTAATTGTTTTCCTGATGCCTTCTTCGTTCTCCAAAAGTGACCAGACTTTTGTCACCCGTCTTCGTCAGCGCTTCACATGGTCTGCATTCCAGCGACTGGACCTTCTCGGAGCATCGCTGATGCTGGTAGCATCAATTCTTCTCATCTACTGTCTGGAGGAAGCAGGGACTCGATATCCATGGAAAAGCGCCGCTATTATTTCACCCTTAATCATTTCTGTAGTCTCATGGCTGTCTTTCGTGCAATATGAAGTATTCTTGGAACGGAAAAACAAGGTTCAAGAGCCCATCTTACCTATGCGACTAATGAAAGACAGGATCTTAGCCGGTATGCTACTGTACGTTCACTCTCCCACAGTGTGCAAATAGATTAGCAACTGATATTGCATGCAGCAACGCATTTTTCACGGGATTCCCTTTTACATCCGTTGTAGTAAATATCCCACAACGCTTTCAATCCATGAACGACAGTACGCCAACAGCTGCTGGAATTCTCCTTCTTCCACTACTTCTCAGCGCTCCTTTTGCTTCGGGTCTGTCAGGCTATCTAGTCTCAAACCTCAAAATCCCGCCAGTGCATATTATTATTTTCGGATCATGTATGCAATTTTTAGGCGTGGGACTTATGTGCTCGCTATCTCCTACTGATCTTCAACTCCAAAGGCAGCAGTATGGTTTCGAGATCATCATGGGAATCGGTTTCGGGCTTGTTCTAACAAGCTTGCTGGGCTTGATACCTATTGTTGTCAACAAAAAAGATATTCCCGTGGTTATTGGTGCTATAACTCAGGTTAGAGTTTTAGGTGGCACAAGTAAGTTCATTAAGTTGTTTCGATGCAGTGAATACTGACTTCGCCTCCCCCTAGTTGGGCTTGCCATCTGCACCACAGTGCTCAATTCATTCATCAAGAAAGAATTGCGGAAGCAGCTCGACGCAACACAAATTGCAGCAGTTGGACAAAGCCTCAGTGCTATTGGGAACCTCTCTCCAGGCCAGCAGACTTTTGTGCGAGAAACTTTTGGAAGAGGGTATGCTTTGCAAATGTGGGTTATGCTCGGATTTAGTGGGTTGGTTGTACTAAGCAGTTTGATAATGTGGGAGAACACACCAAAGAGGCTACAACTTGAGGAAGCTAATTCATGAGCTGGTTTACCCTGATTGCTATGATGGATATACTATTTCTCCCAGTCAATTCAATGCTTGAGCTACATTAACTATATATATATAGAACCAAACCGAATGCGAGCTTGAATAAAAGAAAAGAATAGGTATTGAATCTCTTTTACTTTCAAAATGCACTATGAAGAATAAAATATATGCTTGTTTTTGGAATCTTCAAAAGGCGTGTAATAATGGCACCGAGAGTCTAAGTTCA
>Ga0247812_10001644_pt1 | contig 12604 bp, 9 predicted proteins | sample UWRJL149409B1_FD_178011 | JGI IMG/M metagenome (GOLD analysis project Ga0247812, IMG submission 178011) | Plant litter microbial communities from Arlington Agricultural Research Station in Wisconsin, United States - UWRJ-L149-409B-1 | ecosystem: Environmental > Terrestrial > Plant litter >...
CAGGGGCCAAGGCCGAGCTGCTGTACGGCCATCTGCTGGTCAGCGCCGCCGCCTTCCATCAGGCCTATGAGGATTTCCAGCTCAACACCTTTCTGGGCACGACCTTCCTCGTCCGCTCGATCCCCGAAGTGACCGCCAAGGGGGCCGAACTGGAGGCGACCGCGCGGCTCGGCCCGGGCCTGTCACTGCAGGGCGGGGTCATCTACGCCTCGACGGAATACGGCGATGAGGCCGTGGCCGGCCTGCCGCTGCTGGCGGGGTCGCGACTGTCCTTCGCCCCGCTGTGGTCGGGCAATCTGGCTGGGACATACGAACGTCCTGTCGGCGCGGGCCTGCTGGGCCGCATCACCCTAGCGGCCAAATACAGCTCGGACTACAACACCGGCTCGGATCTGGCGCCGGACAAGGTCCAGCCGGGCTTCTGGCTGGTCGACGGCCGTGTCGCGGTCGAGCCGGAAAATGCAGCATGGAGCCTGGAGGTCTGGGCGAAGAACCTGCTGGACGAGGAGTATCGTCAGGTCGCATTCGGCGCCCCCTTCCAGACCGGCACCACCGGCGCCTTCCTCGGCGCGCCGCGGACGGTCGGGCTGACCTTGCGAGTCCGCCGCTAGAGCAGGCTGCCCCACGCCAGCGGATGCACCCGGTCGCGGCCCAGCGCCGCCGCGACCGGGGGCGAGGCGAACAGGCCGGCGATGGCGACGTCGCGAACGTTCAGCCCGCCGGTGAAGGCGCCGAAAGCGGGAAGGACGATCCGCTGTCCGTCGGTCACGAAACAGGGCCGGCGTACGCTGCGCTGATAGGCGGCGACCTTGGCGGCGGGATGCAGGTGGCCGGCCACCTCGCCGGATTGCTCGCCCGGCTGCGGTTCGTGCACCAGACGCAAGGCGCCGACGGTCATCGTCTCGACCACCGTCCCGGGCAGGGCGTCGACGGCGTCGCCGCCGGACCGGATCAGGGCCTCGCGGTCGTGGTTGCCCTCCAACCAGATCCAGTCGCGCCCGAAGGCCAATCGTTCCAGTCGCAACCGGTCGGCCGGCGCCATCCGGGCGATCGCCTTGCCGTCATGCCAGCTGTCGCCCAGCAGGACGACGCGGCGCGGATCCAGTTCGGCGACCTCGGCCTCCAGCCGCTCCAGCGTGGCGGCGCTGTCATAGGGCGGCAGCATCTGTCCCCGGGCTGCGAAAGAGGAGCCCTTCTCGAAATGCAGGTCGGCGGCGATCAGGACGTCGTGGGCCAGAACATGCAGGGCGCCCGAGCAGCGCAGCACGCAGGGCTCGCCCGCGATCACGACCTTCAGACCGCCGCACCGGTGGCGGCTCGGCGACAGGGTCATACGCCAGGTCTCCTGTTGTCTGAGCGCCGTCATGCGGCCCCCGCCAGTTCGGGCGGCGCGTCGTCCATGACCTCGGCGATCAGGGCCTCGGCAGATTCTTCCAGAATCATGTCGGCGGCGTCTCCGCCCACCCGCTCGCGCCCGATCTGGACCAGCACGGGCACGGAAAAGGGCGAGGCGCGCGTCAGTTCGACCAGCCGGATGTGGCCCGCGATCCGGGTGAGAAGCTGACCCAGCCGGGCGACGTCCAGCAGGCCGGCGGCCGCATCGGCCCGCGCGGTCCGCAGCAGAAGATGGTCGGGCTGGTGGCGGCGAAGCACGTCGTAGATCAGGTCCGTGGAAAAGGTCACCTGCCGCCCGGTCTTTTCCTGACCCGGCTGGCGACGCTCGATCAAGCCCGAGATCAGGGCGCAATCGCGGAAGGTGCGCTTCATCATGAACGACTCTTCCAGCCACGACTCCAGATCGTCGCCCAACATGTCGGGCTGGAACAGCGCGTCCAGGTCCAGCCCGCCCATCGGCTTGATCGACCAGATGGCCAGCGAATAGTCGGTGCAGACAAAGCCCAGCGGCCCGACGCCAAGCCGGTCCAGCCTGCGAGTCAGCAGCATGCACAGGGTGTTGTGCGCCAGATTGCCCTCGAACGGATAGGCGATCAGGTAGTGGCGGCTGCCGCGCTGGAAGGTCTCGACCAGCATGTCGTCCGCTTGCGGAATGGCCGACCGCGTCTCCTGAAGCTCAAGCCATTCCTGCACATCGGCGGGCAGGACGCGCCAGTGATCGCGGTCCTGGATGATGCGCCGGACCCGGTCGGCCAGCGATGTCGACATGGGGAATTTCGACCCGCCCCACGACGGGATCTTCGGGTCCTTGTCCTGGGCATGGGTGACCAGGGCGTCGGTCCCGCTGATGCCCTGAAAGGCCCAGATCTGGCCGGCGAAGATGAAGGTGTCGCCCGGCGTCAGCTGTTCGAAATACCATTCCTCGGCCTCGCCGACCTTGCGGCCGCCGATCAGCTGTTTCGAGGCCCCGCCGCGCCTCGAGGCGACCCGCACATTCAGCGTGCCCGCCGCGACGATGGCCCCGACGTTCATCCGGTGCCGCTGGGCGGTCACGGCGTTGCGCACCTTCCAGCGGCCCTCGCGATCCTTCACGATCCGCGCGAAGCGGTCGTAGGTGCGCAGGGCATATCCGCCGGTGGCGACGAAATCGACGACCTCTTCGAACTGCTCATAGGGCAGGTCGGCATAGGGGCCGCAGGTGGTGATCTCGGCGTGCAGGGCGTCGAGCGTGAAGGGCTCCGAACAGGCCACGCCCATCACATGCTGGGCCAGGGTGTCGAGGGTGCCGATGTGGTGCGGCTCCCAGTCGAAGGCGTTCTCGGCGACGGCTTCGCGCGCGGCCTGACACTCCAGCATCTCGAACCGGCTGGCCGGCACCATCAGGGCGCGCGACGGCTCGTCCAGCCTGTGGTTGGCCCGGCCGATGCGTTGCACCAGCCGTGACGCCCCTTTCGGCGCAGCCAGCTGGATGACCAGATCGACGTCGCCCCAGTCGATGCCGAGATCCAGCGTAGATGTACAGACGACCGCCCGCAGATCGCCCCGCGACATCGCCGCCTCGACCTTGCGCCTCTGCTCGGCCGCCAGCGAACCGTGGTGCAGGCCGATCGGCAGGTTGTCGTCGTTGATCTCCCAAAGCTTCTGGAACACGAACTCCGACTGCCAGCGGGTGTTGACGAAGATCAGCGTCATCCCCGAGCGTTTGATGGCGTCATAGACCTCAGGGATAGCGTGCTGGCCGGTGTGGCCCGCCCAGGGGACGTGACCTTCGCTGACGAGGACGTCCACGACCGGCGGCGCGCCGGGATCGCCGCGTACAAGGACGACGTCATTTAGATCGCTCCCCGGGAGATGCGGTCTCAGCCAGTCCCTGATCAGATCCGGGTCGTCGATCGTCGCGCTCAAAGCCACTCGCCGCATCGCCGGAGCGAAGCTCTGCAGCCGCGCCAGGCCCAGCGACAGCAGGTCCCCCCGCTTGCCGCTCCAGATCGCATGGACCTCGTCCAGCACGATGCATTTCAGATCGGCGAAATAGGCCCGCGCCCCGTCCCAGGCGCAGAACAGGGCCAGTTGCTCCGGCGTGGTCAGCAGGATGTCGGGTGGAAACTCGCGCTGCCGCTGCTTCTTCGATTGTTTCGTATCCCCGGTGCGGCTCTCGACATGGATGTTCAGCCCGATTTCGCGGATCGGGGTCATCAGGTTGCGCTCGACGTCGGTGGTCAGGGCCTTCAGCGGCGAGATGTAAAGCGTGTGCACGCCCGATCCCGGCCCAAACTCCGGCCTCGGACCGCGCTCCGCCAGATCGATCAGACTGGGCAGGAAACCCGCCAGCGTCTTGCCGCCGCCCGTCGGCGCGACCAGCAGGGCATGCCGTCCGGCCAGCCCCGCCGCGATCATCTCGGACTGGTGCCGCCGGATGCTCCAGCCCCGCTTGCCGAACCAGTCGGCGAACAGGGGCGGCAGGGGCGTGGCAGGGATCGCGGGCGAGGACGTCACCGACGGGATATAGCATGTTCCCGTTCCGTTTCACGCCCCCAGACGCTATCTATCGGAGGTGTCCGACGAATCCGTCCTTTCGAACAGCCGCCTGACCGGCGCCGAGCCCTGGCTGGAGCTGCCGCCCGCCCTGGCCGTGCCGCCGGGCGCGGGCGCGATCTGCGATGACGAGGGCGCACGTCGGATCGGGCGGGGCGCGGCCGAAGGGGCCTTCACCACCGCACCGGTCATGGTCGCCCACGCCAGCCTGACCGCGCGGCGGCTGGGCCTCAGCCCGCCCCCGCGGTCGCCCGACATCCTCGACGTGCTGGAGCTGTTCGCCTTCGTGCGGCCGGGCCGTTTCTGCGCTCCGTCCCCAAGCGGTCTTGCCCTGGCCCTCGGCCAGTCCGAACCGAAAGGCGCGGAGGCCCAGGCCGAGGCCCTGCGCCACGCCGCCGCCGCCCTGCTGCGCGAGCTGGCCGATCCGGCCTACCCGGGCCGCGAAGACGCCTTCACCCTGGTCGAGACCCTGTCTCGCGCCAACTGGGCCTGGGGCTGGCGCGTCGCCGGCGCCCTGCAGTCGCAGCCTATGCGGGACCGAAAGTATCGCGGCTCTGGCCTCGACGCCTGGTCCCGCCTGCCGGAGTGGGAGGACGAGGCCCCGCGCGGCGAGGCCGGGTCCGCCGCAGTTGATTCCGAGTCCGCCCGCATCCGGCTGGCCAAGCTGCTGCAGGCCTCGGGTCTGGACGAGACCCGCCCGACCCAGTCCGACTACGCCGCCGAGGCCGCCTTCGCCTTTTCGCCCCGCAACGAGGAGGGCCGCCCCCGCGTCCTGCTGGCCGAGGCCGGCACCGGCACCGGCAAGACCCTCGGCTATCTGGCTGCCGCCTCGGTCTGGGCCGAACGCAACCAAGGGGCCGCCTGGGTCTCGACCTACACCCGCGCCCTGCAGCGCCAGATCGACCGCGAGAGCGCCAGCCTGTGGCCCGACCCCGAGGTCCGCAAGAAGAAGACGGTCGTCCGCAAGGGGCGCGAGAACTACCTGTGCCTGCTGAACCTGCAGGACATGGTTCAGGCGGCCCAGCTGGGGAACGGCGATCTGATCGGCCTTGGCCTGACCAGCCGCTGGGCCCTGCACACCCGCGACGGCGACATGACCGGCGGCGACTTTCCCGGCTGGCTGCCCGGCCTGTTCGCAGTGGCGTCTGCAAGTCAGGCCAGCGCCGGCAACCTCGTCGACCGGCGCGGCGAGTGCGTCCATGCAGCCTGCCCCCACTACCGCACCTGTTTCGTCGAGAAGACCATCCGCGCCAGCCGCCGGGCCGATCTGGTCGTCGCCAACCATGCGCTGGTCATGACCCAGGCCGCCTTCGACGGCGCCCGGTCGGCGCGCGGCCTGAAGCAGGACGGAGAGACCGCCGCCCTCAAACGCATCGTCTTCGACGAGGGTCACCATCTGTTCGACGCGGCGGACAGCGCCTTCTCCGCCTGTCTGTCTGGTCAGGAGGCGGCCGAGCTGCGGCGCTGGATCCGGGGGCCCGAGGGGCGGGGGCGTCGGGGCCGGGGGCTGGAACAGAGGCTGGGCGATCTGGTCGGCGACAACGAGGCCGCTCACAAATCGCTTCAGGACGCCATCCGCGCCGCCGCCGCCTTCCCGGGCGAAGGCATCTCGGGCCGCATCGCCCCGCCATCCGGAGAGGTGAACCCGGTCGGTCCGATCGAACAGTTCCTGATGGCCGCGCTGGAGCAGATCCGGGCGCGGACATCCGAGGCCGCATCCTCGGCCAGCTCGGAGTTCGGCACGGAATGCGCGGTCCGTCCGGCGACCGACCCACTGCTGGAAACCGCCCGCGGCGCGGCCCAGGCGATCGCCGCACTGGAGGCCCCGCTGCTGGCTCTGTCGCGGCATCTGGAGGACATCCTCGACGACGAGGCGGCCGAGCTGGAGCCGGCGTCGCGCGCCCGTATCGAGGGCGCCCTGCGCGGCCTCGACCGTCGCGCCCGCATGACCCTGCCCGGATGGCGTTCGATGCTGGCCGCGCTTCAGGATTCGGGCGACGAACCCGATCCGGACTTCGTAGACTGGCTGTCGGTCGAGACCGCCTTCGGCCGCATTCACGACGTGGCCCTCAGGCGCCACTGGATCGACCCGACGGTGCCGCTGGAAGCCGCCGTCATCCTGCCCAGCCACGGCGTGCTGGTCACCTCGGCCACCCTGTCCGATCCGATGGCGGCGGCCGCCGGTGGAGACCTGTTCGACATGGCCCGGATGCGCACGGGCTCCAGCCGCCTGATCGAACCGCCCCGCACGCTGAAGGTCGATAGCCCCTTCGACTATGCCGCCAACAGCCGGGTCATCGTCGTCACCGACGTGGCCAAGGACGATCCGCGCCAGACGGCGGCGGCGATGCGTGAACTGTTTCTCGCGGCGGGCGGCGGATCGCTGGGTCTGTTCACCGCTATCCGTCGTCTGAAGGCGGTCTACGAACGCCTCGGCCCGGACCTGGCCAAGGCCCAGATCCCGCTCTACGCCCAGCATGTCGATCCGCTGGAGGTCGGCGCCCTGGTCGACATTTTCCGCGCCGAACAGGACAGCTGCCTGCTGGGCACCGATGCGGTCCGCGACGGCGTCGACGTGCCCGGGCGGAGCTTGCGGCTGCTCGCCTTCGACCGCGTGCCCTGGCCCCGCCCCGACCTGCTGCACAAGGCGAGACGTCAGAAGTTCGGCGGAGAAGCGGCGGCTGGTCGCGGTTATGACGACAGTCTCGCCCGCGCCCGCATCGCCCAGGCCTTCGGCCGCCTGATCCGCCGGGCCGACGACAAGGGCGTCTTCGTCATGCTGGATGCCGCCACCCCCACCCGCCTGTTCGCCAGCCTGCCTCCGGGCGCCGAGGTCATGCGGATGGGTCTGGTCGAGGCGATCGAGCTGACGAAGGAATTCTTGAACGCGTGATTGGTGGGGCGTGATCGGTACGGCGGCTCGCTCGCCGTGCAGGGCTTGATGGCAAATATGGGCGAACAATCACGACTCACGGGTCACCCGTCAGCCGCCGCCTACGCCTCGAACGAGATTTCCACACTGTCGGCTGACCGCGTCGCCTCACCGTGAAAAACCGCCTCGATGTTGTTGCCGTCGGGGTCGAGCAGGAAGGCGGCATAGTAACCGGGGTGGTAGGGCCGCTCGCCGGGCGCGCCGTTGTCCTTTCCGCCGGCGTCCAGGCCGGCCCGGTAGAAGGCCTCGACCGCCGCCCGGTCCCTGGCCTGAAACGCCAGATGGTGCCGCCCGGTCAGCTTGCCGACCGCCGCCTCGCTGTCGGCCGAAGAGACAAACAGTTCGTCCGCCCAGAAAAACGTGTCGCCCTCGCCGCCGATCCCGGCGCCCAAGGCGGCCAGCACGGCCTCGTAGAATGCCCGGCTCGCCGCCAGGTCCCTGACGACCAGCTGGAGATGGTCGATCAACCGCCCCCGGTGCAGTGTCTGCGCTTCCATCCCGATCTCCTGAGCTGAGCTGTTGCTGGAACGGCGAAGCGGCGGGAGCTGTTCCATCTCCGCTCCATGCATAGCATGGGCAGACCTGAACTCGACCGCAGCCTCGTCATCCGTTCATTTCGCCACCAACCTCGGGTAACAGGACGCCATGACCAATGTCGCCAAACGTCACAACCGCACCGGCCTGTTCGCCCCCTTCATCCTGCTGCTGCTGGCCATCGCGGCCTGGACAGGCTGGTGGTTCTATCTGGCGCAGCAGGTTCGCGAGCGGCTGGACCTGCAGGCAGAGGCCCTGCGTACCGCGGGCTGGAGCGTGCAGTACACCCACGGCGGCATCAGCGGCTGGCCGTTCCGGACCCGGCTCGAGGCTGACCACGTCACCATCGCCGCTCCATCGGGTCACGCCCTCTCGGCGCCGCAACTGGTGGCCGAGGCCAACGCCTATCAACCGACCAAATGGGTCGTCCTGGCCACCGATGGCCTGACCCTGACCCGGGCGGGCAAGGGCAAGGTCGACATTCGCGGCGCCGCCCTGCGCGCCAGCATCAGCGACCTGACGCAGCGCTGGCCGAACATCGCCATCGAGATGGCGCGCCCTGTCATTACTGCTCATACGGGCGCAGAGGCTTTTCCAATCTCGCGCGCGGCCATGATCCAGCTCTACGCCCGCCCGCACCTGGCGCCGGCCGGCACGCCGGGCGCAGAAAACAGCGTCGATATTCTGTTCCGTCTGATCGAAGCCGAGGGGCGCAGCGGCGGACCGGTCGAGGGCATGACCCGCAACGGTCAGCTGACCGCCAATATCGAGGCTGTGGTTGAAAAGGCCGATCGCCTGACCGGCGTCGACACGGCGGGGATATTCTCCGCCTGGACACGCGCGGGCGGCCGCTTCGTCGATGTGAAGGGCGAGCTTGAGGCGGGCGACAGTCGCGCGACCCTGTCCAGCGCCGTCCTGTCTGCGCAGCCCGACGGACGGCTGGAGGGGCAGCTGGCCCTGGCCGCGGTCAAGCCCCTGCCGGCCATCGCCGGTCTGGCAGGGTCGGGCTCAGGCGCCGTCAATCGGGTGGGGGCGGCCGGCGCCGCAGCGGCCGCGGCCGTCAGCGGCGGCGCGGGCGAGAACGTCAACCTGACCCTGGTCTTCCGCGACGGCCGGACCTTCCTTGGTCCCTTCGCCCTGACCCCGGCGCCCAAGTTGTTCTGATGCTGGAGGAGCCGCAACTGGACGCAGGCCGGCTGGCCCTGGATGCGGCGTTGTCGCAGGCGCTCGCGGCCCGCCTCGCCGCCGGTCCGGTCGCGGCTCCCGACGCCGAGGCCATCGCCCTGCGACAGGCCCTGGCCGGGACGACCGCCGCTGATGCCGCGATCCTGCAGGCCGTCTGGGGTCGGATCGCGGCCCGGACGGGGTCGCCCGTGACGGCCGCCGGATATCAGGCCCAGCTTCTGGCTGCAGACCGCTTCGGCCTGTCGTTCCGCATCGCGGCGGACAGCGACGCCGCCCTGACCGAGGCCTCGGCCGGGGGGCGCGCCCTGATCGATCTCGGCGGAGCCAAACCCTGGTGGGGCAGGCTGCTGGCCCGACCGGAGCTACGCATCGTGGCCGCCCTGCCGGACGACCGCCACGGCGTGCCGCGCGCCCTGATGGTCTCGACCGAACAGCCGGGCCCCACCGGCGACGACCGCACCTTCTGGGTGACCGACAGCGCCCATTCCCACGCCCGCATCGTCGAGGCCCTGATGGCCGCCGGACTGGCCGCGCGCGCCCTCGCGGCGACGGGCGGCTTGAAGCTGTTCATGCTGGCGGGCTATGTGCAGGCCGAAGACGGGCGGCTTTCGGCAGCCCCCGGCGCCCTGAAGGGCGTGATCGGCGCCGCCCCCCTGTTCTGACTTCAAGGCCCTCCATGACCGAGATCACCACACCCGCGCCCAAGCCGGGCATCCTCGACATCGCCCCCTATGTCGGCGGCAAGTCGTCGATCGCGGGCGTGGCCGAGCCGATGAAGCTGTCGTCGAACGAGAACGCCCTCGGCGCCGGCGAAAAGGCGCGCGAGGCCTATGTCGCCGCACTGAAGAACATCCACATCTATCCCGACGGCCGGGCGACGAAGCTGCGTGACGCCGTCGCCGAGCATCACGGGCTGGAGGGCGAACGCCTGATCTTCGGCAACGGCTCGGACGAGGTCTTCGCCCTGCTGAACCAGACCTATCTGACCGCCGGCGACAACATCGTCTGCGGCCAGTACGGCTTCCTGGCCTATCGCATCAGCGCCAAGGCCTGCGAGGCCTCGGTCAAGCTGGCCCCCGAGCCCGGCTACAAGGCAGAGGTCGACGCCTTGCTGGAGCAGGTCGATGAACGGACGAAGATCGTCTACGTCTCCAACCCCTCCAACCCCACCGGCAGCTACAACACCGGCGAGGAAATCCGCCGTCTGCACGCCGCCCTGCCGGCCCATGTCATCCTGGTGATCGACGAAGCCTATGCCGAGTTCGTCACCGAACCGGACTGGGAGACGGCCTTCCCCCTGGCGCATGATGCGGCCAACATCGTCGTCACCCGCACCTTCTCCAAGATCCACGGCCTCGGCGGCCTGCGCATCGGCTTCGGCTACGCCCCCATCGCGATCTGCGAGGCGATCGACCGTATCCGCCTGCCGTTCAACGTTTCCATCCCCGGGATCGAGGCGGCCACGGCCGCCGTCGGCGACGCCGCCCACCAGAAGGCGTCGCGCGAACTGGTCGAGACCTGGCGTCCGCGCCTGACCCAGGCCATCCGCGGCTTCGGCTTCGAGGTCCTGCCCTCCGCCGGAAACTTCGTGCTGGTCCTGTTCACCAACCCGGCCCGAAACGCCTCCGCCGCCAACGATTATCTGAATTCGAAGGGGATCATCGTCCGTCCGGTCGGCGGTTACGGCCTGCCCGACGGCCTGCGGATCACGGTCGGGACGGAAGACCAGAACCGCGCCGTGATCGACGCCCTCAGCGAGTTCGCCGCCCGCTAGATTCCGGAGGCCAGCAGGGCGTCGGAGGCCGTCTCGATCCGGCGCTCAAGCTCGGCCATGAAGACCGGCCGTTTCAGCCCGGCCTCGATCGGCGGCAGGAACTCATAGACCACCGTGCCCGGATGGCGGCGGAAGCCGTGGGCCGGCCAGTGGACGCCGGCATTGGTCGCCATCGGCCAGCAGGGGACGTTCAGGTCGCGGTACAGGGCCATGACCCCGGGCTTGTAGTCCGGAACGGCGCCCGGCGCAGCCCGGGTGCCTTCCGGGAAGATGAAGATCTGGCGGCCCTCGGCGGACCGGGCGCGCGACTGTTTGACCATGTCCTTCAACGCCTTGGCGTGGGCTTCGCGGTCGACCGAGATCATCTTCGTCTTCCAGGCGAACCAGCCGAAGAAGGGCAGGATCATAAGCTCCTTCTTCATGATCAGGCAGGGATTCTCCAGCACGGCGAAGGGGATGATGATATCCAGCATCGCGTGGTGCTTGCAGGCGATGAGGGCGGTGCTGTCGGGCCGGTGCTCAAGTCCCCGGAACTCGACCTTTACTCCCACGATCCAGCGCAGGCCGAAGATGACGAACCGCGCCCACAGCTTGATGACGCCCATCGCATAATCGTGCGGCAGGATCAGCGCCGGCGACAGGCCGACCGCGAAGATGGCGATCGACAGGTACAGCCAGGCGACGAAGACGAGCGAACGCAGGGTGATCAAGACGCGGGAGCCTCTTCAGCGGAACCGTCGGCCGGAACCGGGTCCCGTTCGGGATGATGGCCGGTCAGGCGGTGCATGGCCTCGCGGCCCAGGACGGCCAAGTATTTCATATATTCCAGCGTCATGCGGCGCGCCGTGACGGCGGCCTTCCACCAGCGTGAATTATCCAGCGACGGGGTCGAGACGGCATAGGGAACCAGTTTGATCTTCGGCGCGACGCTGCGGATTTCCAGCAGGGCGCGGGGCATGTGGTAGTCGGACGTAACCACGATCAGGTCGTCGTAGCCGCGCGATCGGGCCCAGGCGGCGATCTCCTCGGCATTGCCGAGGGTGTTCTCGGCCTCGAAGCCCAGATCGACGCAGCAGTTGAACAGCTTGGTTGAGCCGGGGGTCAGGGCGCGCAGTTCCTGACGGCGGACCTCGCGGTTCACGCCCGAGATCAGGACCCGGTCGCCCTTGTCCTGCTCCAGCAGACGGATGGCGGCGTTGACCCGCTCGGCCGAGGGGCCGGTCAGGGCGACGATGGCGTTCGCGCGAGCCGGCTCGTCGGCCGGAGTCAGCTTGCGGACCCGGTCCGCGAAGGCGAAAAGCCCGACCAGCCACATCAGAGCGATTATACCGATAAGCGTCAGAAACTTCATCTGAACTCCCTATCGCCGAGGTTTGCGGCCGCCAAGCGTCGCCACTGCGGCGAATCTCGCCGCGACAAGCGCCACAGTAGCCGCAAGCAGCGGACATGGCGAGATCAGCAGCAGATCGCTCCACGCAAGGGGCAGGGCGGCCGAAACGCCCGCGTCGCCGCCCAGCGCGCGCAGGCCCGCGACCAGCAGCCCAGCCGCCACGGCGCCGACCGCGCCCGCGCCGGCGGCCAGCAGGCCGAAGCGGCGCTGGAACAGCCAGGCCACGGTTCCGTCGCTGGCCCCGGACAGGCTGAGGGTCTCGATCACGGCCGCCTGGGCCTGCAGGCTGGCGCGGGTCGCATAGATGATGGCCGCTGCGGCCGCTGCGGCCATCAGCAGGAAGCCGGCGACGGCGAGAGTGGTGATCAGCGCGGCGGACCGCTCGACCTCGCCGCGCCACAGGCCATGGTCGTCGACGCTGGCGTCGAGGCCGGCTTCGGCCAAGGCCCGGCTAAGGACCACGGCGCTGGCGGGGGCGTCGGGATCCAGTCGGACGGTGACGAGGAAGGGCAGGGGCAGGTCGGGCAGGACGGCCTCGCCCAGCCACGGTCGCAGCAGATCCTCGGCCGTCTTGCGGTCCATGGCGGCGGCCTCGGCGACGCCGTCGACCCCGGCTAAAGTCTCGGCGGCGCGGGCGGCGGCGGCGGGGCCGGTCTCGCCGACCCGGGGCCGCACCTGCACCGTCGCCTCGGCCCGCAGCTGGCGCGCCCAGCCGTGCGCGGCCCGGTCAGCAGCCACGGCGCCGACGGCGGCCAGGCAGGCGATGAAACACAGGGCGGCGATGACGGCGGCCAGCCAGCTCTCGCCCGCCGCGTCGCGCGGCAGCAGACCGGCGTTGCGTCCGAACGGGCCCTTCATG
>Ga0247812_10001645_pt1 | contig 12602 bp, 13 predicted proteins | sample UWRJL149409B1_FD_178011 | JGI IMG/M metagenome (GOLD analysis project Ga0247812, IMG submission 178011) | Plant litter microbial communities from Arlington Agricultural Research Station in Wisconsin, United States - UWRJ-L149-409B-1 | ecosystem: Environmental > Terrestrial > Plant litter >...
TATATCGTCACTCACCACTCGTTCCTTATGGTCATATCCAGACTTACCGGCCCAGTCAGATAAACTCCCTGGAAAGATTACAGTCATCCCACAGTCAAACCCCGACGATCTTGCGACTCGAACACCGAAATTCGAATTTCTCGTAATCAAACAAAGGTAAATTGCAACACACTATGATATGCAGCTACATCCATTTTTTAGATATGGATATTGGATGAATAGCGGGGTTCTCGGATATTTCTCGGGGATGACGATGGGAGTAATGACAAACATCACCTCTCCGCCACCCTTCACCTCTATAATTATTTCGATTCCGTCTCTTTCTTCTGAGTAACACCCTCAAATCAACTAAACCAAAACCCAAAATTTCATAATGGCAGACTCCGCGAACATCGCCGTGCTTGACGTTTGTGCCCCTCATTACCCCGCAATTGCGAATCCCCTCAAATTCCAAATCAAACTTCCTAGCTAACTTAAATAGACCACATTGATTGACCGTCTTCCTGCTTCATCCAAAACTCTTTTTGATGCAAAAGCTCGTAAAGGATTGACCTTCGAGTCGATCGCCTCATCGTTGGGCCGTTCCGAAGTTGCCGTCGCAGCTCTTTTCTACGGCCAAGCTCAAGCATCCACAGCTGATATCAACAAATTATCCTCTCTCCTAGAATTGGACGAGAACATTCTCACCACCCAACTTGCCGGGTTTCCAGACCGTGGTAAGGTTTCGCCTATGCCACCGACGGAGCCGTTGGTCTACCGATTGTATGAGATTATCCAGAACTATGGATATGCGTACAAAGCGGTTTTGAACGAGAAGTTTGGGGATGGGATTATGAGTGCAATCAGCTTTAGTACGAAGGTTGAGAAAGAGGTTGACGATGAGGGGACATGGGCTGTAATTACGTTGAGGGGGAAGTGGTAAGTTACTTGTTGTCTATGATACTTAACATGCTAATTCATGTAGGCTTCCATTCAAAAGATTTTAGATATCTCAAAAATCGCCCAAAGACTGGGGTGTGTATATGTCTGAGTTGGAAAATAATAATAAGACACATTTATGACGGAATCGCTCTCTGGGGATGAGAAAGTCAATTTGAATTTGCGTCTTTCGGGGAACAAATAAGTGTATTTACGTATGGAGTGACAATTACTCTCGAAAAAACCATTCTTTCGCCTCGCATGTTTCCGGAGCATGCTCCACCATGTTTATCAAACATGCAGCAATTTTCTTGAAATCATCGTCATCAGCTGATGGGTAGCGGGTCATCATACCATGTGTCCTGTTGAGGCCAATCTCTTGTTTCTTCTGCGTATCTTCTGGCGATACTTGGGATTTTACAGACATTCCATCAGACTCTACGAAGTATGTTACAGCAAATTCATCACTGATCTGATCATAGCTCTCAGTCTGGTCTTCTAGCCAATGGACATCCCTTTTCAGCGCTGCAATTAATGGAGTGTCGGCTAAATCATCTGTGCCCATCATCGAATTTCCAAGGGTTCCAAAGGAATCTTTAGCATTTCTAGGTACGCCTAGGAATATAATTCCATAGGTTGCTGATCGGAGGTCACCCAATACCTGGCCCGGCCAGATTCCCACACAGGTTCCCAAAACCTTAACACAATGAGACAAGATCCAAAGGGTGACACAAAATACTTACTCCTTTCAATAACATTCCTCCGAAGCTGTGAGCTATGAAAATCAAGGGCCGGTGTTTAGTCTAAAATTGTTAGTTGAGAAAATAGTATAAGACCATAAATTAACCTCGGTTTTACCCTTCACTTGGATGATTTCATGTAGAAATTTGGAGGCGATATCATCGAGTGGTGATGCCAAGGCATCCGAAGCATCGTAACCAAACGAGAGAACCCTTGCCTGTGGTAATATCTCAGGGAGGAGGTCAAGCAACCAGAACGTTTCCGTACCGTCCTCCTGTTTGTACACCCACGACTCTTTCCAATGGCCTCCATGTCCATGGATAACGATAATGCTAAATTATAATTAGTTAAAGTTTTCTTCTTCGAGTGGGGATGACTTTTGCTGACTCGATCGTTGGGTTCTCATGTTCATATATCAATTTAAGTCCGAGGCGCTCTGGTTCTATTGGTGGTAGAACTTTTTTTGGTATGTGCCGTACAACATTGTTCGAATTGTCACCTCAGCTACGTACTGTTTATAACCGCCTAATATCGCTTACAGACCACGAAAATATATCTCACTGATAATAATACGCGACTGCAATTCTTTAATCAAAGACACTGCATCTATCTACTTTGTTCCTGGCTCAAAAGCAGCAGCAATACTAACTTGCTTCGTCTTCTGAACGTGTGATTTTCCACCTGCCCCAGCCGGATACCTAGCTTCATATTTCAAGTTACGCCCCTCCACAAAGGCAACAAGATCATATACTACACGATAGTGCAATCTACCTTGGCGTTTTGGCCCACGCACTGCTCGAATGATTTTTTTCTCTCGAAGCCAAGTCATATCGAGAAGAATCTTGCCTGCGACCTCAAGACCTGCAATGTAGTTATCAGCTTTGGAGATTTTGCTCATCGTTGTATAATTTTTACCTTCATTCATAGGGTCATCTTTAGTATAGTGGGACTCAGCTTCTCTGTCCAGAACATAAAGGATTTCTTCGCAGAGAAGCTTCTTTTGATCAAGAGGAAAGGTGTGTATGCAGGTAAAAGACGCAATCTGCTTCTTGAAGGGTACTTCCTTGGTCTTTCCTATGTTAGACTTGGCAAACTCTCATATCGTAGTCGCGGCCAGAGGGGGAATTAGGAAAAGGGAGGGGGGATTACCTTGAACATGAAATATTGGACAGTCGGCACATAGTCTTCACCATCGAGATCGGATACAAAAGGAGTACCTCTTCTGTGTCCTGCAAAGGTATTAGGGGAGTATGGCTCATTCCGTAGAAATCCATAGCTTGATTGGGCAATCCGATCGGGGCCATGATCCATGTTATGGGCCCTGAGCACCGCACCGGCTGAAACAGCAGTAATGCTGCGTGTGAATTAGATGCGGAAATCAATATCGGTATATAGATATATCTAGATGACCTACGAGTTCTTTTCATCGGTTATCAATGTTATTTCATGGGGCAATTTGGAAGATAGATGTGCAAGGTATTTTTTGAGGAAGCTTCGCACCGATGGGGCATATCCAAAGCCACCTACGAGAAAAACTTTCTGTTTGATGACGTCAGGATTAGTTTTGATATGTGAGGAAATTAGAAGGATAGGGTATAAAATGCACCTTTACGAACTTCCCTTTATCATACACCAACTCAAGTTGTTTTGCTAAAAGATTAACAATTCTTTCCAGGAGTGGCTGAAATATGATATCGTAGTCAGAGCTATTGAAAATTAGAGATGATTTTCCGCGGTGCCAATAGAAAAAGTATGGCGCTGTTGCAAGCATATAGGCTTTGGTCTTTCGGACTTACTTATTCATGATAAGATAGTTTGCTTGGAAACGTTTCTGCTCGCCTTGCGGTCTTTCCTCGTCACCAATCCTGTAGGCATTAGAGTTAATTCAGCCTCGGGGAGTGGAAAAATGATTTGAAACCCTAGCGGTCATAACACATATGGCATAGCTTATTAAAAAAGCATAACTTCCAACTATGTTCATTGGGCAGCGATGCTTGCATTTTTGTCACTTACAATCCAGGGATTCGTATGCGATGCCAACATCGTTTCGTGCAATCGTAACGTCTCTTGTAATCATCTTCAAATGCTGGCATCAAACGATTCACAATTGTTCGTTTAGTTTCGCCATTAGTGAATAAATATGTTTCGTCTTTAAGGCGCCTTTCGATGAGATTTCGAAAATTCATATTAGCATAAGAACCTCCACAATTATCACCTTTTTAGTATCAGTAATATCACCGAATATATATAGAGGAAAAGTTTGGAGAGAGCGAGTGACTTACCATCAGCAGGAACCTCCTCTTTCCCCAATCTCAGTGGATATATTGTGTCAACAGTATAACTAACAGCGTCGACGGTACCTCCCCCACAATCCAGTAACACAAATGTCTCGCCAGCCTAGCATGGTCATTTAGAATAGTTAACAATTTGAACTTCTGCAAACGTACCAACATCGTCTTGGATGAAGACATGAGGTAAGTGGCAGCGGCTTCAGGCTCCGAAATAATGATGAGATTATCTACGCATCCTTGATCTAAAGTTCCAAAGCCCGATGCCTTGATAGAAGCTGCAATTGAATCTTGGAGGATCCTTGAGGACTGGGGTTTCCAAATTGTGGGAACAGTCATGACAAATTGAATGATACAACCAGTAGCAAATACCTGCATTGCTTCTAGCTGCCTCCTGGCATGTATGAAAGCTCGAGTAAGAAAGTCGGTGATAATATCAGCCACATTTCGAGGGTCTGATGAGCCTTTCGGTGCGTGTATACGAATAATCTTCTTACCTATCAACTCATCGATTAATGGCTCCAGTATTTGTCGATCTTGGTGGGTGTATTGGGTATCAAGTAAAATCGTCTTGGCGTATTTTACCAAACCCCAAGGGTCCCTGTCAGAATTGGCCGAATATTGTTGATAAGGAACCGAGTATCCCCAAAGATATACTCCTGGGTGCTCTTCATTGATTATTTCGGCGCTAGGGTTCTGATCTTGCGCGATGTCCTGTCACAGTGAGTTTTCCTATCCGAAGACGTTGTTGTCACGTACCATGAAAAGCTGATCGATTATAGTATGAGATTTCTGGTGTTGGTCTTCGTATTCATCCTCATCACTTGTGCCGTCTAGGTCATCATTGGAATCTTGATGCATTGCACCAGTCACCGATCTATGACTTGTGTTTGGTCCTCTAACCAATGGATCTCGTGGGGGTGCAACTGATGAGTACCAGCTTTCAGTCGGTACTTGCTTCCGGTAACTCGATGCAGCGGCATCTGGCCAGTTTGAAATACTTTTGACTTCCCACGGGAGGGCTTCAAGGTGATTTGCATTGATTGGATGCTCACTATAAGAAATGGAGGAGAAGGTAGTTCCATAGTCCAAACCAAGGACAATTTTTCGAGGATTGGTCGGTGAAACTACCACTTCCTGATCCTCGGTAGTCAAGTTGGCACCTCCGCTAGTAAAAGAACCATCCTGAAATGGACTATTCCTATTGAAGCTAAAAATATTAGAAAGCGATGGACCACGAGGCGCATCTGAGTCAACTACGGTATGTTGGTCATCGGTGAAAACTCCAGTTCCAGTCATAGGCTCTTCTTGTTGAGATGATCCGAGCATCCTTGGTGTCTTTTTCTTATCTTGAGTTCTAGTAGCTCTTTTAGCAGTTTGTACGAGCTCATGTTTCCAGTCTTGACAGAACAACTCCAGTTCGGAATTATGCACGGCAGCATTTGGCTCAGGCATGTTTGTACTTCAGGGTGAGGTGGTATTTGGATAATTTTGAAAGAGTTTAGGAAATTCAGAAAAGGTAATCCCAAACTAGAGGCAATAAGGAATGGAGGAGTTATTTTACATGAAAATGCAAAGCAAGTAGATATTAGACCAGGTTAAAGCTATATGTATGCTGCTCTGGGTCAGCACCACACAACAGCTGGCCAAAATATGCAGGCTCCCGGACCGTCTCTGACCCAGCCCTGTGCAAGTTTCAAACAAAAAAACAATATAATCCTACCCACTGAAACCAGTTATCATGAGAGGTTATCTGTCAAGTTTGTTGGTGAGGCATTTTGGGAACATGCATTAGCTGTGTGCGACAACGGTATATTGGGCTACAGATTTGTTGATAGTGTTTGTAGCCTATGAAGGGCGAGATGGATGCTCTACCAGTATTTGATGCACTACTGCTATTGGGAGTTGTTTTTCTTTCTCGGTTTTCTTTTTGAAAAAAAATCATTTATCGTCCACACTCGATACTTGGCATTAACATGAACCACGAATAATGAATGGAAGCATTCCAATTCGACGCCACATGTGCAAGCACCAACTGTACCCTGCCGGTTGTCCATATGGTTATAGATACTGAAAAAAACTCATTTAGTTAGACCAGAGGCCCTAGGTTCTGATGGGCCTCTGTGACTAGTTGTATTTTTGTCTTTCTAATTAGACCTAAGGTTAAGTCTGGGTTATAGTAGAGGCATCCAGGCTTATATTCAGCTGCTCACGTGCTTTAACCCGTTTTCAAGGTAGACAATATTTGATTGTTTCAGAGAGGGGAAGTCCGGGATCCAGCTGCTTGGTACAGGGTAGGTGTGCTGAGCATCCCTTGTTCGCATGTGGAACATTACCCACACCTGAGCAAGAGCTACTAGGGTTATTATGCTGATCTGTCGTACTGGTTGAGGTGAAGCCACCATAAGAGAACCTCACGGCTGCCCATTCCCATCAGCATTCATTACAATAATAATTTATTGATCATGCCGAGTGCTGTAAAAGTTAGACAACGGCCCAAAACAAGCTTGAGTGCCAATACTCCCAGGCTTTGGGAGTTTAATGATTGTGTGAGACTACTAGCTTGGTAAATATAGCATAACCAATTCAATGGTAATTAACAAGAATGAATGGTTAACTCGAGTCTCAACAGGCTTGACTATTGTATTGAGAATGGTCAAAATTTCCAAGATACCATAGTCGACCTTCTAAAGATAGAGGTCAACAAGGTTTTCACGTTTCAACAGGTCGGGAACAAACTCGTGGACTTTCGGCGGGGAGGTCCGGGTCGACCAGCTCGTTCCATGATAAAAGGGACCTCACGCCTGGCAGAAGTGCTAGAGAAAGGAACCTCCTGCCTTCCAATTCTTGCTCCAGGTGACTCAAGCCTAGAAAATGCCGTAAAGCAACAGTTGTCTATCTATAGGAAAGCTCCCCCCAAATTGCCAATGCCTGGAACATCCGAGGGTTTACAAATAAGGAAAGAGGCAACAAACGCTAGGGAGAAGGAAGTTCACAACCTCCCCTCAGATACTTTAAATCCTAGGGATCCAAATTTGGAAGAAAATTCTCCGGCCAGAGAACAGGAAGAAACTAGTCCAAATGTAGAATGGGAACAAAGTTACAATGCGGCTGTAGAAACAACGAATAGATTGCTGTGGCAGAAGAATGAAGAAATCAGACTGATCCGAGAACAATGGGGAAAGGAAACAGACTCTCTCTATCAAAAAAGAACCGAGTTAATCATCAAGAACGAGCAACTACAAGCACAAGTTCAGGCTCACACTTTTGCTTGCAATGACCGAGAATCAAAGAACAACGATGGTATCGTACAAATCCTCTGTAATCAGAGAAATCTCATCTCAAGCTACTTACGACGTATCCACGAAGCGGAGGAAGGAGCAAGATTCGCTAGCAGAGATCCAGAGGATACCCGAGACAAGGTCATTAGCGAAATCAAAACGTTTGTCGATAATATCCAATCGGAATTGGAATCGATTATGCACAGCCACGAAAGTCACACTGTGTTGAAAATTCTAAGGATCGAAAAGCAGTCAGACCTGGCATCACTGCTGCATAGTGTATTTGGCAACGATATAGATGTTTTGAGACGGCTCCGTATATGCATTATGAAGTTTGGTATCGTCTTAGTTGTTAGGCTGCTCACTCTAGCCGCAATAAGAGACTGGGTGTTCATGACCGACTATGATATGAGTGAGTTCTATGTGGAGGAGGACTCCTTGTTGAATGCCTATCGACAAGAGGTTATGTTTCAAGGTAAGCAGGCCTTCCCATATTTAGAAGGCTTGTACAAAGTCACTCACTAGTTAGGTGGCTGGAAAACCTTGAGAGAACTGGAAAAAGCAGCTTTCCTACGAGTCGCGAACCAGACATCACACAGCGAGGTTAAAGTCCCAAGGGTGGCTTCTGTGTTGGCTGCGCGCCTATCAAATTCTCTAGCCCCCTTTTTTACTCGTGATTTGAATGGTTATGAGACTATTGAATTCAATTCTTGGGGAGAGAACACTGCTGTCTGGAACGATCGACGTAATTGTTTTAAGAGCGTTTTTGAACTAGCCCTCAAGTTCAAAACTTTTACGGCTACGACAGATATTAGGTATGGATTTTTCATTAATGATCCAGGATCAATATCAGTCAGCGTTCACCATGAAACAGAAAGTGAACGTTTTGGACAGGGAACAAGCAGCGTAGGTAGTAGCCATAGAACAATCGCCTCATTATGTGTCTTGGGACCTGTCATGAATGAAGCGCAAACTCAGACAGTGGACTCTGCCATTATTCAAAAAACCAATTTCGAAAAGTTGCGTCCTGCTGAGAATGTAGCAATCTACAGGGAATCAATTGTGATTCCAATTGGTATGTTCGCTTCTATCCGCAGAAGTAGAGATAATGTTACCTCAGAATGTCTAACGAACTTAGATCCTCCTCGCCACACTCATCTGAATGGAATGCAGTCATCTCTACCCAGTACCCCAACCAGTACAGGGGAAGAAGAGCTTTCAGATCCAGAATACTCTCCGAGCCCGAGTGGACGTGTCAGAGACCCAACACCTTCTCCACTCGAATCTGATACGGCAGTGGCCCAGCAAACTGAACAGACATCTGATGGCCATTATCGAAAAGGTATACCCACCGGCAGGGCTGATGTTGGACCAAATTATACTCGAAACGACACGTTGACACCAAGTTCTACGAAAGTGTCCAAAAATACCTCTTCAAATCCAAAGATTAGACAAGACAAGGAACACAGACTTTCTTGCTCCCGCTGCCATAAAATATTCACAACAGTTTCTTCGCGCAATCGACACGAAAATACAGGTGAGTTAATAAACGGTATCTACAATTTGCCGAATTTAGTAATTTGACCACTGGCCCACAGTAACATGTACCGTTGATCAACATAACTCCATGGCACACCTAGGTCATCACTTTGAGTCAGACATTATATTAGATCAATCACGCGACAATCCAGATACACATTTGGCAGGGCCAGAAGAAATCCAGAGTGGACGAGGGCACACAGACCAAATTCAGCAGACCGAAGAATCAGGAGCCGAGCGGCAACAGACAAGCTTTACCGAGCGCAATTCAAGTCCAACAGAACTCTCAACAATTGGTGGTTCGATCTCTAATCGGCAACTCATAACAGAACAAGAACAGCACTCTGAGATAACGGATAGGGAAGCTAGTGCAAATCCGGATTTGTCTTTGGAAGGAGTTGCGTCAGCTCATAGTCTGCAAAGTCATTCTTCTACTGGCGGCACTGGTGTCTTGGATGGAATATCATCTCCAATGAACGAAACCAACCCAATAAGCCCTGCGAACAAACGCCGGCGCCTGTCTACAACTCAGAACCCATCTAGTTATAGCACAGTGGAGAGAACAGGTTTGTCAGGTGCGGTTTTGTCAGGTGCGAGAAGTTTGATGGGAAGACCTTAGTACCACGAACAGAAGTGGCTATGATGGTTGATCAGCCTGTTGAGTATTTAACAAAGCGGGGGAAGGGGGGGTGTATTCAAGTGGCTATTTCATGGCTTACAGATAAGGATAGGGTGCGCAGGTTGAAGTAGCACAAGCTAATATCATTCGTTCCATTGTGCTAAATCATCTAGTTTTTAAACATAGCTTTAAATCATAAGGACGCGAATGACTTAGCCACTTGATCTCCAGCAATCCGTCCAAAAACCACGCATTCCAAAAGAGATGAACCACCAAGCCGGTTCTCGCCATGAATCCCACCAGTGACCTCTCCTGCTGCCCAAAGGCCTTTGATTGGTCTTCCCTCAGCATCTAGAACCTCACTATTCTCATTAATCAGAACTCCGCCCATTGTGAAATGAACGGCTGGAGTGACTCTTCCAACATAAATAATAGTGTCAGGAGTGACCTCTTTCATACTCCAACTCCCAAATGTTTTTCGGCCATGAATGTCTTTACCCTGGCCTGTCGCTAGCGCAGAGTAATTCTCCAAAGTTTTCAGTGCTGTGTCAGGAAATCGCTCAATCAACTCCGAAACAGTCGTCATTCTCAGTAAGCCCTTCCATAGATAGAAATCAACGTGTGGTGATGCTTTCTTATGTACACCTTCATCAAGCACAATTTGAACATGCCATTGCTTTGGGACTTCATCTTCGGCTGGCAGCTGGGATATAGCGCTCGTGACAGCTTTCCTGGTGTCCATTTCGTTGACAAACCGCTTCCCGTCGAACAACAGAATGCCACCTTCACCGCGGAGTAGTTCGGCTGCCAGAAATTTGACCGGCTTCAAAACATCATCAGGATCCACAAAACTAGTAGGATGAACTTGCACTAGATCCATATCTAAAAGTTGAGCTCCAACTTCAGTAAGAAGAGCTTGGGACCCGGGCCTTGGGTCATTGGTGGATGGAAAGTTAGCTAGGTCTGGTCGATATTTGGCGAGCATGCCTTTTGCGTCACCACCAAAACCACCGCTAGCAAAGATTACGGGTCCTTTGATAGTTTTGCATTCGTCTTTTGAACTATATTCCACTCCTACTACTGAGCTGCCCTCCTTGATCACTCTTGTCACAACACATTCGGTCTCCAGGTGAAAGAGAGAGCTTTCGTTCAAAGATTTCAATAATGTCGTCACAATAGAGGCGCCAGGAGGAATCTTTCCAGCACCGCGATGTGTACGTGGTAAACTATGGCCACCAAGCTGAGCGACACGAGTGAGATCAATCCCCTTTTCGTCCACAAGCCACTCGATCGCTTCAGCGGATGATTCTGTAAGCGTCGAAATGAGGTTTTGGCGTTGCTTCGTCTCTGTGGCTATCACATCTCCTACAGATTTTATTGTGTCATCGTAAAAGAGGTTATCTGGGACAGGCTGGTACTTTGTTGGTGCACCATTGATTCCAGAAGAGGCTTTGATAGAATTACCGCCAGGTTTTGCTGCCCGTTCAAGAAGGTAGACTGAAATGTTATGGGCTATAAGTTGAGATGCTGCAGAGAGCCCGGCAATCCCCGAGCCCACCACAATGGCTTGTTTTATTAAATGTGTAGACATAGGACTTTGAAGGGTGTCAAAGATGCTCCCTTCGGAATATGAAGAGATGAATTGTGGGAGGAGGATTTGGGTGGTGTTCATGATTATGTTCTTTATGTCGAGCTTGCAGGGAAATGAAATCTTATATAATTAATCCCTTAGCTTATTTTGGGCTAACAAGTTACTGCATCTTGGTTCTTAATGATCTCTCCACTTCCAGGTAAAAAACAGCTGATCAATCAGGTGATTTTCGGCATAGACTGTGAGGTCGGAATCTCGACCCCAGCTTCGAGGTAGCCTCACTCATTTTTACTGTCGATGGTATTAAGGCAACCAAGCTTTACAAATGTCGAGAATAATAATTTAATGGGAAGAAGTGTTGGTGACCTGCTGCTTGCTAATCAGTCCTCACAAGACGTTGAGATTAAGTTGTGGGCTACAAGTTCTTACAAGGTTCTGAAGGCTTAGCAATTCTCGGCATGACGCTTCGCTTACTTACTTTCTTTCCATTGAAATTCCTCGCCTCAATATTAATGAGCTATGCCTGAGCATCTTGCTTACTAGAAAAGCAGACCAACCAAATCAAGAACATAAAATTTCAATCCTTATAACCCAGCATGTTTTTTGCTCAAACTACTATATGATGCGTCTTATTATCAGCAACTGGGCGAGTTGCAAAACAGAGGGGAAGTCCAACAAATATCAGTCACAACATCAACCTCATTTGGTACCATTACGGAAATACTATACGCCTTGCTATCGATAGTAAATTAAACATTTGCTTGAGTAACATGCAATGCGACGCTGAAGTAGCCTAGACTTAATAAAATATCAACGAAAGTGTGTTTGTCGAGATAATTGCCTCACCCTAGGCTGATTAGCGGTCGGTAATGCTTCAAACCGATACGTATCACTCACTAGTGAATTTTAAGTATTGGCTCGAATGGGGAAGCAAGAACAAAACCATTGATTCTAGACCAATCATAGAATCCTTGCCTCATTCGTTAGAGTTACTCTCGTAATATGTTTCAATTATTGGTAAATTATGCATGTAGACTACGAATTTAAGCATGACTAAGACTCCACCACTCCACTCAGTTACAGGAAGCAGGCAAACTTCGGAATATTGAAGTTATTGAATGCGTGTCTATCCTTGATTGTGTTGATTCTAGGTGCAGTGATAAATTCCAGGCCCGAGAACGAAGTCGCTTTTCCATTAAGATCCGCTATATGTTTCCAGCATTGAACTTATCCCTCGGCTCTGACAAATGTCTACTGAGGTAGTGGACAGAGAGGAGTTGAGTATGACTATAGATATACATGCGAAGGGTCGAGAACCAAGGGGATAGCCGAGGAGAATGTGGTTTGTTTGCGTTAGAGTATATACGAAGAGTGTGGGTGTTAAGGACCCTATGTCAGAGAGAGGGGGGAGCTAGGGAGGTTCCTCAGAATGTAAGAAAGGCTTCTGTATACGATGTAGTCTAAGGAAGAGAAGAGATGTTGTATTCTGTAATTGTATTGTGGAGCTAAGGCGCCTTAGGCCAATAGTAGGACTATAAAATGTTGACCTGCCTTGGTAGACTAAGAAATTCATGTCATGGAGTACCATAGTTATCATTATGCTGGTTCATCTGTAACGTTCTATG
>Ga0247812_10001647_pt1 | contig 12592 bp, 17 predicted proteins | sample UWRJL149409B1_FD_178011 | JGI IMG/M metagenome (GOLD analysis project Ga0247812, IMG submission 178011) | Plant litter microbial communities from Arlington Agricultural Research Station in Wisconsin, United States - UWRJ-L149-409B-1 | ecosystem: Environmental > Terrestrial > Plant litter >...
ATCGCTTTAGGATTGTTGCGGCGGCTTTGACGCTTAATTGTTGCGAGACAATACTTTCGACCAGTGCGGGGTAGTAGTTTTTATGGGGAACGATTGTCGGGATGCCAGCCTGGGCAATGATAGGGACTAACAGAGGATCAACTCGAGCGAGGTATTTACTGGCAACGGCAAGTGTCAGGGGTGTAGCGGTGGGGGTCATAAATAAACTAACGCTTAAACTTAATCTTTAAACCATTTAGTGTAGGCGCTGCGGGCCTTCACAATCTTTGGTTCGATCACAATCGAGCAGTAGCCGTTGCCGGGGTTTTTATTGAAGTAATCTTGGTGCTCGTCTTCGGCTGGGTAGAATATTTCAAGGGGAGTGATTTCGGTGACGATTGGGTCGCTCCAGTGTGTTTTTGCTCGTTCGACAGCTGCCTCGAAGGCTTCGCGCTGCACATTATCTTTATAGAACATAGCCGAGCGATACTGTGTCCCAACATCGGCGCCTTGTCGGTTAAGCGTCGTAGGGTCATGAATCAAGAAAAACAGGTCAAGGATGACGTCACTCGGGATAATCGATTCGTCGAAAGTAATTTCGACTGCTTCGTCGTGTCCGGTCTCGCCCGAGGCAACTTGGTAATAGGTAGGATCAAGCGTCTGGCCGCCAGTATAGCCACTAATAACACTTTCAACACCCTTTAAGCGACGATAAATCGCATCAAGGCACCAAAAGCATCCACCGGCAATCACATATGTAGTCATACCTCTATTATACGCCTGGAATTGTAAAGTATAATAGATCGGTGAACGCAAAGAATTTTAACGAAGAAATCTGGGAACAAGGCCGTCAGTTGTATCGTGACATGCCATGGCGCGATAACACCGAGTCGTATTTTGTGTTAGTCAGCGAGCTGATGTTGCAACAGACCCAGGTTGATCGGGTGATCCCGAAGTTTGAACTTTTTATGCACACCTTTCCGACGATCGCGTCCTTGGCTATAGCGCCACTGGCAGATGTGCTGACAGTCTGGAGTGGTCTAGGCTATAACCGCCGCGCCAAATTCCTCCATGAAGCCGCCAAGAAAGTTGTCGCTGAATTCAACGGTGTGATTCCTGGGACATATGACGAACTTGTCAGCCTACCCGGTATCGGTCCCAATACGGCCGGTGCGATCCTGGCCTACAGCTTTAATACGCCGGTTGTCTTTATTGAAACGAATGTCCGGACGGTTTATTTCCACCACTTTTTTGAAGATCAGGCGCTGGTGACTGACAAGGAGCTAAAAGAACTCGTTGCGCAGACCGTTGATCAAGAGCATCCCCGTGAATGGTACTGGGCGATGATGGACTATGGTTCGTATCTAAAGAAACGGGGCGTTGGCCGTATCAATAAAAGTAGTCACTATAAAAAGCAGGCGCCGCTCAAGGGGAGCCTACGCGAAGTCCGTGGCCTTATTCTCAAAGCTCTGGCGGTTGCTGACCTTTCGCAGGACGAATTACGACAAGCTATGCCGGCCGATGAGCGCTATGATACGGCACTGACAGCACTGCTGAGTGAGGGAATGGTGACACTCACCGGCAGTCGGTTACATTTAACACGATAAACGGTATAATAAGTTGACATGAATATTCGCGCTCGCCTAGTCGTCTTCGGTTTGATCGCAGCACTGCTGCTGTCTACTCTAGGTCTCAAAAGTGCTTCGGCAGCCGACTTAACAGATGAGCAATTGGCACGCATCAGCGCGAACTGCCTGACAATTAAAGGCTCACTAAACCAACTACATGCCAGCGATGCACTGCTGCGGGTAAATCGTGGCCAGATTTACGAATCAATGGGTACAAAACTTATGAATAATTTTAATGGTCGCCTGGGCAGTAATGGCCTTGATAACAAAGGCCTGACCGCCGTAACCGAAAGTTATCAAACAGCCTTAACGACCTTTAGGGCTGATTACCAGACCTACGAGCGTCAACTATCGGTGGCAATCAGACTTGACTGCGTCAAAGATCCAAATGGTTTTCACGATGCAATTGCGGACGCCCGAGTCAAACGAGCCAAAGTGCACACTGATGTCCTGCGTCTACACCAATACGTCGATGACTATCGATTGGCCATTAATGATTTTATGCTTAATTTTGATAGGGTAACGGGGAAGAACTAATGGACGAACACGAATACACCCCAGAAGTAGTAACGAATGCAGAACCAGCGCTGCGTTTCCGTGACGAACACCGCTTCTTGTTATTGATTATCGGCACAATTATTATCGCAATTATTATGGTGATTATTAGTCTAGTTATGTATAACGTGAGTGGGTCGGCGCAGCTTGACCTGAGTCGCCCGGGCTACAAGTCAGTCAGCGATAAAGTTGATCGCACTAACACGATTACCGACTACAGCGCATTTGGTCCAGTCAACAAAGATACCGTCAAAGAATTTACTACCCTTTACGACGAGCAAGCAAAAAAGGCCAAAGCGGTCGACGCCTTTAACGGTGATCCACTGAACCCTGAAATCCTCGAATTTGGCGATCCACTTTCATCTACTGATTAGATCCAAACTCCATTTCAAATAGTTCGCAGAGCAACGCGTGATCAGAGACAACTTGCGGGAACTCGTTAAAGCGCTGCTGCATTCTAGTGCGTAGCGTGTCATGTGCCCGCCCAAGTTCTATCGGCGTCTGAACGTTGTAGTCTTCGTTCATAACTCTTCTGCCTGATCCAAGTATGTCGACGACAATCGGCAGATTCTTGTCGACAGCACGAGTAAAGCGCGACTCAGGGTCCTGTTGTTGCTCGTAGTCGTAGAGTAGTTTTCTGGTACGTGGCGGAAGCGCTGCTAAGAGGTGCTCAAGCGCTGCTTGTTCGGTCAATTCTTTTTGCAAGAGATCTTCGTCACTTAGCTGAAAGGTGGCAACATCGCCAGTGCGGACTTCAATCAAATCATGCACCGATGCATAGGCGCTGACCAAGTTGGCGTCAAGCGATGCCGGGTACAGCATATATGCCAACTCGGAGGCGACTAGTCCTAGCATAAAACTGTGCTCAACGTCAGACTCTCGTTCGCCGTCTTCGTAGCGTGGAGTTCGATCGACACGAGCAAATCGCATCGCCAGACCACCAAGTTCGAGGTAGACCGAAGCACTGGTTGAATAGGCGGTTTTTTCATATGTCTGTTCTTGTACTTTTTGGTCAATTTTTTGAATTAGCTTTTCACTCATGACGGATGAGCCTTTCTATGATGACGATTTCTAACAGATTACATTCATAGTGTAGGTGCTTGTAATTAACAAAGATAGAAAGTATAATTTGAGTCAAATATGATTGACCTAACCACTGTAAATCATCACATTCAAAAACACATTATTGACGTGTTGATGTATACAGAGGTCGCTCGATTTAAAGAACTGCGTCCACCAAAAACCGACACTAACTTATTCAGCTATCACCTGAAAGCTCTGATCAAGACTGGGATGGTTAACAAATCTGATGCTGGCTATACGTTATCGGCTAGGGGGCTTTCGTATGTTGACCGAGTCAGTACCGAGAAGCGCGTCATTCGGATGCAACCAAAAATTATTTCAATGCTGCTGATTCAAAATAGTGAAGGCGATGTCCTCTTGCAACGACGGAATAAACAACCGTATATCAATGCCTGGACATTGCCGTATGGCAAGATTCATATTGATGATGCCAGTCTCAAGCAAGCCGCTCAGCGTGAAGTAAAAGAGAAATTAGGCATCGACGATCAAGACCTGCGCCACATTGGTAGTTGCTATATTCGTGTGCGAGTTGGTGACGATATTCTTTCGACGACAACTGCTAATATTTTTGCGTTTAATCGTGACGATATCCAAACATCAGATGATATTATCTGGGCTCGACCACATAAATTGGACCAATATAAATTAGCGCCGGCCGTTGAGGAAATTGTGGCCCGTGGTTTTTTTAATGATCCGTTCTTTTTTGAAGAGTTTGAAGACGAGTGGGTGTTATAGCGTAGGCGCCTAGGCGTTGTGTTCGCGCACCCAGCCGTCAATTGTACCGGCACCCATACACAGGACGAGTTTGCCTTCGCTGCGTGCTTTTTGAATCATATCCCATAGCTCGTCGCTAAATTCGGTGATATGAACACTGTCTTTGTTGGTCAGGTTAGCAATTAAATCTTCGGGGGTGAGAATACGCTCATCAGGATCTTCGCGCGATAGATAGGTAGGGAGCCAATACGTTTGGTCAGCTAATTCAAACTGATCGATATAATCTTTTTGGATGCGCGTTTGTCGGCGATTTTGGTGCGGTTGATAGACTAATACGACGTGATCAGATAGCTCGCGGGCGAGCTGTAGGGTAGCAGCAATCTCTTTTGGATGATGACCGTAATCGGAGTACAGATTGTCGCCGATTCTTTCAAAGCGTCGGTCGGTACCGGGAAAGGTGCCAAGGGCATTAATAATGTCGTCGTCTTTAGCGAGGCTAAGATATTCGGCTGCTTTTGCAACCAACGTTGCGTTGCGACGGTTGTGTTCACCAGCAAGGGGCAAGCTAAAGGTTTGGTCTAGGATCCAAGCGTTGTCGCCAGCCTCTGAAATATATTCGGCATCGCCGCGCCACAAGATTGAGTGCTTTGACTGGCCAACGAACTGACGGAACGCTTCCGTGTACTCATTCTCGGTCGGGTAGGTATCGGGGTGGTCGTAATCGATTGAGGTGATCAGTGACAGATACGGCGTGAAGTTCAAAAAGTTGCGGTCGTACTCGTCACATTCGTAGACGAAGTATTCGCTTTTTGGATCATATTTACCGCTTGGGCCAAACGAGAGTGTCGATCCAACCGAGTAACTGACAGGAATGCCCAGCTCCAGCATTGACCAGACCATCATGCCGGTCGTCGTCGTCTTGCCGTGGGTACCGGCAATGGCAATAAGTTTCAAATCTTTTTCTTGGATGATGTAGGCCAGAAATTCATCGCGTTTACTGACACGCATGCCTAGTTCACGAGCCAGTAATAATTCGGCGTGGTCGTCGGGGAGGGCAGAGGTGTAGACGAACCAGTCAATTGGTGTTTCGTCGTGACTAGCACGTAGGAATGCGCCGTCTTGACCGATGTTCACAGCGACGCCTTGGCCGCGCAGTTCTTTGGTGACGAGGCTATCGTTGATGTCTGATCCCATGATCGTGTGGCCAGCGTCTCTGGCGATCTCAACGAGTGGTCCAATGCCAACGCCGCCGAGTCCAGAGAAATAGATGTTCATAGGCTCAGTATATCATCTGGTATCGCTTGTCGCACGGGCATCGGTATGGTGTAATAGATGAAGTAAAAGTAGTGGGCCAAATAAACACATGTTACAAAAAATATTACATCGAATACTCGTGAGGCGTCACTTTTGGCGCCATGCTTCGTTTAGCGAAATTGCTGAGCTGTATGCGTCACGTGTGCTACGAATGCTGGCGATGCATATTGCGGCGTCATTTATGTCGATCTACCTCTATCAACAGGGCTATCCTGTTTGGATGATCGCAGCCTTTTGGGGTGTATTTTATTTGTTTAAGGCTTTTATCTCAGTACCTATGGCAACGATCGCGGCTTGGTTTGGGCCCAAACATGGCATCTTGGTCTCGAACCTATTGTTCATCCCGTCGATGATTGCCTTTGCCCTCGCACCAGATTACGGTTCGTGGCTGCTTATTTTCGTTATCTTGTTTCAGGGCACGTCCGGCGCGCTGTATTCGATTAGTTACGGCATCGACTTTTCAAAAGTGAAGAGTGTTGAACATGCTGGTAAAGAGATCGCCTTTATGAACATGGTCGAAAAGGTGACGACGGGGCTCAGCCCGCTGATTGGTGGAGTAATTGCTTATTTGGTGGGTCCACAGATCGTGCTAATTATTGCAGCCTTCTTGTTTACATTAGCGGCGCTTCCGCTACTCCGTACGGCCGAACAAGTGACGCCACATCAAAAACTCGATTTCAAAGGCTTTCCGTGGCACTTGGTTCGTCCAAATATTATTGCCCAGATGGCCTATGGTGTTGACGTTTTTACTTCAGGAACAGTATGGTCGCTATTTACGGCTATCTTTATTATCGGAATTGCCGCCGATAACCAAGTCTATGCCGCCAATGGCGCACTGTTATCTGTTGTCATTTTTGCCGCTCTTGGATCATCGTATGCGTACGGCAAGTTAATTGATCGCAATAGGGGACGAGAACTGCTGAAATACGCAGCAATTGCTAATGCGATGACGCACTTCCTGCGACCGGTAACCGGTTCACCTTTGGCAGTTGCTGGATTGAACGTTGCCAACGAAGCGGCGACGACCGGGTATTCAATGTCATACACGCGCGGTATTTTTGATAACGCAGACCTATCTGGTCGCCGCACAACGTATCTTGGTATCGTGGAGACATTCTCTAACCTCGGTGCCGCTATTGCCGCAGGTATGTTGGTTGTCCTGACTATGCTCTTGGGTGATCAGAAGGCGCTGGAAACCTTTTTCTACATTGCTGCCTTTATCGTTCTACTGATCGCAACTGCCAAATTCCCTCTCTACCGAAAGTAGTCGGCGTAAGGTACAATAAGGGCAAGTAGTAAGGTGGGAACCTCTCAAGGTGGCGGATAAAAAACAAGTACGAAAAAGCATTAAAGACCTGCAACGGATTAAGACGTGGCAGCTTTTAGTATTGCTGATTTTGGTTGGTTTTATTTCAGCCACATTTCTGCGCCTGAATAACATCGGTATGATCGAACGCCGCGCGGCCGTTGTCGCTGCCGACAAGGTGGGTGACGAAGAGAATACCATCCAAAGATTGTACGATCTACAACAGTATGTCAGTAGTCATATGAACACTGACCTCGGCAAAGGTGTCTACCTCGAATCTAGCTATCAGCGCGACTCCCAGGCGGCCCTGACTGCAGCCTCCGGTGATCAAAATCCTAATGGTAATATTTACAAAAAAGCACAAGAAGTTTGCGCGCCGCGATTTAGTGGGTATTCGGCCGCATATTTGCAATGTACCACTGGTGAACTAGCCAAATATCCAGCGGCCGGTGACCTTGTAAACGCTGTAAAACTGCCTTCGGCTACGACGTACCTACACTCGTTCGCGTCACCCTTCTGGTCGCCTGATTTCGCGGGGTGGTCACTAGTGTTGTGTGCGGTATTAATCCTATTAATTATTATTCGTTTACTGAGCCTCGGCATTCTTAAATTTATGCTTCATCGCCACTACCGTAGCGTTTAGTGTTGACAGCGACCCTTGTCAGGTTGTACTCTTTTCCTAGTAGCACTAATAGGAGGTATAGGAATATATCATGGCTTACAGTCACACAAACTCAAAAGGCGTCACTTACTACTTGCACAACACAGAAGTAACACTCCGTGGTGGCAAACCACAGACAATCTACTTCTTCGCAAAGGTTGAGAAGAACGCTAAGGGTCAACCAGTCGATCTTCCAGAAGACCGTATCGTTAAAGAAAACCCACGCAACGGCTTCCTTACTGTTTCAAAGAAGAAATAGTTTAGACTTCGAATCGTAAAAGTATTGCACCATAAGCTGTTTGGCCATATACTAAAGCCAAACAAACAGGTGCCAAAACTGCCCCCTCCCCGGGGGCTTTTTTTGTGGGTATTTGTTCTTGCGTGCTGTCTGTAAATTTTTTAACTGGCAATTAGTCATATGTCTGCTATAGTTTCTTAATCATGTTCGAGCGATATCGCAAACCGTCAGTAGACCCCCTCCCCAGCACCCAGCATGCTGAACGTTTCCTTGCTGCTCAAGCCGAGCGCCTTGCCAGCCGATTTACCGTCGATCATCAGCCAATTATCTCAACACTACCAGAACTTTTTATGCCACACGAAACGACGCCGGTTGAAATCGCTGCGATCGAGCCGCAGCCTGAAGAACTGCGCAAAGACCTTATCGATGTTATTACACGCGTGCACAGGGCCTTTATGCGTGGCTACAAGGACGACACGCAGCGCTATGACCCCTTTGATGACCAAAGCTTGGTGGGTGATGAACAATTCACACGATTGGCGCCAGACGAGCAGCAGACAGTGATGGAATTTTTGCAGCACCTCAAGGTTGAATCCCGTGGCAAGCATATTGCGCCAGAGCAGATTGGGACGCTTGCTGTCTTTACAGTTATGGAAGGTTCAAATAATGTACTAATCGATACGCAGTACGACACTCGTAATTTCCAAAGCCGCTGATCACTGAGTATTTTCTTATATCACTTGATTGACTTTCCATCACGTTTATGCTATTATAATTCTATGACTGTTGAACGCAAACCTATCGCCGGCACGCCATCATTTGAAGATCCTCGTTTTGCCCAGATCAATAACGATGCCTTCGGTGACGATCCTAATGTTCAAAAACACTTTCGCCAAGAGCGTCAATCGGCACAGCTGGATGCTGAAACTCCTATTGCTTTTGGTAGTTCCGAGGCTGTTCAATCTATCGTTGCGCTTCTTGCTGCGCGAAAGGCTGCCGAACAGGCCGCTATAGCACCGGTTGATCCGTACAAACGTGATCGCGCAAAACTACGTGCCCCGCTAGAATAAGGGATAATTATGTCGAATTACGAACTTCACCCCCCAATTGATCCAGAAGAAGTACCGGTTACTGACTATCACTTTACCGATGACGAAGAGATGAGGATTGAGCGTCGAATGGACGTACGCCAATTTAGCCGTCATGACGCCGAACAAGACGTATTGTTGGAACGACCGACCAGATTGTTTGGCGAAGTAGCTGTGCCGAAAGCCGTACAGTTGGCTGAACTGCGCGAAACACCACATTATTCGCGTCGTGGTGGCCGCGGCCTACCAGAGATTTCTGACAGCGAAGGTGATCCGAACTGGAATACTCCGACCGGCGAACCATGGACTGAAGAACAGCAAGCAAATTACGATGCCTTCCGAAATGCCGAAGACGTCCGCGAGAATGCTATTAAGTACCTAATGGAGCAGCGGAACCTCCCTGAGATCCAAGCGATTGCTATTTTACGTGCACGCGACGAAAAGCGTGAGAAGCGCCGCAAAGAACTCGGCCTGAAGTAGGTAGCGGCCTCACTAAAATAACCCCAGTGCAGGGGTTATTTTTATTGACGAGATAATATTGGTGGGGCTGGATAGAGTTGAACTATCTACCAAGTGGTTATGAGCCGCCTGCTCTGACCGATGAGCTACAGCCCCGTAGAGGATATTATAGCTTAGTTGTCCAGCCTGAGCTATAATACTAAAAAGGTTATGCAAAAAATAAACATGCAAAAACTAATCTACCGCGTGCGTCACAAATTTGCGACGCGTGAAAACCTTGTCATCGCAGCGGCGCTGGTGATTACAGCTGGGTTTATCTGGGGATCCCTCGGGATGATGCAGCGCAACTATAGTTTGCAAAAAGACGTCGATTTCAAAAAGCGTCAACTAGAACTGACCCAACTACAACGCGATAATTTGTCATTGCAAAAGAACTTTTATCAAACAGCCGAATATCAAGAGTTGGCCATTAGAGATTCACTCAACTTAGTGCGGCCAGGTGAAAAATCGCTTGTCCTGCCAGTAAACAGCCAGGCGGCAATTGAGGCTGATGGTGTAAAGGCGAGTACGCAGTCGCCTGCGCTGAAGACCAGCAACCTTGAACAATGGGTAAATTTCTTGTTTGGCGGGTATAGTAAGAGTATATCGAGTAAGTAATGATGAACGACAAACCAGAAAAAATTGAAATCGTCCGCGAAGTCACCGAATCAACCGATGACCACCAGTATCGTGATACTCAGCCAATCAAGTTAGAGGTGATTCGCGATCGTTCGATTTCGGCGATTATAAGTGTTATCTTGGCATTGCCATTGCCAATTCTTGTGATTATTTTGTGGGTCACGGTTGACGCCATAAAGGGGAGTGGTCAGTCGTTTAGCAATCTAACGATGAACGCCGTCGTGCTGTACTTATTCCAGTTCTTTATCGTACCGGTGACGTCACTCATCTCTATTGTGTTGGCAATTATCGTTGCGACGAATGCCAAAGGCCGTGCGGCCAAAATTAGCTATGTTTCACTTGGAATCAGCCTGATCGGCATTATTCTGCTCGCAACATTCTTGCAACAATCTAAATAATTGCGGCTGCCTAGAGGGCGTTGCCAGCGATTTTATACAGGACGGTAATATACGTCTGTAGTTCTTCGCGGCTGATGTGATCGGTCGAATACAGGGTGTCTCGCAGTTCATCCCGTAGTCCGGCTTCGATTTCGTCCACCATATCTTTGTATGAAGGATTGAGTGTCACGAGTTTGGTGCGATTATCGGTCTCAAGAGAGCGTTTGTTGATGATCCCCTTAGATTCAAGCAGGTTGATCGTATTCGTTGTGTAGGGGAGGGTGGTGCCGATGGTGCGGGCCAGTTCGCTCAAGGTAATGCCACGTGCGCCGCCATCGTTGATGTAGCCGATGATAAACCACTGCATGGCAGTTAGGTCGTAACGAACCAAATAATCAGACACCGTGCGGTTGATGACGCGGTGGGCAGTCGCCTGGGCAATACCTGATTGATAGGTACTGACGTAGCTCATATTTGGTTCAACGAAGTCGTTTGTCTGGTTCATTTCTTTTATCATACTACACTAAATACTTAATAAAGTAAAGTAATTTTACGAAATGGGTGTGATTTGTATGGTTACAGGTTTTAAATGGGATGATTGTCTACTTGTACTCACCTTGTGCCATGTGTCGTATCCACTGTCATCGTTCTGGTCATTTATTATGATCTGCGTGAGACAGATACTTTAAATAAGTTGAAAGAGTTTATGTTAAAATCACTTCATATGGTAGCGAAAAAGAAAAGTTGGAATATAATACTGTTGATTGGTTGTTTGTGGATTGTTATTTGGGCAATATTATTTGTGCTAACACCCGTTGGTGGGATGCTCAACAAGCTCTACGATAGCACTAGTCCATTGTCGTTCAATGATGGTCTAATTCTTGCGAATACTTTATTCTATATTCCATTTGTCATCGGTTCTGTTGCTATCGTCTTGGGTGCTGTTGTTCGCCGAAAGTACGACAAGGGCCAGAAACTCCTCGCAATTGCACTCGGTTCGATATTCGTCTCTGCTTTTATATGTGCAGCAGCACGAATGTTGTATTTTGTTATAAATTATTAAGAACCCTATAATTCTAATTCTATATTCCTGGTAAAAAAGAAACCCCCGAAGAGGTTTCTTTTAATAATCTTGGTTGCGGGGGTAGGATTTGAACCTACGACCTTGTGGTTATGAGCCACACGAGCTGACCACTGCTCCACCCCGCGACGCAGACTCTATATTACCAGAATTTTGCCCTGTTTTCAAGTGTTAAACGAGTTTGCTGGCTGCAACACGAATTGCTTCCGACCAACTAAGGAAGGCGTGAGGAGTATCTGCCACCTGGGCGGCAGTAAGTCCGTGCTTTACGGCGATACCGATCTCGTGGATCATCTCAGAGGCGTGTGGGGCAACGATCGTGCCACCAAGGACAATGCCTTTCTTGTCAGTGATGATTTTAACGAAGCCATCACGGAAATCTGACGTATTGCTGCGGGCAATAATATTTAGTGGGGCAATCGCTTTTTTGATGGCGAGGTCGCGCTTACGACAGTCGTCTTCTGATAATCCGACGTGGGCAACTTCAGGATTGGTAAAGATAATTCCAGGAGTAGCGGTGTAATCAGGAACGGCCTTGGTTTTTTCGAACATGTTGTGCGCGGCAATACGGCTTTCCAGGATAGCGGTATGTGTGTGGCTATCGCGACCCAATACGTCACCAGCGGCATAAATATGCTTCACACTTGTCTGGAGGTTATCGTTGACGTCGATGCCTTTCGGTGTGTATTTGACTGAGGCATTTTCGAGGCCGAGGTCGAGATTAGGGGCGCGGCCGGTAGCAACGAGGATTTCATCAGCCTTGATATATTTCTCAACACCACCGCGGGTGATAAGGATTTTTTTGCCGAGGCCTTCTTTGACGACAGACAGGACGCGGGAGTGGGCGAGGACCGTGACGCCTTTTTGTTCGGTCAGGACTTTTTCAAGCAACTCCCCTACTTCGGGGTCTTGCTTTGGCAAGATGCGGCTAGCTTGTTCGGCGATGTATACTTTGGTCCCGAAGGTGGCCATCATCTGGGCAATCTCAATACCGTGGCTACCACCACCGATAATAAATAGGCTCTTTGGCGGACGAATTGCTTCGAGGATAGTCCGAGGGGTGAAGAATGAGACATCAGTGAGTCCTTGGACATTTGGGGTCATCCATGACGATCCAGTGGCGATAAGGAAGTGGCTAGCAGACAAGTGTCGGCGATTGACACTAATTTCATTCGGACTTAAGAAATGTGCAGTCGCATTATAAGCACTGATGCCATGGCTTTCGTAGAATTTACGGTTACCGGCAGCACCGGTGCGCTGTACGGCGAGTTCTTTCCAGGCGCGGATTGATGGGTAGTTGTAGCCAAGGGTTGAGGTACGAAGACCAAACTTGTCACCGTGACGGGCTTCGTCGTACAGACGGGCAACGTGCAATAGCGCCTTCGTTGGGACGTCGCTCCAGTTTGGAGAGTCGCCGCCGAATGTGTCTGC
>Ga0247812_10001648_pt1 | contig 12590 bp, 9 predicted proteins | sample UWRJL149409B1_FD_178011 | JGI IMG/M metagenome (GOLD analysis project Ga0247812, IMG submission 178011) | Plant litter microbial communities from Arlington Agricultural Research Station in Wisconsin, United States - UWRJ-L149-409B-1 | ecosystem: Environmental > Terrestrial > Plant litter >...
TCTCGGCGCTTGTCGTAGTACTCACGGCGCTCGGGGGCGGTCCGTTCGCGGCCTACGAGAACTCGTGGCTCGCTGCGGCAGCGCTCGTGCAGCTCTACGTACTCACTCTCGCGGTCACCGCCCTCTTCATCGGGGCGGCCCGCAACCAGCGGCAGCGTCTTGAAGAGCAGAAGGATGCCACGGCGAAACTCTTGCACGACGGATTCGAGCAAGCCCAGAACGGCTTTGCCCTCATGCAGGAAGAGAAGGGCGTGTTCCGCATGCTCGACGTGAACGCCTCCGCGAAGTCGCTGCTTGAGTCGAGCTTCAACGCAGCGGGGGAACTATCCGTCGACTCACGCCTTCGCCGGCTCTTCCAGACCCTCGCCGACTCCAAACTGACGACCATGACCGAGCAATGGGATGACGAGATCTCGATCCCCGCGATCGTCACGGTCAGCCGCGTGATCAATTCGACCTTCGGCGAGATCATGCTCGTAACCGTCGTTGACCTTCGACCGGTGCGTGCCGCGGAGCAGCGGATGCAGTTCCAAATCGACCGCGAGCAGATCGTCGTCGAAGAACTCCGGGCGCTCAACCAGCAGAAAGACGACTTCATCTCGTCGGTCACCCACGAGTTGCGCACCCCCATCACGACCGTTATGGGTTTCGCCGAGGAACTCGACGACACCCCGTTGAACGAGCAGCAGCGCAGCTACCTGACGATCATCCAGCGCAACGCCGACCGATTGCTCAGCGTCATCGAAGACGTCTTGACCTTCAGCCGTCGCGCACCGGAGTCGGAGGTGGAAGAAGAAACCCTCCGCCGCGTCGATGTGTCGACGGTCATCGCCTCCACCCTCGAAGACGTGGCACACATCGTGCGAGACAAGCGGATCGACATCCGGGTCGATCTTCCGGCCGAACCGATCTGGGTGTTCGTCAATCCGAACGACCTCACTCGAGTGGTCATCAACCTCGTCACCAACGCCGTGAAGTTCACTCCAGCCGACGGTTCGATCAGTTTCTCTACGCTCAGCGGTGGCGGCACCGCGACGATCAACATGGTTGACAGCGGCCCAGGCATCGTTCGCGCCGACCTCGAGAAAGTCTTCGATCGCTTTTACCGGGCTCAGCGCACCACCCAGGACGGCATTCCGGGCACCGGGCTCGGCCTCTCGATCGTGCGCGAACTGGTCGAATCGATGAACGGTGAGATCACCCTCGATTCCGACGGGGTCAACGGAACAACGGCCAGACTCACACTCCCCGTCATCACCCGCTGAGGTCACACCCCAACGTTTCGCATCGACCGTTCGTCTTGAGGGTTAAACCGAAAGGCACACCATGCGCATCTCACTAGCTCCGGCTCGCGTCACGCTCACCGCGTCCCTTACGGTCGCCGTACTTGCCCTCGTCGGGTGCGCCGGGTCCATTTCGACCCCCGCCGGCCCGCTGTCATCCGACGGGGGCGCCACCGACCTGCGCGGCGAGTGGCGATTCGACGGAGGGACCCTCGACGGCGACCCGGTCGTTCTCGACGACTTTCCGGTGACGATGGTCTTTGACAATGGATCGGCGCGCGTTCGCACCGGCTGCTTCTCCTACGACCAGCCGATGACGCCCGACCTCGACGTCGTTCTCGCGTCCGCCCGCACCCAGGCGCAGCCCCAGGCATCCTGCATGGCACTTGGCGAATTAGCGGATGCCGCAATCAAGTCACTCGAGAACGTCACCGCAGCGTCGCGCAACGGAGACCTCCTCTCCCTCACCGGCGATGACCTCGCACTCGAGTTCACCCTCGTGCCGGCGGTAGACGCCGACGATGTGGTCGGAGTCTGGCAGCTGCAGGGCGCGTTGTTCGGCGACGCGATGCTCAGCCCGCTCGGCGAGGGGCCGGAGATCGAGTTCGCGAGCGACGGCACCGTCACCGGTTCGACCGGCTGCGCGGAATTCTCCGGCACCTACGAGGTGGTCAGCGGCATGAACGAGGTCGGCGATCTCGAGTACGTCGAGGGCATGTGCGTTGCGGAAGAGACCCAGACGATGATTGATTCCAACATTCGCGAGGTACTCGACAACGGCTTCCTCGTGCACCTCGACGACGGAACACTCTCGCTCGTCTCCTCCACCACCGACACCTCACTCAAGTACTCCCCAAGGGTGTGATCACCATGAAGAACCGAATCCTCTCCCTTCTGGCCGCGAGCGTCGCGATCGTCGCTCTCGCGGGCTGCGCCACGGGTACCGCGACCCCCGGCGGCGAGACCGACGCACTCGAGGGCAACTGGACCCTCGTCAGCGCGTCAGACGCCGAGGGTGCCTTGCCCCTCGACGACGAAACCGTCGTCACGCTCGAGTTCGGCGAGAACGTCGGTGGTACCTCGGCGTGCAACAGCTACTTCGCCACAATCATCGGAGGCCCGGGAACCATCGAGGTCAGCGGCATCGGCCAGACCGAGATGGCCTGCATGGACGGCAACAAAATGGAGGTCGAGTCCCGCTACACCGCGGCGCTCGGCGCATCCAACCGCGCCGTCTACGAGGGCGAAGAGCTGCTGATCACCGGCCCCGACATCGAGCTGCGCTTCGAGCCCTCCGCCAGTGCGAGTCTCCCGCCCGCCGACGACACCCCCACGAAAGACCCCGACACCCCGGTAACCGGCTGCGACGACTCCACCGATTCTCCCGAGCCCGGCTACTCCTGCCCGCAGGACGCCCCCGAGTAGTACCCGTCGCGCCTCCAGCAGCGGCACGTCCAGCAAAGGCAACCATGCGCATCCGCTTCATTTCTTCCCTGCTGGCCACGACGGTCGCCGCGGCGCTCGCCCTCACCGCCTGCACCCCGTTCGATGCGGGCGAGGCGCGCGAAACCGCGCCACTGGTCGAGCAATCGACCACGGTGCTCCCCACCGATGTTCGCGGCGAGTGGTCACTGAGCCGGTGGACAAGCGAAACCGGTTCACTCGCCATCCCCGACAACGGATCACGCCTCATCTTCTATGCCGAAGCCCTGCGCGTTCACGCCGGCTGTTTCATCCACGACGCCCCCATCAGCCCCGAGCTTGAGATGGTGACCGACGCCTACGAACCGCCGCCGCGCGCCCAGTGCCTCGCCCTCTCCGCCGGTCCGCACGAGAGCATCAGCCACATGGCGGATGTCACGACGGTCGCCCGCGCCGATGATCACCTGACTTTCACCGGCACGGACTCTGACGGCGCGGTGTTCTCCCTCGAGTTCGAGCGCGTTCCGGTGAGCGCGAACGGTCGCTTTGACTCGGCTACTCCCCCACAACCTGACGTTCGAGGATCGTGGTCATTCGACAACGGGACGCTGGGTGACTCGGTGTCGGGATACACGGCGCTGCACCTTGCCGATGACGGGGCCCGGTTCGAATTCAACGACGGCTCGGCGCGTGCCAACGGGATGTGCATGCAGCTCGATGTGCCGATGCGCGACGATCTGTTCGCGGTCACGAATGACTACGAGAAGATCTCCGACTCCTCTTGCGCCGCTCTTGGTCCGAGCCCCCAGCGCGACAGCGAGGTGTTGTCTGACGTGACGAGCGCCTCGCGAGCGGGCAATCGCCTCACCCTCACCGGGCCCGACCTGCGGATCGAATTCGTGATCACCGAAGTGAACGGCCTGCCCAACCCGTTCGAGACCCTGAAACGACCAACGGTGGTGTCGGGCAAATGGACGTTCGAGTTCGGCCGGTCGAACGGTGCCGAGGTTGTCATCGCCCCGCGGAACGTCGTTTTCCAGTTCACCCCGAGCCTGGTCGACGTTGACGCGGGGTGCAGCACGTTCGACATCCCGCTGAACCCCGACCTGAACCTCGTCAGCGGACCGGTAGCCCCCGACCGCGAAGACGGCTGCTTTCGACTGGACGCGCTGCCAGACGACACCGTCCAATTGCTGCGAGACGCCACGACGGTTGAGCGTGACGTTCTCGGCCTGACCTTCACCGGCCCCGACTTCGAGCTGCACTTCACGCAGTACCGCGAACGGTAGGCGGCTACTCAGCTGGCTACTCCGCAGGCGGGAACGCCGATGGACCTTCCGCCAGCAGCGTACGGAACTGGTCGGCATCCAGAATCCGGATGCCGAGTTCTTCCGCCTTGCCGAGTTTCGAGCCGGCGCCCGGTCCGGCGGCGACGAAGTCGGTCTTCTTCGAAACGCTCGACGCGGCCTTTCCACCGGCGGCGATGATCGCTTCGAGAGCACCCTCGCGCGTGAAACCCTCGAGGCTTCCGGTGGCGACTACGGTCACGCCGACGAGCGGCCCGTCCGCGGCCGCTGCGGCACCCGGTCCGGGGTGACCCGGCGTTGCGAACTGCACGCCGGCAGCCTCCCAGCGCTCGAGGATCTCCCGGTGCCAGTCGACGGCGAACCAGTCGATGAGCGCGTCGGCGATGATCCCACCGACGCCGTCGACGGCCGCAAGCTCCTCGCGGGTCGCGGCGCGGATCGCGTCGAGGGAGCCGAAGTAGTTGGCCACCGCCCGGGCAGCCACCGGCCCGACGTGACGGATGCTGAGCGCCACGAGAATGCGCCAGAGCGGGCTCGTTTTCGCCTTTTCGAGGTTCGCGATGAGATCGATCGCGGTTTTGGACGGAACATAGGCGGCGTCACCGGCGAATTCAGCGGCGTCCGGGTCGAAGGCCGGGTCGGCATCCTTACCCTTCAGCCGGCGGATGCGACGGAACGGCGTCACTTCCTTCGGCACGGGAACGCTCGAGATCTCGTCCGCGGACTCATCGGCCGCGGCATCCGTCAGCTTAACCTCACCCGTCTCGCTGTCGCGAACAATCACGCGAATCGGGAACAGGTCGGCAACGGTCAGCTCGAACAGGCCGGCCTCTGTCACGAGCGGCGGAATCTCTGGGACGACCGGCTGCGTGAGCGCTGCGGCCGTCACCTCGCCGAGCACTTCGATGTCGAGGGCGCCGCGGCTGCCGACGTGCTCGACGCGACCGCGCACCTGGGCGGGGCAACTGCGCGCGTTGGGGCAGCGCAGGTCGATGTCGCCCTCTTTCATCGAGCGAAGTTCGGTGCCGCACTCCGGGCAGTTGGTGGGCATGACGAACTCGCGCTCGGTGCCGTCGCGCAGTTCGACGACCGGGCCGAGCACCTCGGGGATGACGTCGCCGGCCTTTCGCAGCACAACGGTGTCACCGATGAGCACGCCCTTGACCTTGACGACATCCTGGTTGTGCAGGGTCGCCTGGCGAACGACCGAGCCGGAGACCCGAACGGGTTCCATGACGGCGAACGGCGTCGCACGACCGGTACGACCGACGCTCACCACGATGTCGAGCAGCCGGGTGTTCACCTGTTCCGGCGGGTACTTGTAGGCGATGGCCCAGCGCGGCGCGCGGTTGGTCGCTCCGAGCTCGTCGTGCAGGGCGAGCTCGTCGACCTTGATGACGATGCCGTCGATCTCGTGCTCGATCGAGTGACGGTTCTCGCCGTAGTACTCAATGAACTCGGCAGCCTGCGGGGCGCTCGACTTCACCTGGAAGTACGGGCTGGTCGGCAGTCCCCAGGTCTTCAGTAAGCCGTAGGTGTCGCTCTGGCTCGCGACCGGCGGGTTCGACCACGCGCCGATGCCGTGAACGTACATGGTCAGTGAGGCGAACCGGGCCCGCGCTGCTTCGAGCTCGAGGCCGTCTTTCTTGTCGAGCTGCTGGCGAAGCCCACCGCTTGCCGCGTTGCGCGGGTTGGCGAATGGCGGAAACCGGCGAGCGGCCGACAGGCTGGCCTTCTCTTCGTCGAACTCGGCTCCCGTTGATTTGCGGGCGGCCCAGCGGTCTTTGCTCTCTTGAAGGGCACGGTCACGAAAACTCGCCTGCAGTTCGTTGAGGTGGTTGAACTCGGCGATCGGGATGAAGACTTCGCCACGGATTTCGACGATCGGCGGATGCCCCTCGCCTTCCAGCCGCTGCGGGATGACCGGCACGAGCTTGATGTTGTTGCTCACGTCTTCGCCGACAACGCCGTCACCGCGGGTCGCGGCGCTCACGAGCACGCCGTTCTCGTAGCGGAGGTTGATGGCGAGTCCGTCAATCTTGAGCTCGCAGAGGTAGTGCACGGCTCGGCCGGAGTCCCGCTCGACCTTGGCCGACCACTCGCCGAATTCTTCGATCGAGAAGACGTTGTCGAGGCTCAGCATCCGCTCGGCGTGCGTGATCGGGGCGAAGAGCGTCGAATCGGCCTGGCCACCGACGGTCTGGGTCGGGCTGTCCTGGCTTTGCAGCTCGGGAAACAGTCGCTCGAGCTCTTCGAGCCGATGCATCGTCGCGTCATACTCTTCATCACTCGCGAGCACTTCGTCGCGCTCGTAGTAGGCGGCGCGCAGCTCGAGAATGCGCGCGGTCAGCTCTCGCGCCTCGGTGTTAGCGGATTCACGGTCTTCAGCGCTGTAGGTCTCTGCCACGGATTCAGTTTAGGTCGGGCCACCGACGCTCCGGCCGGTCGCGTGCATTCGCGGAGCGTTAGCACAGAAAGTGAGTCACCCCCAAATGGGGGTAGTTCTGCGCAGATTTACGCTAGCCTCCTCGAATGACCGAATCCCGACGGCAGGCGCCCAACTTTGCGCCCGTCACCGCCCGTGCGACCGCGTCATACGGGCTCGGCTTTCTCGCGTACCTTCCGGTGCCGGTCCTTTCTATGGTCGTAGCGGCGATCGTCATGATCGCGCTCTACCCGAGCCAGCGTCGCAACGGCGGCATCGCGAGCGAGAACGGCCGACGCGCGGCCAACTGGGGCATCACCGTTCTCGCGTCGGTCTTCGTACTGATCGCCGGGCTCGCGGCGGCGCTGCTGACAACGGAACCGACCACCCGGATCGCCCTGCTCCTCACGGCGCTCGGCTACGTGCTGCTATCCACCGTGCACGCGGCCGTGGTCACTATCGGCGTGATCTTCACGATACTCGGACGCATCTTTCCCAACCCGATCGCGATCCCGTTCATTCGCGAACCGCGCGGCTACTCAGCGCGCGGCAACGAAAGTGGGTAGTCAGGCGCTGACGGGAATCGCGCTCACCGTGCGCGCGATCGTGCACTGCCCGAGCACGCGAGTGCCGACGTAGACAACAGCGGTCTGGCCCGGGGCGACGCCGAGCAGCGGCTCGGACGGCGTGATGACCAGTTCCAGCGCGTCGGGGTTCTCTCCGGTACCAACCGGACGCAGCACCGCGACGGCAGTCACCGGGTCGGCGTGGGCGCGGATCTGGACTTCGCAGTCGAAGCGGTCGGCGGCATCCGCAATAATTCCGGATGCCACGGGGTCGAGGCCGGCCCAGCTGAACTTGGTTCCGGCGATCTCGGCGATCGCGAGCGCTTCTTTCGGACCGACAACAACCGTGTTGGTCTTCGGCTGCACCTCGAGAACGAAGCGGGGCTTGCCGTCAGCTGCGGGGTAGCCGATCGAGAGACCCTTGCGCTGACCGACAGTGAAGGCGTGAGCACCCTCGTGAGTGCCGAGCACGGCGCCGGTGCGGTCGAGGATCTGGCCCTGCTCCGCTCCGACCTTGTCGGCCAGCCAACCGCGGGTGTCGCCGTCGGGAATGAAGCAGATGTCGTGGGAGTCGGGCTTGTTCGCGACACTGAAGCCGCGAGCAGCGGCCTCGGCACGAACCTCGGCCTTCGACGGGGTCGTCCCGAGCGGGAACATGCTGTGCGCAAGCTGCTCGCTCGTGAGCACGCCGAGAACGTAGGACTGGTCCTTCGCCCAGGTGGCGGCGCGGTGCAGCTCGCGGTTGCCGGCATCGTCGGTGCGGATGTCGGCGTAGTGTCCGGTCGCGACGGCGTCAAAGCCGAGGGCGAGGGCCTTCTCGAGAAGTGCGGAGAACTTGATGCGCTCGTTGCAGCGCATGCACGGGTTCGGGGTGCGACCAGCCGTGTACTCGTCGATGAAGTCTTCGACGACGTCGGCCTTGAAGCGCTCGGAGAAGTCCCACACGTAGTACGGGATGCCGATGATGTTCGCGGCGCGCTGGGCGTCCATCGAGTCTTCGATCGTGCAGCACCCGCGGGCGCCGGTGCGCAGCGTTCCGGGCATCCGGCTGAGCGCCAGGTGCACGCCAACCACCTCGTGTCCTGCTTCGACGGCGCGCGCTGCGGCAACCGCCGAGTCGACTCCACCGCTCATCGCTGCCACAACTCTCATGTCATCAAGTGTACGCGGGCGAATCTGGGCGAGGTTCGGCCGGTGCCACTCGCCCTCCCCCGTCAGAAGTCCAGACTGTCTACTCGCAAAACTCAGGCTGCAGGCGACCCCCAGCCCTGCATAGCTGTTGAGGGGCTCGTGGAGCCTGAGTTTTGCGAGGAGGCGATGTCGAGGTGCCAGATCTTTTCCTCCCCCGCGCTCACCGTCCACAGCGTCGTGGCTCGCGCGGCTGAGTCGGTTGCCGCCATCGTCGGCTCGATCGCCAGCACCGGTCGCGTCGTGAACTCGCCGCGATCCAGGTAGAGGCCGACAAACGGCAGCTCGGCGGCATCCCAGGTGAGCGTGAGCACGCTGGAGTCGGCGTGCACGACAGACGCGCGAGATACTCCGGATGCGAACAGCTTGAGCGCTCCACCAGCGGGCAGGTCGGCGATCGATCCGGGAATGGTCGCGACCCGACCTCGCTCCGGATACTCCTCGACGACGACCCCGGGGTGCTCGACAACGATCCGGCTGTCCGGTTCGGCGGCGAACAACGGGTGAGCCGACCACAGAAAAGACACGGGCGCCGGTGAAGTCGTCGTCACCCGCCAGTCGAGTCGCAGCCCGGTGGTGGTTGCCGTGATGAGCCGTTCGAAGCGAAGGGGCAACGACCGGAGCTCGATGCTCGTGCTGAGGTGACGTGGCGACGACGAAACGATCCGCCACTCGCGATCCCACACCTCGCCGTGGTCGCCGAGAGCGCTACCGTCGCCGAGCGAGCAGGCTTCGACGGTCGGGATGGCCTCATCCCACCCGCCGGTGCCGGCGTGCACGAATGAGCGCTGCTCGCCCGGCGGCAACGGGAACGAGGGCGACAGCCACTCGCGACCGCCGGAGGCGAGACTGACGATGCGGCCGCCGGCGCGCGAGTCGACGGCGGCGGTGAGGTCACCGCCGCCGTTGATCTCGTGCACTATCCGGGGAGGCCGATGCGACGCTCGCCCGAGCGCAGCTGCTGGATGACCACCGCGACGACGAGCAGTGCGCCCTTCGCCACGTTCTGCCAGAACGAGTTCACGCCGAGCAGTGTCATGCCGTTGGTCAGGATGCCGAGCAGGATGACCGCGAGGATGGTTCCGGCGATCGTGCCCTTTCCGCCCTTGAGCGCGGCTCCACCGAGAGCGGCGGCCGTGATTGCCTCGAGCTCGAGGCCCTCGGAACCGGAGACGGGCTGCCCGGAACCGGTACGGGCGGTGATGAGCACGCCGGCGATCGCCGCAACGGCACCCGTGATCATGTAGACCCCGAGGATGTAGCGGTTGATGCTGATGCCGGCGAGGCGCGATGCGATGTCGTTGCCACCGACGGCGTAGATGTTGCGGCCGACGGTCGTGTATCGAAGTACGACGTGAGCGAGAGCGGCGATCACGATGAGCACCCAGATCAGCGTCGGAATGCCGAGCAGGGTTCCCCTGGCGAGGAACACGAAGAAGCCGTCGGCACCCGTGTAACCCTGGGCGCGGCCGTCGGAGATCAGTTGCGCGAGCCCCTTGTACGCGGCGAGGGTCGCCAAGGTCGCGATCACCGGGTTAACGCGGCCGAACACGATGATGCATCCGTTGACCAGCCCGCAGAGCACGCCGATGCCGATAGCGCCGACGACACCGAGAACAGGCCCGCCGGTCGCGGTGAAGATCATCGCGGACGTCACCGAGGTGAGTCCGGCGATTGAACCGACCGAGATGTCGAGCGCACCGAGGATGATCACGATCGTCTGCACGACCGCGAGCAGACCGGAAATTGCGATGGCCGTGCCGATTACTTTGAGGTTACCGACCGTGAAGAACAGCGGGTTCTGCGTGCCTATGACGACGACGACGAGCGCGATCGCCATGAGCAGTGAGATGTTCTGCACGCCGACGACCGCGAGCAGGCGGCGAGGGAGGCTCTGGCGCGGACCGACATCGAGCGGGCTCGTCGGCTGCGTGAGTGCAGCGGTCTGGGAGGTGGGCACCGGAGTGCTCCTTTCGGATGAGGGGGAAGGTGAGGTTGTGGGGGTAGACGGAGTCATGCGCTTGCGACTGCCGACTCGTCCATGGCGAGAGCCAGAATCGACTCTTCGGTGGCTTCGGCGCGACTGACTTCTCCGCTGATCTGTCCGTGAGCCATCACGTAGATGCGGTCGGAGAGACCGAGCACCTCGGGGAGTTCGCTCGAGACGACAAGAACGGCGACTCCGGTCTGGGCGAGTTCGTCGATGATGCCGTAGATCTCGGCCTTCGCCCCGACGTCGACGCCGCGGGTGGGTTCGTCGAGCACGAGCAGTCGCGGGTTGGTGGCAAGCCAGCGGGCAAGCACCACCTTCTGCTGGTTTCCGCCGGAGAGGTTGCCGACGATCTGCTCTGACGAAGGAGTCCGGATGCGCAGTCTCCCGATGTACTCATCGGCGAGCGCCTTCTCCGCGCTCGACTTAACGAAGATCCAGCGCGACAGCTTGCCGAGCATGGCGAGCGCCATGTTGTCACGAACCGTGCGCTGGAGCAGGAGTGCCTCTGCCTTGCGTTCTTCCGGTGCGAACCCGATGCCGGCGGCGACGCTGTCAGCTGGGCTGCGGAATCTTCTCGGCGTGCCACTGACGAGTAGTTCACCCTCGGTGACCTTGAGGTCGCCGACGATCGTCTTCATCAGTTCGCTTCGACCGGCACCGACCAGCCCAGCAACACCGACGACTTCGCCCGCGCGCACAATCAGGTCGATTCCCGACACGTGCTCGTTGCTGACCCCGCGCAGCTCGAGCACCGGTTCCCCCGGCGTAACCGGGTCGCGGTGGAAGAACTGCGAGAGGTCGCGGCCGACCATCATGCGGACGAGTTCGTCGTGGTTGGTCTCGGCGACGAGCTTTGTACCGACGAATCCGCCGTCGCGGAGGATCGTGATCCGGTCGGCGAGCTGGAAGATCTCGGCCATGCGGTGCGAGACGTAGCCGATCGCCACGCCCTGGTCGCGGAGCTTGCGGATGACGGAGAACAGGATGCCGACCTCTTCGTCACCGAGAGACGACGTGGGCTCGTCGAAGCAGATCACGCGCGGCTCGGCGACGATAGCGCGCATGATCTCGACGATCTGGCGCTGTGCCGGCGAAAGGGCGCTTCCGATGGTCTCGGGGCGGATGACGTTCTGGAATCCCCACTTCGTGAGGTCTTCGCTCGCTTTCTGAATGAGCGCGCGGCGGTTGAACACGACGCCGGATTCGCCGAGCGAGCCGATGTAGATGTTCTCTGCAACGGATACGTGAGGCACAATCTCCGGCTCCTGCGCGATGACGCGCAGTCCGACCGCCCGGGAATCCTTCGGGTCGGTGAAGTTCACCGGGTTACCGCCGAGGCTGAGCGTTCCGCCGTCGGGACGGTAGTCGCCGGTGAGAATCTTGAGGAGCGTGGACTTGCCCGCTCCGTTTTCACCCATAAGCGCGGTGACCTCGCCGGCACGGAGTTCGAGTTCGACTCCCCTCAGTGCCTTGACCGGCCCGAAGTTCTTCTCGATGCCGCGAGCCTCAAGCGCGAGGCCGGGTGTGACGTCGCTCATGGTTCCTTCTTTCACTTCGTTGTGCGTGGGGCCGGGGCGAGACGTGCTCGCCCCGGCCGGGTAAAACGGTGGTGCCTAGGTGCAGACGACGCCTTCAGCTTCCCAGTTCTCCGCGTTCACGATTTCCGTGTTGGCGATCGACTGGGGAGGCAGCGGGGTTCCGTCGCGCAGCAGTGCGACCATCGAGTTGATGGCGGCCTTGCCGACCTCTGCACCAGAGATGAACAGCGCGGCCTTGTTGCCGGTGTCCTGGCCAGCGGCCCAGTCCTTGCAGGTCAGGTACGCGCCGAGTCCGACACCGATGATGTCGGCCGGGGCAACACCCGAGTTCTGCAGTGCGGTGACGATTCCGGTCTCGTTCTCGTCGTTGCAACCCCAGACGACCCAGTGCTTCACACCGGCGTTGGCCGTGATGACCGCTCCGGCCTGGTCCTGGGCGTCGGTGGCCGAGTTGTCGGTTCCAATGTCGACGAGTGCCGGTGCGGTTTCTCCACCGAGTGCGTCGGTGAAGGCTGCCTCTGCACCGTCAACCCGCTGCGTGCAGGCCGAGAGGTCCTGCTTGTAGCCCGAAAGGATGCGTGTCTCGGCCGGGTCCCAGCCAGCCTCGAGGTACAGCTCGGCCGCGGCCTTGCCCACCTCGGTGCCCATGGCGGTTCCGTCGAAGCCCGAGAACGGTGCTTCCTGTCCGCTTGCATCCTTGATGATGTCGTCGGATGCCATGATTGGGATTCCGGCGGCGTTGGCCGCTTCGATGACCTGCGGGCCGATCTGCTGGTCCGGCACAACGATGACGATACCGTCAACGCCCTGGGCGATGACGGAGTCGAGCTCGCTGATGGCCTTGTTCGAGTCGGTGCCAAGGTCGACG
>Ga0247812_10001652_pt1 | contig 12584 bp, 13 predicted proteins | sample UWRJL149409B1_FD_178011 | JGI IMG/M metagenome (GOLD analysis project Ga0247812, IMG submission 178011) | Plant litter microbial communities from Arlington Agricultural Research Station in Wisconsin, United States - UWRJ-L149-409B-1 | ecosystem: Environmental > Terrestrial > Plant litter >...
CGAACTTAAAGTAAATCAACTTCGGGTCATTTATAAGACACGAATGCCACAAGAAACCGTGATTTGTTTTCACCAATAACAATATTAACTTTTAGATCCTCAAATTTTGGACTGCAAGCTATTTGTTCAAGCTAGTTGAGTAGTCATCCCATTTATTTATCCCAATAATGTTGGAAGAGGTCTAGTTTTGATGTCTACGATGTATGTAATAAAATCATATATTAGTAACTTTCAATACCAGTCACCCTCCAACCAACGCCTGCTCAGCGAATTGCACCCCTGCCTGTCACCCTAAATAGCAAAGCTCTTCCTAACAGCAACTCCAAATCTCTCAATCGCATGTGTCATCCCCTCTTCACTTGCCGCCGCAAATGTTGCCCTGAAAAATAGCTGCGTAGGCTCAAACCCCGCTTTCTCGGCTGCAAACCATGATCCTCTAGATATCAATACTCCTTCATCCACAGCAGTGAGGAAAATCTCGTCTTCGATCTCGACGATACTTTTTGTAGAGGCATGTGGATGTTTGTGCCAGTCGAGGTTCAACCAGAGAAACATACCTGCCATTGGTGGATTCCAGGTTATTACATCTTTTGGGAGGAACTTTTCGCAAGCCGCTAAGATCGTCTTTCGCCCAAAATCAGCAAGGTACAAATTTGAGAAACTTGGTATTTGACTCAGAGGGGGGAACATACATCACGTCTCTTGGTATACTGTAATCGTAGATTAATCAGCCACTGCAAATATCCATCATGACCCCAGCTCTCATCCAAAAGTTTATACAAGACCAGCTGCGAGATGCCGCTGGGATTCTGGTTTGAGCATTCGTTATGACGAACAAAGCGCTCAACGATCTGTTCGGAAGCTGTGATCCAGCCAACTCGTGTGCCTGGTGCAATAACTTTAGAGAAGGAATCCATGCGCATGACACGGCCGTCGACATCCATACTGAGGTAAGTTGGTATTAGAGTCTTGAGGAAGGCTTCGTTAGTCGCTGGAACAGGTGCCGGGGGAGAATCTGGGCCTGTGTAGGGCTGCATTTGGCTATGAAGGCTGAAGTCAGCGAATGACTTCCCATAAAGTGACAATTATGGATTGTCAACCACAACGTCTTTTCCTCAAAGCTATACAAACCACTTAAAGTGTACTTTAACGGGAATTTGGGCTGACCTACAGAAAGTAATATGGTTCATCTTCCAAAATGTACAAATCATGCTTTTGAGCTACCTTGTAGATCGCTCGTCGGCGTTCAATACCCTGTGTTGCTCCTGTTGGATTCTGGCCAGATGGAACAGTATAGAGAACGAAAGGTTTCCTTCCTCCTCTCGATTTGGCATCCCAGTTTGACAGTATCTCATCCAGAGCATCTGGAAGTAGTCCTTCACTGTCCATTTTGACACCTATGAATCTTCATGTTGTTAGTGTCCATGTATCTCTAGAACATTACAGTCACTTTCTACATCGTTAGGGCATCTACAGACTTACTTAATGCCTAATGGCAACGCAGTCTCAACAGCACTTGCAAAGGTGTACTCTTCACTTAGCACAAAATCTCCCCTCTCGCACAGCATCCTATAAGTCTGCTCTAACGCACTCGTACTTCCGACTGTCAACGCACACTGCCAGTCTTGATATGGCGGACTGCACACAATCTCCGTATGCTCTGTCACAAACCTCAACATTTGCGCCGACCCCATCCCTTGTCCGTAATTCAGCGCAACCGACAAATCAAATGTCCCTTGCCCATCCAATTGGTCATATTTGCCAGCTTTTAGTAGCTTACCGGTTTCACGACATTCAGCTTCAGTAAACTGGGGTGGTTTGGGTACTTTGAAGCTGATCTCCTCGATGGGGAAGTATTCTGCACATGGGAGACCGCCACCAAGGGATATGATACCGGGGTTCTTAAGGAATCTTGCGGCGCCTTTTAAACTAGAAGGGGTACGAGATTTACTTTCCACACTGAGGTAATCTGAAATTCGGGATTAGAGGAAGTATATGGTAAGCGACTTTGACTTACGATCCCAGCGTCTGGCTTTGGGTTTGCCCGCACCAGGACTCTTAAAGAAATCACTATCGGAATAGGCAGCTGTTCCTGCAATCAATTTGCCTGCTTTGGCTCGTCGCGCAGAGACCCCCTGGACGGTCAATGGAGGATCTGGGAGGACGACTGCGTCCGCATCTCTTGTACCTTCCACCGCGACTTCAATTGCGGAAGGGGGTGCCATAGTTAAGAGAGCAAGAAGTAGAAAAGAAGAATATGAGAGAGGTTGCACAAGAATTAGAATTCCAAGCAGCGGTATCACCAACGTGGTGACTGGTTTGTTGTAGTGACAGAGAAGGCTGACAGCTAGAGGGGAAGGAAGGTACAGTGGACATGTACCACCACCAGTACATGTCGAGACTAAGGCGTATCCAGCCAGCCAGCATGCGTGACTCACTTTGTGCCGCAAACCAAATACAGATGGAGAAGCGGTCAAGAGAATGATCCGCCCAAAACTTACTCGTGTGGTTTGTCCACATGTACAAAGTAGAACTCTTGTATGCGAGATCGGCCAATTGGTTTGATGTTGACGTTTGGGTCCAATCCATTACTTAAGTAAATGTTGAAAGAAGGAAAGAGAGGCGATGCTAGCCGCTGCTAAGCGGGCTCGGCTTACGGAGAATATGACGAGCGGAATTAGGTGTTAGGGCCAGTCACGTGCATACGTGCACTTGGTTTTTGGTAGAACGTTATCTGATAAATCAGATCGTAAACCAGTAAAAGGGCCTCACGCATATGTAGGGGTCTATCAATATTATTGCAAGGAGGGTAAAACCTCATAGAGGGGTCTGAGAGGTTTTGGCCACCGTTTGTACAGTATCTCGGCCAAGCTTTTTATTTTTTGTTAGGGAAATTTTCTTACTTTAGAAAGTGATACTTCATATGTACTTTATATATATATTTTTATAAGTAATAGCTTAAATTTAAGTTGAAGTTAGGACCCTTGACCCGCGACACTATTGTCAAGTTCTTTTCGGGTTTAAACTTATAGAACGATTAGATATGGATTTCGAGTTTTCTAAGGCTTCTGAGGTGGCCTTGTGAGCTGCGTATAGTTAAGGACATGGCTATCGAGTCCCAGTTCAATTAAGGTATCTCTATGGCTCATTTCGCCATTTTGATCGCCCACTAGATGAGGTTCAATTTTTGCGGTAATAAGCTAAAAGAAACTTTCATTAAAAAGATTAGCATTCTCTGCTAATATTGATGAAGGTGGTCCCAAAACTACATGTCCAATTAGACTCCGAAATGCTCGTCGATAAATTCGGGTTTCCAACTGTACACCCCATAGAAGGCTAGGAATGTTGAACCCTCTGGCAATTGACCACTCTCGACAGCATAGCGAACAATTTTGTCTCCATAGCTGCGAAATAGTCTAGCACGCTTCACGCTTGTGTCTCTCATAATACCACCTAATAACTCCCCGATGGTCGTAGACATTGGAATGATAGTCGCAACCTTGATATCTCCTGTCGGGCTGGAAAGTAAAGGACGAATACTATGGCTCTGTCTATCTTCTTGGCAATATTTAACAAAAGCCTCTGCATCAGTTTCGTGTTGCCGTTTACCTACTGGCAAAAACTCTGCCATGCTCCCGTCGAGTGCTTGTAGGTCCTGATCCAGACCTTCGTGCCTAGCCTTTGTCAAGGATCTCAACTCTACGGCTTGATTAACCAGAGCAAGTATCTTGGCATCATGAATGAATGGCGAACTAAAGTCACTCTCATTGTCTTGTCGGATTAGAACTCTGGGCAAGTAGGCATTTATGTGGAGGAGTAGAAGAAGGGCCAAGCTATAGCTAGAAAGTCCAGTCGTATTTATTCGCCACTCAAATTCCGCTACATTTGCGAAGACAGCCACCCTGTCAGACACAACCTGATTATCGCAGCTCTCAATGTATCCGAAAATTGCTTTCAGACGGAAGCCATCTGCGGGCCGCTGGCTCTCTGGAGGATTTTTACCAGTAAGAAGGGCATCGACGAGCAAATCTATAGGTACCCCATCGAAGACGATACAGACACCCTAAGCGACTTCATGGAGGGCCTCGAGTGAAAGATGTAGCTCAGTAGTCTCATTTGAAGTCTGCATCAGTTGGAATGACCAAAGAGCTGGAATAGATCCAATATCGTGGATAGGGACCGCGACATCCACCCAAAAAGGACCGATATAGTTAGAAGCCGTCAAGGAGGCTCTGACTACAGATGAAAATCGAAAGAGAAGATGCATGTTCAATTGAGCGGAGTACCTCTCTTGGAACACCCAAGTCCTAGGTACCAAGGATCCCTCCGTACCGACTTCAAGAGCCTTGTGATATATTTGATATATTTGATATCTCGGAAAAACTCTGGCGGTGAATTTGCCATGTCGAGGTGTTGCTCAATACCATAGGTGACATTTGTAAACTTCATTAACGCCATAGTATCAGATGGAGATGTGGTTTTTGTTGTTGGCGACGAAAAGCGCCAATTAAAAGCCCATTCGCTCTTTCTCCGTACTGTGTCCATCGTCTTCAATGCCATGCTTGGTCATCGCTATAGAGAAGGTGCTAATCTCTCGTCCGACATGCCTAAGAATCATCCCTTTGCCCGAGGACGATCCAGAAACCATGGAGACCATCTTCTGTATCATTCACATCCGTTATGGATACTGTCAGTGATCAACTTGAGCCTACCAAGGAGACGTTGTGTTGAGCTGGAGTCCTCTTTGTCTGTGATTCGCTCTCTTACTCAGCGTAAGCTGTACATGGCCCTCGTAATTATGCTGTAGGACAAAATGTGCCTTAACACCGATTTACCAAACTGGGATTCGCGCGTTAGCGAGAAATGATGGGACATAATTTGCTCAATCAATATGCACTCTTGTTAGCTCAAATCACAACTGGTGCTATTGGTTCAGAGATAGTGGAATTCCATAGTAGTGAAGAGTGCCCCAGGGTATAAAGATGGCAGAACAGAAGGGAGGCACTTTCGATATTCAAAACTTTTATAATCGGTATTTCTTTGCAATTCTCAATACCTCGCGAATTTGGTCTATCGAAAGTTTCAGTATCCACCTTGGGAATTCCTGCAATCAAAAGACATAGATTAATCCCAGGTACACAAAATACACCTTACCAAACAAATCAAGCACTTAGCTGCGGCAATGGCGGACGAAATTCAAGTTGTTGCTATCTTCAACCCTAGCCCAGGCAAGGAGAACCGTGTTCGTCTTTTATTTTCAGTTCGCTTTTTGGAGTACCCTTTAGTGCTAAACCTCTTTTCACCTACCCATCGATACACTATGTAGACATGCTAATGGTAGTATAAACAACACAGCTCAAAGAAATCCTCCTTGATCTCGCAAGTAAGGTGCATGAGAAGGAAAAAGGCGTTGTGAGTCGGTTTCTCTCCCTTTTGCGCTGACTCCTTTCTTATCTGCGGTATATCAAAGTATCATCAGGACCTAATTTGTGATAGACGAAATACCAAGCGTTTGAACAAGTCAACTCTCCAACTGGAGCCAACGTGATCCTCTTCCAAGAAACTTGTAAGTATATGTTTTATACAATGCTCTATTTCTTTTCCTTACGCCTCCTTTCGGTTCCTATCTGTCTAGATTCGCACTCCCAATCCTATCTTGTCTCTCACAATTCCACCTAGCCCAATGATATCCCTTCTATCCTCCTCCTGACTCTAATTCGCTTGTTGTCTCTCTCTTTATACACCTTATGGATATCCCAGCTAACAATAGTGAATAGACGCGGACAAAGCCGCGGCTGATATCCATTTGAGCACTCTCTACTTTGGCGCCGTGACTGATACTATTACTAAAGAAGGGCTGGTTACTAAGCCTTTTGAGCTCATAGTAATGAACCCAATTGGTGGATTTGCTTCCCGCTTGTAAATCCTAGTCTGCCTACCTTTGTTACTGGGTTGCTCATGTAATTTACTGACTGCATTTGGGATCATCCAGGGTAGTTGCAGTATTAGGAATCAATCAAGAGGACACAGAATATCACTTATGCCTGCTTTTTAACGTTACTGAAACATATCGTAGACGCTTATGTGATTTTAGACGGTGGACGGGTCGAAGAAGTAAAATCGCAATTCTTTATTCAAGCTTAAACCTTCAGTTACAAACTTAGAAGAAACGTACATAGCAATTGAACTTCGCATATGATTCCTCCGTCTTACAAGGACCGCTCTCTAGAGAGTTAGGTACTGGCTGCGACGGATATTATAGCTGCTAGGACACAACAGGGTGGCAAGAATCTCCTCAAGAGTACTCACTCCCTTGATTTCTTCCTCGTGATGTGTTCGATATCGGCTACACTAGTACTCCGCAGAGAGAAATCAAACACTAGGAATCGCTACTCAGACATACCACAATGATTCTCAGAATGAAATATACATGATCTCCTAAAATATCATATGTAAACGCAAAGTGAGTTAGTTCTGGGGGTTTTCTTGTCTTAGTAATTGACTTATAACCATATACGAAACTAGCCATTGCACATATATACAGGAACACCGACATTGTTTACAGTATCTACAGAGCTACTCAAATACACTTATGCTAAGTCGTCTATATCGCCGTCACTGTCCTCCTGGTCCGACTCATCCTCGTCTTTTCTCACTACTACATCTTGGATCTCTTCATGTATCATATCACCCAACCCAATGCTTTCGACTAAAACGTCTCTCGCCTTTTCTTCATCAACCTCCATATCTTCCATTATCAACAACGTAGCAACCTCAGGAACAAGTACCATTTGTACAAAAGCGGTTACACCTCGAGCCATGACTGCCTTATCCTGGATCGCTCTTTCCTTGAGTAAAGGTGTAAATCTAAGCATAATGTTTTCTGAAATAGCTCGTAAGCCCCGGGATCCATAGTACCCAGGAGTGAGGTTCCCTTTCGACTTGAGTAAATTCCGCTCTGTCCCCGCCTCAACAATATCATCCAGAAGTTGTCGATAATGAGAATCTTGTCCTTTGATCAACTTTTGAATAAATTCATGATGCTGAGCGATGCGCGAGTCCAAACTATTCCAGTTGATCTCGGGATACCCTTTATCATCCCACTCGTGGAAAGCAGAGTCCCTCTGATGCTTATTACAAAATCTCTCTTGCTGCCGTATGTTCATGAAGCCTTGCGATTCGAGTAATTGTTTGCTAACTGGCTTGTTACACATAGGGCAGCGGCTTAGATTGGGTGCGAGAACGTCATCTTCCTCAATTGGTGACTGCGTCCTAGCTCCGAGTGCATCCTCTGAAAGCATATCGTCAATAGAATCTGGGAACTTGAGCTTGAGCTTTTGAAATATGTCGAGCCGTTCCTCTGGCGGGTCTGGGAAAGACGATTCTTTATTGGGATCAGAGTCTTTGCCCCGAGGTCGAGAACTGGACTTTTTACAATCGCTTGGAGAATTGGGAATGCTAGGAGCCTTGAACGTGGACTTATTGAATTCTGTGTCTTCAATTGGACTATCTTCTATGTCAGACATTTCATGTATTATGAACTTTTTCTTAACGATGGACTCGCTCGGCTTTTCGGGAGAGGAATCCGGTGTTGAAATGGGTTTGAATCTCTTCTTTAATTTTAGGTTTGAAGGAGTAAGCTGGTCTTCTTCATCACTCGACAAAGAGGTGTCATGTTGTATGAATTTGGGTTGTGCTATGAAGTTTAGCAAATATCACCCCGTTTTCAAAAATTTGTGCAACTTACCTTTAACAGATTCTTGAGAGGATTTTGAACTTGTAGATCTTTGTGCTTTGGTTACCCCACCATATTTGGTCTTTACTTTCGTCATTTTTGTTGAAGATCCATCAAACGCTGTCCGCATCTTGATAGCGGCACCGAAAATCTTATCATCATCCTCATTCTTCCTCTTCTGGCTGTTAATACCCTGTCCGGAGATTGGCTGGCTACTTCGTGATGTTGATCCGAAATTCTTGTTTGCTAATGCTCTTGTGCTCCTTCTAGATCCCGAATTCTTTCCTAGAGGTTGTCTACTTGGAGGCGAATCCGTATTTTCAATAAGTTTGCTCTTGAACGAGGTAGACTTTATGTTTGCACAATTGCTTTCGGGTTGGGAGTCTGAATCGGTATCCACTGGGGGAGCGAGAAGAGAAGCTTCGTCTTCACCTATCAGATCTTTCACCTTGGTTTTGACTTTATTTGGTGGCATTATCTTCTGTTTACTGACATCCTTTGCACCAACTATACTGAGAAGACTTTGATTTCTGTAATGGGATGCCGAAAGACCTGCACGCCTCCCTGGTTGAGATTCTTGCCAGGAAAACCTTTTGGTTGACATTGAGATGTAGTTGGGAGACGCGACTCGTTTCGCGTCAAGCTCCAAAGTTCTTTATCCTGCATTTGTGGCACGTGCTTTCGTTCCACCCAGCTTTATCTTTAGAGCAACATCCGTTTGTTGAATCTCCAAACACAAAGCTGCTACTATGGCCCTCAATAGGAAATATGCTGGCTTGCCAGACTTAGTATGCTATTTTATTGCCTTCCCCTCTTCAAAATCAATAAGCTGACACTAAGCAAAGGACTCCGCCCCTGATACCTATGCAACTCCTGAATTAACAGACGACAACTCCACAGCTGTTAGTATACCCCAACTATAGCTAGTAGAAGTCGACTCATTTGTATGTAGAATGGCCGAGACCGTTCAGAATCCACGTCCTCATCCTACCACGACTTTGATGAAGAAGGGGACGACAGACCTGGCATTCACCGTGGGCGGCTGGATCCAAATGAAGCACGCTCCCTTTTCTCCCCCGCACAAATAGACGCTCGAGATGTCGACTTCTCTGATCGCGTTACCGCAAAGCGGAAGTCTTACAAAACCTCAACGCGGCGGCAACGAAAAGATGGAACGGAGGAGTATGGAGACTTTAGTGACGAGGAAGATGAGGAGAGCCTAGACAGGCGATTCGCTCGGCTACGGAGGGAAATTGAGGAGGTGAAGGAAGCCTACAGCAGGAGGAATGCTGAGAAGAAAGACGCAAGTGAGGCAGTAGGTCCAGACGGTCAGGATATCACACAGTTGAGTAGAATGCTGGATGAGATATCTACGAACTCGCCAGCTGGATCCAAAACCAACGGTGCGAAGCTGGCAAAAGATCTCGGCACTGGCATTAAGGCGAATGGGCCGCCACAAACATCCCAGGGCTCTGGCGAAGCCGCCACGTATACAGTCACATATGCGCCGACCTACCAACAAAGCCATGCTCTAGCAAAAGCTGCAGATTTTGATAGTCGCCTTGTATTACTTGAGAAAGTCCTCGGGTTGAATACCGCTGATCTGCCAACGGCCACTGGGAGCGGAGTTTCCAAGGCAGTCCTACCTACCCTGAACACACTCCAACAGCAAGTTTCTCTGATATCCGAGTCCACGCCATCGTCTTTGGACAGTATAAGTCGACGGGTTCGGAGCCTTACACAGGAAGCAGACCGATTGGAAGAGTCGCGGAAGAACGCTAAAGCGGCCCAGGATGCTCTAAGAGCGGGAGGTGATGCTATTCCGGAGGGAGCAGAGGATACCGAACAAATTGCCAAAGTCAATGCGTTATTCGGGACTCTCTCTACAATCGATACTTTAGCACCTTTATTGCCGTCTCTTTTGGACCGATTACGATCATTACGAGCGATTCACGCAGATGCTGCAACAGCTAGTGAAAGTTTGGAAAGGGTGGAGCAAAGACAGGCTGACATGGCGGAAGATATTAAGAAATGGACAGAAGGACTGAAAAAGGTCGAAGAAGCTCTTGAGAAGAGCGAGAGTATAACGAATGGAAATATGAAAGTTGTGGAAGGCTGGGTAAAGGAGCTAGAAGCAAAGATGGAAAAGTTATAATTTCGGTAGTAGTCCGCAGTCATAGCTTTGTACGTGATACCCAGTTGTTGGAATATCTCGCTAGTCTCTTCTCTAGAACTCAAATGAACGGATTACATGGGAGAGTTTGCATACGTTTTCGTGTTCTCAAGCTCCAACAATTTTTGTAGCTCGGCTCCCCACCAATGCTCCCCCTGGTGCAAATCTCATCTAATTTTGGAGGGCGGGGCGGTTACCTCACCGGGCTGTGTTGCGTACCTTGCTCCGTATTTGGCCCCAAGAACTACGACCAAACGTCGACACCGCCAACCACCAAATGCATTTGTCTGATACACTCCAGAGAACATTCTGGTACATAAACAACTTCTCGAAGCATCTTCATTTCCACAACCGCTAATCTCTTCAATCCACCAGAACTCTAACCTTAATTGAGATCTACAAAGTTGCATGGACATGTACCCGTGTTCGACAGCACAGAACAGGTGAAGCAACACCTTCAACAAACAGGGGAATTGTCACTGTTGTGACTGGAGGCCAAAATGGCACAGTTTACCGGTACTCCCGCGGTTAAAGGTTCTACGGATTCCATGCGAATGGCGCTCCTAACGTTCTCCTTGATCGGGTTACAGTGAGCACATGTCTGTCCAAAGTAGAAGAATATCTGCTGATTTAGATATAGGTTTACGTGGGGAATTGAGATGACCTGTAAGTTATAACGTGTTGGCCCCTCGTCTCTATGTACCAGCAGCTAAATTCATTGCTAGATTGCACACCGTACCTCCTCCAACTTGGCCTCACGAAATCTCGCACATCTCTCGTATGGATCGCCGGCCCAATATCTGGCCTGATAATGCAACCCATAGTTGGAGTAATTGCGGATAGCTCGCGCTCCAAATATGGGAGACGGAGACCTTTTATGGTGTTGGGATCGGTGCTGGTAGCGTTGTGTTTGGTGGTAATGGGATGGGCCAAGGAGATTGTGGGAAATTTTGTTGACGAGGGGGAGTTTAAGAAGACATGTACGATTGTTGTGGCGGTATTGTCGATTTATGCGGTGGATTTTGCTATAAATGCTGGTGAGTTTCCTTTTGCCAGAGTGCACTGGCTTAGGTCGGAGAATGTACTGACGGGAAGTAGTGCAAGCGTGTTGTCGAAGCTTGATAGTTGATACTTTGCCGATTCCAAAACAACAATCTGGATCCGCGTGGGCGAGTCGAATGGTTTCTGTGGGACACTTGGTGGGATATGCTGTCGGGACAGTTGATCTGGTGAAAGTGTTTGGGACATCGTTTGGGGATACCCAATTCAAGAAGTTGACATTGGTAGCGGCGTTTGCGATCAATTTTGCAGTGGGAGTTACATGCTGGGCAGTCACCGAGCGTGTCTTGGTCTCATCCGGCAAAGACGAAGAAAGACCAGGCCCGATCCAAATCGTGAAGCGGATTTTCAAATCTACCATGGAGCTTCCTCCAAGAATACAGGCGATTTGCTGGGTGCAGTTCTGGTCTTGGATAGGGTGGTTTCCATTCTTATTTTACAGCACTACCTGGGTTGGAGAAACATATTTCAGATATGATGCACCCAACGAAATTAGAGACACGAAAGATGCATTGGGTGAAATTGGAAGGATTGGGAGTATGTCACTTGTGGTGTTCTCTTCCGTGCACTTCATGGGAGCTATGATATTACCCCAGCTCATTAAATCTCCCGAGGAAAAGAGCTTTACGGCTCGGCCACCGGCTGCTATCGCGGAGATGGTAACGGTATTCCAGAAATATAAGCCTGATTTGTTGACGGCTTGGATCTGTGGGCATTTGATGTTTTCAAGCGCTATGATCTTTGCGCCATTTGCACATTCATTTCGGTTCGCTACGATTCTGGTGGCTATGTGTGGCTTGTAAGTTCATTCTCCTAACCGCTCGCAAGTCACTTGTAATATCATGCTAATTGGAGGTAGGCCATGGTCGGTTCTGATCTGGGCGCCCAATGCGTTCCTCGGGATCGAAGTCAACCGCCTCTCTTCATCCCCGGCCCAATACCGACGCCTCCCCACCACCACGCCGATTGAACTCCCGCATCTCTCCTCCCCAACCGCACCCTACACCCCATCGCTGCGGGCTTCGCACGAACACGAAGAAGCCTCAACGGGCGAGCTTGCCGGTCTGTATTTCGGCATCCTCAACATCTACAACACGCTCCCGCAGTTCATCGGCACTTTTATCTCCATGATCGTGTTTTCCATTTTCGAGCCCGGCAAGAGCCCCGAGCTGAGCGACGCGCATCCGAGCGAGCACCATAGCACGGATGGACCGAATGCCATCAGTATCTGCTTGTTCATCGGGGCGATAAGTAGCCTAGGGGCCGCATATGCGGCGAAGAAGCTAAAAGACCTGTCAAAGGACGTTTATTAGGTTAGTCAGGCAGGCAGGTAGGGAGTAGGGAGTAGGGAGTAGGTAGTAGAAGTAGACTCGTTTTTTTAGCGTCTGTTTACCCCGTGCGAAGGCTGTATGACTAGACGACAGTCCCTATTTATTAGTTACTATCTATTATCTGTATATTTTCAAGTTCTTTTTGACTTTGACAGAAAGGCATGGCGTTTTTGTTTCGGTTGGGGAGGATGAAGACCTGGGTTTTTTTCCTTTTCTATTTGTGGTCTTTATAAATTTTAATTTTTCTTTTTTTTTTAGGTGTGGTTTGGGGTTTATATATATATTT
>Ga0247812_10001654_pt1 | contig 12565 bp, 11 predicted proteins | sample UWRJL149409B1_FD_178011 | JGI IMG/M metagenome (GOLD analysis project Ga0247812, IMG submission 178011) | Plant litter microbial communities from Arlington Agricultural Research Station in Wisconsin, United States - UWRJ-L149-409B-1 | ecosystem: Environmental > Terrestrial > Plant litter >...
CAAAGCTATGTGGTCATGACCGGCATGGGCCGCAGCCTGTTCGACTACCGCTCGGCACAGGTGCGCGAGCACCAGGCCGACTGGGAACCCCTCCTGCACTGGCTGGACAAGGCATGAGCCGCCTCCGCCACCCCTCCAACAAGGGAAGACTCCGATGCGTGAACTGATCCTGCTGCGCCATGCCCATGCCGAACCGGCCAGCACGGGCCAGGCCGACCTTGACCGCCCGTTGTCGGCGGTGGGTCTGGCCGAGGCCGAGGCCGCCGGCAAATGGTTGAAAGACAACAAGCTGCAGCCCGACTGCGTGCTGTGTTCCCCCTCCCGCCGTACCCGGGAGACGCTGGAAGCCGTGGTCGGGGTGACCGGCTTCTTCGAGCACAAGCTGGAAGACAAGGTGTACGACGCCACGCCCGGTACGTTGATCGGGCTGGTCGATGACCGCAAAGACGTGGAGCGCCTGATGATCGTCGGCCACAATCCCGGCCTGGAGCGCCTGGTCGCCCTGTTGAACACCGGCGAGACCAGCGACTACCGCGGCATGCCGCCGGCCGGTATCGCGGTGCTGCAGTTCCCGAAGGACGTCAGCATCGAACCCGGTGTCGCCATCCTCAACGCGTTCTGGTGGCCGTGATCCGATGACCGTGTGGCAGAGGGGGCTGCTGCTCGCATTGATGGGACTGCCGGCGGTGCTGGCGGCGCAGCCGTCTGCGCTGCCTGCGGTGAAGGTGACCCACCGCGCACCGATGTACCTGGACACGGCCCGCTCGCAGCTGGGCTTCGAGGTGCGCAGTCGCCTCGGCCAGCGCATCGAAGGCAATTTCCCGCAGTTTGAAGGGCGTATCGAGGTGTTGTCCGATGGGCGCCACCAGGTCCACCTGAAGATGTTCACCCGCACGGTGGAGATACCCGGCAAGGTCCGCTACACCGGCTGGATGCGGGGGCCTGACTTCTTCGATGCCGAGCGCCACCCGGTCGTGGAGTTCGACTCGCTCCCCTATGATCCGGCGCGGGTCGACCAGGGCGGTGATATCCAGGGGCGCCTGATGCTGAGGGGGGTCAGCCACCCGGAGGTGCTGCGGGTGGAGAAAGCGGAATGCGCCAGACCCGGCTATGATTGCGACGTTATAAGCCGTGGGACCGTCCTGCGCGGCCGTTACGGCATGGATAACTGGCAGTTTGCCCTGAGTGATCGAGTGACCTTCGTACTGCGCGCGCGCCTGACCGGGGTGCCTGAACCGTGAATCTGATGCTGCGCCTGATGGCGCTGGCAATGCTGTTGCTGGTCGGCGGCTGTGCATCGCTGTCCAACAGCGAGCGCGCGCGCGCGGCCAACATCGCCGTGCAGGCGCGATCCACCGTCGTCGACTGTGACCAGGCCGACCGTTGCGCGCAGGAATCACCGCTGCGCGCGCTGGCCGGACGGGCGTTCAGCGAATCCGCGCCCGGCCAGCCCCGCCACTACGCCACCATCCTCGATGAAGGCGAAGAAGCCCTGGTCGCCCGATTGAACCTGCTGCGCAGTGCCACCCGCAGCATCGATCTGCAGACCTATATCTTCGACAAGGACGACAGCGCGCGGCTGGTCCTCGACGAGCTGCTGGCCGCCAGCCGCCGCGGCGTGAAGGTGCGCCTGCTGATCGACCAGCTCTCGGCCATTTCCGATCTGCAGATCCTCGGCGCGCTGTCCTCGGCGCACCAGAACTTCGAACTCCGCGTCTACAACCCGACCTTCGGCAAGGCTCGGCTGAATTACTTCGACTACGCCGGCAGCGTGCTGTGCTGCTTCCGGCGCTTCAACCAGCGCATGCACAACAAGCTGCTGGTGATCGACGATGCGATCGGCGTGGTCGGCGGCCGCAACTACCAGGACGACTATTACGACTGGGATGCGGAGTACAACTTCCGCGACCGCGACGTGCTGGTGGCGGGACCGGAGGCGCGGACCATGGCGGCCAACTTCGAGGCGTTCTGGCTCGCGCCGCGCAGCGTGCCGGCCGAGCGCCTGAACGACGTCGGGCGGATCCTGCTCGACAGCGGCCCACCGCAGATGCCCCCGGCCGACTACCGGCGACCGGAGCGCGTGCAGCGCGTCATTGCCGAGGCCACCGACACCGCGTGGATCACCCGCAGCTTCGTCGATACCGCGTTGCCGGTGGCATCGGTGCGCTACGTCGCCGACCTGCCACGCAAGCACCGCCGCGAAAATCCCGAGCATCCCCGCAACGGCCAGCATGTCACCGAGCCGCAGCTGGATCGGCTGATCGCCGAGGCGCAGTCCGAAGTGCTGCTGCAGACGCCGTATCTGGTGCTGTCCAAGCCGGCCCGCAAGCTGTTCGCCGACCTGCGCCAGCAACCTGACCCGCCGCGCGTGCTGGTGTCGACCAACAGCCTGGCGGCCACCGACAACCCGATCGTCTATGCGCTGTCCTACAAGTACAAGCGCCGCAACATGCGCGAGCTGGGCTTCAACATCTTCGAGTTCAAACCGTTCCCGCTGGATGCCCCGGTGGACTACCGCAACCTGATGTCCGATCCGATCGCCGGGGACTACCCGGAGGGGCGGCGCGGCAGCATGCTCGGCGGCAGCGCGGCAGGCAGCAACGCGCGCCCGCCCGGCAGTGGCAGCAGCACCCGAATGGCGGAGGCCGCCGAGGGGACTGCGGCCGGCCCGGTCGTCGAGGCACCGGCAACGCGCAGCAATCCGCGTACCGGCAGTGCCTACCAGAATGCCCGCGAACGCCGTCGCGCATCGGGCAGCGAAGTGGAGCGCGATCTGCTGCGTACCGAAACCCGGCCCTCCTTCCTGGGCAGCCGGGCGGTCAACCGGCCGCTGCCGGTCACGCGCTCCGGTGCCCGCATGGGGCTGCACGCGAAGTCCTTGGTAGTCGACCGTCGGATTGGCGTGATCGGCACGCATAACTTTGATCCGCGCAGTGAAAACTACAACACCGAAGGCGCGGTGATCATCGACGATCCGGTGTTTGCCCAGCGGCTGGCCGACAGCATCCTGCGTGATATCGATCCACAGAACTCCTGGACCGTGGCGCCGCGCAGCAAGCCACCGGTGCTGTCCGGATTGAACTACAGCATGGGCAAGGCATCCGAAGCGTTGCCGATCCTGGACTTCTGGCCGTGGCGCTATGCCACCGATTACGAGTTCCAGCCGGGCCCGGATTGTCCTGAACCGCTGCCGCGGCAGCACCCGGACTTCCGCTCCTGCTATACGGCAGTCGGTGACTTCCCGGAAGTGAATGTCGGCCCCAAGCTGCTGCTGGTCCGCATGCTCACCGCCTTCGGTGCCGGCCTGGTGCCCATTCTCTGACTGGAGTGCAGCATGTCATCCATTTTCCGCCAGCCGGTCGTGCTGGAAACGCTCAATTCGCTCAGCGCCAACACGGTGATCCAGCAGTTGGGCATCGTATTCACGGCGGTAGGTGATGACTGGCTGCAGGCCACCATGCCGGTGGACGCACGTACCCACCAGCCTTACGGGATCCTGCATGGCGGTGCGTCGGTAGTGCTGGCCGAAACGCTGGGCAGCAGCGCCGGCAACCTGTGCGTGGACAATGCCCAGCAGGTCTGCGTCGGGCTGGAGATCAACGCCAACCATGTCCGCGCCAAGCGCGAGGGAGTGGTGACCGGGACCGCACGCGCCACCCATGTCGGCCGCAGCACGCAGATCTGGGATATCCGCATCGAAGACGAACAGGGCCGGCTGGTATGCACCTCGCGGCTGACCTTGGCCGTGGTCGCCGCCGGCCACGGCTGACGCATCGCACCGGATCGCACGCGGCGCCGCGCATCGCGCGACGGCTGCGTACACGGTGGCGTGGGTGTCGGCCTGCGCCTGGACGCACGTTGCCGGTGCGGTTGCTCTGGACTGGACGCACGTTGCCGGTGCGGTTGCGCTGGACGGGACGCACGTTGCCGTTGCGGCTGCCCCGGACGGGACGCACGTTGCCGGTGGCGTGGAACTGGACTTGGTAGAGCCGACTTTAGTCGGCTGCGGTTGTGGTTGCGGTTGCCGCCAGCCGCCAGCCGACTAAAGTCGGCTCTACCGCAAGGCGCAGCGCGCGGGGTGCAAGGCGCAGCGCGCAGGGGCACGGGTACGGCCGGAAGAGCAGCCACAACGGTGCCCACCGCATACTGCAACACACCGTTGCCCGCCAATGGCCAGCTCGCGCAATGCGTTTGGCCACATCGCGCTGGCAGCCACTGCGGCGCTCGGGTATCGTTCCCGCATGAATTCCCCCACTCCGGCCTCACGTGGCGGCGTGGCGCGTGCGTGCCGTTACCTGTACCGCGTTCCGCTGCTGCTGGTCCATCTGCTTGTTTTCCTGCCGCTGATCCTGGTCGGCATGCTGCCGCCGTGGGGCGAGCTGCGCATCGGCCAGGAGCCGTTGGGCTACAAAGTGGTCAACTGGTGGTCGGCCGGCCTGATGTGGATCTTCGGCTTTCGCCTGGTGCGCATCGGCCAGCCCTTGCGCGGTGCGGTGCTGTTCGTCGCCAATCATGTCAGCTGGATCGATATCTGCGCACTGCACAGCCAGCGCATGATGGGCTTCGTCGCCAAGCGCGAAATCGCCGGCTGGCCGGTGGTGGGCTGGTTGGCGGGACGTGGGCAGACCATTTTCCACCAGCGCGGCAGCACCGAATCGCTGGATGGGGTGATGCAGCAGATGGTCGTGCGCCTGCGCGAAGGCAAGGGGGTGGGCGTGTTCCCTGAAGGACGCACGCGCGGCGGCCACGACGTGGGCCCGTTCCATGCACGCATCTTCCAGGCAGCAGTGGAAACCGGGGTGCCGGTGCAGCCGGTGGCCCTGCGTTACGGCGCCGGTGGTAGTGCACAGACCATCGTGGCCTTTGGCGCGCGCGAAAGCTTCTTCGCCAACTTCCTGCGCCTGCTGGGCGAGCCGGCGCGCCGCGCTGAAGTGCATTTCCTTGAGCCGATCCGCAGCCAGGACATCGAAGGCCGACGCCGCATCGCCGAGACATCGCGTGCGCGCATCCTTGCTGCGATGGGCGGCGCCTGAGCCGACGGTGTCCGTTCCCGCGCCCGCGCTGTCCTTCGATCCCGGTCCGCCGGGACTGCTGACTGCGGCCGATTACCAGCCGCCGCGGTGGCTGCGCAACGCGCACCTGCAATCGATGCTCAGCTCCAGCAAATTGCGCCTGCGCCGTGGCCAGGAACTGCTGGCCGCTACCGGTGCGCGTCATGAAGAGCTGATCGTCGACGCGGGCGAGGGTGTCCGCCTGCAGGCCTGGCACAGCACGATCGAGGGCCGCCCGGCACGCGGCATGGCGCTGCTGCTGCATGGCTGGGAAGGCAGTGCCGAGTCCAGTTACATGCGCATGACGGCAGCCCGCCTGCTGGCCGAGGGCTTCGATGTGGTGCGGCTGAACTTCCGCGACCACGGCAACACGCACCATCTCAATCCGGGCATCTTCCACTCCAACCGCATCGAGGAAGTGGTCTGTGCCGCAGCGGACATTGCCCGCCGCTGGCCGGATCTTCCGCTCGTTGCCGCGGGCTATTCGCTGGGCGGCAATTTCGTGCTGCGGCTGGCCCTGCGCGCGCCGGATGCCGGTATTCCGCTGCAACGCATCGCATCGGTGTGCCCCGTGCTGGATCCCGGCCTGACCATGGACAGCATCGAGAACGGTCCGGCGATGTATGACTGGTACTTCCGTCGCAAATGGGCCGGATCGCTGCGTCGCAAGCGCGATCTTTATCCGGACCTGAGCGACTGGGACGAGCGCGTGCTGCGGCTGGATATCCGCGCGCTGACCGCTTGGCTGGTGGAGCACCACACCGATTACGGGTCACTGCAGGCGTACTTCGACGGTTACTCGATCGCGGGCGAACGCTTGGCGGGCCTGCAGGTACCGGCCGACATCCTGATGGCCAAGGACGATCCGGTGATCCCCTTCGTCACCTTCAACGATTGGCACCTGCCGCGTTCGGCGCGCCTGGAAACCGCCGAGTGGGGCGGACATTGCGGGTTCCTGGAAAACTGGCGCGGTGATGGGTTCTCCGAACGCTGGGTCGCCCAGCACCTGGCACAGGCCGCGCTGCCGGCCTGACGGCCTGCGGCGGGGGCGGACCCCTTCTGCAGCAGCACATCGAGGGATCCGCCACGGCGCTCCGGCCATGCGCGACCGGGGCCGTTACAATGCGGGATTGCTCTCCAGCCGGACCCGCCATGCAAGATCAGATCCTCCAAGCCCTGCGTCGCCAGGACGCCGACCAGGCCGTGCAGCTGGCCAGTGCATGGGCCGTTGCCGAGCCGCGCGAGGCGCAGGCCCACCGCTGGCACGCCTTGGCGCTGCAGCAGCAGGGCAACCTGCAGGCGGCAGCCGCCAGCATGCAGACGGGCTTGGACCTGGCGCCGGATGATGCCGACCTGCACCTGCAGAATGCCGGCCTGCTGTTGGCGATGCACCAGTTCGACGACGCGCAGGCCGCGCTGTCACGCAGCAGCGGTGCCAATCCCAACGAGTTGTCCGCGTATCTGATGCAGGCGCATCTCGCGTTGGCGCGCAATGATGTAAACGCGGCGGACCAGCAGGTTCGGCTGGCCGCACGCGTGGACGAAGACAGCCCGGACGTGGCTGCCCTGCGCGGCATGGTCGCGCTGCGCCGTGGTGCCCTTGACGAGGCGCTGGCCCAGCTGACCACCGCCAGCCGCGCGTTGCCCGATGATCCGCGCATCCTGTACGCGTTGGGTTTCGCTTACATGGGCAAGGACATGCTGGCCTTCGCCGAGCAGGCCTTCCGTCGGGTGCTGGCGCTCAATCCCGCATTGACCGCATTGCACGGTCTGCTGGTGCAACTGGCCCTGCGTCAGGAGAATCCTGCGGCGGCGGCGGAGATCGTCGACCAGGCGCTCGCGCAGCCGGGCCAGGACAGCATCGCCATGCGCCGGTTCGCCGCACAGCTGGCGCTGCAGTCGGGCCAGCCCCTGCAGGCACTGGAGCATCTGCGTCCACGTCTGGCCGAAAACGCGGGTGACCCCAAGCTGCTGCAGCTGCTGCTGGGTGCCTGGCAGCGCCTGGGCCGTGATGAGGAAGCACGCACCGAGCTGGACGCCGTGCTCGTCGACAACGATCAGCTGCACAACCTGTGGTTGGCGCGCCTGTCGGTGGAAGCCGTCGGCAGCGAAGGCGCCGTTGCGGTAGGTGATCGCTGGTTGGCTGCCATGCCCGCACACGTGCAGGCGATGGAAACGCGGATGCGCCTGCACGACATGCGCGGTGAGCACGACGCCGCCGAAGCGATGGCCGAGCGCATCGTGGCGCTGGAGCCGGGCCGCATCAGCGGCGAGACCCGCTTGGTGGATGGCTTGCTGCAGCGGGATCCCGATGCGGCGGCCGCACGGGTACAGGCGCTCGTCGATAAAGCCGAAGGCGGCCAACGCCTGGATCTGCGTACTTGGCTGGGCGAAGTGCATGACCGTGCCGGTCGTCCGCAGGACGCACTGCGGGTCTGGCTGGACCTGCACGCCGAGCTGCTGAGCCATCGCCTGCCCTTGCCGCCGCAGGCCAAGTCGCCGTCCAGCTGGCCCGCACTGGGTGAGGTGGAGGCGGACATCGCGTCGCGCCCGATGTTCATGTGGGGCGCGCCAGGTGCCGGCGCGGAGCGTGTCATGAGCGCGCTGACTGCCGCCACGCCCCTGGTACGCATCGATCGGTTCGGTCCGACCCCGCCGGGCGACCCCTTCCAGAACTACAACACCCTGCAGGAACTGGCGAGCGGTGCACTGGAGCCGGAAGCACTGGTGGCGCGCTGGCGCGAACTGCTGCCCGCCCGCGGCCTGGCCAACGACACCGTGATCGACTGGCTGCCGTTCTGGGACAACGCCCTGCTGTGGGCGATGCGCCCGGCGCTGCCGCAGGGGCGGTTGTTGGTCGTGCTGCGTGATCCACGCGACATGCTGCTGGATTGGATTGCGTACGGTTCGGCCGCGCAGATCGGCCTGCCCAGCCTGGCCGAGGCGGCCGAGTGGCTGGCCCGCTCACTGACCCAGGTCGCACTGCTGAACGAGCAGGATCTCTACCCCCATGTGCTGGTGCGCATCGATGAGGTGCAGAACGATCCGCGCGCGATGGCCGCCCTGCTCAGCGGGGTGTTCGGCGCCGAGCTGCCGACGGCCCAGCACATCGGCCCGCCGCGTCTGCCCAGCGGCCACTGGCGCGCTTATCGCGAGGCAATGTCATCCGCTATCGAGCTGCTGACGCCGGTTGCGGTTCGTTTGGGTTACCCGGAAGCGTGAGGACAGACACCATGAAGCTGAGCAGCAACAGCCTGCGCGACGGCGCACCGATCGACCGCGAATTCGCCGCCGGCGACGCTCAGGGATTCGCCCCGGACCGCAATCCGCATCTGGCGTGGAGCGAGGTACCGGACGGCGTCCGTTCGTTCGCTCTGGTCTGCGTGGATCCGGACGTGCCGACGGTGCCGGAGACGGTCGGTCGCACGGACATGACCATTCCGCGCGACCAGCCGCGCTGCGACTTCGTGCACTGGGTGATGGCGGATATCGCGCCCGGCGTGCGCGAACTGGCGGCGGGCAGCTGCAGCGACGGCTTCGTGGTGAAGGGCAAGGCCGATCCGGCCGGCCCGGCCGGTAGCCGGCAGGGACTCAACGATTTCACCGGCTGGTTTGCCGGCAACCCGGACATGGCCGGTGCCTATCTGGGCTACGACGGCCCGTATCCGCCGTTCAATGATGAGCGCCTGCATCGGTACTTCTTCCGTGTGTTCGCCCTGGATGTGGCGACGCTTGAACTTCCAACGTCGTTCACCGCAGGCGACCTGCATCGTGCGATGCAGGGACACGTGCTGGCGGAAGCCACGTTGCATGGCACGTATACGTTGAACCCCGCACTGTAAGGGGGGGAATGGCCGGGCCTGCGGCCCGGCACCCGCTCAAGGCAACGGCAACGGCAACGTCAAAGGCTGCAGGGCTGCGTGCAGGTGGAGCGGGGTGGGTTGGCGGGGGACGGCAGAAGCCGCTCCTGCGGGCCTCGTTTCGCGCCATCCATGGCGCTCAACGCCCCCGCCAACCCATCCCGCCCCACCCCACCTTCGAGAGGTCCACGGCGGCCATGGAAACGTCGGGCGTGCGGACATCGGTAGCGCCGACCCATGGTCGGCGAGCGCAGCGGGCCGTTGGCGGAAACCTTCCGCCGATGCAACATCAAAGGCTGCAGGGCTGCAGGGCTGCGTGCAGGTGGAGCGGGGTGGGTTGGCGGGGGACGGCAAAAGCCGCTCCTGCGGGCCTCGTTTCGCGCCATCCATGGCGCTCAACGCCCCCGCCAACCCATCCCGCCCCACCTTCGACAGGTCCATGGCGGCCATGGAAACGTCGGGCGAGCGGACATCGGTAGCGCCGACCCATGGTCGGCGAGCGCAGCGGGCCGTTGGCGGAAACATTCCGCCGAGGCAACGGCAAAGGCTGCAGGGCTGCGTACAGGTGGAGCGGAATGGGTTGGCGGGGGACGGCAGAAGCCGCTCCTGCGGGCCTCGTTTCGCGCCATCCATGGCGCTCAACGCCCCCGCCAACCCATCCCGCCCCACCTTCGACAGATCCGTGGCGGCCATGGAAACGTCGGGCGTGCGGACATCGGTAGCGCCGACCCATGGTCGGCGAGCGCAGCGGGCCGTTGGCGGAAACATTCCGCCAAGGCAACGTCAAAGGCTGCAGGGCTGCGCACAGGTGGGGCGGGCTGGGTTGGCGGGGGACGGCAAGGGCCGCATCCATGCAGGCCTCGTTTCGTGCCCTCCATGGCGGGGTCCACGTCATCGCATTCGCGCTGCCGCTCCTTCCACCCGACGGGTCAATGCGGCCTGTGGTAGCGCCGACCCATGGTCGGCGGAATGTTTCCGCCAACGGCCCGCTGCGCTCGCCGACCATGGGTCGGCGCTACCGCCTTGCGGCGACCGGAACCTGTCAGGGGGCCGGGCGGTGGGGCTGGGCGGGGGCGTTGAGCGCCATGGATGGCGCGAAACGAGGCACGCAGGGACGCAGTCTTTGCCGTCCCCCGAACAGCCCCACCGCCCGGCCCCAGCTCAGCTGCGGCTCTGCAGCCCACGACGAGGGGGTCCACCCGTACGCGCTTACTTCTCGTCCGCCGACTCCACCACCATGTCCAGCACGTACGCCTGCGACGAGGCGTCGGCGGGCGGGTTGTCGATCTTGAAGCGCTTCACGCGCAGTACGTTGCGGACGCCCGCTTCGTGCGTGTACCCCTCGATGCCGTCGTAGAAGTTCTCGAACGCACCCGGCTCGCCCTGCTTCACGCCCTGGTCGTCGAAGCGTACTTCGCGTACCTGCAGGCACTGCTTGTCCTTGATCAGCGGGTGCGGGCACGGCTTGGTCTGCGCCGCCACTTCGAAGAACACCGTCTCGCCCGGGCCACCGAAGCGGGTCTCCGCGCTGGCCTCGGGCAGGAAGACCAGCACATCGCCGTTCGCCGGGCGCAGGGTCAGCTCGCCATTGTCGGCGACCTCGGCCTTCACCGCTCCCTGCAGCCGGCTGCTCAGCGCTTCATCCAGTGCCATCACGGCCGGTTCGCAGGCCATGCGCGTGGACGCCATCTGCTGGAAGGTCAGCGTGCCATCGGCCAGGGTGTAGCCACCGCTCATGCGGTTACAGGTGTTGGACACCGCCAGGCGACCGTCAGTGAAGTCGAGCGTCACCGGCTTGTCGGTCTGCGCAAACAGCGCGTCGATGCGTTTGCCATCAGCAGTGGTGGCGTCCTTCAACCGCCAATGCTGGCCCTGCAGTCGCTGTGCCTGCAGGTGGGCGGCGGTCTTCAGGGCGGCCGCAGCGGCCGGCGCGCGTGCCAGATCGTCGGCGTTGCCGGCCGGAGCCGGGTTCTCGCTGCAGGCAGCCAGCAGCATCAGCGGGAGGGACAGGATCAGCTTGCGGTTCATCGGATTCTCCTTGGATGACCTGTTTCAGAACGGATGCGCGTGGCCAGTGGGGTCACGCGCAGGCGAGGGGATTCAGTTTCCGGCTGGCAACCACAGCAGCAGTGCCGCGCCCAGTGCGATGCGATAGATCGCAAACGCGGTGAACTTGTGCGACTTGATGTAGCCCAGCAGCCACTTCACCACCACGAAGCCGGTGATCACCGCAGCAATGAAGGCCACGCTGACATCGGTCCAGTTTTCACTGGCCAGCTTGCCTTCCTTGGCCAGCTCCAGGAACGCGTACGCGCTGGCGGCGAACATGGTCGGGATGCCGACCAGGAACACGAACTCGGTGGCGGCGGCACGACGGCTCAGGCCGAGCAGCATCGCCAGGAAGATCGCCGATGCCGAGCGCGACGTGCCCGGGAATACGCCCGCCACCACCTGCGCGATGCCCACGCCGATGGCCACCGTCCACGTCACCTGATCGCGATCAGGCAGGCGGGCGGTGTACGCCTCCACCAACAGCATCCAGATGCCGCCGATGATCAGCGCCCACGCGACCGGGCTCACCGTTTCAGGCAGCTCCCAACCGGCCAGGCGGACCGGCAGGCCCAGCACCGCCGTGACCAGGAACGCCGCGCCGAGCTTCATCACGTAGTCGCGGTTCTCGCGCTGGTGCAGGCCGGTGGCCAGGGTCCACAGGCGCTGGCGGAACACCAGCGTGATCGCCAGGATCGCGCCGGCCTGGATGATGATGTTGAAGAAATCAGAGCGTGCGCCCAGCCAGTGCTGGGCGATCAGCAGATGCCCGGTGCTGGAGATGGGCAGGAATTCGGTAACGCCTTCGAGAATGCCCAGCAGCAGGGCGGAGAGCAGGTCGGACATGGGGTGGGATTGAGTGGCTGACGGCAAAAGGTGCCGAAGAGGATAGACCATCTGCCCACGCACCAACCCAGTGCACGGGCCAGCACACGCACCACGATGGTGCAGATTGCGACGCACCCTTCAGGCGCACGCTCATGCAAATCAACGGCTTGTGACGGTAAAAAAGTTGGCATGGTGTGTGCTGAGGTAACCTCAGGCATTCAATTCCAACCGAGGTTGCACCCGATGTCCGTTGAAAACGTTGAGAAGCTGGTCAAGGACAACCAGATCGAGTTCGTCGATCTGCGTTTCGTCGACATGCGCGGCATCGAGCAGCACGTCACGTTCCCGGTCAGCATCATCGAAGCGTCGCTGTTCGAAGAAGGCAAGATGTTCGACGGCAGCTCCATCGCCGGCTGGAAAGGCATCAACGAATCGGACATGGTGCTGCTGCCGGATCCGTCCAGCGCCTATGTCGATCCGTTCTACGCTGACCCGACCATCGTCATCAGCTGCGACATCCTGGACCCGGCCACCATGCAGCCGTACGGCCGCTGCCCGCGCGGCATCGCCAAGCGCGCCGAAGCCTTCCTGAAGTCCAGCGGCATCGCCGAGCAGGCCTTCTTCGGCCCGGAGCCGGAGTTCTTCATCTTCGATTCGGTGCGCTTCGCCAACGACATGGGCCACACCTTCTTCCAGGTCGATTCCGAGGAAGCGGCATGGAACAGCGGCGCAAAGTACGACGGCGCCAACAGCGGCTACCGTCCAGGCGTCAAGGGC
>Ga0247812_10001655_pt1 | contig 12564 bp, 9 predicted proteins | sample UWRJL149409B1_FD_178011 | JGI IMG/M metagenome (GOLD analysis project Ga0247812, IMG submission 178011) | Plant litter microbial communities from Arlington Agricultural Research Station in Wisconsin, United States - UWRJ-L149-409B-1 | ecosystem: Environmental > Terrestrial > Plant litter >...
CGCATCGCCCGCGACATGCACGACGTCGTTGCCCACTCTCTCGCCGTCGTGATCGCCCAGGCGGACGGCGCCCGGTACGCGAGAGCGCAGGATCCGGATGCTGTCGACGACGCGTTGACCACGATCTCGAGTACCGCGCGTGAAGCGCTTGCGGACGTCCGCATCCTCCTCGGCCAGCTCCGCCACAGCCAGGGCGAGGCGCCGCAACCCGTCCTCGCCGATCTGGACCGGCTGTTCGACCAGCTCGCCGGTTCCGGCCTCACCATCGCTCGCTCCGAGACCGGGCAACCGGGTACTCTCGCAACCGGGCAGCAGCTCGCCGTCTACCGCATCGTGCAGGAGTCCCTCACGAACGCTCTCCGCCACGGCGATACCACCACTGACGTTTCGGTCAGCTTCGATTGGACGGACGACGTGCTCACTCTCACCATCTCGAATGCCCTACCCGCGGAGGTACCCGAGCCGGTTCCCGGTCGGTCCGGTCACGGCCTCGACGGGATGCGCGAGCGCGCGGTTCTCGCGGGCGGCACGCTCTCCGCAGCACCCGTCGGCGACCGCTTCGTCGTCACGGCGACTCTCCCGGTGATCGCCTGATGGCCGGCCGTATCCGTGTCGGGCTTGTCGACGACCAGGGGCTGTTCCGCGCCGGCATCCGCATGCTCGTCTCCTCGCAACCCGACCTCGAATTCGTCGGCGAGGCCGGCAACGGCGTCGACGGCATCGCTCTCGCCGCGTCCGCCAAACCAGACGTCATCCTCATGGACATCAGGATGCCGATCATGGACGGCATCGAGTCGACGCGGGGAATCCTCTCCGCGGCGTCGGCACAGGGGAGGAAGCCGCCGCGCATCATCGTGCTCACGACGTTCGACCTCGATGAGGCCGCCGCTCGCGCCATCCGCGGTGGCGCGAGCGGGTTCGTGCTCAAGGACGCGGATCCCGAGTTCTTGCTCGCGGCCATCCGCACCGTGCACGCCGGCACCGCAGTGATCGCTGCGGCGCAGACACGGGAGCTCTTCGAGCACTTCGACTCGCGGGCACCGGCCGGGTCCACGCCCGTTGAATTCGAGATGCTGACGGCGCGCGAGCGCGAGATCTTCGGCCTCGCGGCCCGGGGGTTGAGCAACGCGGAGATCGCGTCATCCGAGTTCCTCAGCGAAGCCACCGTGAAGACGCACATCAGCCGGATCCTGTCGAAGCTCGACCTGCGGGATCGCGTGCAGCTCGTCGTGTATGCGTATGAGAACGGTTTGATCCGCTGATCATCCTTGCGATGTAGCGAGGACAGTCCTTGCGCCCGATCCGCCCTAGTCGCGGGGTTCGTAGCGTTGAAGACATGGACATCACACCCACAGACATCGGGCTCGTCGCCCGCGTAGCGCACCTCGGCAAGTCGTACGGGACGGCATCGAACCCGGTCTCGGCCCTCTCGGACGTATCGATCGGCATCCGCCGCGGCGAGTTCACGGCGATCATGGGGCCGTCCGGTTCCGGCAAGTCGACCCTCATGCACATCATGGCCGGCCTCGACACCGCGAGCTCGGGACAGGCGTGGCTCGGCGACACCGAGATCACGACCCTTGACGACGCGCGACTGACGGTGCTGCGTCGCCGCCGGGTCGGGTTCGTCTTCCAGGCGTTCAACCTCGTGCCGACGCTCGACATCATCGGCAACATCCTGCTGCCGTTCGAGCTCGACGGGCGGAAGCCCACCTCGGACGAGCAGAAGTGGATCGACCACCTCGTCGTTACGCTCGGGCTCTCCGACCGGCTCAAGCACCGGCCGCACGAGCTCTCCGGCGGCCAGCAGCAGCGCGTCGCTATCGCCCGCGCTCTCGCCACGCGCCCGGACCTCGTGTTCGCGGACGAGCCGACCGGCAACCTCGACTCCCGCACCGGTCGCGAGGTGCTGACGCTCCTTGCCGCCGCGAGCAAGGAGTACGGCCAGAGCATCGCGATGGTCACGCACGACCCGATCGCGGCGAGCTTCGCCGACCGCATCGTGTTCCTCGCGGACGGTCGCGTCGTCGAGGACCGGGGCGCATCGAGCGCCGCGGACATCTCCACCTTCATGCTCGGGATGGAGGCCCACGCGTGAACGGCCTGAAAGAACACGGGCCGAGCGTTCTCGTCGCCGGCCTCAGCAGCGCCTTCGGCGTGAGCCTCGTCGCGACGACAGGCGTCCTCTCGCAGATCATCGCGGGCGACGACCGCGCAAGCGCGATCGAGACGGTCACCATGATCCTCACGTTCATCGCGTTCGTCTTCATCGCGATCGCCACGTACGTCGGTGCCGTCGTGACGGCGAACACGTTCTCCACGATCGTCGCCGGCCGCGCCCGCACGATCGCCCTCCTGCGCCTCATCGGATCCAGCGCCCGCACCCAGCGGCGGGCCGTCGCGACCGAGGGTCTCGTCGTCGGTGTGACCGGTTCGCTGCTCGGGGCGCTTGTGGGTATCGCCGTCACCTGGGGGATCACGACCGCCGGCGTTGCTATGGACCAGATTCCGGATGACGCGTACACGTTCGTCTCCCCGATCGCACTGCTCCCCGTTGTCACGGTCGTGCTGACGACATGGGCCGCGTCGTGGATCGGCTCACGCCGCGTGCTCAACGTCTCACCCATGGAGGCCACGGGAGCCGCCCAGGAGACCTCGCTCGACGAGGCGGGTCGCCGTCGCGGACGCAACGTCACCGCTCTCGTGCTCTTCGTGCTCGGCATCGGAATCCTCCTGCTCGGAATGGTCGTCGGACTGGTGAGCCCGCTCGGTGTGCTCATCGGCGTCGTCGGCGGACTGTTGTCCTTCACGGGAGTTGTACTCGGAGCCGCCGTCATCATGCCGCGCGCCCTGCGCATCACCGGCCGCCTGTTCGGATCGAGCGCGACAGCTCGCCTCGCCGCTGAAAACGCGGTGCGCTACCCCGAGCGGAGCGCGCGGACCACCATCGGCCTCGTCATCGGTGTCACGCTCGTCACGATGTTCGCCGTCGCGGTCGAGAGCTACCAGGCCATGATCCGTGCGGCGCAAGAAGCGCAGCCCGATGTCTACCAGGGGACCGACCAGATCCTCGTCATCACGGTTGTCGTCTTCTCGGTGCTCATGGGGTTCAGCGCGCTCATCGCCGCGGTCGGCATGGTGAACAACCTCTCGCTCAACGTGCTCCAGCGCACGCGAGAGCTGGGCCTGTTGCGCGCGCTCGGCTTCACCGCCCGCCAGATCCGCACGATGATCCTCGCGGAGAGTGCCCAGCTGACCCTCGCCGCCGTCATCGTCGGGCTTCTGCTCGGAACGTTCTACGGCTGGGCGGGAGCGCAGTCCCTTCTCGGCAGCATCTCCGGTTCGCCTGGCCTGATCACTCCGGCCGTGCCGCTCGTTCTCGTGGGCGTGATCGTTCTCGCCGCCGTGGTGCTCACCGCCGTGGCATCCGTCGCCCCTTCCCGGCGAGCCACCCGCATCGCGCCCGTCGCAGCCCTCGCGGTGCAGTAACCGGTTGTTGAAAAGTCAGGACCTGGCCGTCGGTGCAACCCTCGTCGGGGCCCGGGAGAGGCGGAGCCTGCGGCCAGTGCCTGAATTTTCAACATCGGCGGGCTGTGGCGGCGGGAAGCCCCCGCCCGCCCCGGTCGGCCGCGTTGAAAACGAAGGACCTGGCGCGCCCAGATCGCCCAGGCGCCCCCGCTAGACGCCGCGGCGCAGCCAGGTCCTGAATTCTCAACCTCCCGGAGGCTTCTAGAGTGGAGCCCGTGCGAATCGGACTGCTGGGCGGGCTTCGCGTCGAGAACGACGGGCACCCCATTCTCGTGTCCGGCACGATGCAGCTCGCGGTGCTGTTCCGGCTCGCGGTCGATGCCGGGCGCTCGGTGAGCTACCGCGAGATCGTCGAGGACGTCTGGGGTCTCGACGGCCCCGAGAACGAGCGGGCCGCGCTGCAGTCGGTCGTGTCCCGCCTGCGGTCGCAACTTCCGTCCGGGTCCATCGAGTCGACGACGAGCGGGTACCGGCTCGCCGTGGCCCGTGAGGATGTGGACGCCCTGGTGTTCGCGGACCTCGTCGCTGCCCACGACCCGAGCCTGGCCCACAGAGCACTCGAACTGTGGGTGGGGGAGCCGTGGGTGCCGTCCGCGAACTTCGACTGGTTCGAGCGCGACCTGCGCCGCGACCACGCGACCGCGGTCGAACTGGCGCGCGGTGAGACGACGCGGGGTGAGTCAACACAGCGATCGTCGATTCCGGCGCCGCTGTCCGAGATCGTCGGCCGCGATAGCGAACTCGCGATGATCGAGACGCAGCTCGCCGCCAACCGGCTGGTGACGATCGTCGGCACGGGAGGCGCGGGCAAGACCCGCCTCGCGATCGAGATCGGACGGCGTTCACCCGGGGCCCTGCTCGTCGAACTCGCTCCCGTCGGCGCGGGTGAGGTACTCACAGCGGTTCTGACGGCGAGCGGTCGCGAGATCCGCCTGGACACGACCGAGACGATGTCGACACGCGAACGCGTCATCGAGGCGCTCTACGGTCGCGATGTCGTCCTGATCGTCGACAATTGCGAGCACGTCATCGACGAGGCCGCGCGAATCGTCGACGACCTGCTCGCCACGTTGCCGTCGCTGAGGATCCTCGCGACCAGCCGCGAACCGCTCGCCGTCCCGGGCGAGGCGTTCGTGGCTGTCGGGTCGCTCCCGCACCCCGCGTCCGACCAGGTTGACGGGCTCGGTGATTTCGCGGCCGTCGAGCTGTTCCGCCAGCGCGCCGTCGCCGCACGCGGTATCGACCTCGCCGACGACGAGATCGTGACCGCGGCGCGCATCACGACGCGCCTCGACGGACTGCCGCTCGCCCTCGAGCTCGCCGCGGCGAAGCTCCGCACGATGACACTCGACGAGGTGCTCGCGGGCCTCGAGAACCGATTCGCCCTCCTCACCGGCGGCCGCCGTACCGCCCTCCCGCGACACCAGACCCTCCGCGCGATGATCGACTGGAGCTGGAGCCTCCTGTCCGACGACGAGCGCACCGCCCTCACGCAGCTGGCCGTCTTCCCCTCAGGGCTCGACGCCGCAGACGCCGGACACCTCGCCGCAGCGATCGGCCTGCCCGCGTCATCCGTTCTCGACTCGCTCGTCGACCGCTCGCTTCTGCAGCGCTCGCGCGGGCGCTACCGCACCCTCGAGACGATTCGCGAGTACGGGATCGAGCGCCTCGCGGAACAGGGACGAGCAGCGGATGCCCGGGCCATGCAGGCGCGTCACCAGGCTTCCCGGGCGGTCGAGTTCGATTCTCTTCTGAGGGGACCCCACATCACGCGGGCCATCGCATGGTTCGACGCCGAGGAGGACAACATCTCTGCGGCGCTTCGTTTCGCGATAACCGCCGGAGCGGCGGATGTGGCGCTCGAGCTGATCATCTCGAGCTCGTGGTACTGGATCATCCGCGACAGGGGCGACGACGCCCAGCAGTGGTTCGCCGCGGTACTCCCGCTCGTGAGCTCGGTCGATACGGACGCGGCACGGGTGATCTCACTCGTTGTTCCGGTCATCGAGGTGTTCGCCGGCGATCACGACGACTCGGCTGATCCGGGCGATCGTTTCGACGAGGGTCGTGAGCTGTTCGGCCCGCTTGCGTCCGTGACGATGGGACCGGGCAGCCACGACGTGCTCCAGGTGGTCCCGCCCCTCATCGGGGCGTTCGCCGCGGCCGCGGCCGTGCCGGGGAGCGGATGGATGACGCGCGTCCGCATCCCGCACGGCGAGGACCTCGGCCTCGACCCGTGGCCGACCGCGCTCATGCACGTCGTCAGTGCGGCGCTCGCGCAGAACCGCGGCGACATCGCGACGCTCGGCGAGGAATCGGCGATCGGCATCGCGATGTTCGAGCGGATCGGCGACGTGTGGGGACTCGCCCTCGGCCAGCAGATGCGTGCCGAGTGGCTCAACGTCACCGGCAGGCTCGACGAGGCACTCGCCATGACGGATGCATCGACCGCGAACATGCGTCTCATCACCGCGGCATGGGATCTCGCGCAGCAGCAGATGCTCGCCGTCTCCGTGCTCATGCGTCTCGGACGCCTCGAGGAGGCGCGAGCACGCGTCACGGCGCTCCTCGCCGAGGCCGACGCGACGGGCAACGCCCGCACCATCCTCCAGGCGAACATGACCGCCATCACCGTGGACATCAACGACCGCGACGCCGACACGGCGGAGAGCCGTGTCGCCCTGATCGACGGTCTTACCGCCGGCTGGCCGGGCCTGCCCATCCAGTTCGTCGCCTGGAACGAGATGTCGAAGGCGGGAATCAGCCTGCTGCACGATGATCCGGATGACGCGGAGTCCCACTTGCGCGCTGCCGCAGACGCCGCGCTCGCCAGCCACGACTACCCGGTGATCGGCCGGGTCGCCCTCAATCTCGGCGTGCTTGCGGTCGCCCGGGGTGACATCCGCTCGGCACTTCGAGCCGTCGACCTGTCGTCTGCTCTCATCGGCGTCTACGACGCGGCCGACCCGCAGGTCGTCGCGATCGAGAGGGCGGCGGCGGACGCAGGAATCGAGCGGGCAAGCGCCGATGCGCTCACCCGCCCGATGGCGGTCGATGCCCTGAAGGCGATCGTCTCCTAGCCTCTAGACCTTGCGGCGGTACGCCCAGGTCGCGAGCGGGAAGAACACGCCGACCAGGACGACGCACGACGCGAGTACCCAGAGCACCTCTCCACCGACGGTCATGCCGGGGGACATGTACTCGGCGCCCGAGAGCAGTCCGCGCATCGCTTCGATGACGTGCGTCACCGGGTTGATCGCGACCCAGCCCTGCAGCCATTCCGGGAGTGTGGATGCGGGCACGAACGTCGACGAGCCGAAGGTCAGCGGGAAGACGATGAGGAACGAGAGTCCCTGCACCGCGCCCGCGCTGCGCGCGACCATGCCGATGAGCACCGAGACCCAGCACAGGCTCACCGCGAACAGGATGATGAGCAGGACGGCCGCGGCGACGTGGAGCCAGTCGGTGCCGAAGCGGTAGCCGATGATGACTCCGAATATCAGCGTCACGGCTGTCGCGATCGCGTGGCGCACGATGTCGCCGAAGACCGCGCCGAACAGGGGAGCGGACCGCGCGATCGGCAGGCTGCGGAACCGGTCGAACACGCCCTTCTGGATGTCCGTGTTGAGGTTCACCCCGATCGTGAGCGACGTGAACATGATCGTCTGCACGATGATGCCGGGGAGCACGAACGGCAGGTAGTCGGCGCTGTTGCCCGCGACCGCGCCGCCGAAGATATACACGAACAGCACCGTCATGATGATCGGCTGAACCGAGACGTCGATGAACTGCTCGGGATTGCGGAACATCTTCGTGATGGTCCGCCGGGCGAGGATCAGGGAGTCCTTCATGCTGCGACCTCCTCGTCGGTCTTGGTTGCGCCGGTCAGCGAATAGAACACTTCGTCGAGGCTCGGCAGGCGGAGGCTGAGTTCCGAGACACGGATGCCGCGACCCGCGAGTTCGGAGACGACGCTCGTGAGCGCCGTCTCGTCGAGTACCGGCACGGCGAGCTGGTCGGGGGAGGGCTGCTCCGGAGCTCGCGTGCCGACCCTCTCGAGCAGCCGGCGGATCTCCGGCAGGTCGGCGATGTCGTTCGCTCGCACCTCGAGCGTCTGCCCTCCGACCTGGCGCTTAAGGCCCTGCGGCGTATCGTGAGCGATCACGCGACCGTGGTCGATGACCGTGATCTCGTTCGCAAGCGCGTCGGCCTCCTCGAGGTACTGGGTCGTGAGCAGGACGGTCGTGCCCTGGCGGACGAGCGCTCGGACCATGTCCCACACGTCGTCGCGCTTCGCCGGGTCGAGTCCTGTCGTCGGCTCGTCGAGGAACACGACGCTCGGGCGTCCGATGAGGCTGGCGGCGAGATCGAGGCGACGCCGCATGCCACCGGAATATGTCTTTGTCAGGCGACGGCCGGCATCCGTGAGGTCGAACTCGGCGAGAAGCTCGGTGGCCCGCGCGATCGCGTTCTTCCGGGACAGGTCGAGCAACCGCCCGATCATGACGAGGTTCTGCACGCCGGTCAGGTCCTCGTCGACGCTCGCGTACTGGCCGGTGAGGCCGATCGTGCGGCGGACGTCCTTCGCCTGGTGCACGATGTCGAAGCCGGACACGGTCGCGGTGCCGCTGTCCGGGCGCAGGAGTGTCGCGAGGATGCGCACCGCCGTCGTCTTGCCGGCGCCGTTCGGACCGAGGACGCCGAGCACGCGGCCCTCGCTGACTTCGAGGTCGATACCGGCGAGAGCCTGGGTCTTCCCGTATCTCTTGGTGAGGCCGTGGGCCTCGATCGCTGTAGTGGTCATACGTCCAGCGTCGCCGCGCGCGCTGTCACGGCGCTGTCACGCGCTGTCAGCGACTGCCGGGCTGGGTTTGTTGGAAACTCAGGAGCTGAGCGTCATCCGCCGCCCTTGTCGTGGGTCAGCCGGGTCTCGCCCGACGGCCAGGTCCTGAATTCCCAACAATGCGACAGGCGGCGCGGGCAGTGCTACCGTAGAAACGTGTTCGGTCTGCTCCTTCTTAGCTGCCGCGACGAGTCCTAACTTCAGGCCTCACTCGTCGCGGAGTTCGTCATTGGCTGACCAACTAACGACTAGCTAAGGTTTTGAAAGGCACGAAGAGACCATGAAGAACACGCAGAAGCCCTCAGGCATGCCGGTGCACAAGTACCGCCCCTTCCACGAGCAGATCGTCGTCGACCTGCCCGACCGCACCTGGCCGACGAAGCGCATCACGCAGGCGCCGATCTGGTGCGCGGTCGACCTCCGCGACGGCAACCAGGCCCTCATCGACCCGATGAGTCCCGAGCGCAAGCGCATCATGTTCGACCTCCTCGTCAAGATGGGTTACAAGGAGATCGAGGTCGGCTTCCCATCGGCATCGCAGACCGACTTCGATTTCGTGCGCAGCCTCATCGAAGAGGATGTGATTCCGGATGACGTGACGATCCAGGTCCTCACCCAGAGCCGCGAAGCCCTCATCAACCGAACGTTCGAGTCGATCAAGGGCGCGAACCGCGCGATCGTGCACCTGTATAACTCGACGAGCATCCTGCAGCGGGACGTCGTGTTCCGCACCGACAAGCAGGGCATCATCGACATCGCGCTCGAGGGTGCCCGCCTGTGCAAGCTCGCCGAGGCGACCGTGCCCGAGGTCGACGTGCACTACGAGTACTCGCCGGAGAGCTTCACCGGCACCGAGCTCGAGTTCGCCGTCGAGATCTGCGACCAGGTGATCGACGTACTCGAGGGAACGCCCGAGCGCCCCGTCATCATCAACCTGCCCGCGACCGTCGAGATGGCGACGCCGAACGTCTACGCCGACTCGATCGAGTGGATGTCCCGCAACTTCGCCCGCCGCGACAGCATCATCCTCAGCCTGCACCCGCACAACGACCGTGGAACCGCCGTCGCCGCTGCCGAACTCGGCTACATGGCCGGCGCCGACCGCATCGAAGGCTGCCTCTTCGGCAACGGTGAGCGCACCGGCAACGTCGACCTCGTCGCCCTCGGGATCAACCTGTTCACGCAGGGCATCGACCCGATGATCGACTTCAGCGACCTCGACGAGGTCAAGCGCACCGCCGAGTACTGCAACCAGCTCCCCGTCCCCGAGCGCAGCCCGTGGGCCGGCGACCTCGTCTACACGGCCTTCAGCGGCAGCCACCAGGACGCGATCAAGAAGGGCTTCGAGGCGATGGCCGCGGATGCGTCCGCGAAGGGCGTCACCGTCAACGACATCCCGTGGGCTGTTCCGTACCTGCCGATCGACCCCAAGGACCTCGGCCGCAGCTACGAGGCCGTCATCCGCGTCAACTCGCAGTCCGGCAAGGGCGGCGTCGCATACCTGCTCAAGACCGACCACGCGCTCGACCTGCCCCGCAAGCTGCAGATCGAGTTCTCCGGTGTCGTGCAGGCCAAGACGGATGCCGAGGGCGGCGAGGTCACGAGCGACCAGATCTGGGACATCTTCCAGGACGAGTACCTCCCCGCGTCCATCGACGACGCCAAGTGGGGCCGCTTCGAGATCAAGCGCACGCGCACCTCGAGCGACCTCGGCGGCGACGTGGCGCTCGAGGTCGACCTCCGGGTCGGCACGTCAGTGGAGCCGACGACCGCGACCGGCAACGGCCCGATCGCCGCATTCCTCAAGGTCATGGCCGACCAGGGCATCGAGGTGCAGCTCTACGACTACGTCGAGCACGCGCTGTCCGCGTCCGGGGACGCTCTCGCCGCCGCATACGTCGAGCTCAACGTCAACGGCGTGCGCCTGTGGGGCGTCGGCATCGACGCCGACATCTCGACCGCGTCGCTCAAGGCCGTCGTGTCCGCCGTCAACCGCGCCGTGCGTACCGCCGCGGACGAGCGCGAGCTCGCCGCCGTCTAGCAGCTACTCCGAAAGCGCCCGGGAGACCGGGCGCTTTCGTGCGTTCTGCGGGTGCCGCGGCATCCGCTCTGAAAATTCAGGACCTGGATCCCTTCAGTAGGCGTTCCAGCGCCCAGCGGTCGGTTCAGCGCGGCCAGGTCCTTCGTTTCCGACATGCCCACACGACAGCGCAGTCGAGCGGATGACGCGGCCTCCGCGCCCCTCGTTGAGAATTCAGGACCTGGCGGCGAAATGGCAGCGGCCTCCGCCGGCTGGCGCTGAAGCTGCCGCCCTACTCCTGAATTCTCAACGAAACCCTCAGCGGCGGCGATTCCGCCCGCGGCCCCGCAGCCGCGGCAGGCGCTCGAGGCGGCGCTGCTCGGGAAGGCTCCACTTGAAGAGCACCGCGAGGACGCGCACCCCGAAGGTGACGGCGACGCAGATGAGCGCCGCGATCGTGACGTTGACTCCCACGGCGACGAGCGCGACGAGGGTCGCGGACCCGGCGACCGCCGCGATCGCGTAGAGCGACCCGACCTGCATGAGCGCGATCGGCACGTTGAGAAGCATGTCGCGCAGGATCGACCCGCCGACGGCGGACAGCGCCCCGAGGAACACGGCGGGAACGGCCGGCACGCCCATCGACAGGGCCTTCGTCGTGCCGATGGCGCCGAACAGGCCGATCGTCACCGCGTCGAGCACCGTGATGAGCCCGTTGAGCCGGGAGAACAAGCGCTCGAGGAGCATGCCCGCGAGAGCCGCCAGGGTTGCAACGGGCACGTACCAGTTGCTCTGCAGCGCAGCGGGGAGTGAACCGAGCAGCACGTCGCGCAGGATTCCGCCGCCGAACCCGGTGGCGATGCCGATGATCGCGACGCCGAGCAGGTCGAGCCGCCTGTCGCGGTACCCGGCCGCAAATAGTGCTCCTTGCAGCGCGCCGATGCCGACCGCGAGCAGGTCGGCCCAGAGCGGAATGATGAAGATCACGTCACCAGTCTGGTGCCTCCGCCTGTCGCCACAGCGCTGTCACACCCGGCCGTCGGATAATGGACCCATGCCCACCTATCGCGATGAAGCCGTTGTGCTGCGCACCCACAAGCTGGGCGAAGCCGACCGCATCGTGACCATGCTGAGCCGCCAGAACGGCAAGATCCGCGCCGTGGCGAAGGGCGTGCGCCGCACGGCGAGCAAGTTCGGCGCCCGACTCGAGCCGTTCATGGTCGTCGACGCCCAGTTCTACAAGGGACGCAGCCTCGACATCGTCCAGCAGGCCGAGTCCCTTGGCTCGTACGGCGCCGACATCGCCGACGACTACCCGCGCTACACGGCGGCGAGCGTCATGGTCGAGACCGCCGACAAGGTGACGGATGACGATGGCAGCCTCCAGCAATATCTCCTGTTGGTGGGCGCCTTGCGTTCGCTCAGCAGGCAGGAGCACCCGGCCAGCCTGACGCTCGACTCCTACCTGTTGCGGTCCCTGTCGATCGCCGGCTGGGCCCCGAGTTTCGTCGACTGCGCTGTTACGGGTGCACCCGGTCCGCACTCGCACTTCGTCGTGCAGCTCGGAGGTGTCGTTGCCGACGAGGTCGCCCCTCCCGGCTCTCCGCGCCTCGACCACACGACGCTTGAACTCCTCAGCGCGCTCCTCTCGGGCAGCTGGGATGTTGCCGAGGCGATGGACGAGCGCACCCGCTCCCAGGCGAGCGGCGTCGTCGCCGCATACGCCCAGTTCCACCTCGAGCGATCGCTCCGGTCGCTCGAGCACGTCGATCGAACGATGGTCTAGCCCCGTGAGCCCCAAACCCAAGACCCACAAGGACGCGGTCGACTACAAGCCGATCGACTGGACCGGGATCTACCCGCCCGAGCTGCCGAAAAAAGCCGTGCCCGAGCACGTCGCGATCGTCATGGACGGCAACGGCCGCTGGGCCAACGGCAAGGGCCTCACGCGCATCGAGGGCCACAAGGCGGGCGAGGCGAGCCTGCTCGACGTCGTCGCCGGCGCCATCCAGCTCGGCGTCAAGCACCTCAGCGTCTACGCGTTCTCGACCGAGAACTGGAAGCGCAGCCCCGAGGAGGTCCGCTTCCTCATGGGCTACAACCGCGACGTGCTGCACCGCCGCCGCGACCAGCTCAACGAGTGGGGAGTACGCATCCGCTGGGCGGGTCGCCG
>Ga0247812_10001656_pt1 | contig 12560 bp, 12 predicted proteins | sample UWRJL149409B1_FD_178011 | JGI IMG/M metagenome (GOLD analysis project Ga0247812, IMG submission 178011) | Plant litter microbial communities from Arlington Agricultural Research Station in Wisconsin, United States - UWRJ-L149-409B-1 | ecosystem: Environmental > Terrestrial > Plant litter >...
CGCCGATATATTCCCGAAGAACTTCTCCGGGATGGGGCGGATTGTGCATACGAGTCATGTAATCCTCCAGTATCAGTGATAGTCGAGATAATCGACGAGAATGGCGTCGGCGCCGTCGAAGGCGAAAATCATCCGCCAGTTCCCGCTCACGGTGACCGCCCAGTGTCCGTTCAAGTTGCCCTTCAGCCGATGAAGCGCCCATGACGGCGCCGACAAATCTTCGGGACGGGTTGCCTGATCCAGCGCAGCCAGCTGGAGGCGCAGTCTGGCAGCATGCGCCGACTGAATACCGGCCTTGCTTCCTGTCTCGAAAAAGCGTTGCAGACCCTTGTGGCGGAATGTCCTGATCATGGCGAAATTGTATCGTGTATGGCATCACGATACAACCGCTTTACGTCCCGCCACCGCCAGCATGTCCCGGCCATGGAGAACTCAACAGTTGCCGGTCGCGCTAGCCGCGCTGCTGCCGTCCCCATTGCGTTTCCTGATAGGCCGAGTGCACGGTCTGCACGCGCACGTGCGGTTCCAGTTCGCGCGCCAGCGCGCCGAGCGACAGGTCGCCGTTCATGTAGCGGCCGACCAGCTGGCGCAGATTGAGGTCGTCGCCGTACTGCACGCGCGCGCCGTCGCAATAGCCGCCGCGCTGCATTTCCTGTTCCAGTTCGACGGCGCGCTGCACGTCCGCCTCGGCCGCCTGGCGCGCCTGTTCGACGCGTGCTCCGTCGCGCCGGCAGCCGGCCAGCTTGTCCTGCAGCGCGATGATCTCGAGCACGAGCTGGTCGTCCTCGGCGCCCGGCGTGCGGCGCGCCTGCGCCACGAGCGCATCGATGCTGTGCGCGTGCAGGCTGGCCGACACCAGCTCATGGGCCTTGCGGTAGCGCGGGTCGCGCCGCGCCGCGTAATCGGCCAGCACGGCGTCGATCTTGCGGGCCCGGCTCTCGGCCTGCGCGATGGCCGCTTCGAGCGGCGCCATGCGCTTGGCGATCAGTTCGGCGCCCGTCTCGGCCGATGCGGCGTCGGCCAGACGGTCCAGCGCTTGCCGGGCCGCCTCGATGCGCTGGCTGTCGCGGTGCGCGCGGTTGAGCAGCTCCGTGCGCATGGCCAGCAGCATTTTCTCGTTGGCCCAGTTGGCGTCGAAGTTGCACAGGCCGGCGATCCAGCTATCCATGCCGCGCGACACGCCGGCGCGCGCATACGCGTCCGTGCCGTAGCCGACGTCGACGAGGAACACATACAGGGGCTCGCTGCGGTAAGCGGGCAGCTTGGCGTCGATTTCCGCATGGAGCTGGGCGTGACCGGCCGCGTTGGCGGCCTGCGCGGCCACGGCCAGTTCGTATTCGCGCGTGCTGGCGAGGAAATCGCGGTGCGCCGTCAGGAACGCGCCCGTGCGGCCGTTGGCCGCCTTGATCTCGGCGCTCAGCGCGCGCATCGCGGCCAGGTGGCCGTCGATTTCGCCATGCACGGCCGCCAGTTCCGCATTGAGCACCTGCTGTTCGTCGGCGCGGAACTCGAGTTCGCGCGCAACATCGCCGGCCAGCGCCGCGTGCGCATGCTGGTCGAGCTGCAGCGTGGCGATGCGGCCCAGGCAGGCGGCGATGCGCTGCTCGAGCTGCAGTTCGTAAGCCGCTTCTTCGGCGGCGCGCTCCTGGCAACCGTGCAGCTTGCCCTGGTACAGGCGCGTATTGTCCTGCAGCGTGGTCTTGAACACGAAAGCGTCCATGGCTAGCCGGGGCGGCCGACGGTGCGGATGTAGGCGAGCGCGACGCCGCTGTCGAACTTGCCGGGCTGGCCCGCTTCGAATTCGAGGCGGTGATCGAAGTACGCGCGGATGCCCTCCTCGATCAGCGCTTCGTCGACGGCGATGCCGTTGCCTGCGTAATAGTCGCGGATGCGCTGCGCCACTTCGGCGCGCCGCTGCGGCAAGTCGAGCTGCTCGTCGACGACCATCTGGCGGTGGCGCAGTTCGTCGATGATGGCCATGGCGCCGAGCTGGTCGCCCAGTCCTGCCTGCGCCATCTCAAACGCCCTTGTTGAGCAGCGCGATGAAACGCTGCTTGCCGTCTTCCGTGGCGCGCTCGATGTCCTTGGCCGTCTGCGTCGATTCCTGGCGCAGCTCGTCGATCAGTTTCAGGCTGCTGGCCTGGAAGTCGACGACGGCGCTGGCCAGCGCCGTGACGGAACTGGCGCGCAGCGTCGAACCGTAGCCGGCGCGCAGTCCCGCTTCGAGCTGCTGGCCGCCCGTCTTGGCCAGCGCTTCGAGGCCCTGGTTGATGCCGTCGGTCATGGCGTCGAGCGTGTTGGTGGTCTCCGACAGGCCGGCCATCGACGTAAACGACGCGGCCAGGCCCGTGAACACGACTTCGTTGGTCGAGAAGAACGTGACGGCGCGCTGGTACAACCGCTCCTTGATCGTGTGGGTCTGCTGCAGCCGCGCGAACACGAGTTCGGCCGTGTTATACGACGTCTTGAGGTCGTCCGCGATATCCTTGACGATCTGGTACGACTTGTCTTCATCCTGCACGGCGCGCAGCGCTTCGTCGCGCGCCAGTTCGAGGCGCGCGCGTTCGGCGTTGTCGGCCACGTTCTCGGTGGCCAGGTTGGCGCTGTTGAGCGCCGCCTTGCGTTCCTCGAGCGCGGCCGTGGCCACCGTCAGCACGTCCTGCGCATCGACTTCGGACGCCTTGAGCGCCATGCGGAAGTCGCGGTACGCTTCGAGGATCGCTTCTTCGCGCGCGATCTGGTCGTTGGCCGATTTCGCCACGGTCAGATAGGTGCTGCGGATATCGTTGAAGCGGTCGGGAATCGAGCCGCGCCGCATCTTCATCCAGCCGAGCTGGATACGCTCGCTGAAATCGAGCTTGCCGTCGGCGATCCATACGCTCATCTGTTCGGCGTCTTCGCGGATCGAATTGAAGCTGCTCGTGATTTCCGCATAGCGCGTCGAAATGTCCATGCCCTGGATCTGCTCGCGCACGGCCGCGTTGAACGTCGACGAATACTGGAGCGTCGTGGCGATGGCCGTGATCTTGGCGGCGTCGTACTTGGCCACCTTGTCGAGCAGCGGCACGATGGGCGCCGGTTCGCGGTTGGCCAGGTTGACGCCGATGGTGCGCAGCGCAGTGACGGCGCGGTCGAGGTAGCTGATGTTGTTCATGTGATCTCGCAGTGGAATCCAGGGTGGGCACGATGCAAACATGGCCATCTTATAACAAGTCATCCGATCTGATAAGCGGCCATGACCGGCCGCCGCCGGCAGCCGGCATGTGCCGACCCGTACAGACAAAAAAAAGCCCGCTACGGGAGCGGGCAAAGTCCAAAACTAGGGATGTCCTGAAAGAGACAGTTCCACTATAAGCCCAGGCGCACGCGCGCTCTGTGCGCTGCCTCACAGAACAGGCAAGGACAGGGCCGCGCCGCGTCTGCCGGCGGCGGTAGCGATGGCAACGGCGGCGATGTATGCAGCAGCGGCGCGGGCGGCCGCGCAGGGCCGGGCGGCGCCGGCGGCGGGGAATCTCGGTACATGGTGCCGTCTCCTGACAGGGTGAGCTTGCTCAGCGATGTCATCATCGTAAGACGGCGCTGCGACAGTTTCTGTCAGGAGTCGTCGCGCAGATTGTTTTCCGCGCGCCAGGCCTTGAGCAGCGCATGGCGCCGCGTCGGATAGCGCTCCGTCACGGCTTCCGCGTGGCGGATGCGGTCGATGCGGAAGTGGCGCAGCGCGGCGCGCATTTCGCACCAGGCGGCCAGCAGCCGCTTGTTGTCGAAGTAGGCGAGTGCGAACGGCCACACGACGCGTTCCGATTCGCGCCCGTGCTCGTCGCTGTAAGCGAGCCGCATCTTGTGCTCGTGCCGGATCGCCAGCCGCGCGCACTGGACGAATGTGTCGTCGGCCACGGCGTTCGGATCGATGGGCACCCACAAGCTCGTCTCGGCCATGCTGTCGCGCAGGTCGCGCGGCGTGGCCGTGGCGATCTTGGCCAGCGCGCTCGACGCAGCCTGGCGCAGTCCCGCGTCGCCCTGGCCGCGCACCCAGCGCGCGCCGAGCACGAGCGCTTCCAGTTCGTCGGCGCCGAACATCAGCGGCGGCAGGAAGAAGCCGGCACGCAGCATGTAGCCGACGCCGGCCTCGCCTTCGAGCGGCGCGCCCAGTTCCATCAGCGTTTGGACGTCGCGGTAGATCGTGCGTTCCGAGACGCGCAACTGCGCGGCCAGCGTCGCCGCCGTTACGGGGCGGCGGTTGCCGCGCAGCGCATCCATCAGCTGGAATAATCGTCCGGTACGGCTCATCGTATCTCCAGTTATATGAAAAATGCCGCCAGGCTTGCGCCGGGCGGCATTCTCGAACACGTTGCGGCGCGGCTTACACCACGGCGCCGTCCGTCTCGTCTTTCTCTTTGACGGGCTTGATCAAGTCTTCGCGTTTGACGCCGAGCCACATGGCCACGGCAGCGGCGACGAACACGGACGAGTAAATGCCGAAGCAGATACCGATCGTCAGCGCGATCGCGAAGTAATGAAGCGTCGGGCCGCCGAACAGCAGCATCGACAGCACCATCATCTGCGTGCAGCCGTGCGTGATGATGGTGCGCGAGATCGTGCTCGTGATCGCGTTGTCGATCACTTCATGGACGCTGGCCTTGCGGTGCTTGCGGAAGTTTTCGCGGATACGGTCGAAGATGACGACCGATTCGTTGACCGAGTAGCCGAGCACGGCCAGGATCGCGGCCAGCACGGTCAGCGAGAATTCCCACTGGAAGAACGCGAAGAAGCCGAGAATGATGACGACGTCGTGCAAGTTCGCGATGATCGCGGCGACCGCGTATTTCCACTCGAAGCGGATGGCCAGGTAGATCATCACGCCGACGATCACCATGGCCAGCGCGTTCAGGCCGTTCTGGGTCAGTTCGTCGCCCACCTGCGGACCGACGAATTCGACCTTGCGCAGCACGAGGCTTTCGGCGCCGGCCGCGTCGACGCAACCGGTCTTCGAAATCTGCTCGCCCTTGGCGCTGATGCTGTCCATCTGCTTGGCGCTGCCGTTGGCGGCCTTGCAAAGCGCATCGAACACGCGCTGCGACGCATTGGCGGCGTCGGCCGGCTTGGCGCCGGCGACGATCGGCAGGCGCAGCATGATGTCGCGCGCCGTGCCGAAGCTCGTCACTTCGGGATGGTCGTAGCCGAGCGAGGCGACCGTGCCCCGTATCGACTCGACATTGGCGGCCTGCGGATACTGCACCTCCATCACCGTGCCGCCCTTGAATTCGATCGACAGGTGCAAAGGTCGCGTGATGAGGAAGAATACGGCGGCGAAGAAGGTCATGGCCGAAATCACGTTGAAGATCAACGCGTGGCGCATGAACGGTATGTCTTTTTTAATCCGGAAAAATTCCATGAAATCCTCTGAAATCTGTTGCGTTCCCGGCCGCCGCTGGCGGCCGGAAGACTATGCTGATTATTTGGTTTGCCCTGGAACCCAGACCGTGCCGATGCTGACCGTCTGCAGTTTTTTCCGGCGGCTGCCGTACCACAGGTTGACCACGCCGCGCGACACGAAGACGGCCGAGAACATCGACGTCAGGATGCCGAGGCAGTGCACGACGGCGAAGCCGCGGATCGCGCCCGAGCCGAACACGAGCAGCGACAGGCCGACGATCAGCGTCGTCACGTTGGAGTCGAGAATCGTCGCCCAGGCGCGGTCGAAGCCGGCCGAGATGGCCGCCTGCGGCGACGCCCCGGCGCGCAGCTCTTCGCGCACACGTTCGTTAATCAGCACGTTCGAGTCGATCGCCACGCCGATCGCCAGCGCGATCGCGGCAATGCCGGGCAGCGTCAGCGTGATCTGCATGATCGACAGCATCGCCAGCAACAGCAGCAGGTTGACGCCGAGCGCCACCACGCTGAACAGGCCGAACATCATGTAGTAGACGATCATGAAGATCGCAATGGCCGCGAAGCCGTAGACCATCGACATCTGGCCCTTCTTGATGTTGTCGGCGCCGAGCGCGGGACCGATCGTGCGTTCTTCGATGAAGTCCATCGGCGCATACAGCGCGCCCGAGCGCAGCAGCAGCGCCAGTTCCGTCGAATTCTCGGCATTGCCCATGCCCGTGATCTGGAAGCGGCTACCGAGTTCGCTCTGGATGGTCGCCACGGACAGCACGTCCGGCTTGCCTTTTTTCTCGTACAGCACGATGGCCATGCGCTTGCCGACGCGGTCGCGCGTCGCTTCGCGCATCTTGCGTCCGCCGTCGCCGTTCAGGTCGATCGACACGGCAGGCTGCTGGTTCTGGTCGAAGCTGGCCGTGGCGCTCGAAATATAGTCGCCGCTCAGGACCACGTCTTTCGACAGGATCACGGGCACGCCTTTACCGACCGTCATCAGTTCGGAATTGAACGGCACGGCGGCCGACAGTTCCGTGCCCGGCGTGATCGATTCGTCGACCATGCGCACTTCGAGCGTGGCCGTGCGGCCGATGATGGACTTGGCGCGCGCCACGTCCTGCACGCCGGGCAGCTGCACGACGATGCGGTCGGCGCCCTGCTGCTGGATGATCGGTTCCGTCACGCCCAGTTCGTTGACGCGCTTGGACAGCGTGGCGATGTTCTGCTTGACGCCGTTGTCGAGCGTTTCCTTCAGTGCGGCCGGTTTCAGGTTCAGGCTCAGCGTCAGGTCGCTGCCATCGCTGCCGTCGACGAAGGCGAGGTCCGGCATCTGGTCGCCGATCACGCGGCGCGCCTGCTGGCGCGTTTCCGCGTCGCGGAAGCGCACTTCGACGATGTCGCCCTTGCGTTCGATGCCGGCGTGGCGCACGTTCTTGTCGCGCAGCGTGCTGCGCACGGCAGCCTGGATGCCCTGCACGCGTTTTTCGAGCGCCGCCTTGGTGTCGACCTGGAGCAGGAAGTGCACACCGCCGCGCAAGTCGAGGCCGAGGTACATCGGCAGCGCGCGCAGTTTTTGCATCCACACGGGGGTGTTCGGCACCAGGTTGACGGTGACGATGTAGGTCGGATCTTCGAGGTCCGTATTGAGATCTTTTTCAAGGGCCAGCTTGGCCTTGAACTGGGTGTCCGGGTCGGCGAAGCGGGCGCGCACGGAACTGTGGCTGCCGGCGACTTCATAGCTGACGCCATCGGTCTTGATGTTTTCCATCTTCAGCGCGGACTCGACCTGCGCCACGAGGTCGGTATTGACCTTGACCGTGGACTTGCCGCTCGTGACTTGCAGCGCCGGCGATTCGCCGAAATAGTTGGGCGCCGTGTACAACGCGCCCAGCAGCACGGTAACGGCGATGACGATGTATTTCCAGACAGGGTAGCGATTCATATTCTTCAGCTTCTATGGTAGGCGTCGGATGGCGTGCAGACGTCAGACGGGCGGCAGGGTTGAACCGTGCCGCCCGCGCAGGAATTACACTGCCTTCAGGGTGCCTTTCGGCAGCAGCGTCGTGATCGACGATTTCTGCACGACGATTTCGGTGCCCGTCGCCACTTCGATGGTGACGTAAGCATCGACAACCTTGGACACTTTACCGAGGATGCCACCGGCGGTGACGACTTCGTCGCCCTTCGCCAGCGCGTCCATCATGGCTTTTTGTTCTTTGGCGCGTTTTTGCTGAGGACGGATCATCAGGAAATACATCACCACGAACATCAGAACCAGGGGCAGGAAGCTGGTGAGATTACCGCCCAGGCCGAGTGCGTCTGCAGGGGCTTGAGCGTAGGCATTGGAAATGAACACAGGTGACTCCAGTATATAGATTGAAAAAATAGCGCTGTATTCTAGCATTCGCGGATGCGGGCTAGACGCCTTGAACATGTTGGGCTGTTAATTCTTTTTACAAGTGTTGGCTAGACGCGGTCGGCTAGACGCGGTCGGCTAGACGCGGTCGGCTAGACGCCGCGCGCGCGGTCGGCGTGGAATTGCAGCGTCCACGCATGGAAACGGTCTTCATCGAGCGCTTCGCGCATCTGGCGCATGATGTCGAGGTAATAGTGCAGATTGTGTATCGTATTGAGGCGCGCGCCGAGGATTTCCTGCGTGCGGTTCAGATGGTGCAGGTAGGCGCGCGAGAAATTGCGGCACGCATAGCAGCTGCAGCTGTCGTCGAGCGGCGCCTTGTCTTCCTTGTAACGGGCATTCTTGATCTTGACGTCGCCATAGCGCGTGAAGATCCAGCCATTGCGCGCATTGCGCGTCGGCATCACGCAATCGAACATGTCGATGCCGTTCGAGACGCCGGCCACGAGGTCTTCCGGCGTGCCCACGCCCATCAGGTAATGGGGCTTGTTGGCCGGCAAGCGCGGACCGACGTGCTCGAGCATGCGCATCATGTCTTCCTTCGGCTCGCCGACGGACAGGCCGCCGATGGCCAGACCGGGGAAGTCGATCTGTTCGAGCTGGGCCAGCGATTCGTCGCGCAAGTTCTCGAACATGCCGCCCTGCACGATGCCGAACAGCGCATTCGGGTTTTCGCCGCGCACGAACTCATCCTTGGAGCGCTGGGCCCAGCGCAGCGACATGCGCATCGATTTCGCCGCTTCGTCGAGCGTGGCCGGGCGGCCGTCGATTTCGTACGGCGTGCATTCGTCGAACTGCATGACGATGTCGGAATTGAGCACGCGCTGGATCTGCATCGACACTTCGGGCGACAGGAACAGCTTGTCGCCATTGATCGGCGAATTGAAGTGAACGCCCTCTTCCGTAATCTTGCGCATGGCGCCCAGCGAAAACACCTGGAAACCGCCGGAATCGGTCAGGATCGGCTTGTCCCAGCCCATGAAATCGTGGAGGCCGCCGAACTTGGCCATCACGTCATTGCCGGGGCGCAGCCACAAATGGAAGGTATTGCCGAGAATGATTTCAGCATTGATTTCCTTCAGTTCCAGCGGCGACATGGCCTTGACGGAACCGTAGGTGCCGACCGGCATGAAGATCGGCGTTTGCACGACGCCATGGTTGAGCTTGACGGTGCCGCGGCGGGCCTTGGTCAGGCCGCTGCTATCGGTCTTGTGTAAAGTAAATTCCAGCATTATTTATCCTGAGTGTGGTACGGGGCCAGGGCTTGCGTAGTAAGCAACATTGCATCGCCATAGCTGAAGAAACGGTATTGCTGCGCAATCGCGTGGGCATAGGCGTGGCGGATCGCGGCGTAGCCGGCGAACGCCGACACGAGCATCAGCAGCGTCGACTTGGGCAGGTGGAAATTGGTGATCAGCCGCGTGACGGTCTTGAACTGGTAGCCGGGCGTGATGAACAGGGCCGTGTCGGCGCTGCCCGCCTCGAGCGCGCCGCCCTGCGACGCCGATTCGAGCGCGCGCAAGCTCGTCGTGCCGACGGCGACGACGTCGCGGCCGGCCGCGCGCGCGGCGCGCACGGCGTCCACGGTCGCCTGCGGCATCGTGTACCACTCCGTGTGCATCTTGTGCTCGGCCAGGTTTTCCGTGCGCACGGGCTGGAACGTGCCGGCGCCCACGTGCAGCGTGACGTAGGCGAACTGCACCCCCTTCTCGCGCAGCCGCGCGAGCAGCGCTTCGTCGAAATGCAGGCCGGCCGTCGGCGCGGCGACGGCGCCGGGCACCTTGTTGAACACGGTCTGGTAGCGCGTCTCGTCGAACGCGTCGGCCGTGTGCTCGATGTACGGCGGCAGCGGCAGCCGGCCGTAGGTTTCGATCAGCTCGAACACGTCGGCCTCGAAATGCAGCGTGAAGAATTCGCCGGCGCGCTCGCCGACGGTGACGTCGAAGGCGTCGGCCAGGCGGATCTTCACGCCGGGACCGGGCGACTTCGATGCGCGCAGCTGGGCCAGCACGGTGCGCGTATCGAGCACGCGCTCGACGAGCGCCTCGACCTTGCCGCCGCTGTCCTTGACGCCGAAGAAGCGCGCCTTGAGCACGCGCGTGTCGTTCATGACGAGCAGGTCGCCGGCCTGCAGCTCGGCGACGATGTCGGTGAAGCTGCGGTCGACGAGCGCCTCGCCGTCCACGTGCAGCAGACGGGAAGCGCTGCGGTCGGGCAGCGGGAATTGCGCGATGCGCTCGGGCGGCAGGTCGAAATCGAAATCGGAAAGCGAATACATAGGCGTACTTCTGGACAGGTTGCTCGAATCATGGGACGCCGGCGCGGCGTCCGGCACGGCGTTCCGCTATGCCGGCAAACGGCGCAAGCCTTACAATAGCGGCGTTGCTGCGCGACGGCCAACCCTCTATTTTACGCTAGTGCCCGAAAACTGCCTGAATTCTGCCCAACTATGCCCGCACCGAAGCAAAAACCCGTCCGCAAAACCAGTACCGTCGAAGCCCAGCTGCTGAAGCTGGCCAAGCTCGGACTGCGCACGGACATGGACCTGGTGCTGCACCTGCCGATGCGCTACGAAGACGAGACGCAGGTGATCCCGATCGAGCAGGCGTGTTTGCACGGCGGCGAGTCGTCGCAGGTCGAAGGCATCGTCACGCGCAGCGAAATCGGCTACAAGCCGCGCCGCCAGCTGCTCGTGCAGATCGCCGACGCCAGCGGCGAACTGCAGCTGCGCTTCATGAATTTCTACGGCAGCCAGGTCAAGCAGCTGGCCGTGGGCACGCGCGTGCGCGCGCGCGGCGAACTCAAACACGGCTTCTTCGGCGCCGAGATGGTGCACCCCCATTACAAGGTGGTCAACGAAGGGGCGCCGCTGCCGACCTCGCTCACGCCCGTCTACCCGTCCGGCGAAGGCCTGTCGCAGCCAGTGCTGCGGCGCGCGATCGCCGACGCCATGGGCCGCGTGGACTGGACCGACACCCTGCCGGCGCCGCTCGTGGCGCGCATGCAGCTCGGCGACTTCGAGCCGTCCGTGCGCCTGCTCCACTATCCGCCGCAGGAAGTCGACGAGCATGCGCTGATGGACCGCTCGCACCCGGCCTGGACGCGCGTCAAGTTCGACGAGCTGCTGGCCCAGCAGTTGTCGCTCAAGCGCGCGCAGTTCGCGCGCCGCGCCAAGGGCGCTGCCGCGCTGCCCGTGATCGGTGCCGTCTCGCGCGCGTTCCAGGCCGCGCTGCCGTTCAAGCTGACGAACGCGCAGCAGCGCGTGCTCGACGAAATCCGCGCCGACCTGCGCCACCCGTATCCGATGCAGCGCCTGCTGCAGGGCGACGTCGGCAGCGGCAAGACCGTGGTGGCGGCGCTGGCCGCCTCGCAAGCGATCGACAGCGGCTTCCAGGCCGCGCTGATGGCGCCCACGGAAATCCTGGCCGACCAGCACTTCCGCAAGATCGCCGCGTGGATGGAACCGCTCGGCGTGAAAGTGGCGTGGCTCACGGGCAGCCTGAAAAAGAAGGACAAGCTAGCCGCCTATGCGCTGATCGAATCGGGCGAAGCGCAGCTCGTCATCGGCACCCATGCGCTGATCCAGGACGCCGTGATCTTCGCCAACCTCGGCCTCGTGCTCGTCGACGAGCAGCACCGCTTCGGCGTGGGCCAGCGGCTCACGCTGCGCAACAAGGGCAATGTCGACGCCGTGCCGCACCAGCTGATGATGTCGGCCACGCCGATCCCCCGTACGCTGGCCATGACGTATTACGCCGACCTCGAAGTGTCCGTGATCGACGAGCTGCCGCCGGGCCGCAGCCCGATCGTCACGCGTTCGATCGACCAGAACCGCCGCGACGAAGTGATCGCGCGCGTGCACGCGGCCGCGCTCGAAGGGCGGCAGGTGTACTGGGTCTGCCCGCTGATCGAGGAATCGGAAGTGCTGCAGCTGCAAACGGCCACGGAAACCCATGCGCTGCTGGCCGAGGCGCTGCCCGACCTGAACGTGGGACTCGTGCATGGACGGATGAAGCCGGCCGAAAAGCAGGAAGTCATGGATGCGTTCGCGGCCAACGCGATGCAGGTGCTCGTGGCCACGACCGTGATCGAAGTGGGCGTCGACGTGCCGAACGCGTCGCTGATGGTGATCGAACATGCCGAGCGTTTCGGCCTGTCGCAGCTGCACCAGCTGCGCGGGCGCGTGGGACGCGGTTCGGCGGCCAGCGCCTGCCTGCTGCTGTATCAGAGTCCGCTCGGCGGCGTGGCGCGCCAGCGCCTGATGACGATGCGCGAAACGACGGACGGCTTCGAGATCGCGCGGCGCGACCTCGAGATACGGGGTCCCGGCGAATTCCTCGGCGCGCGCCAGTCGGGCCAGGCCATGCTGCGCTTCGCCGACCTCGAAACGGATGGCTGGCTCGTCGACCAGGCGCGCGACGCGGCCCACGCGCTGCTGCACGAACCGTCGCCGGCGGCGGCGGCCACGGTGGCGGCCCACCTCGAACGGTGGCTCGGCGGACGCGAGGAATTCCTGAAGGTGTAAGGGCGCGTTAAGCTAGAAGCATAGATAGATGCGGTTCGCCAGGTCGAACGCAAAGTCGGGCCGCAGGTAGGCGAAGAAGCCGAGCGCCAGCGCCAGCGCGAACAGGCTTTTGTAGAGCCACGGCTTCATCGCTTACGCCGGTTTCAAGCCGGCGCGCAGCGCCGGCCGTTCGTCGACAGGCAGGTTGGCCAGGCCGGCCAGCACGCCGAGCACGATCGCGATGCCCCACACGACGTC
>Ga0247812_10001657_pt1 | contig 12559 bp, 6 predicted proteins | sample UWRJL149409B1_FD_178011 | JGI IMG/M metagenome (GOLD analysis project Ga0247812, IMG submission 178011) | Plant litter microbial communities from Arlington Agricultural Research Station in Wisconsin, United States - UWRJ-L149-409B-1 | ecosystem: Environmental > Terrestrial > Plant litter >...
GTTGCATATTTCGTTCGATTTTTTTGATCCAGAATTCAGGATTGGTTTGAGGTTTTTTTCTGGTTTCCCAATCTTTTCCGTGAAAGAATTCTGAATCTACAAAAATGGCAATTTTGAGTTTTTTAAAAGTGAAGTCTGGTTTACCGAAGACTGTTTTATTGTTTTTACGGTATCTGTATCCTAAATTCCATAACGCTTTTGCCAAAGTGATTTCGGCTTTTGTTGCTGTGCTTTTAATGGCACGCATGTTTTTGGAGCGCTTTTCTGGATTATGGACATCCATTTTTATTAATTATTAAAAAATTGAAATTAATAATTATAAGTATCTTTTGAATTATATATTGTTGGGTTAAAGTTTAATAATTTACAGGATTAAATAGAATTATTTATTGTTGCTACAAAATAAGTCGCATAATAGATTTGTTTAGTTGTTGGTGAAAAACCATCATTTAAAGTTTTTCCTATCTCACTAAAAACGGAATCATACTTTGTTCCTTTTTGTTTAGCAATTGCACCTATTCTTTCAAATGATGTAATAATGTTTTCAGATTTACTTATTGATGAATTGTATTTCTTCACAATATAATTGAATGTGTCTTCAAGTAACTTATTTTCTTCGTAATTGATTTTGTCAAATATTTCAGGTTGATCAATTCTTATTTTTTGAATTAAACTTTCTTCAAAAGAAATTAAATCAGAAGTTAAATTATCTTTCTGTTGAATTAATGCAATTATATTGGATATTTTATTTCTTTCGTTATCGGTTAGATTTTCCCATAGTAAAGAATTTATTTTCTTATAAAATTCAGATGTTTTACAATGAATATTTATATTATCTTTTAATAATTTAAAATCAACTTCTTTATTTTTTGAATTTGGTTTTAATTTTTTTTCTAATTCTTTTTTTGATGTAGAATATTTTTCAAAGATTGATTTGGAATCTTCTGTATTAAGGAATTCTGCAATTTCTTTAGATGTAGATATGTCATCCCATAGTTCTCTTTTTTTACTGTATTCTCCTAAGTCATCACTTTGGGAATATTTCTTAATTAATTCATTAGTAAGTTGCATTAGGTTTGTCATATATTGACTTAGATCATTACTAAGTCCTTCTGAGTTCCAGATTTTATATAAATCAAATGCTTTATCACCTTTACTGCCGTCAAAGTATTTATATAAAATCGAAATAGAGTAAGGTATTACAGCAGATCTAATTTGTCCCATTGAGTTTTTACCTTGCCCATAGATTTTTTCTAAATCTCTGAATAGTATAATTTTGGCAACTAATGTTTCGAAAAAATTTCGATTAATTTCAACTGCTTTTTTATCATTTCCTTCTCCACCAAGCTCTTCAATAAAATGTCGAAATACTTTTTCGCCTCCTTTTTTTACAATATACGGTTGATCTCCCCAAGCTGTAAAATACTTACCTAGTTCTTCTTTAGAAAATCTATTCTGTTTAGGAAACTCTTTTTCTATTCTGGATTTCGCCGAACCTGCAATTCTTAATTTAGTATTGAAATCTCCTTTAGATTTTTCAAAAAACCACTTGCGACCCGTTGGTGTAATAATACTTTCAGAAAGTGTTTTTAGTTTTGTTAATTGTGGGTTTCTTGAACGTAAATCTACATTTGAAACTTTTGATTGAGAATTAGAATATTGACTTATTTTAGAAATTAAATCATCAAGATTTTCTTCACTAACATTTTTTGCAACATTGATTTTTGCCATAACCTTAACTTTATCAATATTAAAACCATCTTTGTTAGTAAAATAAATACTTGCTGTAGTTTGTCCGCCGTTAACAATTTGAAAATCAGTAAGCGATTTTAAATATATTTTTCCATTTAATTCTTCAGTTTCCTTTCCTGTAGATGTAATAGTTATTCCGTTATTGTAAGCAATAAATTTTTCTGGATTAAGACGTATAGTTTCTCTTATACCTTGATTTACCCCTCTAAATTGTAGAAAAGATCTAACGTTTTTCTCAAGTAAACGAGAACTATATTTTTTGTATAAATCAGAAAGTACTTTTGCTGGTAGAACACATAAATATGATTCAAAATTATCTTCGTCAGCAGCTTTTATAACTTCAATTTTTTCTGCAAAGTTATTTTTAAAATCAATTGTTAAAGGCTCTCTGTTTCCTTGAGAAATAAGAACACTGTAAAGAAAGTTTAAATCAATTAATCTTTTTATTATCAGTATTTCTTTTTGAAGTTGATCATTGTTTTTAGCGAATGAAATTTTTAAAGTATCATCATCAAATTCAAAACGTTTTGGTTGAGAAATATTTCCTCTTGTTGATACAGTTGCGGTTGCAGATATCAAAAATATTTCAATAACATCAAACTGATCAATACCGTGTGAAGAGGAAATTTGAGAGACTAAAGCTTTAACAGGACTCGAATCTTGAATTTCATCGTCAAAATGACGTTTAATTGCTTTGTTTAGAAATTTTGTTGCTCTGGTAAATTGGCTATCGTAATAACTTTTTTGACTAATTTTTAAATCATCATCAGTTTGTGTTATATTAATAGAGTCTTCATTCAAAATAAATAACTGAAGTCTCTCTCCAGATTCATTTACTAAATATCCGTTTACTTTAAGTTTTTCGGAATCATATTTATAATACGACTCATTACATTCCTCGGAATCAATTAATTTTGCCTCAAGCATTGATGTTAACACCAAATTAATGAATGATGGTTCTGAAGTGAAACCCTCTTCATCTTTTGATTCATCTAATAAATCTTTTCTATATTTTAAATATTCTGAAATTTCCATATTAAAAGTGCAATTCTGAGGTTATGAAATTGTTTAATGTGCTTATTCTTAAATTATATTTTACTTTGCTTATTTCACTAGATAAGCTGGACCTTACAATCTTTGGAAAATCGACACTTGCACAATTATAAGTAATTAGACTTACTGGTTTAAATAAATAGTTGTCGTAAATACTTGCATTTTTTAAATCGAGGCCTTTAAGGTTTAACGCTTTTAAAAACAAAGTATAATCACCTGATTTGTTTTGAATTTTATTTTTTATTTCTCTTATGAGAAATTGTATAGAGTATCCTTCATTTTCAATTATAGAAATAACAACTAAATCTAATTCTTTATCTAAATTTTTTTCTAGTTGATATTCGCTTGATATTGTGACGTCCAATTTAGATTCGGTTTTAGTTTTAACTTCAATATCTTTTTTGTCAAAAGTAAAGTCATGTCTTTTATCGAACGGGCCTGTCCAACTATTTAAAATGTCATTTACATTTGGTAAAATCAAATTGTCAATGTAAAATTGTAATAAAAATAGTTCGCCAAATAATCCTTTTATAATTTCGGAGGAAAGCAAAAAAGAGTTTTGATCATTAAAAAACTCGCTCCATTTATAAAAACTTTGAATGAATTCTTTGGAATATTCATGAACATCTGATAAGTCCTTAATTCTATTATACATGGATATAATTAAATCATCAAATAATTCGTAAAAACTATTGTCAATTAATTTTAAAACTATGTAATTAGTATCAGAGAAAAATTCAATTGATAACTTTTCTTTAATTGTTGCTTTAAAATCAACATTATGATTTTTAGGCAATGATAAAATTAGACATCTATTGGCATCTTTGTTTATACCTAAATATAAATCTGATTTACAATCAGCTGCTAGAATTATTGATTTATAACCATGTGTTATTTTATAATCTGATATAATGTTCCATTTTATATGAAGGTCTGTTATTTCCATGTTTATTCGTTATTGTCTGATGGAATTATAGAATCAGATTCCTCAATTTGGTATTCTTCATCTTCAAATTTTTCGAATTCCTCATCCTCAATATTATAATCACCTTTTACATATATTCCTCCTGGATCTGGTTCTATTGGAGGAAAACCTAATGCGTATCCGACTAAAGGAATTTTTAAATCGTAGTCATTATCGATAAGCATTTGTTTTAATTTGTTGTCTTGTTTATCATCCTTATTGCGGAATACTTCTGCTGTGTCGAATAAATAGATTATAAATAAACCTTCTTGATCGGACATTTTTTCTCTATAAACTCTTTCAGGAATAGTTTTCTTTTTAGCTAATTCAATAGCTTCTTCATCAGTTAAATCCGGATTCTTTTTTAGAATTAATATTTTTTGTTCAGTTCTAAAATCAATTTCAGCATGAGCAATCTCTGATTCAGATAATAAGATTGAGAAGTCTTTCCCTCCAGAAATAATATTTGCTGATTTTCCAGATGCTTTAAATTTTCGACTAGTTACAAAATAATCAACGTCATTCGAATTTGTTGGGCCTCTTCGTATTGAAAGATTCACACCATATGGCTCATTCAATTTAAAATTTTCTAGTTTATCACTTCTTCCACTTGTCTTAAGAGCGACTGTCCAGTCTTTTATTTTATTTTTTTCACGACACAGCTCAAGAAACATAATCATACTTTTTCTTGAGTCTTCATCGAAATTGTTTTCTAAAGTAAGTATGTTGATAATTCCTTGAATATCTGTTTTATATTTAAGAAATCCTGAATCGCTAGATTCAGAGAATTTGGGAGCTATATTATTCTTAAAGTTGTTCCAAACAGAGTTTATTTTTTTCTTTTCTATATTGAATACAGTTGTTTGTTCTAATTCATCTTGATAAGACCATTTCACTTCATTGGTCATTCTTAAAATCGAAGGGCGAGTTATTTTTAAAGTTCCTGGATGCTTTCGAACCCTTAATACAAAATTTTGTGGACTCTTATTTTTAGCTTCCATTTTTCTAAATTCAACCTCTAATTCTTCAATTGTTCTAGTGGTTGAATCAAACTTATCCTTAGAATCTTGTGTTGTAAAAAGTTTACAACAATCTAAATACCCAGGTCTATAACCAAACCATCTTCCCATTTGTAACAAAGTATCCGAATAATCTGTTGATCTAATAAAATAATTAATGGTTAAGCCTTCTAATGTAAAGCCACGAGATAATCTATTTCCACCAACGGCAATGACTTTTTTTGTAGAACTTTTTGGGTATTCTAAACTATCTTTTGTTATGCTGTTAATTGCTTTTACTTCAATATTATTAATAGCTTCTGGCAAATAGCTTTTTAAAGATTCAAAAGTTATAGGGATTAAAAATTCATCATGATACCCTTTTGGTAGATAAGATTGTATTGATTCAATTATATGAGAATAATATTTATACCAAACTTTTTCCAAAACACCATAAATAGATTCTGGAGATGTAATTGTTTCATTTTCAATTTTACTTTGTAGATCTGTCACATATTCTCTTAGTAAATCTCTAGTTTTATTTTGCCAAAGTGAAAATCTTGAAATATGAATAAGCATTGTATGATGTGGCATAAACGAAGTCGAATAAATCATTTTTTGCTTTCTGCTTTCACGAATTGCTATTGATAAAATAAAACACATTACACTATCTGTTAAGGATTTTGGAAGGTTTTTTGGAAAATCGTCACCAGTCTTACTTGCTCGTGTTGAGCTAATATAGTCTTTGTAACTATCGTAATTTAGGTATCCTCCATTTTCATCAAATTCATCCTTTGTTCGAAAACTTTGTACCCCTAATAATGTTTCTTTATCAATTCTAGAAGGGAATTCAGAGACGGTATCACTTACGATTTCTACTAGAGGAATTTTAATTCCTATTTTGTTATCGATAGGCTCAAAAGTTTCGAATATTTGTTTAGCCCCAATATAGTTAGATGGTGGATTAAGTAAAACTATAAAATCATCTGGAAAAATGTTGTCAACTTGTGTAAGTTGTTTCTCTTCGTTTTCACCTTTTAATTTATAGCTAACTTTCCATTTATCTTCAGGTACTTCATTTCTGTCTTGAAGGACATTCGCAAAAGGTGTCGCCGTATATCCTAAATAAGTTTTTCTAGTAAATAAATCTAAAAGGGCTCTAATATGTCCGTTTGTTTTTGAAGCATATTCCCTCCCTTTTGCACCCTCATTATTAAGAGATGCATTGTCTGCTTCGTCATCTAAAATAAGTAATGGAATATTATGTCGATCTTTATTTTCTTCAAGATAATCATGTAGCCATACAATTAAATTTCTTAGGACACTTACATTCTTTTTACACACTAAAACATTAGTATTATCAATATTAAAATCAGCATCAACTAAGGATTTATTAAAGTCAGATTTATATGAAGTTATCGAAACAACCTGATTTACTGTGGTATCACCCAAATTTCCAAAACGGTTAATTTTGCCAACTCCTTTTACTCCTTTTGTTTCAGAAGTTATATCAATAATTCCATTACCAATAACATCGCTTTCTATTCTTAATTGTGTCTGGCTTCTCAGATCTTCCATGATTCCAGAAAGAACAATTACCAAGCGATATCCCGAATCGATAGCTCTATTTATTACAGCGTTAAAATTACCGGTTTTACCAGATTGTACACTTCCGACAACTAGTCCCTTAACATAAAATGGAGTGTCTGATTTAGGATCTCCTATTTTTTCTAATATTTGATAACTAGATTTTATTGTCTCTGTTACAACTTTTTCGGAACGCCCTGAGTTTTCTAAAGATGTAAAATATCGGGTGCTATAATTCCATTTTATACTTTGTTTTCTCTCAGATGTCAGCCAAGTTTTAAATCCTACTTTTGTTAATGAATTACTAGGATCAATATCTATTGGGTTATTTGAGAGGTATTCTTTTACAGCCACATCATAATAATTTTTTAATGTGGTCTCATCAATTTCTGGGTATTTATAGAGGTTTGAAATGAAAATAATATCATTTTTGACAATAGGAAATAAATCATCGAAGTATGCGGGACTTAAAATATTTTCTTTAGAGTAATCTAAAGCTTTCCCAGCTATTACTTTTTTAACTACTTCAATGTATTTATTATTATCCATAATTTTTATTTTAATAATTGTTTGATTTCTTCGGGAAATGATGACTCTTCAAAGCCCAGACCTGGTAAAATGTCTTTTTTGATCTGTTCAGATGAAAAACCATTTTTTTGAAGTGTTTTTAAAGATGTAATTATATCATTTAATGAGAGTCCATCTTTCTCTTCAATATTTAGAAAAGATGTTTCTTCATGAGTATGTCTAATTTTATTTATGGAGGTATTTATCATTCTCAAAACAAGATTAAACTTAGCTGATTGTTCCTTTGATAAATCTTTTTTAATTTCTTTTAATAGAGGGAATTCATTATTTAATTCGAGAAGCACACCCTTATTAGAAGCTTTTCGTTCAAATAATCTTTCTCTGTTTTGTTGTTTGTTATTTGAAAAATCCCTAATTCCTCTATTGAAAAATTCCTTTTCTGCTTCGATCTTTAGTTCTTCAATATATCTTTCAAAAGCTTTCTTTAAATCGTGAGGTATTACAATTTGAGATTTTGCAACATTTAAATGAAGTAGGTGATCAACACTATTTCCTATTTCAACTCTTAGCCTTGCAAGTTGTAATCTTGGAGCCTTTTTAATAAGTCCATTCCAGCCACCAAATAGTATAATTCTGTCTGCTCTATAAATGTAGATACCTTCCATATCCATTAATCCACGATTTTTAGTTGTCCAATTTGTAATACCTTTTCTTGATTCATCTATGCTTCTTGATGGTAAAACAAAACCTTCCATTTTTATAGTATCGGTACTAAAATGTCTTTGTTTATATGCTATTGGACGGAAATCGGTTTCTTGTACGGGAAAAGGGTTAAATGGGCTTAAAATTTTATTATTGATGCGAATATTAATTGGAAACTTTTCACGTTCCATAAATTTGTGAAATACTAGAGATAAATAATCAGATGTAACTTCAGTTATTTCTTTTTTTAAAGCATTTTGTCTGTTAGCTTCTTCTAAGTAATTTTCAAATTTGTAAAGTCCGTTCCAGATAACAATTGTATTCGCTTCAAAAGATTCAAATTGTCCTAAAAACGATTTGCTTAATTCGGAATAAGAAAAAAGTAGTTTTTCAATTTCTTCTGATGAATTTACAATAAGTCTCCATTCTCTTTCTTTTTTTAAATATTCAACATCCCACGTTCTCCCTGAGTATTTTTGTTCTCCTTTTTTTCTGGATAAAACTGTGAAACATCTTGTTTGAGAAAATGATGCCGTTTTCATTCCTAAACCAAACCTTCCTAAATCAGATCCTCCTCTAATATATTCCGGAGAATTACTCGGAAATTGCATGCTTGCTTTCAAAGTATCTTCATTCATTCCTTCTCCATTATCAGCAAGAAAAAGTTTAAAAGGTTCTTCATCCATTTTAATTAGAACTTCTATTTTATCGGCTTTAGCGGAAATAGAATTATCCATTAAGTCTGCCAAAGAAGTTTCAAGACTATAGCCTTGTTCAGCTATTGACTTAATTAAATATTCTGGATTTGGATTTGCTTCTTCGAAATTTTGACTTTTTTCACTCATATACTTAAGTCATTATATTTTTCAATGTCTTTTCACTAACACTCCAATTTACTTGTATTATTGGAAAGACATTGCGGGTTGGATTTATCTGTTCAGCAGGATTTTTAATTAAACGAATCTGCGGTTTATTTTCAATATTACTTACTATGGCTACATAATAGTTATCACCCTTTTTGCGTGCTGTTTCCCATTCTTTATTAGTAAACAATATTCCACCACTTACAGATGACATTCCTTTTACTTCAACATAATATTTGGTAGTCTTTCCGATTAATTTAAAATCATATCCGCAACCTTCATTGGTAACATTCTTTATTTCAACTTCTTCAGGAAATTCAATTTTTTTAGTAGTTAATTGCCAAACAAATTCATCTTCTGCTTTTTTTCCTGTAATACCTCTTGTCGTGTAGGCGCCAACTTTTCGTTTCTTTTTTTCGCTATCTGAAGGTAATACACTAGACAGGACTTGCATCTCAACATCGAAATTAGGATTGTGAGCATTATTTATTATATCCTGAATTAATCCCCTTAACGTAACTTCATCGAAGTTTTCGTACGCATCTACTGTTCGTATAATACTTAATGTCATTGGTCTTTTGTGCCAACCTAATCTATAAGGATGAACTACATCAAACTCATCACGTCTAAATTTTATATAATTAGGTTTAACATTTAATGCCTCGCCAATTTTATTCCACGCTTCTTTATCTGATTTAAATCCAAGGTTTTCAACTCCCTCTTTATCAAATCTTGATAAATAATATGCTACTATGTGAGCTAATTTGCGTTCTCTATCCATTTATTCTTTCTAATTCATGACGTATATTTTGATTTTCAGGAAATTCAGGATTTAAAACATTATTCACTATTTCGGCAATTTGATATGCCAGATATGGTGGAACCGCATTGCCAACTTGATGGAATTGACTAGTACGTTCACCACAGAAATAGTAATTGTCCGGGAAAGTCTGAATTCTTGCTGCTTCTCTTACTGTCAGGCTTCGACATTGAGTAGGATCATAATGAATAAAGTAATGACCATCTTTTGAAATATGGCTAGTAACTGTGGTTGCCGGAATATTAGGTAATTGTACTCTAAATCTATCAGTGAATTTTCCTGATTCTACATTTTCATGATCAGGTAACAGATTATCTCCCGCTTTCTTATAATCTTCAAGGCGAGGAAAGTTTTGATTTAATTTAGTATATCGTGCAGCAAATAAATATCTTTTGAGATCTTCTAATAAATGCTTTCTTGAAACGTGCTGAAGAACACCTCCTAATTGATTATCATTATACCAGTTAAACAAAGGATGTGATTCGTGAATTCTGTTTTTTGAAGTGCTAAAAAAAGGTATACCTAGACTTGTAGGGAAGTTTTGTTTTGTTTTGTTTTTTTCTTCAGGAACTAGTTCATTTATCACTTTGTTAAACTCTATAATATAATTTTGCCAGTTTTGCTCGGAGTCTTCAATATTTTGATAAAATCGCTTCTTTTTTAATTTGCCATCTTTATCAGATACCATCTCACTATGGGTGAATGATCTTGTAATTCCGCTTCTAATTATTGGCAGATTACCAATAATTGATTCCAGAGTTACTTGGTTTTTCTTTTGAAGTATATTTATAGGACCATTTACATCTTCTCTAATTCCTAACAAAATAACACGATGTCTTTTTTGCGGGATACCGTAATCCTCTGATTTAATTATGTAATCTCTGGGTTCAAATATTGGATTTCCTTCTTGATCAAAGCCTCTCGGCTCGACAGTTAATGAATAAATTCGATACCTAACATTTTGATCATTATCAATAAAAGTTCCCTCTGACAGGCATGCATCAAGTGGATTTTTTAAGTCACTCAGGATTTTAGTAAAGACATTAGTTTTTTCTGTTTCAGCTGACAATATTCCTTTGACGTTTTCCATAACAAAAACCGAAGGATTATGCCTTGCAAGTATGCGTAAGTATTCCTTATAAAGTCCCACTCTTTTATCCGTTTCTTCGTTGAGTGTTAATTCCTGACGTCTGGCTCGGCCAACTAAGGAATAAGCCTGACAAGGCGGTCCTCCGATCAGCACCCAGTTTTGGTTTCCATTTAGAGCTCGCTCGATTCTTATATCGACTTCTTCGTCGCTTACTCCATTTAAATCCTTTTTATCTGGTTTTCCTAGTGTGCCACACCAAGCTTCTTCATCTGCCCGATTTGCTGCTTCGGGATGATTGTCATATAACTGAGTTATTGTAATTTCTCCTTTAACAAATTTGTAATAATCGTCAGGTAAATTTCCAATTGGGAATTGTCGATAAAAACTTCTGAGTTTAAGTGTTTTATGAGCATTTTCGTCTTTTTCTACAGATAAAGAAATCTCGAAAATTCGATTTCCGTCATCGTTCGTTAAAGATGAAAAGCCTTCTGCTAATCCTCCTGGGCCGGCGAATATGTCTATAATTGGTATTGGCATTAGGATAAAATAAGATTTAATTTTAAGGTAAAATGATCAGATTAAACAAATATAGGTTTATTAACTAATTACATCATTATGGAAAACCGTACAACCTTAAAAATTTTACTTAGGCAAGTGTATTAATAAATAAAAAATTATAACAGAGTATATATACGTGTTTTTACGTTAAGCAATAAAAATACTTTACTTATCCTTCTTCCCCCATTTAATTTTCATTTTCCCATCATCGTCTAATGCAATTAAATGCAGGACAATTCCGCGTTCGCGAACGGCGTCGCGTTCGGCTTTGGTGGCGAGTTTGATGTCGTTTTTGGAGTTTCGGAGCGGGATGGTGAGGGCGAGATTGGTGCCTCGGCCAAAGGAATAAATACCTTCGGCATCGAGGTTTAAGACGCTGGAACTAATGGTGAAATTATTGACATCGATTTGTTCTCCACGCAATTTTAGAGTACCGGATAAATCGCTAAACGTAATATTCTCGACATCGCGGAACGGAAAAGCAAACTTGCCAATTTTTACGATAGGGTCGAAATTGACCAAAGCGCCCTGATTGACATTGAACGTTAGATTGCCGTGCATAGAATTGGTGATCAACTCGCCGTTGCTGTTGATGAATCCGGTAACATTGGCCTTGCTGCTGAGTTTTCCTTTGATGTTATTGGGACTAAAAGATTTCACTCCGAAGTTATTAAACGAACGTAAAAAACTCGCAATATCAACACGGTTTACCTGCGCGTTAGAGCTAAAAGCAAAGTTTTTTCCGCTGGGTTGTACTTCGCTGTTGAACGTAATACTTCCACCAGAAGTTTGCAGTGAACCGTTTTTAATCACCAATTTCGAATCGATCATTTGTACGGTTGCGGTTGTGTTGGTTGCGGTTAGTTTGTTGTAACTAATTTTATCGGCTTTGATGTCGATTACTACAGCGCATTTGTCGATTGCGGTTCGTATCTGGTTCGAAATTGTGGTTCTTTTATGGGTTTTCGCCGTGGCTTTTGTTTTTTGCGAAGTGGCTAAAACACCCAAAAATTGTTTGAGATCGATGTATGGTGAATAGATTTTCCAGTTTACAATCATTTTTTCGGGCGCGTCGTAATAAAGGTTCAGGAAATTGTCGATTTTGCCTTCGATTAAAATGGTGTTTTTAAGATGTTTGTATGTAATTTGTTTGATGAGCAATGCTTTCTCGGTAAAATCAAGGTGAATATTGGTTTTTACGGCATGAACATTTTTTGGGATATAATGAAATGACGCATCATCAACATCTATTTTGCCAATAAAACGTGGTTTTGTAATGTACAAATCGACGATATCAAACTGAAATTTCAGATTGGCTTTTGCGTGTCCGGCACTGAACTGAATCCATTTGTCGTTGCTGATTTGGTTGAGTCTTTCTACATCAAAATCAGAACTTACGTTTCCGGTAGCGACTGGTTTTTCGAGATTATTAATCGCCAATTGCGGAATCGTAAGCGGAATATTCTCGTATTCGCCCACAAATCTGGTCAGAATAATAGCCGAATTGGCGTCGTTGTAACCGTCTTTTGGTTTAAAATTATTGGTAAAAATCCCTTTAAAGTTGCATTTTTTAATTAATCCGTCGGGAATACTCAATTCGTTGTCTTTTATAATGGCCTGAACGACAATTCTTGGATCTCCTTC
>Ga0247812_10001659_pt1 | contig 12558 bp, 13 predicted proteins | sample UWRJL149409B1_FD_178011 | JGI IMG/M metagenome (GOLD analysis project Ga0247812, IMG submission 178011) | Plant litter microbial communities from Arlington Agricultural Research Station in Wisconsin, United States - UWRJ-L149-409B-1 | ecosystem: Environmental > Terrestrial > Plant litter >...
TTCTCGTGCTCGAAGGACGTCGCCAAACGAGAAGCGCTCAACAATGCCGCCGTGGCCTCATGCGGCCGACCGGAAATGATGCACGCCTCAGCCCCGCGGGTCAGTCGTTCCATCAGGCGATCGTCGCGGCCTTCAGCCGAGGTCACTTCCACGAACAAGGAAAGGTAATCGGGTGATGTCGGCAGTGCGGCGACCTCAACGCGAGCGGCCGCGAGTTCGTCTGCCGTCGCGAGGCAGAGAAGCGCGGCCCGTGTCACAGGCGTATCGAAGACGACCTTGCCCATCGACGAATAGACGATCTCCGCTCGAATAGCTTCCCGGACGGAGTCGACCAGGTCGCGGGCTGCCGTCGCGGGAAGATCAATGGCGAATTCGACCTGTGCGACCGCAGCGACGAGAAGGCGGGCACGGGTAGATCGGCTCAGGCTCGAGAGTCGCTCGTTGGCCGCATCGATCAGACGGGGACAGGGCGGGTAGACCGGGAAGAATCTGACGTTCAACTCCCAAGGCGCGGCGGACCAGACCGGGCCGATGCTGTCGAGAATCAGCGGGTTCCCTTCCGCGAGTCGAAGCAGGAGCCGTCGACGTGAGGGGGGCAACTCGATTCCGTTTCGCGAGAGGAAGGCCTCCGCCTCCGATGCCAGCAACGGCTTCAGCGCAACGAGGCTCATCGAGTTCCATCCCGGGAACAGGAGACGGTCGCTCGTCGAGATCACGGACACTGTGCGTGTGGTCCGGGAAAGAAACGTGAGATTTGCGTGGAGCTGATCCCGTGTACCGCGGTCCAACTCCTGCCAGTCGTCGACCAGGATCACATGACGTGAGTCGTGCGCGTGATCGCCGGTAGGGCGCTCGTCACCTGCGCTGTATCGCGCAGTTTGAGGAAGCAGCGTCAGCAATGCAGACAGCGAGGCGGAGGCCATGACGAGGTCATCGCCCTGACCTCGGATCTCGATCACCTGGTGGCCGGACGCGCGGGCGGAGCTCGCTGCCGAGGACAATGTAAACGACTTCCCAGAGCCCGTGCCTCCCTCGATGACCAGAAGGCGTTCGAGGAACGACGAGGACGGGTCGAGCGCTTGGTTGAATGCCTCGTGCGACGGCAGCGCGGTGTTCACATTGCGATGGTCCTGAATGTCGATGCTCATAGCGCTACTCCTCGTGCTGGGATCCAAGAGTGCTGACTGAATGTCACGGTAATGCTCGTTCGCCACTGTCCGTTCCGACCAGTGGCGAAACTTCGGCGACAGTGTGTCGAAAGGTGTTTCTCGGCAGTCGCGTCTGGCTGACCCTGCGGCTGAGAAGACACCCTCGAGGCCCACTCCACCGGTTCGCCCTGGCGTGTCGCCATGCAGTAGTCATGCAGGAGTGGCCCCTCGGAATCCGGTGCTTCGGTAGCAAGAGCGGCGGGTCCCGCGAGCGATCGGTCTGGGTTTCAACAGCGGAATAGAGTGCCTCCTACAGCAGTCGAGACTTCTGCTTCCTTAAGGCTTCGCAGCTCAGTCCTCGCCATCGCCGTGAGATGATTTCCGAACTCGAGACAGGAAGGCGTCACTTTGTCGCATCCGATGGGCCACGCACCGACGCCCGGTCGTGTCCTGTGAACTCGCCGCGGATGCTGTCAGAAATGTTGCGTCGGCACCGTCTTGCGGCGGATCTCACGTTGGAAGCTCTTTCCGACCTGTCCACAATCAGCGCACGCACCATCAGTGACATCGAGCGGGGTGTAAGCGCGCCGCAAACGCGGACCGTCGCCGCGCTCGCCGCTGCATTGCGCCTGGACGCTGATGACCGCGAGGAATTCCTTCGCGCGGCGCGGTCCCGGCGCCGCGCTCGGAATATGTCGGAGCGGACCTCGGCCGGCAGTCCTCACCGTGTTCTCGACTTCGCGGGTCGAGAGCACGAGATCCTGCAGGTCTTGGACTACCTTGCGATGACGGGGGAACGTCCGAAAAATGCAGCGATCCTTCTAAGTGGGGCGCCAGGGATCGGAAAAACGACCAGCGCGTTGGAGGCGTTGAGCCGGCCGCACGCTGGTCCAGCTGACGTAATCTTCGCGGACCTCGACGGGTTCAGTGTTGAACCGCTCTCGCCGTTGCAGGTGTTGAAAGCACTATTGAGGCAGATGCCCGGCGCTGCCTATCACGCGCCGGCGGACCTCGAAGAAGCGGCACGACTGTGGGGTATGGCATCGGCCGCGCATCCCAGGTCCGTAGTGCTCGACAACGCGGCGTCCGAGTCGCAAGTGCGCCCGGTCCTCACTGCTGACGCCGGGAACAAGGTCATCATCACCTCGCGTCGCAGTCTCGCCGGTTTGGAGGGCGTGCGACGAGTGACCTTGGAACCGCTCAGCGATCAAGAAAGCGTCGAACTCCTCAAGCAGCTGATTCCGTCCGGGCAACGTCAGGCAGATGATTTGTTCGAACTGGCGCGGCTTTCCGACCGCATCCCGCTCGCGTTGAGGATCGTCGGAAACCGCATTGCCAGCCGCCCGCGATGGCAGGCGGCGGACTTCGCCGAACGGCTGAGTTCCGCTGAGAACCGTCTCCGACTCCTTGTCGCCGGGGACCTAGCCGTCGAAGCGGCATTCGCGCTTTCATACGACGACCTAGAACCGCGCACGGCTCAGCTGTTCCGATCAATCTCGGTAATCGGCGGAGCGACCTTCGACGCACGCCTTGCCGCCGCGACAGCGGGTATCGACGTGGTCGATGCAGTGGACCTCTTAGAAGAACTCACCGATCTCGGACTCGTTGAATCTCGAGGAGGCAGCCGGTACAGAGTGCACGACCTCATCCGGCTTTACGCGTCCGCACGCCTCAACGCGGCGAGCGGCCGGCAGAGGGGCAGCGATGAGCGCGATCGGCTGCGCCGATGGTTGCTCGCCTCGCTCGAACGCGCAGGTGCCTGGTTCGAACCTGATCGTGTGCCGGAGACCCCGTCTCCCGTCGGCGCCGTATTCCCGGATGCTGCCACCGCCCAAGCCTGGATACGGCTCGAGGAACCGCACTGGTGGCCGGCGCTGAAGGCGGCAGCGGACCTGGGAGAACATGCTGTTGTGTCAGACGTTGCGGATTCGCTGCATTGGTTCTCCGAGCTCTGGGTCGAATGGGGGCACTGGCGTGACCTATTCGCTCGGGCGGCTGCCTCCGGCCGGGCGCTCGGGAATTCCCGCCTCGAGGCGATGCATCTCGGCTACCTGGTTTGGGCGACCGTAGTGGAGGTAGGCGACGACGTCGAGGCGCTACGTCTGGCGAATCTGGCCCTCGATGCGGCGAACATGTCCGGCGATCCCACTCAACTCGGCTGGGCAAAGTTCTACGCCGGTTGGTTGAATTATCGCAACGGCCGAATGGATGAGAGTGCCGTCCTCTCCCTCGAATCGATCTCCGAGTTCGAAGCCATCGGCGACTATGACTCGGCGGCGCAGCCGATGACGCTGATCGCAAGACTTCAGACAGATCGCGCTGGGCATGAGCAGATCATCGTCACCCTGCAGGGGATCGCGGCGCGAATGGACAAGGATGGGGCTGAGAACCTGGCCGCAGTCCGACGAGCTACCATGCTGATCGTCCACAAGTTCCTCTCGGTCAGCTATCTCGCCGTCGACCGGTTGGACGACGCTCTCACCGCCGCAAACGCGGCAGTCGCAACAGCGTATGAGCTCACTTCGGGTGTGAGACTCGCAAGCGCTCTCCGATACCGAGCTGTCGCGCTGCTGGCAGTCGAAGACTTCGATGCCGCCGACCAAGACATCGCAGATGCGCTGAGCCTCCTCGATCCGGGAAGCACTAACGCCCTGTCGGTTCGCGAGAAGGTGGCGCTGGACTACCTGAATGAGCAGTCGCGGGCGCGGATCTCGCGATCGGAAGCCGAGCTTCCCAACTGATTTCGAAACCGATGCGTAGCCCATCTCGCGGTTTCGGTAGGCGTGCCGGGCGTCATCTCGGCGTGTTTCGATGGGATGAGGAGCGTACGAGCGGAAGCAGCCGGCCGCCATTCGCGACGCAGTAGACGATATTCGACCACGGGTCGCTTACGGCTGCAACGGTGTTCCCATTGAAAGGACAGCTGACTTCGACATCTTGATATTCGCTGGCGCCGGGACCGCTCACGACGTTCAACCTGGAGCGGATTCGCCCGCTCGTCGACAGGTGAACGACCGTGACATCCGCGGCCCGGCCGAGAGAGGAAGGGCGCAGACCAGTCGCCTCGATCCACCAGCTGAGCGCGTCGCGCATGTCCGGGACGACAACCGTTTGGACTCCAGGAGGGCGGAGGGGGACAGTGCTCGCCTCCCGCGACCTGATCGCAGTGATCATGCCGTCACCCGTGTAGCTGTCGCCAAGCGACAATCTGGAACCCGCTGATCTCGAAGCTCGCGAAACTCAGAAGTTCGCAGACCGGCTTCCCGCTCAGCCCGAGGCGCAGGGTCTGTTCGACGAGGACGACGGTGCCGGAGACAGCGACACGAGTAGGTGTGATCGTGAACGTCTCGAAGCCGTCGAAGATGCTCTGACACATGCGGAGGACGTCGTGACGCCCGTGGACACGTCCGTTCGCGCTCGGCTCGTAGACGACGTCTGGGCTGAGGAACGGCTCGAGCTGCCGCGGGTCGCGGTTGCCGACGTTGGCGAGGAAATCGCGCACAACCAGTTCCTCCTCTATCGCCGTCGTCCATTTCGACAGCGCGTCGTTCAGTGGATCGAGCATGGTGCCTCCGTCCGGAATCCGATTGCTCCGACTTTCGTCCATACGACCCGCAGGTCGTTAGGGTCAGATGGCTGTAATCGGAGCTGACTTCGTACCTCGTAGCGCCAGAGCAGTGAGCGCCGCCACCACGCAGGCCGCTGCTCCCAACCAGACCGCCCATTGCGGGCTCGCCGCGCCGACCGCCCCGATGATCGCCGCACCTATCGGCGTGCTGCCCACGAACGCTGTCGACCACAACGCGGTGACCCGACCGCGCATCTGCGGGGACGCGGCGAGCTGGATGGTGCTATTGCCGGTCGTGATGAACGTGATGCTGGCCATGCCCACGACCACCAGCAGCGGGGCGGCGACGTCGAGCGTCTGGGTGAAACCGGTCGCTGCCATCGCGACCGCGTAAAGGGACGCGGCCCGGATCAGACGGGGGATGCCGGTGGCCGGACGTTTGAGGCAATAGAGGCCGCCGACGACGCTTCCTGTTCCGAACGATGCGATCAGCCAGGTGTAGTCGACAGGGCCGCCATGTATTGGACCTTCGGCGAACAAGGGAAGGCTGACCTCGAACTCGTACGTGAAGGTGCCGATCAGCGCCATCATGACGAGGGGCACGAATACCTCCCGCTGGCTGAGCGCGTATCGGAAGCCTTCGAGAAGTTGCCCCTTCGCACGCACGACGGCGGCCGCCGGGTGCAACTTCGAGACCCTGATCGCCATCAGGGCGACTATCACAGCGGCGAAGCTCGCAGCGTTGATCGCGAAGCACCACGCGATTCCGAGGCTCGCGACTACCACGCCGGCGACAACGGGGCCGATGGCCCTCCCGACATTCACGAACGTGCTGTTGAGGGTCACCGCGTTGCGGACGAGTCCCCGGTCGACCATCTCGGGGATGAACGCCTGTCGCGCCGGATTGTCTAGGGCCGTCAAGCAACCGAATACGAGAGCCATCACAAACACCATCCACACCGTGATCAAGTGCGTCGTGATGAGGAAGCAGGCGATCGACGACAGACTGGCGAGCCCGATCGCCGTGAGCATCAAGATCTTGCGTTTGTCATGTCGGTCGACGACCAGCCCGGCGTACGGCGTGAGGACCAGGACGGGCAGGTAGCGGGCAGCCGTGGCGAGGCCGAGGACAACACCGGAGTTGGTCAGCTGCAGGATGAGGAGTCCCTGGGCGACGGTCTCGGTCCACGAGCCGATCAGGCTGATCGACTGGCCGGCGACGAATACCCGGAAATTCCGGACTCGGAACGCGGAGAACGTCGGTACGTGCGAAGCCGCATGGTCATCCGAAGTCGGGTTCGCTAGGGGCACCATGACAAGAGTCTGACCGCAGCTTCCTGCCGGCGGCGACAGTCATCTGACTCTTACGCGATCACGGCCCGGTCGAGAGAATCGAAGGCGCCCGCACCCTGCGGGGCGGACGGAGAAGCCTGATGAGTTATGAAAAGAAGTCCCCCGCAGAGACGGTACCGCCGTCGAAAGACGCCCAGCTGTCCGAGGACCCGCTCACCGACTCGCAACCGCCAGCCGGAGACGGTCTCGCTGACTGGGTCCCCGTCGCGGTTCCTGCCGATGGTGAAGGCCCTCTACCGTGATCCGCGTGGATCGCGGAAGTCGGTGAGCACCCATGCCGCAGAGCTACGGCGACGCGTTGAGGATTGAGAGAAGCGCGGACAAGACCTTTTCGGGCTCAGCGACTGATGTTGCCGCCACCATATCGATTCCGCTTCCGGTCAATTGACTCAAGCGGGCATGGCTCGACCGACCCGACCATGAGGCCTTCCCATCCTGGGTATCGAAAGGACGACTTATGCCGCACGCCAGCAGACGAGCAGACGACGGGATCCATCCGGCCACAGGGCACCGGCCGCCGCGCAGTGCCCGCATCGTTCCGGCGAAGAACTGGCACGAGCGGGCGAAAGACAAAATGAAACTCGGTGACCACGCCGCTGACATCCTCCGCAACGGCATGGGAAGCTGGCGCTTCGTCGGCGGTTTCATTGGCTTCATGCTGGTCTGGGCGTGGATCAATAGTCTCGGCAACGCCTGGGACCCGTACCCGTTCATCCTGCTGAACCTGCTGCTGAGCATGCTCGCCGGCCTGCAAGGCGCAATCCTCCTCATCTCTGCCAGACGACAGGACGCGATCGCCGCAGCCCTCGCCCAGAACGACTTTGAGACAAACGCAGCCGCCAAAGCAGACATCGAGAAGGTGATGGCCATGAACGACCAGCAGACAATGCTGCTGACGAGGCTCTTGGGCCTGAACGGCATCGACATCGACGCCGCCTCCCGCGAGCTGGCAGCTCCTGGATCAGGCCCGGCGGAAGACCCGTCGACGACGTAGCCCGTCTGCTGAGTGCAACCTCGAGTTGCCCACAGCCGCCATTCGCCTCGACAGAGACACCGCGACCAGCACCAGCAATGCGATGCCCGCTCCGAGCGACGTGTCTTCGACACGCACACCGACGACATCGATGAGCGGCTCCCCGGCACCTTTCGCAGCGATGACGAGCGCCATCGGAGTAATCGCCACCAGCGACAAACCGAGGTTGCGGGCTTGCAGAATCCGGAAGAGAAACATCAGTACGGCGATCAGAGCCACTAGTGGCAGACCATCCGGGTCCCACCGCGCGACCAGATAGAAGACGAGAAGTGCCACAGCCGTTCCGAGCACGCGGTGCAACGCCCGCAACGTGCTCAAACGTACTTCGCTGTCTTTCTGCAGGATGGCGATCACAGCCAACAGCACCCATTGGACACGGTGAAGGTCAAGCGCGGCGCTCACGGTTGCCGCCACGACGGTAGCGATCGTGAGCCGCCAGAAGATACGTTTCACATCCGCTGTGAACGCGAATTTCCACGGCTTCCGCTTCTCGTAGAGGACCGCGTCCTTCCGGCGGACCGACGGTAGCGTCAAGGGAGCAAGGACCACCAGGTATGCGGTGACCATTCCGACGAGGAGCATGACGAGGGCCAGACTGGGGCTCAGACCCGCCCCACGGAGCGATGTCGGGGCCGTTAGAGCGCCCATCGCCCCGGCGATCAGCACGTAGAACATGGATCCCGGAGAGCCGACAGCGAACCCGAGGCCGAGGAACGACGAGACCACCGCCACCACCAGCATCGCGGCGATGCCGCCGAGAAGCGAGGCGGCCGTGGCGATGCCGATCAGCGCTGCGATGAAAAACCCGACCATAATCACTGGCAGCCGGGATGCTCGTGCCCTCCTGCTCTCATCCGGAAGATGGAGAACCAGGAAGGCCCCGAGCGACGCGGTCAACCCCAGCGTGGTCTGCCCGGCGAGAGTGAATCCCAGCAACGGCAGGGTCATCGCGGCTGCCGCCTCTAGAGCCGACGGCCATTGCGGTTCGACTTTGTGAAAGGTGAACAGGTCGATCACCGCGGCAGCCGCCGTCGAGCGGTGGTGGGCCGGCGGGCGGGCACTAGGAGCGGCGGACGGCCCGGAGTTCGCATTGCGGGGCTGCATAGCGGGTGCGATACGCGATCAGAGTAACTCCTTCTCGTCCGCGTCCTTCCCTCTCGTGTCCCCGTCTGGAATCTCCTCATCGAAGATCGCGCCCGCGGGATCGGGTTCTTCGGGGTCGCCCGCGAACTCGGAGCCGTCCTGGTTGGGGTCGTCCGACATCGTCATCAGTTTCCGTCCTTATCTTGGGTTGTGGCTGTTAGTGCGCGAAAGGCAGGGAACGCCCAAGGCGACGGCCGTATTCGGCGATAGCGCGGCCAACGGGAAGCCGCTCGTCCTCGTAGCGCGCCAGCGCCTGCTCCGGAGTGAGCCGGTCGAGGAACTCCGCCAAGACCATTGCGTCTCCGGCAGCTTTGGCCGCTCCCATCGCGGTGTGCGGGCGCACCACAACCGCAGCATCGCCGAGCAGCGCAATGCGCTGCCGGGTCATCCGGGGCGGAACGTAGTCGTAAATCGCCTGCAAGAACGGCTGCGACTCGGCCGCGACTGCTTGTGCGAATACGAGAGGCAGTTCGAGCTCGGCGGCGCGAACGAGATCCTGGCGGAGATCGTCGGGTAGATCGCCAGGAGCCAAGGAGGCGCTTCCGACCGGTTTGCCGGAGCGGGCCATGATCGCCGCTAATTCCGTTTCTCGCAAACTGCGATACCAGACCCAGTTGTAACGGCGGTTGCCTTTCTCGATTTCGCCGCCTGGCCCGGGGACGAGATAGCCGAGCATATGCGAGCGGGGACCAGTGAAGAACCCGAAACGTTCCAGCAGGGTGTTGCTTGCACGTGTTGGCATCGCGTCTTCGGGGACGAGGCCGCGCCATGTCGTATAGCCGACGTAGGAGTTCACCTGATGCTCAGGAGCGACGGCGGCGCGAGTCACGGAGTTCAGGCCATCCGCGCCGATCACCACGTCGAAGTGGTGCTCGGTCCCGTTCACCATCTCGACAGTGGCTCGATCCTCAGTCGAGTAGACCGCGCGAACCGCATGACCGAGCCGATATTGATCCAGAGGTACAAGAGCACGGAATACCTCGTACAGGTGGTCCCATGACAATTGCGTCTGCGGCGTCGGGTCCCGATGCACGACGTCGCCGTTGCGGTCGAGAGTTATCCGCTCATGCGCGACCACACCAATGCGCGCGTCCGCGTCACGTCCGACCCGGTGGAGCAGGTCGAACAGTTCTTGCTGTGCGACGAGGCCGGCACCACGCCTGGCCAAACCGGTCCTGGACCGCTCCAGCACGGTTACACGGTGTCCGTCACGAGAGAGAAGCGCCGCGGCGAACAGTCCGCCGATCGAACCGCCGACCACTCCGATGTCCAGTCTGGCAGTCATTGTCGGGCCTCTTTCAATAGAGATCGGTTTGATGAGCCGTTCGATGAACGGGCTCGCGGGAAAAACGTGTTCATGCGGCGCACGGTGCAAAGATGGCGCCGACACCGTAGATAGGCACCTCCGCGATCCAGGCCAGAATCGAGTAGCAGCCGAGATAGAGCACGCACAGGCTGACCTGGAACACATGTGCCCCCTCACTCCGACGCGGAATCCGGCTTCCCTGTTCACTGTTGCAGCGGCGTGCCCGGATCGCTTGAGTCGGATGACTTGTCCAACGTCGAGAGTGTCGTCGGACGCCGAGAGCAGGTCAGATGACTCTCGCACCGGCGCAGGCGCCGCTGCGATTCTCGAGATACCGGACGTCAGGAGACGTCACCTCCTGACGTCCGGCGGTCCGGTCCTCCCCGAGCGGTCCACCGACAGATGCCGACGCGAACACGACATCCACCCGCCCCAGCCACGGAAGGGGCCGAAGGCTGGCACCAGACCATCGCACCATCCGCCACAACTCGAGAGGGAAGCCATGACCTACCCATCAGCCCCGCGGCCGCAACAGCCCACGCTCATCGGCCGCCTGCTGGCAGAAGGCGCCGGGACATTCGTCCTCGTCTTCGGCCTCATCGGAACTGCGATCTTCGCCTCGAGCCCGCGGGACGGCGACGGAACACCCGAGCCCGTGGGCATCCTCGGCGTCGCCCTCGCACTCGGGATCTCCGTGATCATCGGCGCTTATGCTTTCGGGCCGATCTCCGGCGGTCACTTCAACCCTGCCGTCAGCGTCGGTCTGGCGTCGGCCGGGAAGCTGCCGTGGCGGGACGTTCCCGGGTACGTCGTGGCGCAGGTCCTCGGGGCGGTACTCGGAGTGACCGCGGTAGTCGCAATAGCGGCTGGGGCACCCGGTGACCTCCTCACCCGCGCACTCGCCACCGGATTCGCCTCCAACGGGTACGGCGACCACTCGCCGGACGGATTCTCGCTCGTCTCCGCGATCCTCGCGGAAGTGATCGGGACAGCCGTCTTCGTCTACGTCATTCTCGGCGTCACCAACGCGGGAGCTCACCCGGAAGTCGCCCCCATACCTATCGGGCTGACCTTGACCCTTCTCCTGCTGGTCGCCATTCCCGTGGACAACGCGGGCTTCAACCCGGCCAGATCTCTCGCCACGGCCGTGTACGGGGGCAGCCCGGCTCTCGGCCAACTGTGGCTATTTATCGTCGCGCCCTGCGCCGGAGCGCTCATTGCAGGTCTCACCAACCGATTCCTCTTCGAAACCGCCGGACGCAACCGCCCGGTCGTCTTCACGAACCAGAACGTCTGAACATCCACCGAAATGATTCCGGCGTCCGCCGGTCAGTCCAAATGCCAAGAGAAGGGCGTGCGCAATGAGCGACAGAACGGGACCCGATGATTTCGTCGAACCGAGCACGGCGGCCCTGGGCCAGGAGCTTCCCGATGAAGACCTGAACCGTGAATTTCAGGAGGACGACGGCGAGCAGTCCGGCGTCGAGAGCTACGAACCGGGCGACTACTCGGGCGGTCGCGAACGCCCGGGACGTTAGATGGGGCGGACCCATCGTTACTAGAGAAACCCGGCCGGTAAGGAAGCGCGCCTCGGAAGACGGCAGCCGCAGCGTAGCCAGCGCCCGGATCGCCCATCAGGCCGCCTACCTTCTCGCCATTGGGATCCCGCCGCCCCCGAACCGCTCATCCGCTATCAAACAAAGGAACCCGATGTCCGCTCCCAACGACCTGATCGAGCTGACTGCTCTGCCGCCGCGGCTGAACATCGGAGTCGTCGGAGGGTCGCTCGGCGGCCTCTTCGCCGCAGCGCTGCTGACCCGGAACGGCCACAACGTGACCGTCTTCGAACAGTCTCCGACGGGACTCGCAACAGCCGGTGCCGGAGTCGTGGCTCGAGAAGAAGTCTTCGACATCCTCCGCCGCATACATCGCGATGACGCGGGGCGGATCGGGATCGTCGCCGACGAACGGGTGGTACTCGACCTCGCCGGAGACGTGCTGGAACGCGACTTGTCCCGGCAGTTCCAGCTGTCTTGGGACTACCTCTACGAGGTGTTCCGCCAGGAAGTGCCATCGGCGGCGTACAGGCTCGGGCAATCGGTTCACGCCGTCCATCCGGGTGAGGAGCAGGCGACGGTGGAGTTCGCAGATGGTCGCCAGCAGCGGTTCGACCTCGTCATCGGTGCCGACGGTCCGGACTCGGCCACCCGGAAATCCATGGTCCCTGGTCGCAGTGACAACATTTTCGCTGGCTACGCCACATGGGCGGGACTGGTCCCCGAGAACGATCTGCACCGAACCGCAGCCGACTCGCTCCTCAACCGGGCGACGTCGTACACCTCACAGGAGGATCAAGTTCTGGGGTACTTGGTGCCGGGGGCCGGGGGAGAGATCTCTCCGGGATCGCGGCGTTACGAATGGCTGTGGACGCGCGCCATGTCGCACGACGATCTCGCGCGACTGATTGCCGAGTCGGGAAATCCCGACGGTTCCTTCTCGATCGCACGGGGCGCACTCCGCGAGGACCTCCGCAGGAGACTCTCGAACGAAGCCGAAGAGAACCTCCCTTTTCCTTTCTGGGCAGCGGTCGCTGCGGAAACGGCACCCTCGCTGCGCCCGGTTCTGGACTATGTCGCACCTCGGATGACCGCCCCGTGCGTCGCCTTGTTGGGGGATGCCGCGGTGATCGTTCGTCCCCACGCCGCTATGAGCACCGCGAAAGCCGCCGGAGACGCCACCGCCCTTGCAAGCCGTCTCGAGGAGCTGCCACTCGACGAAGCCCTCGCCGCTTACGAGCGTGACCGGCTCATAGCGGGAAATCGATCGCGTCGTACGGCCGCATCTTCGCGAACTCTGCACCGTTGAACGATCCCGCGATATCTGCGAACGCTAACCGTCAACACGAAGCCAGCAAAGAAAAGTAGGGAGCCGCCATGCACGATCCGAAAAAACTCACCGAGAGCGCACGCGATACGTTCAACCACATCGAACACCACCCGACGACCCA
>Ga0247812_10001660_pt1 | contig 12557 bp, 13 predicted proteins | sample UWRJL149409B1_FD_178011 | JGI IMG/M metagenome (GOLD analysis project Ga0247812, IMG submission 178011) | Plant litter microbial communities from Arlington Agricultural Research Station in Wisconsin, United States - UWRJ-L149-409B-1 | ecosystem: Environmental > Terrestrial > Plant litter >...
TCCGGAACCCGAGACATACAGACAGGCTTCGCCAGGCTCCCCAATGTCTCCGATATCCCCAGCGTCTCCTCCTCAGGGAGTTGTATCATCGCCACCACATAATAGAATTTCTCACACGATGAATGACAATGAGCCTGTGCAATCGCCAGGGGGGTTCCACATGTACAACATAAACGAGATGGTATCGGTTATGGGGAAGAGGAAAAAGATGCCTACAACTCTAGGGGTTAACATTGGTGCTGGCATAATCTTGATTGCCCCTGAAAAATCCAGAGATGGCCCAGAGCAGAAATGGACGGCTGAAAAAATGACGCATTACTCAATTGAAGGCAAGCATGTTTTTATCGAGTTGGTAAAACCCAGCAAGAGCCTCGATTTCCACGCCGGAGCCAAGGATACAGCCCAAGAAATTGTAAGTGCTCTTGGTGAACTCGCAGGAGCAGTGAGAGCTGGTGAACTGCTCGAAATTAGTAGGACTGGCGCTGGGAAGAAGACCGGACAAATGTTATACGAATTTATGGCTCAAGGGGATGATGAAGTTACCGTCGCAGTTGGAGACGAGGTTATTGTCCTTGATGACTCGAAGAGTGATGAATGGTGGCAGGTGCGCAGAGTAAAGAACGGAAAAGAAGGAGTGGTCCCAAGTAGTTATGTTGAAATCACTGGTGTCACTGATTTACCTAGCTCTTCTTCGGGAATCAACGCTGGAAGAACGCCAGTTGAGCAGAACAGGGAGGAAGAGATTCGAAAAACTAAGGAGGCAATAAAAGCAGCTCAGAGAGCTGAGGATTCAAGAGCCCAAGAGGTAGGCCCTGGAGTCCGATTACCTGAAAGAGGAAGCAGTTTGGCTGGTCAAGGCAATAATAACAATCATGGTCAACAGAGAAGCAGGCAACAGGGTGGGCGTGGAGATGGCCAGTCGAGATCTTCCAAATCGAGTAGGTCACAGATCTCGAGACCGTATATTCTAGTGCTAATACCGCAACAGAACCAGATTCTTCCAAAGTCCGACAATGGACAGATCGGTCCAAATCATTCAGTGTTGAGGCACAATTCTTGGGACTAAAGGATGGTAAGATCAATCTCCATAAACTAAATGGAGTGAAGATTGCTGTGCCTGTAGTCAAGATGTCTATCGAAGATCTCGAATATGTCGAGCGTGTTACAGGTGTTTCTCTCGACGAAGACAAACCACTCTCGAACATAAAGATGCACCAATCACGAAGAGACAACCGGAAGGAACCTTCCCCAAGCAGTGGCGCAGGGGTTAGCATTGAAAAGAAGCCCGAGTATGATTGGTTTGGATTTTTCCTTTCTTGCGATGTTGCCGTTGGCCTGTGTGAACGCTATGCCCAGACATTCAACAGAGATTCGATGGATGAGAGCGTGTTACCAGATGTTGACGCTACTGTTTTACGGACACTCGGAATACGTGAGGGCGATATAATCAAAATTATGAGATTTCTAGACAAGAAATATGGCCGAGCAGGTGGCAAGCGTAATGTGAACTTCGGTGGTGAGGAAGCCATGAGTGCCGATGGAGAATCGGGAGGGCTTTTCTCTGGTCCAGGGGGCACGCTTCGGAACAACACACGCAAAGGTCGACCCGCGCCTGCTGTCCAAACGAATGATGTGGTTGATCCAAAAGCCTTCTCACAAGAGCCAAAGTCCGCGCGTTCTGAGGCCCTTGTTACACCATCATCATCGATACCTGCCCCAGCACCAGTTCAGAAAGACCGAGCTGGAAATGGATTCGATGACGATGCTTGGGATGTGAAGCCCTCGAAACAACCACAGTCACAGCCAGCATCAAGTCGACCAGCACAAACAAGTTCTGCAATCGCCCCTGCTCCTTCTCAACAAACACTCACAGGCTCTCTTCAAGACTTGTCCTTACTTTCACAGCCTCTTCAACCGGTCAAAGCTCAACCTGTTGCTCCACCCCCTACTTCAGCAGCAGAAGTTGCACCCCAGCCACAAGTACAACCTCAACAGATTCAACAGCAAGCACCTCAGGTTACTCCGTCATTCTTCCAAGGCATCGGACAACAACAAACAGGCTTACCACAGCAGCAGCAAAATCTGGGGCCAAATCAGTTCCAGCAAGCAGCCCTCCCGCAAAATATTGCTCGCCAAAGACCAGCACCACCACCGCAGTTCCAATCTCAGAACTCAGCCTTGATGATACCCGCTCCCCCGTCTCGGCCATTATCAGCGCCACAGGTAAATCAGAACAGTGCCTTCGCTATACCGCCACTGCAAGCTCAGAATACTGGAATGCCCAATCCAAGCTTCCAGCAACAAATCGCTCCACCTGGGCAAAGCCTGGATGATATGAGACTGCAACAGCAATTTACCAACTTTAACGGCAACCAGAATCCCCAAAATGTGGGGATGATGCCCCAGCCAACTGGTTTTCAGCAATTCAATGGAATGCCACAGCCTGTCCAACAACAGCCAACAGGCTTCCAATACCCAATGCAGACTGGTATGCAGCAACAGTCATTCATGAACAACGGAGGAAGCCATTTTGGGGACCCTCGAACGAATCAATTCTCCCCAGTTACACAACAACCAACCGGCTTTCAAAGCTCCTTCGGTCCACCTGCACCACAGCAGTTTCCGCAACAAACTGGTGTGAACACTTTCCTTCCTCCAGCTTTACAACCAACACCAACAGGTATGCAAAGCCAAAACAACAATTACTCAAGCTTCACTCCACCACCTATGCCTCCTATGCCTCCTATGCCTCAGCAAAATACTGCGATGCCGTTGGTGCCTCAAAAGACAGGGCCACCCCCACCTGTTAGGTTTGGGGTTTCTGCTGATGCAAAAAAACTCATGCCTCAGCCAACTGGCCGAAGAGCTAATTTATCACAAGCTAGTAAGTAATCCCTGTTCTTCCTCTTTCAACAATAGTTCTAATTTTCTATAGCCCCGCAGAACCCCTTTGGATTTTAGATCAGCTATGGGTGGAGATAAAACAAGCCGAGCGATTGCTCTAGTGTAGAATAAGCATAGCGAAGCATTAATGGTGTTAAGTGTTCTCCAGACCCGCGCGATTTCTTGACTACATCCAGCAGGCATTTTCCACTGAAGTGTATATATTTTCCGAGCAGCAGATGTAATGCATGATATTGGCTAGGGGGCGGGTCATGGGCTGCAGGTCTGATTTAGCGATACTTGTACACTCATACTAAAGATTAATGCCAATGATGCAACCTTTTTATTCCTCTTGTCCTTACTTTTGTTAATCTCTCCTCTTGGCCTCCGGTTCCCCGCACACACCAAATTTCAGGGGCTCCGTCGCTTAAATATCGCTTACTAAAATTCGCCCCTAAATGGCTTTTGAAAGCAACAACAAGAGTACCTATACGTATTTAGAAGCAGCTAGCGATAGCTACAGAACTGGGATTATGTCTGAGAATTGGAATTCTGCTGATAGTTAGTATCGTTACTGACTTAGGCATATAAGCCTGCTTGATCCTTGAGCATGTCTCCTCTTGACATCTGGATAACTGTACTCGAAAGTTAGTAACATTTTGTATGTCAGGGAGTTTTGCTCCTTACATACCTATTTATAATAGATCAGTATATCTTGGTGGATTTTTGAGTGGATCCTGAATCTGCATCTCGCGTCATATCTCAACAGGCGATTCACAACTACGTTGGCTTTTGCAAACTGTTGTTAATTTGGGTGTCATTGGTTGAACCTATGATCTCACTCTGCGAATATATACTCTCCTCAAGTTCTCAAAAGTTGCCCAACCCATTGATATTTGACAGAGCACATTTATCCAACATAGGTTTGTATTAATTAAGCCAAGCCGTCTGCCCTCTCTTAAAGACCTTTGGCAACCTACCCTGACCTTTATCATAAGCGTGCCACTGATACAATGAAATGGAATGCTCTGTTTCACCCAGAGAAGTGGCCATAGCCTCTCTCTTTTGCACTGCATCCAGCCACTTTCCTACCTATCAACTACAACTCCATGTCTTTCCTTCAAGTGATTCTCCGAGTAAGTAGATCCAGCGAGCTGCATCTCCACCGCTACTCTTTCCATTTCATATCGACCACCTTTCCAATACTCTCCAACTTTATATCACTCTCGTCCTGGGCTAATAATATAGAAGCAGCTGAAAGATTGGAATAATTAGGCTTTTTATGAATTCTGCCTATACTCGACTTTCTGTCCTCTGGCTTTTCCGTGAACATCTGTGGGAGATAATTTCTTGGTCTCTGGATATGCATCCTCTAGTACCTCAAGGGTCACCGTGGATCCATAGAATGGTTTGGAGTTAAATTCGAGAGCTAGAAGGGAAGTCTGGTAAATGGAGAAAGAAGAGAGATTCAGGTTTATTGTAAAGGCTGACTTAATTTGTGGATAGGTAGATTCTTCTCGAGAAGAACGAAGAAGGCTCGGGGGACCAAGGCACGGAACTATGGTGGTCATGATGCGACTATTGTAGGGAGTTTGAATAGATGTATTCACAGGATAAAACTGATAAAACAAAACATAGTAGTGTATACCAAGAAGAGCTATTTAACAAGCCAAGTAAAATTTAAAGAGTCGTCTGTTTAGTGAGCTTTTGCCAATTTTTACCGTTTCTATTACATATGGAAAAGAGATTTAAACTTGGATGATTTGAGCAGTTCTTGCGATGTAATGTAGATTCAGATACTCGCCACCGATATATATATATATGATCGTAATGAACGCGACTCACGTATGAAACGCTGAATTGAATAACAATAGAACTTATGAATCAAAAATTTCCAGTATCGAATTCACTTCAATTTGACATGAACTTATCATGAGAAAGGGCACAGATCGCTTATGACTTCAAACCCGAATCTGAGACCAAAATTTCGTGAGTGAGTGACTTTCTCACCGAGCGAGCTTCATCCTTGACGAGCTGAAATAGGCTTTCGACTTGCAACGCCAAGACCACTCACTCACCCCGCTAATAAAGCATATGATCCTACCACACCCCCCCACACTGGCATAGCCTCAAAGACCAACACCTCGACCCTCACCGGCGACAACCTCTCCTTTCCTTTATATCAACATCTTTTTCTTGCGACATATTTCGTGGTAGCAACCTATATCTACAACTTCCCAACAATCAAAATGACCGGACCCGCTACGTACGTCCTCCCTACCAACAGTGAGAGATATCTTAGTATTGAACATGGTTGACAAGAACAATAGTCCAGGGCAGGAAGGCCCTTCCTACGCTCCGCCACCTCTGCCCGAGGGATGGATTGCACAATGGGATGGAATGAGCAAGAAATACTACTTCGTGCAACTCTCAACCGGTCAATCTCAGTGGGATACTCCTACCGCTCCAGCACCGACAGGACCTACACCGCAGGCCACTCCACAGGGTGTTGAACACCCATATGGCACACCTGGCGCTGAGCAAAACACTGGGCCTCAGGCCGATGGAGACCGCAGCTTGGGAGGAAATATTGGAGTATGTATTTTTGAATCTTCTATCCGGCGAGGATATGTGCTAACGTGATAATTCAGAACTTCGCCATGAACCAACTGATGGGTGGCGGAAAGAAGCAGAGTAGCGGCGGTAGCAACAGTGGAATGATGGGTTTGGCAAGTTCGTTCTTAGGAGGCGGTGGTAAACAATCTGGAAGCAAACCTAGTGGTGGACAAGCTGGAATAGGCGGCATCCTGGGTGGTGTTGCAGGATCGCTGCTCAGCGGTGGTGGTAAGAAACCAGCAAACCAACAACAGGGACACGGCCAGTCTGGAGGCGTTGGTGGACTTATGGGCACAGTCGGCGGCATGTTTGGTGGAGGTCAACACGGTCAGCAAGCACCTGTAAGTTCTGCAATGTCGAATTTTACGGTATGGTATCGTGCTGACAATAAGTAGCAAAACAACTATGGGTACTCGCAGGCTGGCACTCCCCAAGGCGGTGGCTACAGCGGAGCACCACCACCAACCTCATACCAACCTGCTGGAGCCGCACACGGTCAATACAACCAACCAGCTCAGCACTCTGCTACACCATCCCAAACTCAATATGGCCAGCAGCCACCACCTCACTCATCGCACGATCAGTCTTATGGTGCTCCACAACCACCTTACTCTCCGCCCTACGGCCAACAGCCACAACCACAACACCAAAACTCATATAGTAGTCCCCCTCCACAGCACAATCAGCATTACGGAGGCCCCCCACAGTACGGACAGTCTGGCCAAGGTCCACCACAGCCTCAATATGGCGCTCCTCCTTCCTCTGGAAACCTCCCTCAACCCCAACATGGAGCATATGATCACTCGCATACGGGAGGTCTCTATGGTGGTGCTCCTGGTGGACATAATCCTCAACATGGTGCTCCGCAATACCCACCACAACAGGGAGGACAGTATGGCGGACAGCAGCACGACGGACAGCAGCATGGCGGGAGATGGTAAATACGAAACACATGATAATGATCGGAGGGAAAATCTATGCTTTTATGTACTTCTTGCGTGCTCTCTGGTTTTTTAGTTTTTTAGATGAGCATGTCCAGCATCCCAACGACGCATTTTCAGCACTTATGTGGAAATAATGAATCTTGATTTCATCCCTTAGCCATTCGCGTCCTGGACTGTGATCTCAAATGATGGTTCTGCAGCCGCCATATCTACCAACACATAGTCCTAGTTACAATCGTTCCTTGAAATGATACAGTCTTGACATATGTCGAGGTCGACATATCGACAGTATAACGTAGATTGTTCTAACCACATATTTCGTTAGAGTATACACACTCACTTGTTTGGTTCAGATTGCCATAGCTTCGTATCAGACTAGTAAAAGCTGATTGGGAGGAGAAGTTTGCTCTTTGGTATTAAATCCTTTTTAAAGCTATGCTTCTAGGATGCTTCTGGGATACTTCTTCGGTCAAGGCATCCTTCGGACGCCATAGTTTGATTATCCAGCATCCGAAACTGGCACTCAAGATACCTTCTTTAGTGTCTTAACTTCTTCATCTGTTGCAAATAAATTAATCCATCGATTGACGCTTTTGGCCAGAAACCAACTCCCAATGGCAAGAAATATTATGTAAATCGCAGTAGGAATAAGCGATCTTGGAACGATATTCAAGATGAATGGATCTAGTATGATATCTACATATACCGGTGGGACTTCTCGCATAAGAGTCTGGTTCATGGTATAGTAATCCGCGGCAGCTTGAATGCGAAGAAGGAGTACGGAAGATATAGTGTCGAATATCGGAGCAGCTTCTCCTTCTAATAATTCCCCTTCCACTTGCCGCTCATCGGTAAATTGCGCAAGAGAAGAAACAAGGTCCGAGGATTCAAACACCGTTTCTAATTCATAAGTATCCATTCGAAAAGAGGTTGGTTGCTACGAAGTCAGCTCTGCTTCCAAGTACTAGAATAAGTCCAAAGAACTTACTGTAGCAGCCCAGCATACTCTAACTTCGTATCTCTGGCCTTCTTTCAAGCTGTGTAATAGTATCCATGTTGAATAACCGTATTGGGAACTGGTTGTAGGGAATAGGGCTGGCAGATGAGTCCTAATTGACGAGTTTGATGGTGACAGGGCGACTAGGTTTAAGTCTTTTAGAGTCGGGTGGGCGATGGGGATCTGGAGACTTGGTGGTCCTAGAAAAATCGCCTTTTCAGTGTTTCCCGCTGTTGTACAAGCCTGTAGCAGCAGCAGAAAGAAGAAGTATAGCATTGTGGGTGACCTTGCATTACTGGTCTTGTTGGAGATGAACTTCCGAGGTGATGGGGGACTAAGTTGAAGTTGAAGCTGGGGGTGATTGGTGTCACCTATCAGACCGAGGGTGTGCGTATAGCTTGACCAGCTCAGGTCTAGCGTGCACCAACGCGTCGCCAAATGAGAGAGCCCCTTTTTGTTTATATTTATGCTAGGGTCAACCTCACACCTCACCATCCAGGCTGCCAAGCAACAACTCCACCAGCTCGCTAGATATTTCTCTCCAATTCCCCCTGTGCTTCGTGCCTTCCTCTCTTCCCCACTATCACCTCTTACAAGACCACATCAACGACCTCTCCCCATCCTAACAGATATCATACTGTGATATCCTCTTCCATCATATCTCTCTTGCACCCATCACTACCGCCAACATGAGAGAAGTCATCTCTGTCAATGGTAGGAATCCCTCGACGCGCTCCACACCGCTCCCGTGTCCCGCGCCCTACAACAACCCCTTATTTACTTTGTGCTAACCCAACTGCTCGCAATAGTCGGCCAGGCTGGTTGCCAGATCGCAAACTCTTGCTGGGAGGTAAGTGCCAATAGAAATGCTCGAATCCAGAAAGGTCTTTGGTGGAAAATAAGCTGGTGGCTAACTCGTACTTCAATTTAGCTCTACTGCCTTGAGCACGGTATTCAGGTATGCATACTATCAACCCACCGCTCCCATAATATGCCATGCAACTTGCTAATATACATTCTTAACAGCCTGATGGATACCTCACCGAAGAGCGCAAGACCGCCGAGCCTGATCAGGGTTTCAGCACTTTCTTCTCCGAGACTGGTTAGCATACTCGCAGTCCATAATGCAGAACTATTATTTACGCGTTCTATCACTACAGGTCAAGGCAAATATGTTCCCCGAACCATCTACTGCGATCTCGAGCCCAACGTCATCGACGAAGTCCGCACCGGTACCTACCGAGCTCTCTTCCACCCGGAGCTAATGATCTCTGGAAAGGAGGATGCCTCTAACAACTATGCTCGTGGTCATTACACTGTCGGAAAGGAATTGATTGATCAAGTTTTGGACAAGATTCGCCATGTTGCCGATAACTGCTCTGGTCTCCAAGGTTTCCTTGTCTTCCACTCCTTTGGTGGTGGAACCGGTTCTGGTTTCGGAGCTCTTCTCATGGAGCGTCTGTCTGTTGACTTTGGCAAGAAGGTCAAGTTGGAGTTCTGCGTTTACCCAGCACCACAAACCGCCACCTCTGTTGTTGAGCCATACAACTCCATTCTTACCACCCACACCACTCTTGAGCACTCCGACTGTTCCTTCATGGTCGATAACGAGGCTATCTACGATATTTGCAAACGTAACCTCGGTCTTGAGCGCCCCAACTTTGAGAACCTAAACAGACTCATTGCCCAAGGTATAAGAAACACTGGACTGAAAATAATAGAGATGAGTGCTAACTCGTGTAACAGTTGTTTCCTCCATAACTGCATCCCTCCGATTCGATGGTTCCCTCAATGTTGATCTCAACGAGTTCCAGACTAACTTGGTTCCATACCCACGTATCCACTTTCCTCTCGTTGCGTACTCCCCAGTTGTCTCTGCTGCCAAGGCTTCTCACGAGGCCAACTCCGTCCAGGAGATCTCCATGTCTTGCTTCGAGCCAAACAACCAGATGGTGAAGTGCGATCCACGCAATGGAAAGTACATGGCTACTTGCTTGTTGTATCGTGGTGATGTTGTGCCCAAGGATGTCCACGCAGCTGTGGCTACTCTTAAGACTAAGCGCACTATCCAATTCGTTGATTGGTGCCCAACTGGTTTCAAGATTGGTATCTGCTACCAGCCACCTCAAATGGTTCCTAACGGTGATTTGGCTAAAGCTAACCGTGCTGTGTAAGTCCTCTTTTATGTTACATTCTGATCATTACTAACCATACTCAGCTGCATGCTTTCTAACACAACCGCTATCGCCGAGGCCTGGTCCGCTCTTTCTCACAAATTCGATCTCATGTATTCCAAGCGCGCCTTCGTCCATTGGTACGTTGGTGAGGGTATGGAGGAAGGAGAGTTCTCTGAGGCTCGTGAAGATCTCGCAGCTTTGGAGCGTGATTATGAGGAGGTTGCAACCGACTCTCTCGAGGGTGATGATGGAGCCGAGGCCGAGTACTAGATTCTCAGCCTTTACTTTGTTTTGCTCAAGTATATACCCATCTCTTACAGGGACATATACTTGGGAGGCTAGATTTGGAATTTGATGCAATGGCATGATATTTTGCGTGCCGGAGTGAATGGAGCTTTCTCGTGTTCAGCGGGGGCATCGGAGTAGTTTTCTTTCTAGCAAGAACCTTTGAAGACTTACACTTCAGTCAGAATGATAAATATGCTTCTTGTAATAAAAACCTATGAATTCATTGGTTATCGTCTGTGAAGTCATATACACTGGAACCCTGCCCACAGAACCCAAGCCATTACATATTGAATAGAAGTCCAAGAAACAAATACATTCAAACTGACCAAACATATGACAAACTGACCTTAATAGTTGTAAAACAGCTTTTTATCATTTGATTATTCATGAACTCGGTGCCAAAGTAACATGAATTCGGATGGAGTCGTTGCTGATTGGGCTGTTATAAATCAATATCGGACCCACCTGAGCACCTGGTCCTAGCTCAGCGCAACCCCCAAAAGCGCCATCCCAATTCAACGTACAACCTACTCCTTCACATCGTTTGAAGCATCGTTTTGATCGCTTCTATAATCTATTGAATCTATAACAACTACCATTTCGGTCGCATAATTGGGATCACTCCCCTCGACTAGACAGGAGAGTTAGCGTACCTACATTCCGGATTTCCAGGGAAGCTCGGGAGAGGAGAACCAACATGGCAGATTCAGGTAAGAGAGGGATATTTTTTATACAAGACATTGTCATATCGATCGATGAATATCCTGAGTTTAGGCAAGGTCGAAAAACGATATTATGAGTAGCACAAGGGGCAAGTTACTAAGCTAGAGTTCACATACTAACAATTGAACAGCCCCAAGCTTGAATCTCACGCCGGAGGAGAAGCGCGTGTTCGGACAGCTATTCAGAGAAGCAGATACAGATGGACTAGGTGTAGTGACCGGAGAAGTTGCTGTCAAATTCTTCGAAAAGACCAGACTAGAACCAAGAGTGCTAGGAGAGGTATGTTTACATATGAGGCGTAATCTTCTTACGATCACCCTTCATTCGTGGCCAAAGCTGACTCTATTGATTTCACAGATATGGCAAATTGCAGACACCGAAAACCGAGGACTCCTTACACCTGCCGGCTTTGGGATTGTGCTTAGGTTGATCGGGCATTATCAAGCAGGACGGGAACCAACACCTGAGCTCGCACAAAGACCAGGTCCGCTCCCAAGATTCGAAGGTGGAATTGGTGGTAGCACAAACTCAGCTGCAATACAACCCCCCCAAGGACCACCACCAAGTGCCTTACAACCTCAAGCTAGTGGTTCTGGACCAATTCGTGTGCCACCTTTAACTCGAGAGAAAGCTGCTCAGTATGCAATGCTGTTCGATAAATCCGGCGCGCAGAATGGAGTATTGCCAGGAGAGCAGGCAAAACAAATCTTTGAGCGCGCAGGACTCCCGAACGAAATTCTGGGAAGAATCTGGAATCTGGCAGATACGGAACAGCGGGGAGCTTTAGTGGTCACTGAATTTGCTATAGCTATGCACTTACTGGCTTCTTTCAAGTCAGGTGCTATGCGGGTGCTTCCAAATATATTGCCTCCGGGACTCTACGAGGCAGCTCGACCTCCGAGCCGGCAGAGCTCTGCTACTGGAGCAATGTCAGCCATTCCGAGACAATTAACTGGTGGTGTACCACGAACAGCTAGTCCTCTAAGTCGACCTGCGTATACCGCTCCCCAGCAATTCCCCCAGTCAACCGGTATGTCAACCGGTATGTCAAGTGATTGGGCAATCAAGCCTGGAGAGAAAGAGAAGTTCGATATGATCTACTATGGCTTAGACAAACAAAATAAAGGATATATCACTGGAGATGAGGCGGTTCCATTTTTCAGCGAGTCGAAGCTTCCTGAGGAGGCTCTGGCTCAAATTTGGGACCTTGCGGACATCAATTCGGAAGGTCGTCTAAGCAAAGATGAGTTTGCCGTCGCCATGTATCTCATCAGACAGCAACGTGGTAAACGTGATGGAAGAGAATCCTTACCATCTACCCTGCCTGCTAACTTAATTCCTCCGAGCATGCGAAATCAATCTCGACCTACTAATTTACCAACTGCGCCTGCTTTCGAGAACCCAGCTCCAACCTTGGCCAAGTCAGCAGCGGAGGATCTGTTTGGCCTTGACGCTCTGTCTACACCTCCTCCTACTTCCGCTCCAACCCAAGCACCTCAATCTACTGGAGGTTCGTTTGGAAATGATCCATTTGGTAGTCGATCTTCAGTACCTCCAAGTTCGCCTCCGGCAAATCTACCGCAGCAAGCATCTGTTTTCAAACCATTTACGCCATCATCCTCGTTCGGACAAGCTTTGAACTATAACTCGACGGGCGGCTCAAATAATTCCGGCTCGCAGAATAAGAATCTCCAGCAACAATCAAGTGCTGCAGATGATTTACTTGGTGACAATGACCCTGAGGTCAGTAGCAAGTTGACAAGTGAAACGACAGAACTTGCCAATTTAGCTAACCAAGTCGGGACTTTGTCAAGACAAATGCAAGATGTCCAAGGGCAAAGAGCTAATTCACAAAATGAGTTGAGTCAAGCAAGCTCCCAGAAACGTGAATTCGAAGTTCGTCTAGCTCAGCTTAGATCTCTTTACGAG
>Ga0247812_10001661_pt1 | contig 12555 bp, 11 predicted proteins | sample UWRJL149409B1_FD_178011 | JGI IMG/M metagenome (GOLD analysis project Ga0247812, IMG submission 178011) | Plant litter microbial communities from Arlington Agricultural Research Station in Wisconsin, United States - UWRJ-L149-409B-1 | ecosystem: Environmental > Terrestrial > Plant litter >...
GCGCGGGTCACCGCGTACAGGGTGATCGGCAGCGCCGGCGCCAGGGGACGGATGGCGGTGGTCCCGGGTGAGGCGCCCAGGGCGGTGAAGGGGTCGATCACGGTCAGGCCGGCCCCGGATTCGACCATCGCCCTGGCCAGTGAGTACGTCTGCACCGCGATGCTGACCCGGGGCGGCGGCTCGACCGCCTTGAGGTAACTGTCGAGCCGGGCCGACAGTGGATCGGCACTGGATAGCCCGATCAACGGCGCATCGGCCAGGGCCTGCAGCGGCAGCGGTTGGCCTTCTTCTTCCAGGGGCCAGTAACCGGCCGGCGCCAGCGCCACCAACACCCCGCTGGCCAGCGCCTGGGCCTTGAGTCCCGGGTGATCGGGCAATTGCAGGGTCAGGGCGACATCGATTTCACGCATCAGCAGGTTCTGCACCAGCTCGCGACTGTGGGCGCTGGACAGCTCGCAGGCGATCTCCGGATAGCGTTGCGTCCACTCATGGATGGCCGGGGGCAACAACGACAGGGCCAGGGCCGGGGTCGCGCCGATCCGCAGGCTATGGCCCGGCTCGCGGCGCAGGCTCTGGGCCAGGCGTCGCACCCCTTGCAGGCTTTCGGTGACCTTGTCGACCTCACGCTCCAGTTCCAGCGCCTCCGGGGTGGCCTGGAGTTTGCCGCGCACCCGCAGAAACAGCGGGAAGCCCAGGTGCTGCTCGGCGTGTTGCAGCACTTTGGTCACGGCGGGTTGGGAGACGTGCAGCAATTGCGCGGCAGCGCTGACCGAACCGGTCTGGCGGATGGCCTGGAAAATCTCGATGTGGCGAAGGCGCATGGCGAGTCCATAACCTTTGTTTATGGGATGACCATCTTTATTCATTGTTCGGCGCCTGTCACCTGGCTCTAACCTCGGGCTCGTCTCAACCACGATTAAGGACTGACATGGCTCAGCGTGTATGCATCATCGGCGGCGGCGTCATCGGCCTGGCAACGGCCTACGCACTGGTGCGCGATGGCGTTGAGGTGACCCTGGTCGAGGCGCGGGATTCGCTGGGCAGCGAAACCAGCTTTGCCAATGGCGGCCAGTTGTCCTATCGCTACGTGGCGCCCCTGGCCGATGCAGGCGTGCCGTTGCAGGCCATTGGCTGGATGTTGCGTGGTGACTCACCGCTGAAGCTGCGTCCACGCTTCGACCCTGCGCAGTGGCGCTGGATGGCGTCCTTCCTGGGGGCCTGCCGTTCTTCGGTCAACCGCGCCAACGCAGCCCATCTGTTGCGCCTGGCGCTGTTCAGCCAGTCCACCCTGCAGACCTGGCGCGAAGCCGATGCCCTGGAGGGTTTCCACTGGCGGCGCAACGGCAAGCTGGTGACCTTTCGCAGCACCGCCAGCTTCGAGCATGCCCGCCAAAAACTGGCCGACCCCCAGCAACAACAGGTGCTGTCGCCCGCCGAGTGCGCCCGCCTGGACCCGGCACTGGCCGATGCACCCTTTGTGGGTGCGATCTACACCCCGGATGAGGAAGTCGGTGACTGCCACGGCTTTTGCCAGCAACTGGCGGCGCGTTTGCGGGCCTCAGGTCGTTGCGAGTTCCGCCTGGGCCAGGCCGTGACCGGCATTCGCCAGGCCAATGGTGTGGTGAGCGCAATCGAACTGGGGGATGAAGTGCTGCCAGTGGAACATCTGGTGATTGCCGCCGGTCATCGCAGCCCACTGCTGGCGTTGCCTGGGGTGCACCTGCCACTGTACCCGCTCAAGGGTTATAGCCTGACTGTGCCGATCGGCGCCCAGCACCGGGCCCCGGACCTGAGCATCACCGACTATGACCGCAAGATCGTTTACGCCCGCATTGGCGAGCAACTGCGGGTGGCGGCCATGGTCGACATCGTCGGCTTTGACCCGGCGCTGGACCCCAAGCGGCTGGCCCTGATCAAGCGCCAGGCGCGTGACACTTTTGCCAATGCCGGCGACTACGAGCAGGCCATCGAGTGGGCCGGCATGCGCCCGGCGACCCCTAGCGGCGTGCCGCTGCTGGGCGCAACGGCGTATTGCAACCTGTGGCTTAACCTCGGCCATGGCGCCCTGGGTTTCACCCTGGCCTGCGGCAGCGCGCAGTTGCTCAGTGAGCTGATCGGCCAGCGCCGCCCCTCCATTGACCTGCAGGGCTTTACGCCCCGTGCGGCCTGAAACCATTACCCAAGAGAAGGACCATCCGATGACCATCAGCCGTATCCAGACCAATCCCCGCTTGTCCGCTGCCGTGACCTTTGGCGAGCTGGTATTTCTCTCCGGCCAAGTGCCGGGTGATGCCACCGACGCTACTGGCCAGACTCGCCAGGTGCTGGAAAAAATCGACGCGCTGCTGGCCGAGGCGGGCAGCGACAAGGATCATCTGCTCAGCGCGACCATTTACCTGAAGGATATTGGTGAGGATTTCGCGGCGATGAATGACGTCTGGTCGGCCTGGTTGTCGCCTGGCCAGGCACCGAGTCGCACGACCTTGCAGGCCGAGTTGGCCCGCCCGCAGGTGCGAGTCGAAATCAGCGTTATCGCGGCCCGCCGCTAAGTAATCCATCACCCACAACGGAGAATAACAATGCAAAAAATCACGTTGCTCGGCTGCACCCTGGGCGTGTTGCTCGGCACTCAAGTGCAGGCTGAAGAAGCCCCGCTGGGCCCGACCCTGAGCAAGATTGCCAGCACTAACAGCATTACCCTGGGTTATCGCGATGCGTCGGTGCCCTTCTCCTACGTGGGTGATCACTCGGGTCAACCGATGGGTTACTCGGTGGACCTGGCGAGCAAGATAGTCGAGCGTGTGCAGCAGAAGCTCGCAGCGCCCCAGCTCAAGGTCAAATACAACCTGGTGACCTCGCAAACCCGTATTCCGCTGGTGCAGAACGGCACGGTCGACCTGGAATGTGGTTCGACCGGCGTGACCGCTGAGCGGCAAAAGCAGGTGGCGTTTTCCTACGGCTTTATCTATGTCAAAGGCCAGTTGCTGACCGCCAACGACAGTGGGGTCAAGAGCTTCGCCGACCTGCGTGGCAAGAACGTGGTGACCACCGCCGGCACCACCAACGAGCGCTATCTGAAGAGCTACAACGTCGATAACAAGATCGACATGTTCGTGATCAGCGCCAAGGACCACGGCGAAGCCTTCCAGATGTTGCAGTCCGGTCGGGCAGCGGCGTTCTACATGGACGATGCATTGCTCTACGGCGAGCGCGCCAAGGCTCGCGACCCGCACAAGTGGGTGGTGGTCGGGGAAGAGCAGTCGCGGGAGATCTACAGCTGCATGGTGCGCAAGGACGATCCGCAGTTCCTGGCGCTGGTGAACTCGACGTTGGGCGAGCTGTACAGCTCAGGGGAAATCAACGGGATCTACCAGCGCTGGTTTGAACAGCCGATCCCGCCAAAAGGCTTGAACCTCGAGTTCCCGATGACCAGCGAACTCAAGGCGATCATTGCCAAGCCGACCAGTGATCCGGTGCAGTGATTTTCAGCTCAAGAGCTCGCAGGCTAAGGGCTTAGAAATCGCCCCATAGCTGTTGTGCTACCGCCAGCGCCACTACCGGCGCGGTTTCGGTGCGCAACACGCGAGGGCCGAGGCGTGCGGCGTGAAAGCCGCCCGCCTTGGCCTGCTCTACTTCAGTGTCCGACAAGCCACCTTCGGGGCCGATCAGAAATGCCAGGGTCGCGGGCTTGGCGTGGCTGGCCCATGGCTCTGCCACCGGGTGCAGCACCAGTTTCAGCTCGGCCGGGACCTGCTTGATCCAGTCTGCCAGCAGCATCGGCGGATGGATCACAGGCACCCGCGAGCGCCCACATTGCTCGCAGGCGCTGATCGCGACCTGGCGCCAGTGCTGCAGGCGTTTGTCGGCGCGTTCGTCCTTGAGTCGCACTTCGCAGCGGTCACTGAAGATCGGCGTGATTTCACCCACCCCCAGCTCCGTGGCTTTCTGAATCGCCCAATCCATGCGCTCACCCCGGGACAGGCCCTGGCCCAGGTGAATCTGCAGCGGCGACTCGATTTGCCCGGCGAAACTTTCGCTCAACGCCACGCGCACGCGTTTCTTGCCGACTTCCACCAGTGTGCCGAGGTATTCCTGGCCTGAGCCATCGAACACCTGCAGCGCATCGCCCTCGGCCATGCGCAGCACGCGGCTGATGTAATGGGCCTGGGCCTCCGGCAGCTCATGCTCGCCAAGGCTCAAGGGGGCATCGATAAAAAAGCGCGACAGTCTCATGCGGGGTCTCTGTAAAAGGGGTCGTTCATCTGAGTTGGATTTGCCTGCTTAGGCACAGCCCTTGTAGGAGCTCGTGGCTGCTAGCCCGGATCACGGAACCCTGGGTGGAAGTCCTTCGGCACGGCGACACTGACCGAGTCGCGGGTGGCGATGTCGATGCCTTCGCTGGCCACTTCGGCGAGGAAGTCGATCTGCTCGGGGGTGATCACGTAGGGCGGCAGGAAGTACACCACGCTGCCCAGCGGGCGCAACAGCGCGCCGCGCTCCAGGGCGTGCTGGAATACTTTCAGGCCCCGACGTTCTTGCCAGGGATAGGCTTCTTTGCTGGCCTTGTCCTTGACCATCTCGATGGCCAGCACCATGCCGGTCTGACGCACCTCCGACACGTTCGGGTGATCGGCCAGGTGTGCGGTCGAGGTCGCCATGCGCTGGGCCAGGGCTTTGTTGTTCTCGATGACGTTGTCCTGCTCGAAGATATCCAGGGTCGCCAACGCGGCGGCACAGGCCAGCGGGTTGCCGGTGTAGCTGTGGGAATGAAGGAACGCGCGCAGGGTCGGGTAGTCGTCGTAGAAGGCGCTGTAGACCTCGTCGGTGGTGACGCAGGCCGCCAGCGGCAGGTAGCCGCCGGTCAGGGCCTTGGACAGGCACAGGAAGTCCGGGCGGATGCCGGCCTGCTCACAGGCAAACATGGTCCCGGTGCGGCCGAAACCGACGGCGATTTCGTCGTGGATCAGGTGCACGCCGTAGCGGTCACAGGCCTCGCGCAGCAGTTTCAGGTACACCGGGTGGTACATACGCATGCCGCCCGCGCCCTGGATCAACGGCTCGACTATCACTGCTGCAACGCTGTCGTGATGCTCGGCCAGGGTGTGCTCCATCGCCGCGAACATGTTCCGCGAGTGTTCCTCCCAGCTCATGCCGTCGGGGCGCAGGTAGCAATCGGGGCTCGGCACCTTGATGGTGTCCAGCAGCAGGGCCTTGTAAGTCTCGGTGAACAGGGGCACGTCGCCGACCGACATGGCGGCCATGGTCTCGCCGTGGTAGCTGTTGGTCAGGGTGACGAAGCGTTTCTTGTTCGGCTGGCCGCGGTTGAGCCAGTAGTGAAAGCTCATTTTCAACGCGACTTCGATGCACGATGAGCCGTTATCGGCGTAGAAACACCGGGTCAGCCCTTCGGGCGTCATTTTCACCAGGCGCTCCGAGAGCTCGATCACTGGCTGGTGGCTGAAGCCGGCGAGGATCACGTGCTCGAGTTGATCGACCTGATCCTTGATCCGCTGGTTGATCCGCGGATTGGCGTGGCCGAACACGTTGACCCACCAGGAGCTGACGGCGTCGAGGTAGCGCTTGCCTTCGAAGTCCTCCAGCCACACCCCTTCACCGCGTTTGATCGGGATCAACGGCAGTTGTTCGTGATCTTTCATCTGGGTGCAGGGATGCCACAACACCGCGAGATCGCGCTGCATCCACTGATTATTCAAGCCCATGTAAATTCTCCTCGAGACGGCGCGCTGGTTTCGCGGGCAAACAATCGCGCAAGCCTATGCAATGCTGGGCATGCGGACAACCTATTGTGGTTTTTTCAGTTACCTGGGCTGACGAGAAACCCGCTTTGGAGGGCGCGCTTGTGGTGCTAGGAGGACAAGTGTCGGACGTGGTTAATCTTTCCTTAACCATCCGACACCAGACTCCAGATCGTATTTCTCGATATTTCAAAGCGAATTTTTCCGCTTTAATTCGATAGATAACTCGATAGTCTTGAGCGCAGTTCTTACAGGATTTGGGCAATGCAGCTACGTAACTCTTCCTCCCGCTACGGCTGGGTCAGTATTTTCATGCACTGGGGTGTAGCCCTGGTAGTGGTGGGTCTGTTCGCCCTGGGCTTGTGGATGGTCGGGCTGGATTACTACAGCACCTGGCGCAAGGACGCCCCGGACCTGCATAAAAGCATCGGTCTGGTGCTCTTCGCGGTCATGCTGCTGCGGGTGCTCTGGCGTTTGATCAGCCCGCCACCACCGACCCTGGCCAGCTACGATCGCCTGACTCGCGTCGGCGCCAAGCTCGGTCATGGGTTTCTGTATCTCAGCCTGTTTGCGGTAATGATTGCCGGTTACCTGATTTCCACCGCTGACGGTGTCGGGATACCGGTGTTTGGCCTGTTTGAAGTCCCTGCCCTGATTTCCGGACTACCGGACCAGGCAGACCTGGCCGGTGTGATTCATTTCTACCTGGCATGGGCGCTGGTGATTGTCTCCGGCCTCCATGCGTTGGCAGCATTGAAACACCACTTTATCGATCGTGATGTGACCCTGGCACGCATGCTGGGTCGCAAAGCCTGATGTTCAACCTCGACTCCAAGGAATAGAAAGCATGTTGAAAAAGTCTCTCGCCGCTCTGGCAATCGGTACTGCTCTGCTGTCGGCTAACGTGATGGCAGCCGATTACGTTGTCGACAAGGAAGGCCAGCACGCCTTCGTTGACTTCAAGATCAGCCACCTGGGCTACAGCTTCATCACCGGTACTTTCAAGGATATCGACGGCAAGTTCAGCTTTGACGCTGCCAAGCCTGAAGCCAGCAAGATCGAATTCAACGTCAATACCTCCAGCGTATTCACCAACCATGCCGAGCGCGACAAGCACATCGCCAGCGCTGACTTCCTGAATGCGAGCAAATTCGCCAAGGCGACGTTTGTTTCCACCAGCGTCAAATCCACTGGCAAGAATGCCGATGGCAAGGAAACCGCTGATGTCGCAGGCGACCTGACCATCCTGGGTGTGACCAAGCCAGTTGTGGTCAAGGCCACTTTCCTGGGTGAAGGCAAGGATCCATGGGGCGGCTACCGTGCTGGTTTCGAAGGTACTACCCAGATCAAGCGTAGCGATTTCGGCAAGCAGAAGGACCTGGGCCCTGCTTCCGACGCAGTCGAGCTGTACGTTACGTTTGAAGGTGTGAAAGCGAAGTAATATTCGCAGCTACAAAAAACGCCCCGGCTCACAAGAGCCGGGGCGTTTTTTTTAACGCAAGAAAAATCAGCGGTTGCGGGTCAGCAGCGCTGGTTTTTCGCCACGTGGACGGCTTGGCAGTTGATCGAGCTGCTCAGGTGTCGGGAACCGGTCGGTCTTCGACTCCTTGTGAATGATCTTCGGTGCCGGACCACCGCGCGGGTTTTGTACCGCAGGTTCCTGGCGTGGCTGATCATCACGGGCTGGGCGACGGTTGCGGGACTCCTCGCGACGGGCCTGGCCGTCACGGGGGGCGCCACTGCGTGGGCCGCTGCGCTTGGCAGGCGGGGTGCCAGTGCTGGCGCCGCTGCTGTTGCGTGGACCGTTCTGCCGGCCCTGTGGCTGGCCAGTGCGTGGAGCACCGGCGCCTGCGCCTGTGCCTTGTGCCGGGGCACCTGGACGGCGACCACGGCCCTGGGCCGGTTTCTGTTGTGGCACGTAGTCGACGCGGTTACCGAAGTTATCTACATCGTCGTCGAGGAACTCGTCCGGTGCCCGATCAGCGGTCGCACGTGGGGCAGGGCGCTGCTGTTCGCGGGCAGGCGTGCCTTCACGCGGCTTTTGCGCCGGGCGTTCGCCACGGCTGGTTGCCGGCTTTTCCTTGCCGCCCTTGTCCTTGCCTTTGTCCTTGCGACCGCCACCACCGCCGCCGCCGTTCGGACCGTCGCCGCGCGGGCCACGTGGGTTGCGCGGGTTACGCACATCCGGACGCTCGCGCACTTCTGGCTTCTCGGCCTCGACGCTGCTGGCATCAAACCCCATCAGGTCGCCATCGGCGATCTTCTGCTTGGTCATGCGCTCGATGCTTTTCAGCAGTTTTTCTTCGTCCGGGGCGACCAGCGAGATCGCCTCGCCCGAACGACCGGCACGGCCAGTACGGCCAATGCGGTGCACGTAGTCTTCGTCGACGTTCGGCAGTTCGAAGTTGACCACGTGTGGCAGTTGGTCGATGTCCAGGCCGCGTGCCGCGATGTCGGTGGCAACCAGGATCCGCACTTCACCGGCCTTGAAGTCGGCCAGGGCTTTGGTGCGGGCGTTCTGGCTCTTGTTACCGTGGATGGCCACGGCGCTCAGGCCGTGTTTGTCCAGGTACTCGGCCAGGCGGTTGGCGCCGTGCTTGGTACGGGTGAAGACCAGTACCTGTTCCCAGGCGCCAGCGGTGATCAGGTGCGCCAGCAGCGAACGCTTGTGGCTTGCCGGCAGGCGGAACACACGTTGCTCGATCCGCTCGACCGTGGTGTTCGGTGGCGTGACTTCGATGCGCTCGGGGTTGTGCAGCAACTTGCCGGCGAGGTCGGTGATGTCCTTGGAGAACGTCGCCGAGAACAGCAGGTTCTGGCGTTTGGCCGGCAGACGGGCCAGGACCTTCTTCACGTCATGGACAAAACCCATGTCGAGCATGCGGTCGGCTTCGTCGAGCACGAGGATTTCCACGTGGGACAGGTCGACGCTGCCTTGACCGGCCAGGTCGAGCAAGCGACCCGGGCAGGCTACCAGCACGTCAACACCGCGGGCCATGGCCTGAACCTGAGGGTTCATGCCAACACCGCCGAAGATGCAGGCACTGACGAACTTGAGGTCGCGGGCATAGAGCTTGAAGCTCTCGTGCACCTGGGCGGCCAGTTCGCGGGTCGGGGTCAGGACCAATACGCGCGGTTGGCGCGGGCCGTGACGCTGGGACTTGTCCGGGTGACCGTTGGGGAACAGGCGTTCCAGAATCGGCAGGGCAAAGCCGCCGGTTTTGCCAGTGCCTGTCTGTGCCGCAACCATCAAGTCGCGACCTTGCAACACGGCGGGAATGGCCCGCTGTTGCACCGGAGTAGGCTGGGTGTAGCCGGCGGCTTCGATGGCGCCGACTAAAGCCTCGGAGAGACCGAGGGAAGCAAAGGACATGAGTAATCCTGTTTTAGTTAGGGCTTGGCCCAATGGGATAGTCTTGCCTGGCGCGAGTGGCGTTTGAGAGAAGCGCAATCGCGTCCGGTCCTGCTGGGCCCTGATGGCTCATCTGCGAGTGCTCGCGCGGGCTGAAAAGCTGCGCTGTAGCGATGTCGAGAGGCCTGAAACAGTGCCGAGCGTCCGGGCGTAAGCCTGGCGGGAAGGCCGGAGTATAACAGAGCAATCACTGTGCGCTGCTTTCCTGCTGCTCAACGGTTTTTTCTTCATGGGCTTGCGGGGTCACAAGCGTCAGGTCCTTGGCCGGTGCGGCGCCATAACGTGCGCTGAGTTGGGCGTACGCCGGTTCACGCTTGAAGCGCTTGAGTTCGGCGCCGAAACGCTGCACCAGCAGGTCCATGCCGGCATTGCGGCGCACCGCCAGGAATTGGCTCTCGCGGCTGATGACGGTCGGGTTTTCGCTGATCTGGTCTCGCAGGTCCAGGCTGTCGAGCAGGGTTTGCCCAACCCGGCGGTCGGTAATCAACAGGTCGATGCGCCCGCGTGCCAGCTTGCCGAAGTTGGCTTCATGGGTCGGCGCCGGCTCCCGGGTAAACAGCGTGGATTCACGAAAGTCCTGGCTGTACAGGTAGCCGGGGGAGGTGCCGATGGTCAGGCCGCGCAGGTCTTCCAGGGTGTTGAACGGGTGCGGGCGGGCGTTGGCATAGAACATCACGAACTCGACTTGCGACAGCGGTTCGCTGGGGTAGAGCAGGGTGGCGTCGCGTTCGTTGCTATGGAAGATGTCCAGTGCGCCGTCGGCCAGCCCTTGATCGAGCATGGCCAGGCAGCGTTTCCAGGGCAGGAACTGCCATTGCACTTCGATTCCCAGGCGCTGGAAGACAATGGCCGTGGTTTCGTAGTCCAGCCCCCGGGGCTGGCCATTTTCCTCGTACACGTAAGGTGCCCAGGGCTCGGTGACGATGCGCAACTTTTCCGCCCGGGCAGCAAAGCTCAGGCAAACGAGAAGCGCGGCTGTCAGCAATTGGGCAATGACGGGCATCGCTGGAGATTACGACGAGAGGCGGGGAAATAGCTAGAGGCGGTCTAGCCCGAGGCTTAGTCGCCTTTTGCCTGCATCAGATGTAGGTAGATGGCTTCGCGTCGCCGGCCCAGCACCAGGCGGTTGATCGGGTGGTTGAACCAGCGTTCCAATTGATCGTTTTCCAGTGGTCGTTTCAGGCGTTTTTCCACATTGGCATGAGCCTTTTCCCACCAGACCGGCGTACAGGCCTGATCAAACGGATTGGCATGGCGGTAGCAGCCGTAGAGGATTTCACGCATGAACTGGCGCTGCTGGCGGGGCAGGGCCAGGGTGACGATTTTATAGGCCAGGCGCTGCAGGGCCGGTGGCCGCGGCAGAGTCGCCGTCACCAGGGACGTTTCGTCCAGGGCCAGGGTGCTGGTGGGGTTGGCGCGGTGTTTTTCCAGCCAGGCATTGGTCTTGGCGCGAAACAGCTCCTTGCGGCTCCAGTAGTGATGGATCAGGTCCGGGCATTCACGCACCTGACGCTGGCGGTAGGTGGCCACCGACAGGCAGAACTCCTCAAGGGTGTAGGCGCCCTGGGCCAGGGGATACAACTCGTCCATCAGCGCCAGGGAGTGGGCGAGGATGTCGGCATCTTCGCGGTACAGGCCGATGACCCCGGAGTTCAGCAGGGGCATCTGGTCGTCCGCCAGTTGCCGCTGTTGCAGCACCTCGGCCAGGGTCTGGTAGAGACGGGTCTGCTTGTTGCTGCCGTAGGACATGCCGAGGGTGTTGCACAGCAGGGTGCCGGGCTGGATGCGCCGGAACAATTCCAGGGGCGAGCAGTGGAAGAAGGTGTCGGTGTCGATCAACAGGGCCAGCTCCGACTCGGCCATCACCTGTTGCATGACCGCGTGTTTGGCGCGGAAGTGGTAGCCGTGGGGGGCGATCCAGCCCTGACGGGTGGCTTCGTCGAACTGGCGAATCCGTACTGGCAGGTCGCGGTAGGGCGCCGGGTCGTCGGTGAAGACCTGGATGTCGAGCGCTTCCCCCGGCGTCTTGCGCAGGCCCGCCAAAGCGCTGGCAATACTGAAGAGTGCTTCCTGATGGTAAGTGCAGGCACCGTAGACCAGGTAGATCAGTTGTGGGGTCGGAGTTGGGCTAGGAATCGACATCTACTACGGTTTTCCCGGTTGAGTGACAGATAAAAAAAAGGCCCTGGGGTTCGCCAGGGCCATTTTTCTGAATGCACTGCCGTGATCAGCGCGGCAGTTTCAGATTGTTCCAGACAGCGAGGCTAGGATCAGCCTGGTTCAGGGTATAGAAATGCAGCCCTGGTGCGCCGCCCTGCAACAAACGTTCACACATCTGCGTGATCACCTGCTCGCCGAAACCCTGAATGCTCTGGGTATCGTCGCCGTAGGCTTCCAACTGCTTGCGGATCCAGCGTGGGATTTCCGCACCGCAGGCATCGGAGAAGCGCGCCAGCTTGCTGTAGTTGGTGATCGGCATGATGCCCGGCACGATCGGGATGTTCACGCCCATCGCCCGTACACGCTCGACGAAGTAGAAGTAGCTGTCGGCGTTGAAGAAGTACTGGGTGATCGCGCTGTCGGCGCCAGCGTTGGCCTTGCGCACGAAGTTGGCGAGATCGTCTTCGAAATTGCGCGCTTGCGGGTGCATTTCCGGGTAGGCGGCAACTTCGATGTGGAAATGATCGCCGGTTTCTTCACGAATGAATTGCACCAGGTCATTGGCGTGGCGCAGTTCGCCGCTGGCCATGCCCATGCCCGAAGGCAGGTCACCGCGCAAGGCAACGATGCGGGTGATACCCGCCGCCTTGTACTGAGTCAGCAGGCCGCGCAGGTCAGCCTTGCTGTCGCCGACGCAGGACAGGTGCGGGGCGGCAGGGACTTTGACTTCGCTTTCCAGCTGCAACACGGTGTTGATCGTGCGATCACGGGTCGAACCGCCAGCGCCATAGGTGCAGGAGAAGAAATCGGGGTTGTAGGTGGCCAGCTGACGAGCAGTGGCGAGCAGCTTTTCATGCCCAGCATCGGTCTTGGTCGGGAAGAACTCGAAGCTGTAGCGACGATCTTGTGACATGAGAATACCCTTGAAAACGCGTAAGCCTGTGAGGCTTGCACATCCCACGTCGGAGCGGCTCTTGTGGGAGCTGGCTTGCCTGCGATGCCATCGCCGCGGTGTAAATGAAACACCGCGGTGGCTGTATCGCGGGCAAGCCCGGCTCCCACAAAAGCCCGCTCCCACAGGGAGAGCAGGCAGCAGAACCGATCAGTAACGGTAAGCGTGCGGCTTGAACGGACCTTCGACGGTCACACCGATGTAGTCGGCCTGGGTCTTGGTCAGTTGAGTCACGACGCCGCCGAAACCGCGGACCATTTCCAGGGCCACTTCTT
>Ga0247812_10001662_pt1 | contig 12555 bp, 9 predicted proteins | sample UWRJL149409B1_FD_178011 | JGI IMG/M metagenome (GOLD analysis project Ga0247812, IMG submission 178011) | Plant litter microbial communities from Arlington Agricultural Research Station in Wisconsin, United States - UWRJ-L149-409B-1 | ecosystem: Environmental > Terrestrial > Plant litter >...
TATTATTATTATTATTACATTGATCGGGGTCTCTCTGATCAATCGTCATATTGCCAAGGTGATTGATATAGTCGATTCTGTTTCAAAAGATAATTATCTTTAAACTGGGGAGCATGACATCTGGTAGTTATAGAAACGTGTATATGCCTGCGGGATACTGGTCAAATTAGCCCCATGTTTCGCCAGGTGGACGAAAGTTTCTATGTCCTTCTATACCCAGCAGCACATGGTGTTAGTTGCTGGTACCAAATAATAGACGCGAGCTATCCGAGTCATCGTCAGGTCAAGCGCACTATTCATTATTTTACGAATTGAAAATGACAAGTACATACCCCAGCTTTAAAGTATACAAACAGTTGACTGGTGTAAAGTAGGCTGTAGTAAAAAGTGACCCCCCACCAAAAGATCTTAATTGTCAGGTACAGTACCATATATGATATGATACATGCAATTACTGAAATAAGTCATGCTTTAAATTAGGCTCTCCGGTCTAGAATCCATGAAGCAAGGTGCACCGAGTAGCTGTTTAGTACCATTTTTTGAATGGATGGAGCTGCAGAGATGTAGGGCAAAGTGTGCCTAAGCTATTTAGCGCTCCAGGAATGACCGTTAGACTCAAGTGTTTCTTATCGGCAGTCTCCTAGCGACGAGGGTCGATATTGTCACATAAACTTGCCAAACCAAAGGAGTCAAATCGGTCCTAGGCTCAGGGGATTGGTGAGCTCTAGCGCATGTATTAGAACTATTAATTGTCCTAATTACCGTTTTGTTTAATGTATATGATTAACCTGCAACATACCATTGCTTGCATGAATGCTCTACCTGTGATTATTGATTCGTCCATCACAACTCTGGCACCACTAACATCCATTCAAAATCCCCATTGGAGCGCTCCAACATGTTCCTGTTTGCTCAGAGTAATGTTTATGAATTCTCCGTTTTGCATCCAAAGCTGCGAGGTACGATAACAGCTATCCTAATTCTACATTGAAGTGCTGAGTCTCATAGGACTCACAGTTGTTACTTCAGTTTCAGTCACCGATAGGAAGTTTTATTTCTTTCGTTTATACCAAGCTAACTCATATCTGAGAAACATCCCTCCTTCTGCCTGTAGACTGAAGTGCTCTTGTACTCATCCAGGTCCAAGCTTGCCATTTATGTTTTACCACACTACAACCGAAGTTCTACATTGCGATATATAGCTAAAGCGTCCCACCAGCGCCCACCATCTCGTATGGAAAAATATACGCCATTCCTACTTTCAATCAGGTCCGAACCGAGAGTTTGTGATTACTTTCAACGCGAACCTGGATTGGCAGTATGAAATAATGGCAGGACGTCTATCTAAGATTGGAAGGCTCGAAATCCCCCGGTGAGAGCACAATCCACAGAAATATTTCAATAATACTGCACTTGATTTCGCCTCAGTTACGCAGTATACTTCTCTTTAAAACCAATCTGAGTTTTCCTCGACTCACTTATACTTCTCTCTATAGGGAGATTGCGCTGGTAGCGAGGTCTGAGTTCTATTGAAGGTTTCAACTTGACTGCTCTATGGAAGGGATACGTCTCTCCGAAAGAGTACCGCAAATGATATCCTCTGTAGAGCCTTCCTTATTGGGGTTTTATCGTGTAGCTTATTTTTGCTCGGCCATATTTCCAAGCTCATAAATTCAGCATTTGCTAAAGTTGGCCGAGGCAGATAATACTACGTCAACTGCTCTGCATAAAAAGCCATCGAAGTGATTCGGCAAGTCAATGGTGGCAGTAGCTTTCAATTCCAGGGTGACCAAGCTTGACCTAAACTTTCCTCCGCTACAGGAAGAGTAGCGAGATAAGCGGTCATCGTGGTTTTGATTTTCGGAGTTCCTGTTCTGTGGAGATAGTTCATAGGGAAGAGTTTGCATGACTACTGATGCACAGGTTCAATCTGGTATTCGAGAAAGTTCTTGACTAAAGTGATATGCTCATAAGAAAGAAGTTTTGGAGTGAGGTAACAAGGACGACAACGATAAACAGGGGAGGAAAGACATTTGGAGCAAGAGAGCTAGTTAAATTCGAAAATTGATACCCCGACATACCTGGATCTACCCACCCTCGGGAACATCTCTCGTTAGTATATACATGGGTCTTGTGCTGCATGAGCATGGGAGGATACTGACAGAGTAATACCCAGCTATCTATAGAGACTGTGATTGGATTACTACACAAATACTTACGTAGAATGGAACTTGATCCACGCATATATGAGAATCGCAAATTACTAAAACTTCTAGCATCGTTATTGAACCGGCTGGCCAAAACATGATTGTATTTCTAGATCAAACTAGTGTAGACTGGACGTATACAACAATAGATTGCCCAACAGGGATTTAGAGATAGAGATCGTTCGACCATAGATGCTTTCAGTCCATCATTAGACATTCATACATGACCTGCATTCACAGTCAGTAGGGACAATCTAATTAGTCCTTTGAGCACAATAACAGTGCATATAGTAGAATGATTACTTACTAGACCTCAGCCGCCTAATTCCATTTTCTTTTCTCCAAACATCATTCCATGCCTTCCACACAAGTGTCACATACATAAGCACCACGGCGGTCCAGCTCAGCCCCAGGAATTTATTTGTCCAACTAGTAAACTGCCCATCATAAAAACCGGCGTATTTAGTCCTACTGATGGTTGTATGGGTTATCAAGGCCGAAGACACCATTAATGACGATGCTGCCAACTGTTCCAGGTCAGGATTTATCTTCCTTCATGGTAGAATCTTAGGGAACAAACCGCCATCAGTATCGTCGAAATCTTCGCAATGTTCAAGTCCATCCAGATTCCGAATCCTAAGAGCTCAAATGTAAAAGCTATAACTGCCAGGATGGCAAACACCAACCCTAGTACTAAAGTCGCAGCTGGTCCTTTTGTTTGTAGTTTCTCTAACTCTGCACCATTTGTTATGACTGGAAAGCTGCTAGATTTGACCCCATAATTTGTTATAAAAGGATCATCTGGGCTAAACGTCCAACCTAAAGACTTAGGTATACATTTGACGTGGTTATACGCATGCTCTGCCCTTGGAAGCCCCCCCCAGCCAGCACACAGAGAAAGATAGTGGACCTTAAAGAAGAGGAAAGCAAGGAGAAACCCTTCGTGGTCAATTACGGGACGGGTGACGTTGTAATCTGGACGAGTATAGCTTCCGGTGGGGATATCGAGTGTAGAGTTTATCTCATATTGATGCTATCTCCTTGTTAGTGTCATAGTCTTGAAGTGCACCTAGTAACAATACTGTAGCTATCGCCACATCGTCCAAGACCCCCCGTTTGTTTCCTGCCGTGAGGGTAAGGATAGAGAAGATTAAGCTGAGAAGAAGGAAAAAGAAGACGCCGGAATCACGCCAAAGCATTTTGCAGAGACAGCGAGAGAGGAGAGGGGCAGGTAATTAGAGAAGGGCTGGAGATGTCGGTGAGTCTTTGTGTTGTCAAGGTTGATATGTATGGACTTGACTGGTTTGATATGATGAGACAGTAGGGCCTATCCTACGGGTAGGAGGTTATAATATTGTGAGGCGTGTAGTACTGCTGTACTGTATTGTGCAGTCTAAGTCCATGTCCAGGTCCATGTCATGTTATGGAGTGATGTTAAATAAACCCCTCCACAGCCATATCCGACGCCATGCTATGCCATGGACATGCTAGTGTTCCCCCTCACCAGGACATACAGTAGGGTGGGACAGACCACCCCCAATACCAACCATGCGGGGAGTAGCGGGGAGGCGGGGGCCGGGACTGCGGGGAGGATTGTCATGTTTCAATCATCCCATCAGGGTGAATTCATGAATGTACTCCATAGTACCGGTCTTCGAAGAAGCAGTATCTACAATCTTCGTTATATAGCATTTGTGGTTGTGCTGTTTCGAAAGAGCTATCTGCCTCAAGAATGCAGATTTCAGCTTCTACGTGTGATTTGGTCTATTTCTTCTTCCGTCCTCCCCGTATCTTTGCCACAAGGCCAAAGTCGAAAACCTCTGTTTATATAATACACTATATGCCAATGTCTCATAATCCACAAGTCCAAAGTCCGGGAAGGCTGTACCCACAAACAGCTACCCAAGCCAGTAAACGCCTTATCCAATCCTGCTAATCCCTTCATGGTCAAATATCGCATGCACTATTATACTACTCCTTTGTCTCCCCAGCCCCTACAAAGGCTTGATGATGTGGAATCCTACTAGCTCTCAGGACTGGTTTCCGAGACCTCTGTCGGTACAAATTCTTCGCGAAACTTAATTCCACCTTCTACTGCTACTCCACCTTTGACCCATTCATAGTCCGCCAGCTCCTTCATAGTCCAGCGATTGCGTGTGCGTCGCAGTAAGCCTTCCGTAGTATGTAAAGCACCTTCTATTCCCGCCTGCTTGAACTTTTCTGGATTACTTTGATGATCTCCTTCATCGCCAGCGTACTCTACCCATTCCCAGTCAATTCTGGCAATGCGGTGAAATAAACGGCTGCGGGTACGCTGGGCCTCCGACATACGAGGATGAGGATCAAATGGTAGTCGTGACTCTACCAGGGCGTAAAGAAGAACGCCCAGAGACCAAGCATCAGTGGCTCGTCCATCATATCCTTGCCCCATAATGACCTCTGGTGCAGCGTAGTCGTCAGAGCCACACCGAGTCGTAAGTTTCTCATCTTCTGCCACCCAACGGGAAAGACCAAGGTCAGTTAAAGTAACCACAGAATATTGATAAGTTGCCCAGTTTCGTGGCTTAGCAAGCTCAGCCCGTGATAAATTAACGAGGACATCTTCTTGCGATTAGTCACCATCGTGAGATGTAGATGGGATAACTCACTCTCAAGCTTAATATCTCGATGCACGATATGAGCCGAATGCAAATACTGAACTGCTCCAACCAACTCGGCAAAAATACGTCTTAGGAGCCCCGGGACTATTAAATCTTTGTGCTGGTTTAATACATCGAACAAATCTCCTCCTGGGCAATAGGTAAGAACCAGGATTGCTCGCTTTGCGTCGATGTTCCAAGCCTTAAGGTGGACCAGCGAGGGATGGCTAATCACTTTCATAATCTCCAATTCACGTTTCAAAGATACTTCAATACGCTCCTCAGAAGCGCCTCCTTTTGGCCCATGTTCGCAAACTTTTATTGCTACGAGTTTCCTGCGGTCGATTTTCGCTTCAGGACTTGGAGTTAGAACTCCCTCCATCCGTGATCCAAATACACCATTATCTTTGATTGGGTCATCTTTTAGAGTCTGACTCGTTGCTAGCAACACTTTACTGAATGTCCCTTCACCGAGAACCCTCAGACCTCGCCATCTTCTTTTCTTCCCGTCATGTCGAGTGAATGCGTCAAAATATTCAGCTTTCGAATCTGAGCCTTCCATGGCGCCAGGAAATGTTAGGGAAGAGTCACTGTCACTGCCTTCACCCCCAGTTCTGCTTGATGGGGGAGTTGGAGGCCTAGATTATATTAATAACAGTGTTTGAAACAAAGGTCTACGATGGATTTCCTACCGATCAGATGGCGCAAGACCTCTTTTAATAGCTAGATGCGGCTCCCTCCTCATTGTTGAGTCCGACGTGCCCAAATCCGGAGTCGCTTCTTGCAATGCATGATGCCCAGATAGTGTTATATTTCGAGCCTTTGAGACCTGTATACCACCAGGGACATACTCGCTCAGACTTCTATTTCTCGTATGCCCCTGGCCTTCTGCAGCCTTTTCCCGATTAACCCCAAGGGAATTATTATTCAGAGCGTCCTCATTCGTGCCAGCTAGCAAGCCGTGATATGCACGTCTTTTTGATTGATTTGCGACAGCTGAGGAGATTGACTCTCCGTTTGAAGTGACTAGTGCCGAGTCCGCAGAATTGGGTACGGAAAGATCACGAAGAGTTGGTCGTGACACGAGCTTCCTCCATGGCCCAGGTGAGTCACCAGACATGAGAGGAGATGGTAAAGGCGTAACATCTGGCATCGCGTTGAGCATCGGCGAGGATAAAGCTGAGCTAGTAGCAGAGCCGTTGCTTCCTGTGCTGCTAGATAGAATGTTCTTGATGCTCGGGGTTCGAGTAATAGCTGCGTTTGGGGCCATACGTGAGAATTCTCCAGAGCTTCGCGCAGTCGCTGCAGTCACCGTGTACCCCGGTATGATGTTGGTATGGATTCGCAGACCTGCGCTCAGGGGACTCGACCGTCCACCGTCGGGCGAGTTTTGCGACAAGTGTGAGCGAGATGTTGTATCTAGCGGTGACAAGTGTGAGGAATCGTTCTTAGGTGTTGCTGGTGCGATTTTCGTTGCGTCCGGTGCTAGGTGATCCTCAAACAGCGCGGGAACATTGCGCTCCTTCGCAGAAAGCGACCATTGCGGAGATGCGAGTTCTGTAGATGCCCTAGAGTTGTCCTTCAGTGTTGGTCCAGAAGTGGCAGAGCCTAGATTGGACATGGCTGGTGTTTCTGGCTGAGGGATTATTCCCGCGGCGCAGTTGAGGCTGGATCAAGAGAGGAGATGGGGTAGTGTTCGTATGAGGGAGGCAGCACAACCTATCCTCGACACAGGATGAGGTCGATTGATGATGGTGGATAGCCACATCAGTTGATGTGAAGGTAGAAGCGAGGGTTGGTTGCGAAGCAGTGGGATAGATTGATTGTGATGTAAGATTTTGGAATTGCGGTGTTAACCGAATTCCATATTAAGGCATCGTAGGATGGTGATCTTTTGGGTTGGGGGAGAAGGAAGAGTCTGGCTGGGGGGATCCGGGGTGTCTACGCTCCTATCTAGCCTCCCGCCGAAAGAAACGGGCACGTGTAAGACAAACGTTCCTTTGTCGAGGTGTCAACAGTTATATAACGATATACGGAGTATAGTACGGGATACGCACTACCCGTTGAAATGCACTACTTCCAAGCGTATTTTCTAGCTGGTGTTTGTTACAGACATACTTTCGTACCTCGCCAGCTCACTATTCCGCATTGGCTGATTACATAACCAGCAGATATGATTTGTGGTGGTGGTGCTGGTGCGTAGATTACATGCTTTTTCAAGGTATGTGAGGTTACAGTAAGTGGTTTTTGTACTCATCACAACTCGAAAGGAAAGTGAATTTATATACCTCGCAATCCCTACCGGCTTTACTGCTTTCTTATAACGAATAACAGGACGAACAGATAAAGTATCCAAGAACTCAAAGATTGCGCCGCGAGTGACAACTAGCCTTGTAGCTTCTGAACGACCTAAGGCGTCCTCGAACCTCGGAATTGCCATGCAGATATTCTCTTTAGCTCATGCTACAGGTATATAAGGTACTGGACATGAGACGTAGCACTATGAGTATTGACAGTAGCAATGGCTCAGTTGTGGTTTCTCACGCAATATTCTGCAAGAGGGAAAGACTACTTCTGATTATCCGCTCTTGACCACCAATACCTGCCAATATCAGGGGCACTGGGAGAAGAAGAAAACCCCCCCAGAAGCATCTACAGCACTGCTTCAATAGCTCATCGTGATTCAAATATTCTTGATGACCACTCCAGTTATCAAGTTGGCAAACAATCTCGGAACCAATCGAGCGAACTCCTAGAAGCTGGCCATGTATAATGTGTAGGCAACTTCTTTTGGAAGGCATTTAGATTGAAATAGGAAGCCATTAGTTGTATTGAATTGTCGGTTAGGATGCAGAAAACAACACGTTCTACCGGCAGTTCTATTTGCGCAGTGGTTGGCGTCGGAGGGCGACTCTTCAAGTTTATATGTTCAATGGAGCTGTGCTATCTTTCGTCTTCAACATCCAACCCCCTTTAAGCTCAGCTCTGCAGCAAGGGATATCTCGTTAATGCAAAGTTCGTTTCGAGAAGAAGGTTTCACAAACACTAACTGATTTTGCATACTTTTAGGCAGACCCAAAGACCTATACTTTACCGTTAGAAAATAGTAGGAGCGAACAAGCACCGCCCTCGTAAATAAGTTTAGTAAGGTTCAATATTCTTCTTCGTAGACCATCCAGTGGCTCTGAATATGACATCTGTCCTCCTGTCTCTTTAACTACATCCACAATGGCATCAACCCTCGCTATTCTGGCTATACCAGTTCTCTATCTTCCTGCCGATATCCCTGGTACCTTAGGAGGAACCATAGCCACAGCTAGCGACTCAACATACTCATCAGTCTTTCGAAAAGCAGCTCGCACTTTTGCGCTGGTGTGCTCCGTAACGCCCGCCCCTCCAATGGCCAAACTGCCTCGTCAGTCAATGTCTGCGCAGGACCCCTTGTAAACTAATATCCTGCTCATTATTTGATTTGGAGCACATGTATGTATCCGGCTCCCGAGTTTCTGGAAGAATTACTGATGGGTCTGTAACTGGTGGTACTTAATTTAGTATTTCCTTTTTGTTGTCTATCCCAGCTACAGCTCCTCTATAACAAACAACGATATTGCCCTGTGGCATGTGTCTACTATAATCGCAGCAATCTCTGCTATAGGATACGCTCCTCTGCCTGCGCGAGGCTCGGATCGTGAATGCTGATATCCCGCAACTCCAGCAGGGTGGTAGGTTTTGAACGCACAGCTCTAGATAGACAAAAATTCTTGCTCAGGAGATAGCGGTGGACCGACATCATCGATGCTGCTACCGGTGTGTTAATAAGTCTCGTGTCTTGGGGACAAGGGTATGATCACGCTGGATTCGCCGGTGTCCATGCCAGAGTTGGCAACTTTATTACTAAACATCTTAGATGTATTATGGATTTGGAGTTTTCAATTCTTGCGGATAGTATTTGTTGGTTAGGTTTATAGATGTATATAGTTCTGTATGGTTGGGTGAGATTATGCAGTTTCAAGGACGATTCAAACGTAATTGAAACATTTCCCATTGCTAATTGCTGAAGTGTATTTTCATAGTAAAAGGTGTGGGTAAACATGCCACACTAATGATTTATCTCAAACTTTGTTATTCAGTCATGGAAAAGATTAATAAAAATCAAATTAAGAAACAAGACGAGCAAATCCATAAAAGGATAAAAATATGGCCACGGAAAGAGTGGCAGTAAAAGATATCATGCCTTAGGAGGGGACAACTACAAAGAAATGGCTCGGGCTTTTACGAAACATGTAGATGTTGGCAGGCCTCTCTTGAGCTGAATAAATGAGTAACGATCTAACTGAGATGGCGAAAGTACCATACCAGATACTACTAGACTATGATACGAAGTGTTGAGATATGTTGCAATGTGAGTTTGAAATTCTGTATTCAGCGAATGAAGACCACTAAGTTTTTAGAATAGAAATTCCAACACTTTCAAAAGTTGTTAGTAAGGTCCGTTCAGCAAAAGTTTGGGACAACTCACTGAACTAAAGTAGCCTTGTTTAGGTTAGAACTTTCGTAGCTAAGCCAATTCCAAATAAAACAAAATCCAAAGGAAGAACTTGTCATATTTAAGTATCGAACTGCCACTTCTGCAAACCTGCAAACTAGAAGTCAGTAACTTTCCTCCATTGACAGTGGAAAATTCGAGCGCCCCTTGACGCCTTACCCCCTAGAACCATAACATAACGCCCAGCTTTTCACTCCGCCCTCTGAGGCTATAACCCAGTTCTTGACAATATGAAATAAAGAAAACCAAAAACCTAAGAAATGACTTACCCCCTCTAAACCCCTCCTTCTTTATTACCCGCGGTGCATCCATCTTTAAATTTGCGCTCGTAGCATACGCCTGTGCCTTCTCCCCACAAACCTTCTTATGCACCTTCCACGCTGCCTTCTGGCAATCTCTTGAGCAGTACTTCTCCGTCTGACACTTAGAGCATGGCTTAAATGGCTTCTCAGGGTCAGTTTCGGGCTTTTTGCATTGTGAGCACTGTGGCGAAACTGTATTAGGGGATGACGAGCTAGAATCGTTGGTTCCTGAAGGAACAGAGGTGTTTTCTGATAATTCTGAAGTTTCCCCGAGTGGAGTCTTATTGAGTGGCTGTTCTTGGGTATTTGAAGTTGACATTTTGTGGTTTTTGTACTGTATTTGGATTTTAGGAATCGTGAAAAGAAAATGTGCGCCACACATGGAAAAGAGATGATCACGTGCATGATCTGTTTTGTAAAGCTGGATATATCAAATTTTACAAAAAGTCTACAATCTTCTAAGTCTAAGTCTAGTTCTAATTCTGTTATACATGCCGCTTTCGTTACTTAAAAAAAATATCTCCTAGAAGCGGTCCAACCCTTCACAACTTGCTCTTCTCCTTGAACTTCTTGTTCTCCTTCTGCAAGGGCTCCGCTTCACTCGGTTCAATTTTGTCATCTGTGTTCTTACTCGGAGCTCCTGGAGTTGCCGGCTTCTTCGGTGCAGAGATATATCCTCCAAACTCAGGATCGACGTTAGTGATGTTTCCTTCAGCATCCCTAACAATACCCAATTCGCACAATTTCTCGAAAACTTTTGAGAAGTCTTCGAAAAATCGCTCCTTGTCTCTAGCATACAGATCCACGAACTGCAAAAAAACCTTATCGTCCCTCAATGCAATATCCGTGGGCAACATCATAAGCTCCGCCTCAGAGTCCTCATCATAATTAGTGAATTGCTCAATGCCACTAGGTAGCTTTTTCTTGGTCCATCGAAGAGATAGCAGCAGACGATAGTATTGATTTGAAAAACGGGTGGGATTGTTGACCCATGCTCCGTCGAAGCCTGATCGATCGGCATGACAACGTCCTAAACTATGCGCCCCGCTCAGAGCCACAATCTCCTGATCATTGAATCCCATTCTATTGAAGATGAATCGAAGGTGATCATGGCCTTTGGTAGCATCTGGTAGGCGGCCTCGAGGAGGTAACTTGGTTTCACCAACGTAATCGGTACGCCCACCTTGCCATGGTATGGCTGGTCCGCCCATCTCCCTAATTGCTACAACTCCGGCAAGAGTCCAAAGGTCTGCGTACGTTATCCAAGCGTGCTTTTTCTTAACAGGCTCGAGAAAGACTCTAGCATGCTGCAGTCCTAACTCAGAGTTAGTTGGCCGCTTATATTAGCTCCATGAGTTGAGAGTTGAGATAATGTGTTAAGAAGGAATGCTCGTTTCAGGACCAAGCGAATCATTGACCTCTCTAGAATAGACCTCTCATAAATTCATACCTGCATTGGCCGGATCACCACCTTCTTGTTCATAGCGCATGCCAGCACCGTTCGAGCCTCCCGTGTCAGTCTCGCTATCGTATGTACCGCAAGAGTGCCTGGTGGTATTAGTATAAGCATGTATAAGGGATCCATGAAGTATACCCTATTAATGACAATTTTGGAGTTAGCTTGCTTCTAATGGCATGTTTTCAATGTTGAGCCCAGATCTGTCTTCGTATTGCTCTTCGGACATGTTTCGATAGTAGCAATTCTCCAGACTTTCTCAGATTGAGATTTTGGGCTCGAGAATGTCAGACTTACAAGCTAAACGAACTAGAACTGGGCCAGCGCTTCCATCGTCGTACTCCGGTTGGTGCAGAAGCTTCACAATATCCTTGCGGACAGAGTCGAAGTCGCCCTTCTGACTCATCTTATCGATTCTAAAGGAAAGCCCGTATAGCTGATGTAATTGAAAGAAATCTATGACGAAGAGAAAGAGATAACGAAGAATAAGAAGAATAAGATAGGAGGTGAATGAAAGAAACGTCAAGGAAGTTGAGAAACCTGGAGCAAAAAGCTGAAAGCTAGATGCCGAGGCTCGTTGTTACTGTACGACCGTGTGGCGCGCTCTTCGCATGATCGCGTGAGATTGTGAGGTAGAGTGGATCTATTGGGGGTTTTTTTTTGTTCTTAGGTGGATTCACGGATCTAAAGGTTTGATTATCGATGCCCCCGGCAATAAGCTTGTGATAACGGTATTCTTTAGTTTGAAGAAAATAAAAAGTCGGAAGAGCTAGCAAATGTGATACCCGACCCGGGCATGTTTTCCGTTTCCGACATCCCGACATCCCGACAGCCCCGACTTCCAAGAATCGGAGCCGGAGCACCTGTTGTGGCTATAATTACCGAAGTACCGACAGACACACACAGCCGACGGAAGAACGGCGTGGGAACGAAGACGAAGAATGCGGGGGAGTGTCCTTGTCTTAGCTAGTGGTAATGTACAAGTCAAGGTTAACCGAATCAGACGAATCAAGTACTGCACTGAACTTCCATGCGCTCCGTCCTCCGTCGTCTTATGTAGTTTACTCTGTTGGTAGTGTTGTGTGGTATCGAGGTATCGTAAGTACGTTCACACCATACAAGAGGAATGCGGGGTAGCGTAGCTCACAGGCCAGCACAAAACAGCCACAGTACTTCGTACAACTCTCACTCTTACTCTCACCAGCTCCCAAATCCAAACCCAAACCCAAACCCAAACCTATCTCTATATTTTTCTATCTGAGACAGATACTACCCCACCGGCTGCACCATGTCTCACGCCTATGTCACTTATAACGAAGGGCAAGAAGCAAAGCATCTCCATCTTGGAAACCTGGTTCACGACTACCGCCATCCAAACTCCTTGGACCCGTATGTCGAAAAGGGA
>Ga0247812_10001664_pt1 | contig 12544 bp, 11 predicted proteins | sample UWRJL149409B1_FD_178011 | JGI IMG/M metagenome (GOLD analysis project Ga0247812, IMG submission 178011) | Plant litter microbial communities from Arlington Agricultural Research Station in Wisconsin, United States - UWRJ-L149-409B-1 | ecosystem: Environmental > Terrestrial > Plant litter >...
CATCCAGATTATGAAAAAAATCCTATTGCTCTCCCTTGTACTCTTAGCTTTTACAGCGTGCTCAAAACATGAAACAAAAAAAAATATTGCGATCACCGGAATAGATTCTACATTGCGGCCCGGTAATGATTTTTTTAGATATGTAAATGGTAAATGGTATGATTCTGTAGCAATACCTGCATCTCAAGCCGGCGTTGGCGCCTATATGTTTATGAATTATCCGCAGCGAATGCGCCTTCAGGGAATACTGGACAGTATTTCGAAAAGCAAAAATCCGGAGGGAAGTATAGCACAAAAGGTAGGGGATTTTTATGCATCAGGTATGGATACTGTAACGATTGACAAACGCGGTTATGAACCTATTAAACCGCTACTTGCTAAAATTGAGGCAATTAGCGATTTACCGTCCTTAATGAACTTTGTAGTGAATCAGGCAAAGGTTAACAATCCTTCTATTATAGCTTTTGGAGTGTCACCAGATCAGAAAAACAGCAGTATGAACATTGCTGAAATCTATCAAACGGGTATTGGTTTGCCGGACAGGGATTATTATTTTAAATCAGATGCATCAACTGTTGCTATACAGAAATCGTACAAGAAATACCTTGCTACATTATTTCAACAAACCGGCAGCAATGCCAAAGAGGCTGAAAAGAATGCTAACCTGGTTTACGATATTGACAAACAACTCGCCATTTCGCATAAAACAAAAGTTGAACTTCGTGATGTGCAGGCAAATTATAATAAAATAGCTGTGACAGATCTTGTAAAAAGACATCCCAACATAAACTGGACTACTTTTTTACATAATTTAGGTGCTAAAACCGATTTCATTAATGTTGGTCAGCCTGCCTATTATGATGCCGTAAATAAGCTCTTAAAAACAATCCCAATTAATAATTGGAAAATTTACCTGAAAGCAAATTCTTTAGAAAGATATGCAGATGATTTAAGTAAGCCTTTTGCAGATGCCTCATTTGAGTACACAAAAGTGCTTTCTGGCCAGGCTGTTCAAAAAACACGTGGCGAAAAAATGGCAAATGTCCTTGACAATAACTTAGGCGAAGCGTTGGCTGAATTGTATGTAAAAAAATATTTTTCAGAAGATGCTAAAAAACGAATGTTAGTTCTGGTAAATAATCTGCAAAAAGCCTACGCAAAAAGAATTGATAATCTGGAATGGATGAGTCAGGCTACGAAACAAAAAGCAAAAGAAAAATTGGCAGCCATGACTAAGAAAATAGGATATCCGGATAAATGGAAAGACTATAGTAAGGTAGACATAGCAAGGAATACGTATTTTGAGAATATGGTTTCGGCCGCTACAAATGCATATCAATTTCAATTGGCAAAATTGGGCAAACCAGTCGATAAATCAGAATGGTACACTACGCCTCCAACAGTGACTGCTTATAATAATCCTACTGCCAATGAAATTGTTTTTCCTGCAGGTATTTTACAAGCCCCATATTTTGATAATAATGCAGATGATGCCCTTAACTACGGAGGTATTGGTATGGTTATAGGTCACGAAATAACCCATACTTTTGATGATCAGGGGGCTCAATATGATAAAGATGGAAACCTAAAAGACTGGTGGACAAAAGAGGATTATGCGCAGTTTAAATCAAGAATACAACAGGTTATTGATTTGTACAGTACCTATACTGTTTTAGGCGATTTACATATTAATGGCGCCATGACAGTTGGCGAAAATACAGCAGATATTGCCGGAATAGCAGTTGCTTATGATGCTTTTAAAATGACCGAACAAGGAAAAGGGAATACAAAAATTGATGGTTTTACTCCAGACCAGCGCTTCTTTATTTCTATAGCCAAAATATGGAGAGTAAAAATGAAAGACGAATTCCTGCGTTTGTGGATTAACAATAATCCGCATTCTCCACCAAATTGGCGTGTTAATGGTCCGCTAATGAATACCACGCCTTTTTATAATGCATTTAATGTGCAACCAGGAGATAAAATGTTTTTACCGAAGAAAGACAGAATAACAATTTGGTAATAATCCAACTTTCTGAAGTATTTCCATGAAAAAATGCGCAAATCTCACAGAGAAATTTGCGCATTTTTTTTGTTTCTTCGAAATTATAAATTTTATAAAATCTCCTATTTATACTTACTCAAATCCAGATTAAGAACAGTACCAACTCTGCTGAACTCTTCATTAATCTTTGCATTCAGGATTAGTTGTTCATTCTTTATTGGATGATTAAAAACTAACTGATGCGCATGAAGCATCATTCCGGTCAGATTATAATTCTCCAGCCATAACTTATTTTGTTTGTTACAACCATGCGGACGACTTCCTAAAATAGGATGAAAAATATGTTTGAAATGTTTTCGTAATTGATGCATTCGTCCCGTTTCAGGAATCGCTTCTACCAAACAATATCGTGACGTTGGTTTATTGTTAAATTCTAGCTCAACTTCGGCATTTTGCAAACGATGAAAGTAGGTTATGGCATTTTGTGTAATGTCATCATCATTGGTTAAGTCATAATCAATCGTTAGTTCTTCGGGTGACCAGCCACGTAAAATTGCCAAATATTTTTTTTCGACTTCGCGTGTAGCAAAACGATCATTCATAATTTTCAAAACATCCTTATCCAAGGCAAATAATAAGACACCAGATGTTTTGCGATCTAACCGATGAACGGGATAAACGTGTTGTCCTATTTGATTTCTCAATTCCTGAATAGCATACACTTTTGCATCGCGTGCATAAAATGATTTGTGAACCAATAACCCGCTTGGTTTATTAATTGCGATAATATATTCGTCCTTGTAAAGAATTTCTAACATTCGGCAAAAGTAAAAGAGATTTCGAGTAAAATCGCTTTTATTGCTTATTTTAATTCTAGTGTGTGAATACAACGGATGTTTGACAAAGAGGGTTAAAAAGGCGAAAGCTCCAGATTTCTCTGAAGCTTTTGTCAGTAGTCGCCGCGGCGAAGACTCGAACCTTTGTCCGCCGCGGAGGATATGATTCCGATTAGCTGAATTTATTGTATAAAAAAAGCGCCATCTTTTTAAAGTGGTGTTTTTCTTAGTAGCCCTAACGGGACAACTCTCGAACCGTTTCAAAGGTGATTTAGAAAAAATAAATCTAATTGAAGTTTAATATTTACGAAATGAGAATGTAATTACTCTTGCATAAGATCTCGACAAAATAGACAATAATTCATCCTGCCGTTTTAAAATTAAATTATTTTAGAGTTATTTTTGTAAATAGTTAAGTGTATTTAACTAATTTAAATAGAGGGATCAAATTGAAAAATATTCAAAATTATACACTGCCAATTAATGCAAAGAGAAGAAATAATTGATATGAATAAATTTTATGAACTAATTAAATTCATTTTTTTAGATTCAAAAGCAGTGATTTACGAGTCTTACTCAAAAATGGAGCAAGAAATACTATCTTTTAATAGCTTTTCTAAATTTCAAGACTATTTTGAATATTTAATTCTTGAAGGAGAAAAGCATTTATCATTTGGAATTTATTATCCTGACAGTAAGGGGAAAGCTTTAGTTACTCAGATCAAACTTGATCCTAAAAGATGTAAGGGAAAAACTTATAGATACAGAATAGACGGTTGGGGATTAATTTTTATTAATCTAAGTTTATTAAATATTGAATCAAGGATTAAATGCAACATTTCTTGTAGTTCAAAAAAAAGAGCGGAAAGTTGGGAAAGTATAAATCCAAAATTGGGTAGTCCTGAACAGTGGGATTGGAATTACATAGAAAGTAATACTCGGAAAATAATTTATAGAATGAGAAAATAAATTCTGTTTAATTTACTAAAAAAGGTTCGAATACAATTAGGTTACTTTAAGGTATTCACGAATCATTTTATTTTTTTAAGGTAAAACTTTGGTATTGTGGGAATGAGGTATAAAAAAAGACCTATCTTCAAAAAAGATAGGTCTTTTACATTGTAGCGGGAACAGGACTCGAACCTGTGTCCGCCGCCGCGGATATGATTCCGACAGTTTAGATTTTTAAAACAAAAAAGCTCCAGATTTCTCTGAAGCTTTTGTCTTGGTAGCGGGAACAGGACTCGAACCTGTGACCTTCGGGTTATGAGCCCGACGAGCTGCCTACTGCTCTATCCCGCGATGTTTCGGGTGCAAAGATAAGCACTAAATACGGTTATGCAAAGAAAATTATGAATTATTTTTAAATTGAGATGTTTTTGTGGTAAATGCTTAAATTATAGTCTTTTAAATGTGTAGAATGTAAAGCTTACATTTTATAGTCTAATAATTCTACGTAAGGATCTCCTTTTAAACCTAATAAAAAAGCAAAAGCAGGCTCGGTTTTGTAGCCATTTTGTTTGAGCTTGATGATCTCTAATCTAAAATTTTTGCCTTTCGATTGTAGAATTTGATGTTCGATGATCATGTGTTTGTATCCGTTTTGATCTTTAGTCGGAATGTTTTGTCCAAAGACTTCAATTTCAAAATTATCTATTTTGAAGTTGGCAATAATAGATTTCTTATTATCAATGATTGCCTCTCTGATGCTGAAATTATTTTCTTTTTCGAAAACTGAATTTAGTTTTTCTGTAAAATCGGTTTTGTTTTTCCAATAGCAAATTATATCCAAATCACTGTTTTCAATATCAATGTCGATAGGAATTGTTCCGACCAAAATGGGATCAAATTCAGCAAGATTCAATAAAATCTTATTTCGGGTTAAGATTTCAAATGCCTGTAGTTGTTTTTGATTTCCGTTTTTTAAATATTCAATAGTGCCAAAGTCTATCATTGCTGTAATTTTAATCAAAAATCTAAAATAGAATTTTTACTTATTCCTTGATATAATTCTTTTCTTCTTTTATCTCAGCCTCAATTCTTTTATTAATTTTGATTTTAGCTTTTGTAAAAACAAAAATAGTGGTTTTGTACTCGCGTGCGTATTTATTGGTTATTTCGCCTGCAATAGTAGCTGTTTGAAAATACGGACTTGTTTCTTTAAATTCAGTGCTGTTTTCTTCGTGATTTTTAATTCGGATGAGGTTTTTATACTGAATGTTAAGATCAAACCAATTGACATAATCAGCATTAAAAGAAACCGCTTTTATTCCTTTTTTAGAATAATAATTGATGGCACCGGCTTGTCCGTAATTATCGCAAAGCACTAAGGTTTCTTTTTTGTTTGGGATTAGGGCATAAACCGAATCTGTTTTTCGGGCCAGTTCTTTCCATCCCAGCATGTCGGCAAAATCTTGTGGTAAATCATGATCTTTTCCGTCTTCCCATCGAAGCATTCCTAGCTTTTTATATTTTTCAGGATTTTTTATAAAATATTCCGGGCTTTTATTGGGAAAAGACAGATTGTACATCGGAATAAAAAATAATAACGGGATGATAATAAATACTGGTTTTAAGTAACGTTTCCAGCCTGCTTGCAGTATTTGCGAAAGAAAAACAGCACCAAAAGCAATATAAACAGGATATAAGCCAACTGCATAATAGGCTTTGGCCTTAAAATACATAAAGATGACAAGCGTAAAAATTAGCGATGCAAAAAAGAATTTGAATCTGGCAAAAGGTTTGTAAAACAGCAAAGCATACAAAGCCGCAATGATAACAAAGAAAGAACCTATAAAAAACAATACTTGTTCTTTTAGAAATCCCGTTCGATCTACATTCACCAATTGTGTTGCTGACAATTCTTTCATATGGTGCACAATAGGAAAATGATTGTTGTATTGCCATAAAATGTTTGGCAGTATTAAAAGCAATCCCGTAATCAGCGCCAAATAAAGTTTTTTCTCTGACTTGATAGCAATAGGGCAGGTAAGAGGCCAATGAGTAAAAACAGAATGTTGTATTTATTTAAAAAACCTAAAGCAAATACGATAGCGCTTATAAAAAGCCATTTAGGTTTTTCTGTTGAAAAGTATTGAATCATAGTATAATAAAATCCCGTCCAGCACAATACATCTAAAGAGTTGGGTTGATACAGCATATTAATTCGTAATAATGATGAAAATACAATACAGGTTGCACCTAAAACAAGCGCATATAAATTGCCTTTTAAAACCTCGATAGTTTTCCAGACTATTAAAAGTGTTACAGCACCAAAAAGAGCAGGGAAGAACCGGACCCAAAAAACACCATTACCCAATGAAAATATAATATAAGAAATCCACGACGTTACGGGCGGAACCGATAAATAACCCCAGGCCAAATGACGCGCCTGATCGAGATGTAAATATTCATCGCGCTGCAAATCATATTCAGGACTTATTAGTACATATTGCAAAACAAATTTTAGAAGGATAAACCCAATCAGGATTATTGTTTTTTTGGTCATGAAGATTTGGTTTGTAGTTGGTTAATGGTAAAGCTAATATATAATTTATTTTGAATTCTGAATAAGACAGTTTATTCTCTTATATGTTACAAAATAAAAAAGCTCCAGATTTCTCTGAAGCTATTATCTAAAATTCAATATCGTGAATTGAAGTTCCTATTGGAATTTGGAATTTTATTCTTTTTTGGAATTTTAGAAAAATTTATTCCTCTAATGCCTCTTCAAATTCCATGTGGTCGATTTTTTCAACTTCGACAGGCTTAGAAGCTTTTAGTTTGTTGAATCTTTCTAATTGTTCTGTTTCTCCTTCTTCACCGCTGAAATAAGGGAAAACATCCATAATTGGAGATTCTGATACTGCCGGGATCGAATATTCTCCCATCGTGCTTTGCATTACATGAAGCGTATTGTCGTAAGCTTCTCTTACATCATTTGCCTGCACTAACAAATACATATTCGATTTTCGTTCTTTACCGCTTTCTTCATCATAAGCCATTAAAGAAACTTTCGATTTAAACCAACGATCTGCATTTTCAAAAGGATGAATTTCGGCATAATTGGCCACTTTTATATTTGTGATTTTAAATTCTTCACTAATATAAGCCGCCATCTCCTCATTAATTCTTTTTTCGGCTTCGGTATAGGATAAAGCATCAACCAAATAAGGTTCGGTTAAAACTTTTTGTCCTCCGGTTTCGTCAGTCTTTCTATATTTTACTTTGCATTCGTACCAAGTTGCGCTCATCTCTATTAATTTTTAAGGATGCCAAAGATAGATTTTACAGGAAAATAAACCCTTATTTCCTGAAATAGATATTCACAATTTTAGTTACTTTTTGGTAATGTTTTGAATGTCTGTTGATTGTGATTTAGGAAGATTTTAAAACTTAAATAATTCTACATAATCTATTTGTAAGGCATCGCATACTTTTTCTAAAGTTGAAAGAGTTGCATTGGCGTTTCCTTTTTCCAATCGGGACATATTACTTTTCTCAAAATTGCATTTTGCAGCTAAATCCTGTTGCGTAATATTCTTCTCAATTCTAATTTCTTGAATTCGTTTTCCGACTTTTTGCTGTATGGTCTTTTTCAAATTAATTATCTTTTATGATAATTCAAATTTTGTTATATATTTGTGCAAATAGGTTATCTTTTATGATAACTAGGTAAATTGCTTATCATGGAAACAATTGAAATTAAAAAGCTAGAAAATCTGAAACAATTAATTGCCAGACATCACAACATTAATAATAAGGCTACTGCCGAAAAAGAGATCTGTACAACTCATATTAATCTACTCAATTATTATGAGCTGGGCTGTATTATTACCGAGATGCTAAAATTATGTGTTTTGGCATTGGATCAGGACGCCCATCAAATTTCGGAGACCCGAAAAAATCCTGCTATTAATGTGAGTCTTATTTTAGAAACTGTGCTCGGGATGTTTCCTCTTGGTGAATTGGAACTGTTAAGTGAAATTACTGAAATGATGAACTCAGATTCTTAAATTAATAAAAAGGATTAAAAAGAAATGGAAAAGCCTTTTTTAGAACATTATTAAAATAAGGTTAAACCAAAACTCCATCCAACCCATCCTGTTATTCCGTTGCCATTGTCTTTTATCACATTATAACGTTTGGTTCGATTTTGAACAAAAGTTGAATTATTGATTTCCGGGCTGTTTTTATCTCTTCTTTCGGAGGAATAAAGATTAAAAGAAGGTCCTGCAGATAATGCTACACCTTTGAATACACGAAAGGTAAGCGGAGAATCGAATTTATATACAAAATTATATCGGTCCCAATTTCCTAAATAAAGATATTGAATGCTGATTTCGGGATTATAAGTAAGACGATTTCCTAACAGGATATTTTTCCCAAACCCAAACCCAAAAGAAGTTAGTTTTTCTTCATCAGTTCGTTCGCTTTTTCCTGCCATTAAAATAGTATAGAGTTTATTATCTCCCGTTTTTATGGCTAAATTAATATCCGAAATTTCATTGCGTGTCACACTAAATTTTTGATAACCACCTTTTTTAAAGTTTAATAATCCAAAACTGTAGCCTGATGGTGAGCCAGTAATATTAATTAATCCAATCTGGAGTCCGTCTAATTCTTTGGCATAATTTAATCCCGCGATTTGTATTCCTCGAACTTGTTGATGTCCTGCATTATAAATACCTGAAATTTGCAGTCCGTTTTGAGAGCCGTTTACATTATTATAAATAGCTGCGATCTGAATACCTTTAGCATCCAGCTGAACATGGTTGTAGATGCCGGATATTTGCAAGCCTATCTGCGAACCTTTTACACTGTTATGAATGCCGCTCATTTGCAAACCGTTAAGATCTCCAAATACATTATTATAGATTCCGGCCAACTGAACTCCTTTTACAGATCCTCCCACAGTATTAAATAAACCTGCCATTTGTAAGGCATGAACATTCATACGGTTGATATTATACAGTCCGGCCATTTCGACCCCGCGAACCCCGCCGGTATATCCTCCTAATAGGTTTAAGGAGAAACTACTGTTAATTTGCGAATTCATCATACCGCGCGTACTCAAACTGGGAATTAAAGAAGCTTGTACGGGAACTTCGGATATAAGGCCTCCAAGGTTGAGGGATTGTATTTTTTGTCTCGAAGAAATAAAGAAACGTCCAATTCCCGTTCGTTCAACTGCAGAAAAATCACCATCGACATAATCTTCATTTGATTTTCTGGCACCCATCTGGATCTTAATTTCCGAAAGAAAAATAGTGGTTATGGTTTTATAATTTTCTTTTACAACAGTCAGCTCGATGGTTTGTGGGATATTTTTTAGTTTTAATTCAAAAAAACCTTCCTTATCTGTTAGCGTAGATTGTAAAGCGTTCCGTTCGTAAACACTGGCATTTTCTATACGTTTGTTGGTTTTAACATCCGTAATGTAACCATTTACAACCTGATAATCGCCCACAACGCTGTTTTTTTCTAATACAAGCGCCAATTCTAAGGGAGCATAGCGCAGAATAATAAATCCTTTTGATTCTTTATATTCATATTTGTTTTTTAGTAATTGATCAAGAACTTCTTTTACGGTCGATTGATCAGCATGAATGCTTACAAGGCTGTCTTTTGCGACTAACTTACTGTAATAAGCAAAACGAAAATTTCCTTTTTGTTCCATTATTTCCAGAATCTTGCCTAATGGTTTTTTATCTGCCTGAACAGAGATTGGAGTATCCAGCATAGATTGGGCACGGGCACTAAAAAAAGGAGCTGAAAAAAGTATAAATAAAATCGATATAAGAGTAAACCTTGAATTACTAAGCATATAAAGGGAATTAATCTAAAAGAATTTGATTGTTTTTACGTTCAATTTCGATCATAAACGTCTCCTGAATTACTTCTAATATCTGATCTAATGACTGGTCTTTAAATACTGTTGTTATTGGTTTTTTCTGTAATTCGGTTTTCTTTATAATTATATTTGTATCGTATATTTCGTTGAGCGCATCCACCAATTCCTGCAGTGGAGTCTCGTCGCAAACGAGTTCTTTATTACGGTAATAATTGTATAGTTTGCCTTTGCTGACACTTTTTAGTAATTGTGATTGCAAATTGGCAATGATTACTTTCTCGCCATGTCTTAATTCTACCTGATCTTTGTTTTTGCTTACTTTTACAATTCCTGTTTCGACATCTACAGTTGTTTTTCCGTTTTTGTTTTTGACATTAAAAGAAGTTCCTACTACTTGTACCATAACATCATTAATAGTAATAATAAAAGGTTTTTTTTTATCTGGCGCAACATTAAAAAAAGCTTCACCTTTTAAGACAACTGGACGTGTCTTGCCCCTAAATTTACTGCTATAAGACAATGATGAGTTTTTGTTTAAGGTAACCGTTGTGCCATCTGGTAAGGTATCATTTAGAGTAGTGTTTGTAGCCTGTATCTCAAGTGTTGTATTTGCTGATTTATTTTCGAAATAAGAATAACCCAACCATCCTAAAGTGCTGATAAGCAAGATGGAGGCGGCAATGCGCAACCAATGAAAAGAAGATTTTTTCAGCGTATGCACGGGAACATCTTTTTCATGCATGCGATTGTGCAGCCGTTTCCAGGCAGCATCTTCATCGATGTGGGTGTTTTTTGCAGCAATTACAAGGCTGTCTTCCCATATTTTCTTAAAACCGTTGTAATAGTTTAGGTTTTTTTTATCGGCTTTAAGCCAAATTTCTACTGTTGCATTTTCTTCTGCATCAGTTTCGCCAACTAGATATTTCACTAGTAAATCATCGTTCATATTCATATTGTTTTGGCTCATCATCTTCGGATTAAATGTAAAAAGGACAGGAGAAAAGGAAGATATTCAACCAGTTTAGATCGTAATACTTTCAGGGCTTTTCCCATTTGATTTTCGACTGTCTTGACCGAAATATTCAATTGATCGGCAATTTGCTGATATTTAAGCTGCTCAAAACGACTCATTTGAAAAATAGTCCGGCATTGCTGCGGCAATTCGTTTATTGCTTTCTGAATATCATTTTCGAGTTCAGATGCGATCATTTGGTTGGATGCATCTTGATTGGAGGATTCCATATTGCCTGAATACTGAAGTTGAAAAGAGTTTTTTATTTTTAGGTGTTTAAGATGATTCAGACTTTCATTGTGAACCGCTCTGTAGAGATATGCCTTTAATGAATCATCAATTTGTAATTGATCTCTTTTTTCCCAAATCTTAAAAAATACATTTTGTACAATCTCTTCTGCAATGCTATCATCTTTCATAAAAGTGTAGGCAAAGGCATGAAGGTTTCTAAAATACAATTTAAAAACCTTTTCAAAAGCAGCTTCATTTCCGTTCTTTATAAAACTGACAGGATCGCTATTGCTATATTCCACTAATACGTTTTGATATTCAATCAAAGATAGATACTTTTTATATTTAATGTTATTTTTTTGATTAATTGTAGGATGGATTAGGCTGATAATGCACCCTGTTGTGACTGGCCAATAACGCAATAAAAGCATCAATAGTAGTATTCATATCAATATCAGTATTTAAACTGAATTCGTAACTATGAACAATACAGCTATGATCTGAGAGATAAGTAAAAGATACTCCTTTATCTGTTTCTGTCGCGACCATTTTGTTGTTTATGGTTTTTATACAATTATCTTTTCGGCTAAAGTATTCGAAAAGCTGTTGCTGAAATTGTTGGTGTTTTTTTTGACTTCTTCGCATGATACTGGTAATTGAGGTTGAACAGTTTCTTTTTGTAGTTTCTTTTTGGCAATAGCATCCGGACTGGCAAAAATGTAATACATCTTTTTTCGAAAACCAGTTGCCTTTCTCACATCTCTAATAATGTCCTGAAACTCATGAATGTTGAGGTATAGCGGATTGAGCTTGCTTTTAAGTGGACTCGTAATGCCATAACGGGGTTTTTCTTCTTCGTACTGAAAGGAATTGAATAAGTGGTCCCAAATCATAAAAGTGGCTCCAAAGTTTTTATCGAGATATTTTTCCTGGCTTCCGTGATGTACACGATGATTAGATGGCGTTCCAAAATGTTTTTCGATAAAAGGATGCAGCTTTCCAATGGCTTCTGTATGGACCCAAAACTGGTACAATACACTTAACTGATTGGCAATAAAAAACACTACAGGATGAAAACCGGCAAAAATCAACGGGATAAAAAATACAATTTTAGCATACTGAAACCAGCTTTGCCTAAAACTTACAGTAAGATTATACTGTTCAGCCGAATGATGCACAACATGGGTTGCCCAGAAAAAACGGCAATAGTGAGAAATTCTGTGCGTCCAGTAAGAACTAAAATCATAGAGTATAAAACACGGGATCAGGCTCCACCAATTAAATTCTATACGATAAGGCACTAGATTATAAATGCCAACAACAGCATAAAGCAAACCGGTTTTCATTAATAAATTGACCGTTAGATTACCCAAACCAATTAGTACAGATCCTAAAGTCTCTTTTTTATCGTATTCTTTTTTTTCTAAGAAATAAAAAACAACAAATTCGAGCACGGTAAAAAATAATACAACGGGCAGCGCATATACAATTAAGTTTGGGGCACTTTTTTCTATTTCGAGAATTTTCCCCATTGCAATAGGTTCTGCACCAAAGAAAGTAAGTTTAGCAAACAGGTGATTGATGATTTTGATCATGATGATTGTTTT